>Ga0209698_10004507_pt1 | contig 15255 bp, 16 predicted proteins | sample LitLauG_LLR_2012_FD_187203 | JGI IMG/M metagenome (GOLD analysis project Ga0209698, IMG submission 187203) | Freshwater sediment microbial communities from Pennsylvania, USA - Little Laurel Run_MetaG_LLR_2012 (SPAdes) (version 2) | ecosystem: Environmental > Aquatic > Freshwater > Creek >...
GGAAATCCGGCGCGCAGGCAAAAGTAATCCCCATGACGCCGTCCCCGGTTTCGGCAAGCGATATCCGCGCGCGGCTTGCGCGCGGCGACGACGTGTCGGCGATGCTGCCGCCCCGGGTGCTCGCCTACATCCGCGAGCACAACCTGTACCGCGCATGAGGTCCGCCTAGTGGATATCCGCAAAAAAGAGCGCGCCGTGGTCGAAGCGCTGGAAGACGTCAAGGGCCGGGACATCGTGGTCTACAACGTCGCCCGCCAGACCGCGTACTTCGAGCGCGTGGTGATCGCGAGCGGCGATTCGAACCGGCAGGTGAACGCGCTGGCGATCAGCGTCCAGGAAAAGTTGAAGGCGCTGGGCGCGAGAATCGCCGGCGTCGAGGGCCGCCGCAACGGCGAGTGGGTGCTGGTGGACTTGGGCGACATCGTGGTCCACGTCATGCATCCCGCAGTGCGCAGCTTCTACAACCTGGAAGAACTGTGGGGCGGCAAGGAAGTGAAGGTAAAAGCAATGCCAAAACAAAAATCCAAATCCAAGGCCAAACCCCGCGCCCGTGGCAAGACTGCTCGTCCTCGCCGTCGCAAATAGGCTGCCGGCCTGGGCCGAACGCGCCCGCGACGAGTACCTCAAGCGCATGCCGCGCGGCTACGAAGTAAAGCTGTTGCAATTCAAGCCCAGGGATGCGGAAAAACTCGGCGGAAAAATTCCGGCCGGCGTGCGCGTGATCGCTTTGGACGAACGCGGCAAGGACTTCACCAGCCGGCAGTTCGCGGCGCTGCTCGGCGAACCCTCGGCTTTCGTCATCGGCGGCGCCGACGGACTGGAACCGGCGATAAAAAAAGACGCCGCACTGCTGCTGCGCCTCTCGGCGCTCACGCTGCCGCACGCGCTCGCGCAGGTGGTGCTTTGCGAACAACTTTATCGCGCCGCAACGCTGCTCACGGGACATCCCTACCACAGGGATTAGCTTTAAACTTCGCGCTCCCGTGATTACCCAGCTCGACCGCAGCATCTATCTTGCTTCGCGCAGCCCGCGGCGGCGCGAACTGCTGTCGCAAATCGGCGTGCGCTTCCAGTTGCTCCTGTTCCGCGACAATCCCGAGACCGATCCCGAACTGGATGAGGCGGCGCTGCCGGGCGAAACCCCCGGCGCTTACGTCGAACGCGTCGCGCGCGCCAAGGCGCAGGCCGGCTGGCGGCGTCTGGAGCAGCGCAGCCTGCCGCGCGCGGCGGTGCTCGCCGCGGACACCACGGTCGCAATCGACGGCCGCATTCTCGGCAAGCCGGCCGACCGCCGCGAGGCAGCCGAAATGCTCGGCACGCTTTCGGGCCGGCTGCACCAGGTGCTGACCGCGGTGGTGCTGAAGCACGATGCGCAGCTCGAGTGCGTCACATCGGTCTCGGAAGTCAGCTTCAAGACCCTCTCGGCGGAGGACATCCGGCAGTACGTCGCCACCGGCGAATGCGACGACAAGGCCGGCGCCTACGCCATCCAGGGCCGCGCGGCGCAATTCGTGGTGGAACTGCGAGGCAGTTTCTCCGGCGTGATGGGGCTGCCGCTGCACGAAACCGCCGGACTGCTCGAGCGCATGGGCGCGCAGCATGAACGAAGAAATACTCGTTAACGTCACGCCGCAGGAAACGCGCGTCGCGGTACTCGCCGCCGGCCAGGTGCAGGAACTGGTGGTCGAGCGCGCGGCCAGCCGCGGTTTGGTCGGCAACATCTACATGGGCAAGGTCGCGCGCGTGCTGCCCGGCATGCAGTCGGCGTTCGTCGAGATCGGCCTGGAGCGCGCCGCCTTCCTCCACGTCGCCGATATCCGGGAGCACCGGAAGGCCAACAGCGAGGGCGAACCGGGCAAGCCGATCGAGAAAATCCTCTCGGAAGGGCAGCCGGTGCTCGCGCAGGTGCTCAAGGACCCGATCGGTACCAAGGGAGCGCGGCTCTCGACGCAGTTGTCGGTCGCGGGCCGGCTGCTGGTATACCTGCCGCAGGACCCGCATATAGGCATCTCGCAACGCATCGAGGACGAAGCCGGGCGCGCAGCGCTGCGCGAGAAGCTGAAGGAACTTATCCCCGCCGAAGAGAAGGGCGGCTTCATCCTGCGCACGCTCGCCGAAAGCGCGAGCGAGGAGGAACTGCGCGCCGACATCGAGTACCTGCGCAATCTGTGGCGCGACATCCGTGACCGCTCGCTGGGAGCGCAGCCGCCCAAGCTCGTCTACCAGGACCTGTCGCTCGCCCAGCGCGTGCTGCGCGACATGGCGACCGAGGCCACCTCCGCGGTGCGCGTCGACTCGCGCGAAAACCACCAGAAGCTCGCCGCCTTCGCCCAGGCCTACATGCCGCGGCTGCACGGCAGGCTGGAACACTACACCGGCGAGCGGCCGCTGTTCGAGCTCTACAACGTCGAGCAGGAAATCGAGAAAGCGCTCTCGCGCCGGGTGGACCTCAAGTCCGGAGGCTCGCTGGTGATCGACCAGACCGAGGCGATGACCACGATCGACGTCAATACCGGCGGCTTCGTCGGCCAGCGCAACTTCGACGACACCGTGTTCAAGAACAACCTCGAGGCGGCTCAGGCGATCGCGCGCCAGCTGCGCCTGCGCAACCTCGGCGGCATCATCGTGGTCGATTTCATCGACATGGACTCCGAAGCCCACCGCGCCGCCGTACTGGAGGAATTCAAGCGCGCCCTGTCGCGCGACCGCACGCGCATGACCGTGAGCGGCTTCACCGCGCTCGGCCTGGTGGAGATGACGCGCAAGCGCACCCGCGAATCGCTCGCGCACGTGCTGTGCGAGCCCTGCGCCGCCTGCGGCGGCCGCGGCCAGGTGAAAACCGCGCGCACCCTGTGCTACGAAATCCTGCGGGAGATCCTGCGCGAGGCACGCGCCTTCAAGGCGCGCGAATTCCGCGTGCTCGCCTCACAGGCCGTGTGCGACCTGTTCCTCGAAGACGAAGCGGGATCGCTCGCCATGCTTTCCGATTTCATCGGCAAGCCGGTGTCGGTTCAAGTCGAGGCTGGCTACATGCATGAGCAATACGATATCGTGCTGCTATGAATGACCTCTGCTTTACATCCGCGAGAAAACTGGCGCAGCTGATCCGCAGCCGCAAGCTCTCGGCGACCGAGGTGATGAAGGCCTTCATCGCCCAAATCGAGCGCGTCAACCGCAAGGTCAACGCGATCGTGACGTATTTGCCCGAGCTTGCGCTTTCGGGGGCGAAGAAATTCGACAAAAATTTCAAATCGAACAAGTCCAGGCCGCTGGCCGGCCTGCCCATCGCCTACAAGGACAACGTGCCGACGCGCGGCATCCGCACCACTTCGGGCTCGCCCATTTACCGGGACAACGTGCCGGCGCAGGACCACCTCATCGTCGAGCGGCTGACGGCCGCGGGCGCGATCACGCTGGGCAAGACCAACCTGCCGGAGTTCGCCGCGGGCAGCCATACCTTCAACACGGTATTCGGCGCCACGCTCAACCCCTACGACCTGACCAAGAGCGCCGGCGGCTCCTCGGGCGGCGCGGCCGCGGCGGTCGCTTCCGGGATGCTGCCCTTTGCGGATGGCGGCGACCTCGCCGCCTCGCTGCGCAATCCCGGCAATTTCTGCAACGTGGTCGGCTTCCGGCCTTCGCCCGGCCGCGTGCCGCACTGGCCTTCGAACGCCACCTGGAACACGCTGGGCGTGCTCGGTCCGATCGCGCGCACGGTTTCGGATGCGGCCTTTCTGCTGTCGGCGATGGCCGGTCCGGATCCGAGGGCGCCGACGTCGATTGCCGAACCGGGCTCGGTATTTTCGAAATCCCTGAGCAGGAATTTCCGCAAGGTTCGCGTCGCATGGAGCCGCAGCCTCGGCGGCCTGCCGATGGATCCGCGCGTCAGCGCCGTTCTCGAAAAGCAGAGGAAGACGTTTGCGGACCTCGGTTGCATCGTGGAAGAGGCCGAACCGGATTTCTCCGGCGCGACGGAAGCCTTCGAGACCCTGCGCGCCGTGTCCTTCGTGCAGAACTACGGCGATCTGGTGAAGACGCGCCGCCGCGAGGTGAAGGACTCGATCATCTGGAACGTCGAGCAGGGCCTGACGCTCGCGCCCGAGAAAATCGCCCGGGCCGAAACCCTGCGCAACGAGCTCTACCACCGCATGCGCGCGTTCCTCGAGCGCTATGAATTCCTCCTCTGCCCGGTGAACCAGCTGCCGCCCTTCCCGGCGGAGCAGGAATATCCCACGCGGATCGCGGGCGAGCCGATGGGCAACTACCTCGACTGGATGAAGAGCTGCTACTACATCACCATCACCAGCCATCCGGCGATTTCGGTGCCGGCGGGATTCACGGACGACCGGCAGCCGCTTCCCGTAGGGCTGCAGATCGTGGGCCGCTATCGCGACGATTTCGGCGTGCTGCAGATCGCGCACGCTTTCGAATCGGCAACCCAGGCCTGGAAGCAGCGGCCATCCATCGCGACCGCCTAGGGCTGGAGCTCAGCGCCGCGAACGGCGAGGCCGCGCGCGCCTACGACGACACGGTATGGGCCTACGTTGGCTTCTCGCGCGAGCCCGGCGTTCCTCTCAAGCGCGCGCTGCAGGCGGATCCCGCGATGCCGATGGCGCTCTGCCTGCAGGGCTGCTTCATGCACCTGATGGGCCTGCCGGCCCTGGCGGCGAAAGCCCGTTCGATCCATCTGTCTTTGCAAAGGATTTCTGGAATAAATTCCAGAGAGAAAGCGCACATCGCGGCGCTCGGCGCGTGGTGCGACGGGGAGCTCGAGCGCACCTGCGAAATCCTGGAGGGCATCCTGCGCGAGTACCCGCGCGATTTCCTCGCACTCAAGCTGGCGAACTACCTCTACTTCTACATGGGCGACGCTGCGAACGTGCGCGACGGCCCGGCGCGCGCGCTCAAAGCGTGGGACGAAGCGACGCCGGGCTACGGCCATCTGCTCGCGCTGCATGCTTTCGGGCTGGAGGAGTCCGGCGACTACGCCGCGGCCGAGCGCGCCGGACGCCAGGCGACGGAGATCAATCCCGCCGATCCGTGGGCCGTACACGCGGTGGCGCACGTCATGGAGATGCAGGACCGCGAGGCCGAGGGCGCGGCGTGGATCCAGGGACTTTCGCCGCACTGGGACACGGCGAACTTCTTCCGCTTCCACCTCTGGTGGCACCTGGCGCTGATGCGCTGGGGCGCGGGCCGGCCCGGGGAAGCGCTGGCGCTGTACGACGCGCGCGTCTGGGCCGACGGCTCCAGCGAAAACCTGAGCCTGTGCAACGACATCTCGATGCTGGCGCGGCTGCAATTGGCGGGTGTCGATGTCGGCGGGCGCTGGGACGCGGCGGCGAAAGTGGTGCGCGAGCAGGCGGGCGGATCGGTGATGGCATTCGTCGACGCGCATTACGCCATGGCCCTGGGCTCGGTGCCGCCGCTCGAAGACCACGGCACCACGGCGCGCGTGCATTCCGCGGTCGGGCGCGCGGTATGCGAGGCCGCCGTGGCGTGGCGCGCCGGAGATTATTCTCGCGCCGCCGGATTGCTCGCGCCCGTACGCAAGGACATATGGAAAATCGGCGGCAGCCACGCACAGCGCGACCTTTTCGCCCTGATACTGCTTGATTCGGCCCTAAAAACCGGCAACCGGACGCTCGCGCGAGCGGTTGCTTCGGAACGCGCGATGCTCAGGCCGGGCGGCAGGCTGCCGCCGCAACTGGCCCCGAATTGAATTCCGGCTTCGCTAACCCGCGTCCATGAATGGTGGCGCGCCCGAGACGATTCGAACGTCCGACCCCTGCCTTCGGAGGGCAGTACTCTATCCAGCTGAGCTACGGGCGCCTTCCTGATGCCGCGAGTTTCACGCTAAAATCAGCATTTTACACGCACCGTTACGGGGACGCCCGCATGGCCGAACACGACGAGCATTCCTCTTTCATCAAGACGCCGCAGCAGCTGATCACCGTGATCCTGCTTGCTTTCGTGGTGCCGATTCTCGGCATCATCATGACGGTGCAGCTGGTGGTGAACCGGCCTCATGCGGATCCCTCGGCGCTCACACCCGAGGCGATCGCCGCGCGCCTGCAGCCCGTCGGCTCGGTGGAAATCGGCGCCGCGGGCGCAGCAGCCGGAGCGCCGCGCACGGGCGATGAAATCGTGAAAGCGGTCTGCGGCGCCTGCCATCTCACCGGCGCCGCGGGCGCGCCCAAGATCGGCGACAAGGCGGCGTGGGGCCTGCGCATCAAGGAAGGCTTCGACAAACTGCTGAAGACCGCGATCAAGGGCGAGAAAGCCATGCCGCCCCGCGGCGGCGCCGCCGACCTGACCGATTTCGAACTCTCGCGCGCGATCGTGTTCATGACGAACCAGTCGGGGGCGAGTTTCAAGGAACCGACCGCGCCCGCCGCCGCGAAGCCCGCGGCCGGCGCGCCGAAGAAATAACGCGGCGCTTCGCCGAGCAGCGCGCCTCCTTCCATCGGGGCCCCGTCCCCGGGGCCCGCTACCGCAGGGGTCCTGATATGGTCCCGCATCTCACCACCGCACTCAACGGCCCGCTGCTCGAACTGGAGCAGCGCGTGCTCGACGCCAGCATCGCGATCGAGCGCTGGTTCCGCCTCCGCTGGCAGGCGCACGAAGCGCCCTTCTACTGTTCGGTGGACCTGCGCAACTCCGGCTTCAAGCTCGCACCGGTGGACACCAATCTGTTCCCTGGCGGCTTCAACAACCTGGGGCCCGCGTTCACGCCGCTCGCGGTGCAGGCCGCGACCGCGGCGATCGAGAAAATCTGCCCCGACGCGAAGAACCTGCTGCTGGTGCCCGAAAACCATACGCGCAACAAGTGGTACCTGGAAAACGTGGCGACGCTGGCCGCAATCCTGCGCCAGACCGGCCTGGAGGTGCGCATCGGCAGCCTGAACCCCGAAATCACGTCGCCTACCGAACTCGATACCGCCAGCGGCAGGAAACTGCGCGTGGAGCCCCTGAAACGCTCGGGCAACCGGCTGGGTGTCGAAGGTTTCGATCCCTGCGCCATCCTGGTCAACAACGACCTGTCCGCCGGCATACCGGCGATCCTCGAAGGGCTGGAAGAGCAGGTGCTGCTGCCGCCGCTGCACGCCGGCTGGGCGGTGCGCCGGAAATCCGCCCATTTTGCCGCCTACGACGAAGTCGCGGCGGAATTCGGCCAGCTGCTGCAGATCGACCCCTGGCTCATGAATCCCTACCACGCGCGCTGCGGCGAGATCGACTTCCAGGCGCGCGAAGGCGAGGAGTGCCTCGCATCCAACGTTTCCATGCTGCTGGAGAAAATCCGCACCAAGTACCTGGAGTACGGCATCAAGGACAAGCCCTATGTCGCGGTCAAGGCCGATGCAGGCACCTACGGCATGGGCGTGATGATGGTGCACGATGCCGCGGAAGTGAGGGATCTGAACCGCAAGCAGCGCAACAAGATGGCGGTGGTGAAGGAAGGCCTCGCGGTGCACGACGTGATCATTCAGGAAGGCGTGCACACGGTCGAACGCATCGAGGAAAAGGCCGCCGAGCCGGTGGTATACATGATCGACCACTATGTCATCGGCGGCTTCTACCGTGTGCACGGCGCGCGCGCCGCGGACGAGAACCTGAACGCGCCGGGAATGCACTTCGTGCCGCTCGCGTTCGAGCAATCCTGCACCACGCCCGACCCGCACGCGAACTGCGATGCGCCGCCCAACCGCTTCTACGCCTATGGCGTGGTGGCGCGGCTCGCGCTCGCCGCGGCCGCGCTCGAGCTGGAACAGACGTCCCCGGCCACGGCCTAGCCCGCGCGTGAAGCTGCTTTTCGTCCTCGATCCGCTGCCGGCACTCAAGGCCTACAAGGACACGAGCGTGGCGCTGATGCGCGCCGCGCAGTCGCGCGGCCACCAGGTCTTTTCCTGCGGGCAGCGCGACCTGTCGTGGAAAGGGGGCGCGTTCGCGGACGCGCGCCGACTGTCCCTGACCGACAACGACGAGGACTGGTACCGGCATCACCCGCCGGCAACGGGCAAGCTTGCTTCGTTCGACGCGGTCCTGATGCGCAAGGACCCGCCGTTCGACCTCGAATACATGACCAGCACCTGGCTCCTGTCGCAGGCCGAGCGCGAAGGCGCGCGCGTATTCAACCGCCCCGCGGCCGTCCGCGACCAGAACGAGAAGCTGGGCATCCTCGAATTTCCCCAGTTCCTGGCGCCGACGCTGGTAACGCGCGACCCGGGAGCAGTGCATGCTTTCATCGACGAGCACCGCGACGCGATATTGAAACCCCTCGACGGAATGGGCGGAGAAAGCATTTTCCGCGTGCGGACGGACGACCCGAACCGCAACGTGATCGTCGAGGCCATGGCGCAGGGCGGGGCGCGCACGATCATGGCGCAGCGCTACCTGCCGGCGATCAAGGACGGCGACAAGCGCATCCTGCTGATCGACGGCAAGCCGGTGCCCCACGCGCTCGCGCGCATCGCCAAGCCGGGCGAATCCCGCGCCAACCTGGCGGCGGGCGGGCGCGGCGTCGCGCAGCCGCTGTCGGCGAGCGACCTGAACATTGCGGCGGCGCTCGGGCCGGTGCTGGCCGCGCGCGGGCTGCTGCTGGTCGGCCTGGACGTCATCGGCGAGCACCTGACCGAGATAAACGTGACCAGCCCGACCTGCGCGCGCGAAATCCAGGACCAGACCGGATTCGATGTCTCGGGCATGTTCGTCGACGCGCTGGAGAAGAAGCTCGGGGCCAAATCCGCGTGATCGGCATCCTCATCGTCGCGCACGGCGCCTTCGGCGAGGCGCTGATCCACTCGGCCAGCCACGTACTCGGCAAGCGTCCACAGCGGGTCCGGCAGGTCGGCATCACCGTGCACGACGACCCGGAGGCGATGCTGCCGCAGGCGACGGATCTGGTGCGCCAGCTCGACACGGGCGGCGGCGTGCTGGTGCTCACCGACATCTACGGCGCCACGCCGGGCAACATAGCGCTCAAGCTTCTGGTGCCGGGCCGGGTCGAGGGGATTTCCGGGGTGAACCTGCCGATGCTGGTCCGCGCCCTTACTTACCGCGACCAGGGGCTCGCGCTGGTGGTTGAAAAGGCGCTCTCGGGCGGCACCGATGGCGTGATACACATGACCACGGATTCCTGCAGCAAGGATCACGGAGGCCGCGATGGCAAGCGCTGAGGTACTGATCGTGAACAGGCTCGGCCTGCACGCGCGTGCCTCGGCCAAGCTCACGCAGGTCGCGAGCGGCTTCGCCTGCGAGGTATGGCTGTCGCGCAACGGCCGCAGGGTAAACGCGAAAAGCATCATGGGCGTGATGATGCTGGCGGCCGGCAAGGGCGCCTTGATCACGATCGACGCGCAGGGCGAAGACGCGGATGCGGCGCTGGCTGCGCTGGTAAAACTGATCGCGGACAAGTTCGACGAGGGGGAATAGGTGAATTTCGTGCTGCATGGCGTCGCCGTGTCAGCCGGCATCACCATCGGGCACGCGCACCTGGTCTCCAGCGCGCGCCTGGAAGCCGCGCACTACGAAATCGCGGCAGCCGCCATCCCCGGCGAAATATTCAGGTTCGATGCCGCGATCGCGCGCGCCAAGCAGGAACTCGCGGCGCTGGAAGGACAGATTCCGCAGGACGCTCCGGGCGAGTTCGCCGCCTTCATCAACCTGCACCGCATGATCCTCGAGGACTCGTCGCTGTCCCAGGCGCCGAGAGACCTGATCCGCGAGCGCCGCACCAACGCCGAATGGGCGCTGGTGCAGCAGATGGAAAAACTGGTGGCGCAGTTCGAGGAGATGGAGGACCCCTACCTGCGCGAGCGGCGCCAGGACATCGAGCAGGTGGTGGAACGGGTGCTGAAGGCGCTCGCCGGCGCCAATGCGGCCCACGAGCCGCCGCCCTCCGCCGAGGCCAACCTGATCGTCATCGCGCACGACCTGTCGCCGGCGGACATGATCCTGTTCAAGCGCCACAAGTTCGGCGGCTTCGTCACCGACGTCGGCGGCGTTACATCGCACACCGCGATCGTCGCGCGCAGCCTGAACATCCCGGCGCTGGTCGGCCTGCACCACGCGCGCCAGATGATCCGCGAGAACGACCTCGTCATCGTCGATGGCATCCAGGGCGTGCTGGTGGTGGACCCGGATCCGGTGGTGCTGGGCGAGTACCGGCTGCGCCAGTCGCAGCACGGCCTGGAGCGGCAGAAGCTCAAGCGTCTCAAGTCCACGCCCTCGGCGACGCTGGACGGCACGCCGGTGGAACTGTACGCAAACATCGAGCTGCCGCAGGACATCGGCGAGGTGCAGGAATCCGGCGCGCAGGGGGTGGGGCTGTTCCGCACCGAGTTCCTGTTCATGAACCGCAAGCTGCTGCCTGCGGAGGACGAACAGTTCGAGGCCTACCGCGAAGTCGCGCGCGCCATGGACGGGCGCCCGGTGGTGATCCGTACGCTGGACCTGGGCGCCGACAAGGCGATCACCGAAGGCGGGCCCGCGGACATGCCCAACCCGGCGCTGGGGCTGCGCGCGATCCGCTACTGCCTCGCCGAACCGCAGCTGTTCCTCGCGCAACTGCGCGCGATCCTGCGCGCCACCAAGTTCGGCCGCGTCCGGATCCTGCTGCCGATGCTCGCGCACGCGCACGAAATCGAGCAGTCGCTGGCGATGGTGAAGCAGGCCAAGCAGCAGCTGGACGACAGGGGCGTCGCCTACGACAAATCGGTCGAGGTAGGCGGCATGATCGAGGTGCCGGCGGCGGCGCTGGCGCTGCCGATGTTCATGCGGCGCCTGGATTTCCTGTCCATCGGCACCAACGACCTGATCCAGTACACGCTTGCCATCGACCGCACCGACGACGCGGTCGCGCACCTCTACGATCCGCTGCACCCGGCGGTGCTGCATCTGATCGCGCACACCATCCAGGCCGCCAACCGCGGCGGCACGCCGATCGCGGTCTGCGGCGAAATGGCGGGCGAACCGGCGCTGACGCGCCTGCTGCTCGGCTTCGGCCTGCGCAATTTCTCGATGCACGCCCAGCAGCTGCTGTCGATCAAGGAGCGCGTGCTGCGCACCAACCTCGCCGAAGCGCAGCCGCTCGCGCAGCGCGTGCTGCGCCAGTCGGATCCGGCCAAAACTCGCGAGCTGCTGGCGAAACTCAATTCATAGGGAGGGTCATGAGATTTGTCCTGCTTTTTTCCTTGCTGGCCAGTTTTCAGCTGCACGCCCAAAGTTATCCCTCGAAACCGGTCAAGCTTGTCGTCCCCTTCCCCTCCGGCAGCGCGACCGACCAGGTGGCGCGACTCGCCGGGCAGCAGTTGCAGGAAGCGCTGAAGCAGCCCTTCGTGGTGGAGAACAAGCCCGGCGCGCAAGGATCGATCGCCGCCGAATTCGTCGCCCGGAGCGCGCCCGACGGCTACACGCTGCTGGTCACCACCAACACGCCGCAGGCGGCCAACGTCAGCCTGTTCAAGCAGCTGCCCTACGACCCGGTGAAGGATTTCGAACCCGTGGTGCGGCTCTCGACCACCTCGTTCATGCTCATGGCGAAGCCCGACTTTCCGGCGAAAAACCTGAAGGAACTGCTCTCCTACGTGCGTTCGCAGCCGGCCAAGCTGTCGGCGGGCTACGGTTCCGCAGGCTCGCAGGTATCGATCGCGATGATGATGACCATGGGCGGGCTGGACGTGGTCGAGGTGCCCTACAAGGGCATCCCGCAGACGGTGACCGACGTGCTCGGCGGCACGCTGTCGTTCACCTTTGTCGACCTGTCGAATGCGCTGCCGCAGATGAAGGGCGGCAAGCTCAAGGGCTACGCGGTTACGTCGGAGAAGCGCACGCCGCTTGCGCCGGACGTGCCCGCGATGGCCGAGGAGCTGAAGGGATACGACCTGATCGCCTGGTTCGCGATCATGGCGCCCGCAGGCACGCCGAAGGACGTGGTGCAGTCGCTTTACGACGTTTCGGCCAAAGCCCTGCAGAAAAACGAAGTGAGGGAAAAATTCGCGTTCATCGGCACCGACGTCGCGCCCATGAATCCGGCCCAGCTCGGCGCATTCATCAAGAGCGAAATCGCCAAATGGGCGGTGCTCGTCAAGCAGGCCGGCATCCAGCCGGAGTAATTCGATGGCCGGACCCCTCGACGGCGTAAGGATTCTCGACCTGACCACGGTAGTAATGGGCCCGTATGCGACCCAGATCCTCGCGGACCTGGGCGCGGACGTGATCAAGCTCGAGCCGCCCGAGGGTGACGTCATGCGCCATAACGCGCCGATGCGCTCCAAGGGCATGGGGCACATCTTCATGAACGCCAACCGCAACAAGCGTTCGGTGGTGCTGGATCTCAAGAAGGACGGCGGGCGCGAGGCCTGTCTCGCGATCGCCAAAAGCGCCGACGTGCTGGTCTACAACATCCGTCCGCAGGCGATGGCGCGCCTCAGGCTTTCCTACGAGGAAGCGCGCGCGGTCAATCCGCGCATCATCTACGTCGGCGCCTTCGGTTATTCGCAGCGCGGACCCTACGCCGCCAAGGCCGCCTACGACGATCTCATCCAGGGCGCAGTCGGCCTGCCCTGGCTCGCCAAGGAGGCGGGCGCCGAATCGCCGCGCTACGTGCCGGCGACGCTGGCCGACCGCTCGGTCGGGCTGCATCTCGTCAATGCGATCTGCGCCGCGCTCTACCACCGCGAGAAAAGCGGCAAGGGCCAGCGCGTCGACGTGCCGATGTTCGAAAGCCTGCTGCAGACGGTGATGGGCGAACACATGGGCGGCCATACCTACCTGCCGCAGAGCGGCCAACCCGGTTACGCGCGCATGCTCGCCAAGGAGCGCCGGCCCTACGAGACCACAGACGGCTACGTCTGCGTACTGGTCTACAACGACAAGCAGTGGCGCGCGTTCTTCGACCTGATCGGGCGGCCCGAGCTGCTGTCCGATCCGAGGTTCGCCACGCAGGAAGCGCGCAGCCGCGATTTCGAGGGCGCCTACGCCATGATCGCCGCCGAGATGAAGAAGCGCAGCACCGCCGATTGGATCGCGGCGATGGAGGCCGCCGACATCCCGGTGCAGCGCATGAACAGCCTGAACGACATCGTCGGCGACCCGCACCTTGCCGCGACCGGCTATTTCCGCACCGTCGAGCATCCCACCGAGGGCAGCATCCGCTCCATGGCGGTGCCGTCGGAGTGGTCGGAGTCGGCGCCCGAGTACCGGCGCCATGCGCCGCGCCTTGGCGAGCATACGCGCGAAGTGCTGCTCGAGGCGGGGTACGCGTCCCCGGAAATAGAAGCATTGATAAGGAGCGGCGCCGCTCGGATATAATGCGGGCCAGCGCCGATTTGAGGTTCAGCTTGCGGGCGCTCTACAAATTCCGCTAAAGAGACGAGTGGCCAAAACCCGTTTCTGCGCAAGCTGAACGGGTTTTTTCTTTTGGGGCACGGCGTGATCGTTGAAGCGCGCAAGGCGAAATTCACCGAACCGCTCAAACTGACCGGCGGCGCGGTGCTGCCCGAGTTCGAGATCGCCTACGAAACCTACGGCACGCTGAACGCCGCCCGTTCGAACGCGGTTCTCGTCTGCCACGCGCTGAACGCCTCGCACCATGTCGCCGGAACCTACGCCGGCGAGCCGGACAACGTCGGCTGGTGGGACAACATGGTCGGCCCCGGCAAGCCGCTCGACACCGACCGGTTCTTCGTCATCGGCAACAACTACATCGGCTCCTGTTTCGGCTCGACCGGGCCGACCTCGACCAACCCCGCGACCGGCCGGCCCTGGGGCGCGGATTTTCCTGTGGTGACAGTGGAAGACTGGGTCGCAGCGCAATCGCGTTTGGCCGACCGCCTCGGCATCGCTCGCTTCGCCGCCGTGATGGGCGGCAGCCTGGGCGCGATGCAGGCCCTGCAGTGGTCGATCAGTTTCCCGGAGCGGCTGCGTCACGCCCTGGTGATCGCGGCTGCCCCGCGCCTGTCGACCCAGAACATCGGCTTCAACGAAGTGGCCCGCCAGGCCATCGTGACCGACCCCGACTTCCACGGCGGCGACTTCTACGCCTATGGCGTGATCCCGCGGCGCGGCCTGCGGCTGGCGCGCATGCTGGGGCACATCACCTACCTGTCCGACGACGCGATGCACGAAAAATTCGGGCGCGAACTGCTGAGCGGCGAGCACCGCTTTTCGCTGGAAGTGGAGTTCGAAATCGAGTCCTACCTGCGCTACCAGGGAGACAAGTTCAGCGAGCGTTTCGACGCCAACACCTACCTGATCATGACCAAGGCGCTCGACTATTTCGATCCGGCGGGCCGCCACGGTGCCGGCGACCTGAGCCGCGCGCTGGCCGGTGTGCGCGCGTCCTTCCTGGTCGCCAGTTTCACCTCGGACTGGCGCTTTTCGCCGGCGCGCTCGCGTGAAATAGTCAAGGCACTGCTCGACAACCGCTTGCCGGTCAGCTACGCGGAGATCGACGCGCCGCAGGGCCACGACGCCTTCCTGATGGAACATCCCGACTACCAGCGCACCGTTGCCTCCTACCTGGCACGGGTGGCGGAGGCGTGCGCATGAATTCCTCGGTGCGTCCCGATCTGGCGGCGATCGCCGAATGGATCCGTCCGGGCGAGCACGTCCTCGACCTGGGTTGCGGCGATGGCGCCCTGCTGGCGTATCTGCAGTCGTCGCGCGGGGTGCGTGGCTACGGGGTGGAGAACAATCCGGAGAACATCGTGGCCTGCGTCGCGCGCGGCGTGAACGTGCTGCAACTGGACCTGGAAGCCGGCCTGTCCGGCTTCGATTCGGGATCGTTCGATCACGTGATCCTGTCGCAGACCCTGCAGGCGATGCACAACACCGCGTCCGTGCTGGGCGAGATGCTGCGGGTCGGACGCGAAGGCATCGTGAGCTTTCCCAACTTCGGCTACTGGCGCAACCGCCTGCAGGTGCTGGCCGGGCAGATGCCGGTGTCCGGCGACCTGCCCTATGCCTGGCACAACACGCCCAACATCCACCTGTGCACGCTGCGCGACTTCGAGCAGCTGTGTTCGGGGATGGAAGCGCGGGTACTGGAACGGCGCGTCCTGACCCGTGGCGGCGCGGTGCAGGTGCTGCCCAATCTGCTCGGCAGCCTGGCGATCTATCGGGTCACGCGCGCACGCTGAATGCGCAGGCTGTCACGCCGCGCGCGGCTGTGTGCCGCCGCGTGCCGCTGTGCCTTCTGCAGCAGCCGCGCAATGATCTCGTCGGGCGTTCGCGAATTGCCGGCCAGGTCGACAC
>Ga0209698_10004508_pt1 | contig 15254 bp, 15 predicted proteins | sample LitLauG_LLR_2012_FD_187203 | JGI IMG/M metagenome (GOLD analysis project Ga0209698, IMG submission 187203) | Freshwater sediment microbial communities from Pennsylvania, USA - Little Laurel Run_MetaG_LLR_2012 (SPAdes) (version 2) | ecosystem: Environmental > Aquatic > Freshwater > Creek >...
ATTGCGTGCAACTTGGATAGGGGGTTTGATTTCATACTCACCACCTTGCCGTCCCCCGGACTCGACGTGTCATCTATTTTCTAAATGGGTACGATATCTACCATCATGATTAGAGATGAGATAGGCGCAGCGTGACCACCTCGTGACCCAATGAATCAAGGGGTGAACACGCATCAACGCCCAGGCGATGTCGGTGGGGATGGGGTCGCCGGCGCAAACTCTTCAGGCGGAGGGGTAGATGCGATCATCACCGAGCGAAGGCCCTGCACGATCGTCGGGAGCGGCCCGATATCGCACGACGATGAAGCCCGATCGCGCCACCGCTTCGATCAGTGCCAGCGTCGCCAGCGCGGTCAGCGCTGATTGAGCGAGCGACGACGACGAGCGTTCGATGGAGCCCTCGGTCGAACGCAGCACGACAAGTACGGCCACGAGTCCGTATTCGAGGCCGCTGCGACGAAGGACAACCGACGTGGTGGATTTGATGGCGCGAACGAACATGATGCGCGCACGCACGTAACCCAGCGCCACGCCCACGAGTGCGCCGATGAGTGCGGCAACGACGTGGGCACGGGAGTGAGCGACCAGGTGCCAGACGAACTCACCGATGATGAGTACGCTGATCACCGGATCAATCAATGTGATCGCGAGAGGGCGGATTCGTTCCCCCGCGGCGAGGTTGGCGTTGCGTGACTGTAGTCGGCCCCGACGGACCAATCGCGAAATCACCACCAGCGCCACGATGATGACGAGGCCAACACCGGGACTGTTGGATTGCGGCACCTCACCAGAGTACCGAGGGGTCGTTCGCGTGACGAGAGTCGGCGGTCGTCGGACTCGGGGATGTCACGTTCTCGTCACGCGCATCATCGGTAACATCGCAGCCATCGCCAACTGTGGCCACCACAAGGTCGTGACATCATGAACGTTCTCTTCATCACCCTCGACCAGTTCCGCGCGGACTCCTACGGCGCGGCGGGTCACACATTGGTGACGACGCCGACATTGGATCGATTGGCCAGCGAGGGCGTTCGACTCGCGCGCCACTATTCCCAGGCCGCACCCTGCGGACCCGGACGAGCCGCTCTCTACACCGGTACCTACCAGATGAATAACCGCGTGGTGGCCAATGGCTCGCCGCTCGAGGACCGCTTCGACAACGTCGCGCGACTCGCGCGGCGCGCGGGGTACGTGCCGACCCTCTTCGGCTACACCGACCAGGGACTCGACCCGAACCAGGCCGACGGCTTCGATGACCCGCGCCTCGACAGTTACGACGGGATCCTCCCCGGCTTCGCCTTGGGGCACTATCTACCCGAGAGCCAGATCACCTGGGTCCAGTATTTGCGCGACCTCGGTTACGACGTCCCTCTGGGCTGGGCACCGGCCCTGCGAGGCGAATCCGAACGCCCGGCGGAGCATTCGCTCACCGGCTTCTTGACCGGTAAGTTCCTCGAGTGGCTCGACGTGCAAGACGAGGGATGGTTCGCCCACCTGAGTTTCCTGCGACCCCACCCGCCCTATGCCGCCGCGGGGGAGTACTCACGTCTTTACGACCCGGCTGACGTTGAGCTGCCCATCGAGCCGGTACCGGCGTCGCAGCGCCATCCTCTGCACGAGATCGCGCTCAGCGTCGGTGCCAGTGCCGCCCCCCAGGAGGAGGAGGCGATGCGACATCTGCGCACGCAGTACTACGGCATGATCTCCGAGGTGGACTTCCACCTGGGACGCATCGTGGCGCGACTCGAGGAGCGCGGCGAGTACAACGACACGCTGATCGTGGTGACGTCGGACCACGGTGAGCAACTGGGTGACCATGGGCTGATCGAGAAACTCGGATATTTCCCCCAGAGTTATCACATCTTGGGCATCTGGCGCGATCCACGTTCACCCCAGGCGGGTCGAGTGGTCACTGCATTCACCGAGAATGTTGACATCGCTCCGACGCTCGCGGGCGCTCTCGGGCTCGAAGTGCCCGCCCAGTTCGACGGACGCATCCTCACCCCGCTGTTCGAGGGTCGCGACGTCGAGTGGCGGTCTCACGCGCACTACGAGTGGGATTACCGGACCTTCTTCATCGCCCAGCACGAGACCCCCTGGCCTTTTGATCGTTCCCTCTCGCGAGAGAATCTGGCGGTCGGCGTGAGCGACGACACCGGCTACGTCCAGTTCGGCGACGGTTCCTACCTGTGCTTCGACCTCGCCGCGGACCCCACGTGGCGTACGGGCTGCACGGACTCCTCGCGGGTCCTCGCCGCCGCGCAGGAGATGCTCGTGTGGCGACAGGAGCATCTGCCGCGCGAATTCACCGACATGTTGTTGCAGCCTGAACGTCCCGGCCGCTGGCCCGCTGCGCTGCGTCGTTAGACCGACGCGAACCACGCCGACGCGAACCTCGCCGATGCGTACTGGTCGGCGCTCGTGGTGCTGCGCCAACCCGGCGACCGAAGACACCAGGCGACTAAGTGACGAATCAGTGACCTTCACGTGACGCGACGTCACTGCGTCGTCACGAAATAGTCACGGGGCGCAATCTTTTCCGTTGTTGGTCGCTCACCCATCGCAATGAATTCATTTACTTCAAAGTCGTGTTGCGAAAACGTGCGATTAGATGTCCGCATGAAACTCACCACCATGAAAACGAAGCGGGCCACCAAGGCTCGTCTCCTCACCGCGGTCCTCGGATCGACGGTGGCCGTATCGTCCCTGTCCATGATGAGCGTCGGTGCGGCTACGTCGCACGCGTCGGTCCCGACCATCCTGTTGTACAACGCGCAGGGCTACGGCGACAAGGTCGTCGCTGCCTTCAACGCGACCAACCCTGGCTTCAAGATCGTCGTTGATGACGACTCCACGGGACCGCTGTTCACCAAGATCCAGGCCGAGATGGCGGCGGGCAGCCCGAAGTGGGGCTTGTTCTGGGCCGACGGGGCCACCGAGTTCGCCGCCCTGGACAAGTTGGGTTACCTGGTGAAGAACGTCATTCCCTCCACCGGCAACTACAACGCCGCGGGCCTGCCCAACGTGCCGACTGACAAGAGTTTCGCCCCCACCGGTCTGACGGTGACGGGCGCGCTCTGCTACGACTCGGTCGCGACCAAGGGAGTCATGCTCCCTTCGACGATGGCGGGTCTCACGTCAGCACCCAAGGGTCTGCTCGGCATGAACAACCCCTCGCAGTCGGGTCCCACGTACCCCTTGATCGCCGGCGTCATGGCGCACCTCGGTGGCATCACCTCCACCATGACCCCGACGACGGCCCAGGTCAACGCGGCCATCAAGAAGGGTGAGGCGTTCTACCTCGCACTCAAGAAGAACGGCTTGCAGGTCCACAACACCAACGGTCCGACCCTCGGAGCGATGGAGTCCAACCCGGCGACCCTCGACATGGCCACCATCCAGTCCTCGGCCTGCTACGGCGACATCCACGCCCAGCCCAAGCCATTGTGGGCGACGGGCAAGGTCAAGTACCTCGACTACTCGGTGGCGCTGCCCAGCAACATCGGCGTGGACGCCAAGCTCTCCCCGGCGCTGCGGGCCGACGCCGAGAAGTTCGTCGCGTACGTGACCTCGGCCAAGGGCCAGCTCGCCATGCAGCACGGCGACCCCTACGGTGACGGCCTGTTCTGGCCGGTCATCAAGGGTGTGAACCCCGAGAAGTTCCTGCCCTCCTACAGCGTGACGCACGCGTACGCCATCAACCCTTACGTGTGGGGACCCCTGGAGAACCAGATCAACACTTGGTTCACGAACAACATCGTCAACTGAACGTGATTCCCTCGGCGCTGCCACGGCTACTTCGGTAGCCGTGGCAGCGCCGTACGGTACGCATCTCATGACAGTTGACACATTCCTTTCTGAAACCTCGTCGACGCGCCAGCCCCTGGCGCGTCTTCGCCGCGTCCGCTGGTCGGGGCTGGTCGTCTGGCTCGTCCTCCTCTTCTTGATCATCATCCCGGTCGTCACCTTCGTGCTGGTGGCGATCAGCCCTCGGCTCTTTCGCCAGGGCACGTCGTACTTCACCTTTTCCAATATCACCGCCGCTTTCCAGGGCTACACCGGTCAGGGCATCCTGGACTCGTTACTGGTGGCGACGTTGGTGGGTGTCTTCTCCGTCACCTTCGCCACGATCATCGCCTGGATCGTGCAGCGCACCAACATCTACGGGCGCCGGCTCTGGTCCGGCGCCATGTGGCTCCTCTTGCTCGTACCCACGTGGATGACCACGCTCGGGTGGATCGACGTGATCTCGCCTGGCGAATTGATGTCGGCCTTGGGCGTTCACACGCTGTTCTTTTTTCACATGTTCTTTGGCGCCTCGGGCATCGTGTTCGTCCTGTCGACCGCGGCCCTGCCGTTCTCGTACTTCGTGATCTCGGTAGGGATGCGAGGCCTGGGCTCGGAGTTCGAGGACGCGGCGCGCGTGCACGGAGCGGGACGCCTCCTCACCGTGCGCACGGTGTTGCCGATCATCGCGCCGGCACTACTGAGCGCTTTCGCCATCAGCTTCGCCGAGGCGATGAGTGACTTCGGCGTGGCCTTCACGCTGGGTTCATCGTCGCACTTCCCCATTGCGACCTACACCCTTTTCAACGCGATCTACGCCTTCCCCGCCAATTTCCCGGTGGCGGCCGTTATCGCCGCGGTCCTCATCCTCTCCACGGTTCCACCGGTGTTCCTCCAGGCCCGGGTGATGCGCGGGCGCTCCTACGCGGTACTGAGCGGTCGCACCAAGGCCGTCAAGCGCTATCAGTTCAGTCCCGTTGCCCGCGTGGGTGTGACCTTGGCGCTGGGACTCTTCATGTTCTTCGTGCTCGGGCTGCCCCTGCTGGGTGCCGTCACGAGTTCTTTCACCAACACGGCCAGCTTCATCACGACGTCGGGCATCCACTGGACCCTGCAGTCCTACAAGGACGTCTTTCAGCCCCTGCCGTCGTTCACCACGCTGGGACCACCCCTGTGGACCTCGAATCAACTCGGTATCTGGGTGGCGACGGGAACGTTGGTTCTCGCCTACGTCCTGGCGCGCCGGATGGCCTCACGCACACCCGGGGTTGGTCAGCGCATCACCGACGTGTTCTTGCTCGGCTCCATCGCAATCCCCGGCATCGTGTTGGGCGTGGGCTACATCTTCTTCTACGACCAACGCTTCATCACGTCGCACATCGTGGATCTCTATGAGACCATGCCGCTCTTGATCATGGGTCTCATCGCGTCCTCAGTGCCGTCACAGGCCCGACTCCTCACCGGTCCGGTGGGCCAGATCCAGTCCTCCCTCTCCGAAGCCGCGCGCGTGCACGGGGCCAGCAAGTGGCGCGCCTTTCGTTCAACCTCGTTGCCGCTCCTGTCGCGGGCCTTGGTGTGGGCGTGGCTCCTCACCTTCACCAAGACCATCTCGGAATTGGCCATCGCCCAGATTCTGTACCAACCCGGCAAGGAACCCGCGTCGGTCGTGATCGAGACCTATTTGGGAACGATCTTCGCCGCCATCGGATCGGCCGCGACGGTGATCACCTTGGTGGAGATGGTCGGGGTCATCGCCGTCGTCCTATTGATCTTCCGACTGGTGACACCCAAGGGATGGCGCCGCATCGGAGAAGCAGGAGCACCGTCATGAGTCAATCCGCGGTCCAACCCGCACGGGTCCAGATCAAAGATCTGCGTAAGGAGTTCGGGGCGAAGGTCGCCCTCAATGGCGTGTCGCTCGTGGTCGAGCCCGGAACCTTCACGGTCTTGTTGGGACCGTCGGGGTCCGGTAAGACGACGCTGCTTCGCTGTCTGGCGGGCATCGAACAGCCAACGAGTGGCGAGATCATCATCGGTGAACACCTGGTCTTTGGCCCCGGCACGTTCGTCAGTCCGGACAAACGAGAGTTGTCCATGGTGTTCCAGGACTACGCGCTGTGGCCGCACATGACGGTGCGAAAGAACATCGCCTTCCCTCTCGTCACGTCGTCGTTGTCGAAGGTCCACCGGACCCAGCGGGTCGATGACCTGCTCGAGCGCGTGGGCATCGCGCACTTGGCCGATCGTTACCCCAACGAACTCTCCGGCGGCGAGCAGCAGCGCGTCGCGCTCGCCCGCGCCCTGTCGGCCCAGGTAGGACTGATCTTGTTCGACGAACCACTCTCGAACCTCGATGCGGACCGTCGCGACCAGTTGCGCATCGAGATCGCCACGCTGACCCGCGATGCGGGGGTGACCGCGGTCTACATCACCCACGACCAATCCGAAGCCTTCGCCTTGGCCGACCGCGTCGGCGTGCTGCGCCAGGGTGAACTCGTGCAGTACACCCGCCCCGAGAAGATCTATCGACATCCCAAGAGCGCCTTCGTCGCGCGTTTCACCGGCGTGTCGGGTGAGTTCGCGGTGAGCAACGTGCGCGAGGTGAGTGACAAGCGCGTCGCGGTGCAGTTGCCGTTCGCCCCGCACATCACCATCGAGGCGACGAAGTCCGAGAACAGTTCCTACGACAAGGACCCGCACCTTTTCGTGCGAGCTGCCGGCGTCACCCTGCTCACCTCGACGTCACCCGAGGGGGCCCCCGGCGTCATCCGCGACGTCGCCTATAACGGGCGAGGCTACGAGCACGTGGTGGAAGTGGGCGACAAGGCGACGTTGACCAAGGTCTATTCGGTCGACCGCTTCGAACGCGGCGATTGCGTGAAAGTAATGTTGGACCCCGTATCGTGCTTCGTGATGAACGCACAGGAAGAAGAGTAGAACCGTGTTAGCAAGCACCGTATCCTCGGGCGTCATCGTCCTCGTCGGAGCAGTCTTCTTGGCGTGCGCCGTCGAGATGGTCGAGGCCCTCACCATCGTCTTCGCGGTGGGTCACACCCGAGGGTGGCGCTCCGCCTTCGAAGGGGTCGGCGCGGCCCTGGTGGCGCTCACGGCCCTCGTGGCGGCCTTCGGCCCGGCGCTGATCCACGTGCCGCTCACCTGGTTGCGTTTGATCGTTGGCGGCGTGTTGTTGATCTTTGGCATGCAGTGGTTGCGCAAGGCCATCCTTCGATCGAGCGGCCTCAAGGCCAAGCACGACGAGGATGCCATCTACCAAGAGACGGTCGCCGAACTCCAGAACAGCGCCCCCGGGGCCAATCGCGACCGCATCGCATTCGTCATGGCCTTCAAGGGCGTCTTCCTCGAAGGGCTCGAAGTGGTGATCACGGTGCTGACCCTGGGCACGTCGGCGCACCGTCTCGGTCTGGCGGCGGTGACGGCGGCCGTTGCGTTGATCATCGTGGCCGTCATTGGTGCCATCGTGGCCAAGCAGCTCTCGAGCGTGCCCGAGAACGCCATGAAGATGAGCGTGGGCGTCTTGTTGGTGACCTACGGCACGTTCTGGGTCGGCGAAGGACTCAAGGTGCGCTGGCCCGGTAACGACACGTTCTTGCTGGCCTTCGTCGGCATCTACGCCGTCGTGTGCTGGGTCCTGGTGACCCTGATCAAGCCCAAGAACCCCTCGAGCCCCGTGAAGGTGGACGCATGAACGACCCGCAACCTCTCGTCATCAGACTGATCAAGGGCTTTGGCATGTTCTGGTGGGACTTCCTGGTCGGCGACACGCCCGAGCTCTTCGTGGCCGCCCTGGTCATCATTGGCGCCGTCTCGCTGATCAGTGAATCGTGGCACGCCAATACCGTGGCCGTCGTGGCGCTGCCAGTGCTCGCCATCCTGGCCCTGAGCATCTCGGTCAAGCGCGCGAGCGACGCCGCCAAGCGCAAGTAGTCGAAGCGGTCGCCTAGGCGAATGCGGCGTCGAGAGTGACGGTCGTACCCGTCAGCGCCTTGGACACCGGGCAACCGGCCTTGGCGGTCTCGGCCACTTCCTTGAAGGCCGCTTCGTCGAGGCCTTCGAGGACCGCGCGCACCGTGAGGTGGACGCCCGCGATGCGAAAGCCGCCGGCGGGGTCGGGCTCGAGAGTCACGTCCGCCTTGACGTCCAGGGTCCCCGGCGTGCCTCCGGCGCGGGCGATCAACGCCGAGCACTGCATGGCGTAACAGGCGGAGTGGGCAGCACCGAGGAGTTCCTCGGGGCTGGTGACACCTTCGGCGTCGTCGGCGGCGCGACGCGGGAAACTCACGTCGAAACTCGCGACGCCGCTACTGACGAGCGACGTGACGCCGCTACCTTCGTTCAGTGTTCCGGTCCAGTGGGTGTCAGCGGTACGGGTCGGCATCGTCAGTCTCCTCATAGTCGTCGGGCCTGACTGGCATCATAACGACGCCGAGCGTCGACGCGACGCGGCTATTCGAACTTGGCGCCGCACCCTTGGCAGAAGTTCTGTCCCGGGAGGCGCAACTTGCCGCACGCCGCACAGGCGCTCGAGGTCCCCGACAACTGGGACTCGTCCACGAGGGCTTGACGGGTCGCACCGGTGTCGAAGCGATTCGCTCCGGGTGAGGAGGGGAAGAACAAGAGCACGAAATTCGCGATCGGACAGATGATCCACCAGCCCGAGTGGTCCGAGTCGTGCATCCGTCGCACCCCCACGGCCAAGTTGGGCACGAGCAGGAGGATGTCCCACAACGGGTAGATCCGCGTGAATGCGCTGACCACGAAGGTGCCGATGATGTAGAACAAGAACCACCACCAGTATTCGGAGCGCGACGCGCGGCCCGTGAACGTGGCGTACTTCGTGAACACCGATCGAACGGCTTGGTCGAACTTCACTGTGGCTCTCCTTCGTCCCTCGACATCAAAACTACCCAATGGCGACACCGCCCGGGTGGCCCCCGCGCGAATCAGCCGGTGTTGCGCAGTCCCGTGGCGATACCGTTGATGGTCAACATGAGGGCGCGCTGCAGGACATCGTCGACCGGCTCGTCCCTCTCTCGTTGGGCACGCACCCGCTCGAGCAATTGGATCTGCATCATCTGCAAGGGGCGCAGATAGCGGTCGCGGGTCTCCAGGGTGGTCGCCAGGAGCGCCTGGGACTCGAGGAGAGTCTCGGACTGGGTGACGGCGAGCAGTTCGCGCATGGTGAGTTCGTGCTCGGTCACGATCTGCTCGAACAGGTAGTGCAGGTTCTCAGGGACCAGGTGCTGCACGTACTGGCGCGCCACCGCGAGGTCGGTCTTGGCCAGGGTCATCTCGACGTTAGAGATGAAGGTGGCGAAGAAGGGCCATTCGAGGTACATCTGGTGCAGATCCTGCTCGTGGCCGGCCTCGCGCGCCGCGCGCAGACCCGATCCGACGCCGAACCAACCGGGCACGATCTGGCGAGACTGGGTCCAGCCAAAGACCCAAGGGATTGCCCGCAAGGACTCGATGCCGTCCTCACCGGTGACGCGCCGTGCGGGGCGCGAACCCATGTGCAGGTTGGCGAGCTCGGTGACCGGGGTCGAGCTGGTGAAGTAGGCGGGCAGGTTCGCGTCGCCCACGAGGTTGCGATAGACCCGCAGTGACGCCTCGGACATCAGGTTCATGGCGTCGTTCCAGACGTCGAGCTTGAGCGGATCGACCCACGGACGCGAATGAAAGACCCCGGCCTCGAGGACGGCCGCTAACAGGAGTTCCAGATTCTCCCGGGCCAACGAGGGCAACAGGTACTTGTCGGAGATGACTTCGCCTTGCTCGGTGATCTTGATCGCACCGTCCAAGACGCCGTAGGGCTGGGCGAGGACGGCGTCGTGCGTCGGTCCACCACCGCGCCCCACACTGCCGCCGCGACCATGGAAGAGTCGCAGGTGGATGCCGTGGCGCGCCGCGACGTCGCGCAACTGGCGCTCGGCCAGGTGGATACCCCACTGCGAGGCCGTGATGCCGGCGTCCTTGTTGGAGTCGGAGTAGCCCAACATGATCTCTTGGACGTTGCCGCGAAGTGTGACCAACCGGCGATAACTGGGGACCTGCAACAGCGTCTCGAAGATCTCGCCGGCGTGATGCAGTTCGTCCAGCGTCTCGAAGAGCGGCGCGAAACCGATGCGCGCCAGACCCGAGGAGAAGTCGATGAGCCCGGCTTCGCGGCCCAGGACCACCGCGGCCAAGAGGTCGTCGGCGCCCTTGGTCATCGAGACGATATACGTCTCGCACGCCGCGGGTCCGAAGTGGTCGATGATCTCGCCGATGGCGCCAAAGACCCTGAACGTCTTGAGGTTGACCCCCTCGAGGGGGCCGGGGTAGGAGGCGAGGGGCCGGGCGGACGCGAGCTCCGCGCTCAAGACCTCGAGTCGTTCGCCGCGCGAAAGGTCCTCGTAGGGGCGAGGAAGTTCACCCGCGCGGTCCAACAAGATGGCCAGGACCGCGTGGTGGGCGGCGGCGTGCTCGCGCACGTCGAGGGTCGTCAATGTGAGGCCGAAGGCCGAGACGGTGATGATGGAGCGCTCGAGCGTGCCGCGCGCTAAGCGCTCGGAGCCGTTCTCGAGCAGCGACGTGTAGAGCAGCATCAAATCGTCGATCAACTCTTGGCTGGAGGCGTAGTCGTATCCGTCGCGGTGGCGACCGCGCTGTTCCATGCGACGCTGGGTCTCCTCGAGGCGCACACGGATGCAACTGAGTTTGAGTCGATACGGCTCTTCGGCGTTCAGGCGCAGGTAGCGCGATTCGGGCTTGAGGCGGCTGAGGTCCTCGGCCAGGGAGAGGCGCAGTTCCTCGGAGATGCCCACGTGCTGGGTGGAGATCGAGATCTCGTCCATCAATCGTCCCAGCATCGCGCGCAAGGCGCGCACCGCGAAGTCGAGGGCGAGGTCCACCACCGACGTGGTCACCTCGGGGGTGACGAAGGGGTTGCCGTCGCGGTCCCCGCCGATCCAGGTGCCAAAGGTGAGTGGCCGACTCACCGGGGGGATCGACACACCCAAGCGTTCGGCGTTGGAGACGAGTTGTTCGAGGACGTCGGGCACGACACTGCGCATCAGGTGGTCGACGTAGTGCAGGGCGTTGCGAGCCTCGTCAAGGACCTCGGGTCGCTCCAAGCGCAGTTCGTCGGTCTGCCACAGGGTGTCGATGAGTTCAGCGGTTCGGCGCTGACGCAGATTCTCCCGCAGCGGGGAGTTCGACGAGCTGGCCTCATCGAGCAACGAACTGATGGAGCGCAGCTTCAACAGCACGGACCGGCGAGCGGCCTCCGTGGGGTGCGCGGTGAACACGGGGCGAACCGCCAGGTGCGTGATGGCGGTGGCGACGTCGTCGGCGCTGACGCTGCCAGCGGTGATGGCCGCCAGGATCTCGTCCGCCACCCTGGCGAGCGGGCCGTCGTCGTCGTTGCGCCGCTGGCGGCCCTGTCGGGCGCGGTGCGTCTGTTCGGTGACGTTGGCCAGGTGGAAGTACATCGAGAACGCGCGCACCAATTGGCTGGCGGTCTCGAGGTCGAGATTCTCGAACTCGCGAAAGGAGAGGCCCATGTCGTCGCCGGCACTCGAGCGCACCGAATCGACCAGTTCGAGGAACTCGGGCGACGTCTGGCGCCGCAGGGTGTCGTCGAGCATGGCGCTCAGCGCGTTGAGGTCACCGTAGAGGGAGTCGAGGTCCTCGAAATGATCACCCGCGGCGGACAACACCGATCGAGCGGACGGTGCGGTGGGTTCGGTCATCAACCAACGTTACAAAAGATTTTCAATTCTCCGTCCCGGAGGAGACAGATAGTCGCGATGCACGTTCGAGGCGGCGGGCCGCTATCCACTGGAAGGACTGTTCGCTGCCCCAGGGGGTGCGGTGGCGGAGGCGCCGTTGGTCGACGAGTTCGAACTCCTGACCCAAGAGTGCGGCGAGGTCCTCGGCATTGTAACGAGTGACCGCCAGTCCCGAGCACGACGCTGGTCCGTCGGGAGCGAAGACCCCGATGACGACCGCCCCGCCGGGCGCGAGCGCGTCACGCAACGTGCGCGCGTAGCGCCGGGCATCGTCGGGCGAGAGGAAATGCAGGACGGCCCGGTCGTGCCATACGTCGTACGCGCGAGAGGGTTGCCAGGCGGTGACATCGGCCTCGAGGGCCTCGACATGGCCGGAACCGACGCGCTCGCGGGTCACCGCGAGGGCGCGTGAGGAGATGTCCAAGACACTCAGATCCGTGAAGCCGCGCACGAGGAGGTGGTCCACCAGCGGCGATTCTCCCGCTCCGATGTCGATCAGCGACTCGCGAGGCGATACCTGGAGCACGTCGAGTAATGCCAACGAGGTCGACGGGACCGATTCGGTCCAACTGCGCTCCTCGACGCCACGCGACTGGTAAGCGTCGTTCCAGTGTTGGGACATGCGCACAGTCTGGTGCAAGCGTCAGTGTCGTGTCACGACACGACGGAAACGCAAAGAGCCCGGGAGGGGGCCCGGGCTCTTTGGTACTACTCCGGTAGGGCTACACAACGGTAGTGTCGTCGACCCGTCGGTAGTGCCGGAGACCTAACAACGTCAGTACGAGCATCAAGATCGCCACGAGGAACGCGCCGTACGAGGCCCACATGGCGATCTGGCCGAACGTCCAGTAGCCGTAGGCGTTGAGCAGCGAACCGCGCAACATCGTGCCCTTGAAGATCGTTTCGACCTGGCCGGCCAACTTGGTGTTCGTGGGGTCAGCCATCGCCAGGGAACTCAACTGGGCGTACGTCTTGCCGCCACCGATCTCGGCGAGGTGCACGGCGATGAAGTCATCGGCGTAGACCTCGGCCTGGGCGCCCGTGAGCATCTGCTGGCCCGCGTACTGCGAGACCGAGGGGATCATCGAGGGTGTGATCTCGGTGCCGACCTTGGCGTTGGCGAAGGCCGCCTTGGGCGGGAAGAAGATCTTCTGCTCGGCGAGCTGCGTCTTCACCTGGTTGTTGGCGAAGGTGTAGCCCCACATGAGGAGGGAGCCGGCACCGATGAGGGCGACCGTGAGTAAGGCTCCGGTCCAGGTGAGTAATAGGTCTAATGTTCGACGCTTCATAATAAAAGGTCCTTTCTTAAGTACCTCTTACATTGTGCGACCATTCACAAGCCAAGGAAAGGCACGCACTAGTGCCATTTGTCATTTGGCGACCGCCACATTGGTCTAGAGCGTGATGCCCAGGCGAGCGAGGAAGCCCACGCCCATCACGGCCGCTTCGCAGCCCACTTCCTCGAGGTCGGCGAGGTCGCCGTCGTCGCGCACGCCGCCGGCGGCGACCACTTTGAGTCCGCTGGCGCACACGCGCGCGTAGAGGTCGAGGTCGGGTCCACTCATCGTGCCGTCTCGCGCGATCGCGGTGACGTGCAGACGCGTCACCCCGGCGTCGCGACAGAGGTCGAGGGCCTCGTCGATCCCGAGCCCCGTGCTGGCCAGCCACCCGCGCACCGCGAGGACGCCGTCGCGCACGTCAAAGGCCACCACCAGACGCTCGCCCAGCGCCTCGACGTAGGTCGACAGGGATGCGGGTTCGCTCCACAGCGCGGTGCCGAGGATGACGCGGTGGGCGCCCGCCGCCAGGACCGATGCGGCGGCGTCCAAGGAACGTATGCCGCCCGAGACCTGCAAGGGGATCGCCCCGGCCAAGTGAGCGCAACGGGCGATGACGTCAGTGCGCAGCGCTCCGTCGCGCGCGCCCTGCAGGTCGACCACGTGGATCAGGTCCGGTCCGGTCGCCACGACCCGGGCGAAGAACTCATCGAGGGGTTGTCGAAACAGGACGCGGTCGTAGTCGCCTTGTTCGAGGCGAACGGCGAAGTCGCCCAGGAGGTCGATGGCGGGGATCAGTTGCATAGCAGCGTGTTAATACGCTAGCATAGTGACATGACCAGTGGCAAGGTACTCCCCGCCGACGCGCACGACGAGACCATCCAGCGTTTCGACGAGTTGGTGGCCGCCTTCGTGCGTCTGCGCGATCCCGAGGTGATGGCCGCCTTCTTGCGCGATCTGTGCACCACCGCCGAGCTCGACGCGATGGGTCAGCGCTTGCAAGTGGCGCGCCTCGTCAGTGACGCCGTGCCGTACCAGGAGATCTCGCGGCGCACGGGGGCTTCGACGGCCACGGTGACGCGCGTGGCGCACTGGCTGCGCTACGGCGAGGGGGGCTATCAGGCCGTATTGAGAAGAGGACGCAAATGAATCGACGACTGACCCTGGCCCTTCCCTCCAAGGGACGCCTGCGCGAACCCTCGTGGTCCTTGTTGGAGGCGACGGGCGTCGCGCCCCAAGAACCCGGTGAACGCGTCCTACAGACGTTCTGTCGCAATGCCGACATCGACCTTTTGTTCGTGCGCGCCGATGACGTGCCCGAATACGTCCAAGACGGCATCGTCGATTGTGGCATCACCGGGCTCGACCTAGTGAGTGAGCGCGATTTCGACGTGGACGTGTTGTTGCGCCTGGGGTACGGGACCTGCTCGTTGCAGGCCGCCGTGTCCACCGAAGACGCGGCCCAGGACTTTGGTGACCTCGACGGACGCCGCATCGCGACCTCACACCCGCGCATCGCCGCGCAGTGGCTGGCCGAACAAGGCATCAAGGCCGAGATCGTTCGCGTGACCGGATCGGTCGAGATCTCGCCGCGACTGGGGCTCGCTGACGCCATCATCGACCTCGTCTCGACCGGTTCGACGCTGCGCACCAACGGCCTGCGGTCGCTCGGCACCCTCTTTGAGTCCGAGGCCGTTCTGGTGGGTCGGCGCGGATCAGGCGATCTCGAGGCTCAGCGCACGCTCACGATGCTGCTGGCCTCGGTGATCAACGCCCGCGCGACGCGCTACCTCTTGTGCAATATCGCCGAGGAGCGACTCGGTGAGGTGACGGCGCTGTTGCCCACCACGGGTTCGCCCACGGTCATGGCGCTGGCGACGCCGGGTATTGTCGCCGTGCACGCTCTCGTACCCGCCGCCCAGATCTGGTCCCTGCTACCCCAACTACAAGCCTGCGGTGCGAGTTCGATCCTCACGCTGCCCGTCGAAAGAATGATGCCATGAGTTCACCCGTCAAGACCGACCGACCGATCACCATCGAGGAGATCGTGAACGACGTGCGCGCCCGCGGCGATGCAGCGGTGGTGGCGTGGAGTCAGCGTCTGGACCACACCACGGCCGACGTGCCCGAGCGCGCCGTGCCCTACGGCGACATCCCCACCGCCGCGGTGCTCGACGCCGCCCAGTCGGTGCGCACCTGGCACGCCGCGCAGCGTCCCGCGGACATCACCCTCGAGGTATCGCCCGGGGTGACCTTGGAACGTCGATGGACGCCGATCCGTTCAGTGGGCATCTACGTCCCCAAGGGACTCGTGTCCTCGCTCATCATGGGTGCGGTGCCGGCCCAGGTGGCGGGCGTGGAACGCATCGTGGTGTGCACGCCGCCCAGCGGTGCCGCCGCC
>Ga0209698_10004509_pt1 | contig 15248 bp, 13 predicted proteins | sample LitLauG_LLR_2012_FD_187203 | JGI IMG/M metagenome (GOLD analysis project Ga0209698, IMG submission 187203) | Freshwater sediment microbial communities from Pennsylvania, USA - Little Laurel Run_MetaG_LLR_2012 (SPAdes) (version 2) | ecosystem: Environmental > Aquatic > Freshwater > Creek >...
CCTCACCCCCGGCCCCTCTCCCGCAAGCGGGAGAGGGGGGGAACTGCTCGCCTTCTGCCGGCTACGGGAGATAGGGGAGGAACTGCTCCCCTCTCCCGCTTGCGGGAGAGGGGCCGGGGGTGAGGGTTCGCGCATGAAGGCTAGAAGGGCAGGCGCGCGGTGGGTTTTATCTCCAGGATGGCGCGTCGAAAGTCGGCTTGAATGCGCTCCATCGCCTGCGGATTGTCGGCCTCGAACCGCAGCACCACCACCGGCGTGGTGTTCGATGCGCGCGCCAGCCCGAAGCCGTCCGGGTACTCGACCCGCACGCCGTCGATCGTGATCACTTCGCGCGCTCCCTCGAAACGCGGCTGCGAACGCAGCCGTTCGACCAATTCGAAATTTTCGGACTCGGCGGTTTTCAGATGAAGCTCCGGCGTGCTGAGCGAATCGGGCAGGGCGTTCAGGACGGCCGAGGCGTCCGCGTCGCGGCTGACGATCTCGAGCAGGCGCGCGCCGGCGTACAAGCCGTCGTCGAAGCCATACCACCGGTCGTTGAAGAACAGGTGCCCGCTCATTTCGCCGGCGAGCGGAGCCCCCGTCTGTCTGAGCTTGGCCTTGATCACAGAGTGCCCCGTCTGCCACATGGTCGGGATGCCGCCGTGCCGGCGCACCCACGCAGCCACCTGGCGCGAGCACTTCACGTCGAAGATGATTTCCCCACCCGGATGCGCCGACAGCACGTCCCGCGCGAACAGCATGATCTGGCGGTCCGGGTAGATGATCCGCCCGTCCTTGGTGACCACGCCCAGGCGATCGCCATCGCCGTCGAACGCGAGGCCCAGCTCGGCGTCGGTTCGCCGCAAGCAGGCGATCAGGTCCTGCAGGTTCTCCGGGTGCGCGGGGTCCGGGTGATGATTGGGAAACGTGCCGTCGACCTCGCAGAACAGCTCGGTCACTTCGCAGCCCAGTGCACGAAACAGCCGTGGCGCCACCGCGCCGGCCACGCCGTTTCCGCAATCGACCGCGATTCTCAACGGGCGCGCCAGCCGCACGTCGCCGACGATCCGCGCCAGGTACGCGTCCATCACGTCGGCCGCGCGCATCGGCCCCGGCGTCGCGGCGCTCACCAGGTCGCCGGTCTCGATGCGCCGGCGCAGCACCTGCAGCCCTTCCCCGTACAGCGCCTGGCCGGCCAGCACGAACTTCATGCCGTTGTATTCGGGCGGATTGTGGCTGCCGGTGATCGAGACGCCGGACCCCGTTTCAAGGTGGTAGGTCGCGAAATACAGCATCGGCGTGGTGACCATGCCCACGTCGACCACGCCGCAGCCGGTGGACCGGATCCCCTCGACCAGGGCGTCGCGCAGGGCCGGCCCCGACAACCTGCCGTCGCGACCGACCGCGATCTCGCGCACCTGCCGTGTGCGCGCCTCCGACCCGAGGGCGGCGCCGATCGCGCGCGCCGCCTCGCCTGTCAAGGTGCGGTCGACGATGCCGCGAACGTCGTACGCCTTGAAGATCGACGGATCGATAAGAGTTCTCATTATTCGCCGACGGTCCCCTGAGCCGCCCTGACTGAACATATCCCGTCTCTTGCACGGGGCATGGTTAAAATCCAGTCTAACAAAGCCTCCGCCCCCGGCGCTTCGCCGGCCGATGTAAGCGAAAGCTCCTGGTTCGTGTGCAGCGTTACCTCGGCCGAGGCCGGAGGCTTGCAACGATGAATCCACCCGATCTGCCTGAGTGGCGCACGCTCGCCGAGCGGCGCCGTGCGCTGGACGCAGTCCGCATCGCCGACCTGTTCGACGACGATCCGCAGCGCGCGGACGACTTCCTGTTCGAAACGCCGTTGCTGCGCGCGGACCTGTCACGCAACAAGGTCGACAGCGGCACGATGCTGGCGCTGGTGGCACTTGCCAGGGCCTGCGGCCTGGAGCGGCAACGCAACGATCTGCTCAGCGGCGCGGTGGTCAACACGACCGAAGGCAGACCGGCGTGGCATACGGCGCTGCGATCGGCCCCGGCCGACCCGACCGCGGCGGCCGGGCTGCAGGCCGAACGGGAGCGATTTCTCGATTTCGCCGAGCAGCTGCGGGCCGGGGGCATCACGGGTACCGTCGGCCTGCCGCTGGAAACGGTGGTGTGCATCGGCATCGGCGGATCGGACCTCGGACCGCGCCTGGTGACCGAGGCACTGGGACCCTTCGGCCGTCCGCGCGTGCGCTTTGCATCCAACCTGGATCCGGCGGACCTGGACGCCGCGCTGCTCGACGCCAACCCCCACACAACGCTCCTGCTGGCGATCTCGAAGACCTTTTCGACGCTGGAGACGGTCGAGAATCTGCAGGCGGCGCTGCGATGGTTCAAGACGCGCGCGCCCGAGCTGGATCCCTCGGCTCACCTGGCGGCGGTGACGAGCCACCCAGAGCGCGCCGCCGCCCTGGGGATCGATTCGACCCGCGTCTTCACATTCCCGGAATGGGTCGGCGGACGCTATTCGCTGTGGTCCGCATGCGGCCTGGGCATCGCGATCGCGCACGGCCGCGCCGCGTTCGGCGAGCTGCTGCTGGGCGCCGCGGCGATGGACGAGCACTTCGCGCAGGCGCCGCTGGAACGGAACCTGCCTGTGCTGCTGGGCATGCTGGGCGTGTGGCACGTGAACTTCTGGGAGGCGAAGACGCGCGCGGTGGTCCCCTACGCGCAGCAGCTGCGACACCTGCCCGCGTACCTGCAGCAGCTCGAGATGGAAAGCCTGGGCAAGCAGGTGGACCGGGCCGGATTGCCGCTGACGATCGACTCGGCGCCGGTCGTGTGGGGCGAGGTCGGCACCAACGCCCAGCACAGCGTTTTCCAGTTCCTGCACCAGGGTACGAGCGCGGTGCCCCTGGACATCGTCCTGATTGCGGCCAACGAAACGAGCGGCGAGCGGCGAGCGCAGCTGCTGAATCAGTACGCGCTGGCGCAGGCCGATGCACTGGCCTGGGGCGACCGCCTGCTGGGCGAAGAGGCGCGGCCGTCGTATCGCGCCGCACCGGGCGACCGGCCCAGCACGCTGATCTGGCTGCCGCGCCTGGACGCGCGATCGGTCGGGGCGCTGCTCGCGCTGTACGAGCACCGCACGTTTGTGCAAAGCGTCGTCTGGAATATCAATGCGTTCGACCAGTGGGGCGTGGAGATCGGCAAGCAGCTGCTGGCGCGCCGCGCCCAGGCTCCGGGTGCGTGAGCGCGCCTGACCTTTCGCGATTCGACCAAGGAAGCCCGATGCAGACGAAAAGAGTGCGCAAGGCCGTGTTCCCGGTTGCCGGCATGGGCACCCGATTCCTGCCTGCCACCAAGGCGATGCCGAAGGAGATGCTGCCCGTAGTGGACAAGCCGCTGATCCAGTATGCGGTCGAGGAGGCCGCCGCCGCAGGCATCGAGCAGATGATTTTCGTCACCGGCCGCAACAAGCGGGCCATCGAGGACCACTTCGACCGGGTGCCCGAACTGGAGCAGATGCTGGAGCGCGAGGGCAAGCAGCAGCTGCTGCAGGCGCTGATGTCCGCAACGCCGCGCGGACTGAACTTCATCTACGTGCGCCAGGCCGAGCCGCTCGGCCTCGGGCACGCGGTGCTGTGCGCCCAGTCGGTGGTGGGCGACGAGCCGTTCGCGGTGATCCTGGCCGACGACCTGATCGACGCGCAGCCCGGAGTCACGGCGCAACTGGTCGAAAGCTATCAGCGTCACGGCGCCTCCGTGCTGGCGGTGCAGGACGTTCCGCGGCAGGACACCTCCAAGTACGGAATCGTCGCGACCGAACCGATGAACGCTTCCGAGGAACGCGTGGTGGGCATCGTCGAGAAGCCCCGCCCCGAGGCCGCTCCCTCGACGCTGGCGGTGGTCGGGCGCTACGTGCTGCGGCCGGAGATCTTCGCGGAGCTGGCAACCACGCCGCGCGGCAGCGGCGGCGAGATCCAGCTCACCGACGCGATCGCGCGCCGGGTGCCGCAGGGAGAAGTGATCGTGCGACGCTTCTCCGGAACGCGCTTCGATTGCGGCTCCAAGGCGGGATTCCTGTCGGCCAATATCGCACTGGGCAGGCGCCAGGGATTGATCGACTGAGTGCAGCAACGCGCAGCGGCCGGCCCGGCCGGCGGGACCCTTCGCGCATGAATCGCGCTATGCAGGCTGCTCCGCCGGGGAGACCGGCTATCGACCCATGAGTGCCGCCGCAGGGCGCCTGTTCAAACGCGTCCGATATCACGTCTCGATGGGCCCGGGCAACTTCTTGTTCGGCCTGCGCAGGCGCGTGCTTGGGTACCGCCTGCGAATCGCGCAGACGCAATCCGGCGCGTTCGCCGGGCACGGGTTGGAGATCGGGGGCCCAAGCCCGATTTTCAGCGCTACAGGCGCGATGCCGGTCTACCCGATCGCGCACAGGATCGATAACGTGACGTTCGACTGCCAGACGCGCTGGGAGGGGCGTGTCGAGGCAGGCGAAACGTTCGTGTTCGACCCTGGCAAATCCGCCGGCCGGCAATACATCGCCGAAGCGGCCGATCTTTCCTTCGCCGCCGACGAGTTCTACGACTTCGTCATTTCCAGCCACATGCTGGAGCATTGCGCAAACCCGATCGCCGCGCTGAGGCAATGGATGCGAGTCGTGAAAACGGGCGGCGCCTTGCTGCTCGTGCTGCCGCACCGGGACGGCACGTTCGACTGCCGCAGGCCGGTTACCCCGCTGTCGCACCTGATTGACGATGATCTTTCGAATACCCCGGAAAGCGACCGGACCCATTTCGAGGAGATCCTCAGCCTGCACGATTTCGTCAGGGATCCGGCGCAGTTTTCCAGGCGGGAGTTCCAGATCTGGGTCGAGAACAACCTCAAGAACCGCGGTGCGCACCACCACGTGTTCGATGCCCGGTCCGCCGCGCGCCTGATCGATCACCTGCACTGGCAGATCGTCGCGGTCGAACTGATGCGGCCGCACCATATCTGCCTGCTGGCGTGCAAGCCCGCCGCGCAGGCGCCTGCCGAGAACGCGGCGTTCCTGGACCCGCAGGCGGCGTACCTGCGTGCCAGTCCTTTCGCGAGCGATCGGGTACAGGCCCGGCACGCGTCGCCGCAGGAGCAAACGGCCGCGCGCGTTGCGTGACTCAGCCCACCGGATCGAGCTCGGTCGCGGATATCGCCTCGCACAGTCGGGTCGTGGTGTCCAGGCGACCCGATACGCGCCGCAGTCCGTGCTGGATCCCCAGCCACATGTGAGCCAGGCGCTGGCCGCGCTGGTCGCCAAACATCAGGAAGTAGCCGGCGAACTCGAGCAGCCGTATCAGGAAATGCAGGCGCCAGGTGATGGGCATCGGAACGTCTCGCAACATCAGCAAGGTGTTGCGAAACATGTAGTAGTCGCGCAACGGCGAGTGGTAGAACACGCGGCGACGGCCAAAGGGCGAAAGCCGCTTCACCGAGTCTCCGAGGCGGTGGTGCAGCCGGGCCTCGGGCACGACCAGCAAGCGGTAGCCGGCGGCTCTCGCGCGCAGACACCACTCGGTATCGACGTGGTCGATGAAGTAATTGCTGCGCATGCCGCGAATCGTCCGCAGCACGGACACCGGCACCATGCTGCCCGAAGCGATCAGGAAACTCACGTCGTAGCCGGCCGCACCATGCAGCGGGGAGCTGGACGGACGCTCGGGCGGCAGCCAGCGCCCCGGCCAACCCCATTGTTCGACGATCAGCACGGACGCCTCGCCGGTGCGAATGTCGACGCTCTGGGGACCTGCCGCGGCCACCTGGGTCGGATCCTGCAAGGTTGCCAAGCGATCCGCTTTCAACAGCGCCTCGCGCAGCCGGCGCACCATGTGCGGCGCGGGCAGGCTGTCCTGGTCCGTGAACATCACGTACTGGCAGGCGCTGGTGGCCATCGCGCGCGCCGCGCCCGCATTTTGAGCCGCCGCGACGCCCAGGTTGCGATCGTTGCGAACCAGCTCGATGCGGTCCTCGCCTCCGCCCGGCAGCAGCCGGTTCACGTCGATGGCGGATCCGTTGTCGACCACGATCACGTGTCCGACCTGCGCCAGCAGTGCCGGCAGCAGCGCTGCCAGGCTGTCGGGCTCCGGGTTGTACGTGACGACCACCGCACACACGTCCCGGCAGAAGTCCGGGTCCGAAGACGCGCTCATTGCCCCAAGGCTCGATGATTCCACAACGGGTCGCTCGCGGCCGATCCGAACAGAGTATCACCTGCGCATGCTAAGAGAGGCCACATGTTATTCGAATGCCGGCAACCTATTATTACGGGTAATGACAACTGAAGGCCCGGCGAGCAGCACGCCCGCTCCGACCCCGCTGGCCGCCGCCGGGCTGACCGCATCCGTCGTCAGCCACGGTCAGGTGCAGCTGGTCAACACGCTGATCGCGGACCTGAGCCGCCACGCCAGCCCCCTGCTGCGACGGCTGGTAGTGACCCTGAACCTGCCCGAAAGCGAGGCACTGTGCTTCGAGGAGGCTCCGTTCGAGGTCCTGATCCTGCGCAACGACCGGCCGCGCGGATTCGGGGCCAATCACAATCGGGCGTTCGGGTACTGCGACACGGGGTGGTTCGCAGTGCTCAATCCGGACCTGCGCTTTGGCAGCGACGTACTGGGGGCTCTGCTGGCGGCAAGCCGGAGCGGTGACGGCTTGATCGCACCGATGATCCTGAACGCCGACGGCAGCACAGCCGACGCGGCCCGCCGCCTGCCGACCCCCCTGCAGGTGCTGGCGCGCAGGTTGGGGTCCAAGGCGCGTGGCCCGGACCCGGATTTCGACTGGCTGGCCGGGATGGTCCTGCTGCTGAACGCCGAGGCGTTTCGATCCCTAGGCGGGTTCGACGAGCGCTTCTTCATGTATTGCGAGGACGCCGATCTGTGTCTGCGCATGCAGCTGGCGGGCTGGCGCCTGCGTCGCGTCACGCACATCCGCGCGGTGCACGATGCGCGCCGTCAGAGCCGTCGCTCGGCACGCTACCTCGGCTGGCACATTGCGAGCCTGGTGCGCCTGTGGACCTCCCCGGCATACCGCTCGTACCTGGGGCGACGCAACGAGCTGCGCCTGCTGCGCTTCACCGTGCCCGAGTGAACCTGCGCGGCCCTTTCGAGGCGAGGCGATGGCTCCGCGTCGCCGCGGGGCGGTCGCTAGGCTGGCGCGTAGCGGCCGACCAGTTCGTCTCCCCACGCCACGCCGCAAGCGACTCCGAGCGCTTGCAGGCGAGCCAGCGCGACCAACCTGGCCGGAACCGGCGTGTCGGCCGCAGGCAAGGCGGCCAGCCCGCCTGTCGCTTCGGCGTGGCGCCAGCGCTGACTGCCCAGCATCAAGCTGGCGGCGATGCCGGCATGGGTCCGCACGCGCACCGGGACCAAGCCGGCCATCGCCAGCGTGCGCGTGAGCGCGGCAGGCGTGAAGACCTGCAGGTGCCGCGGCGCGTCCAGGCCGGGCCAGTGCCGGCCGAAGATCCGATGTCCCATCCCGAGCGCGTTGGGAGTTGCGATCACGATCGACCCGGTCGGCTTCAGTATCCGGCGACACTCCTTCAACTGGTCGATCGGATCGGGAAGGTGTTCGATGACATGCGACATCAGGATCGTGTCGAAGCAGGCGTCCGGAAACTCTTGTGCCTTCAAGGAGCCGACACGAGCGTCCAGGCCGACGCTGCGCGCGGCGGCGACCGCCTCCGCATCGGCATCGATGCCGATCACGGTCCATCCCGCCTCGATCAGACGCCGCATCGGCCCGCCATTGCCGCACCCGATGTCGAGCAGCCGCCCGATGTCGCGGGCAGGCAGCCAGAATAGATCGCGCAAGGCCGCCGCGCGGAACCAGGGCACCAGAGATACCATCGAGGCGAGCATGCGCACCGGCCCGCTGGCCTGGGCGGGATAGCCGAGCAGGCGCTGCCGAATCACCCGCCGCACCTGGTCCCTGACGGCCGAGCCGCCACCGTGCCCCTGATCGACCTCGTGCATGCAATAGCCGTGGTAGAGCTTTCCGATTTCCTCCGGGAGCGGGCGCGGATCCAGCCACAACAGGCCGCAATCGTCCGATCGACAGCGCACGATGCGCCAGCGGCCCGGCGTGCCTAGCATCAGGTCCGGTATTGCGTCGTGAGCCAGGACGCCTTCGCTGCCGCACACGAAGCAGCGGGGGCGAGCTTCGGTGCGGATCAAGGTTTCCCCGCGTCGGCCGGTGCCTGGCGCCAAGGAGCGGCGATCGTCCACAGGCTGCGTCTTTCCCCGCGCCGCAGAAAGGTCGCGCCCAGCAGGACCGAGACGGCGCCCAGGCCAAGGGCCAGGGGCAGCGCCATCGAACCGCCCCGAACGACCGAGCTGGCGATGGCGCTGCATGCGCACAGCGAGATCAGACTCGAGTAGACACCGCGCGGCGTCAGGATCGACGGCTGTCTGAGGCGCGCCAGCGTCATCATGCCCAGCGCGTCGACCACCATGCGGCCCGACCACGCCAGGGCTGCGCCCTGGACTCCGTCCGCGCGAATCGCGATCCACACGGTGCCGATGTACAGCGGAAGCTCGACCAGGTGGAAGATCGCCGCGGTTCGTGACGCCCCGGCCGCCTGCAGCAGGCCAAACGGCAGCTGAGCGATCGTGTTTCCGATCACCCCGACCGTGAGAATTTCGAGCAGCGGGGTCGCGGCGGCACTGAAATCCGGACTGATCCAGGCCGACAGAACCGGCCGTGCCACCACGAGGCCGATTGCACAGGCCGGCAGCATCAACGCGAGTATGGCGCGCAAGGCCTTGTCCACCAGCGCGCCGATGGCATCGGCCGCGTTGTGACTTGCGTCAAGCGCCGCCAGGCGCGGGAAAATGGTGGTCGACAACGCCATCGGAAGAACCAGCGCGCGCAATGCCAGTTCCTGCGGTACCGAGTAGGTCGACAGCACGGACAGGCTCACGAGCGAGGTCAGCGCGAAACGGTCGAACACTACCATCACCGGACCGATGACGTTACTCAACGTCATCCAGCCTCCTTCGAAGAAGGCGCCACGCAGCGGAGCAAGCCCGGCGGACATGGCCGCGGACCGCGGCCGCGGCAGCATCCGGATGCACGACCAGCGGAACAGCGCGTACGAAAGCCAGCGTATGGCCGCGATGCCGAAAACCAGGGCCGGCAGTCTGGGCGTTGCAACGAGCAGAATCAGCAGCGGCACCGCAAAGGTTCCGATTCCCAGTCCGATGCGAAGCGCGTTCGAACGCGCGAACGCTTCGAGGCCTTCGATGGCGCCACGCCAGAGGTTGCTCAGCACCAGCGCGGGCAGCGCAGCGACCAACACGAGCCAGGCCGAGCGCACTTCACGCAGCAACTCGGCCGAAGCGTTGGCCCCCGCCAACCAGCGGGTGGGGATAGCCGCCGCCAGGAACACGGCCAGCATCGATGTACCGACGAAAAGCCAGCGCTCGACCGATCGCAACATCGCACATTCGCGATCCAGCTCGCCCCGAGCGGCCGCCACCGCAATGCGCCTTGCGAACACACGCGACAGCCCCAGGTCGAGCAGCCCGAGGTATCCCAGCAGCGCAAATGCAAGGGTCAGGAAACCCAGGCGGTCCAGCCCGGCCAGGCGCGCGAACAGCGGGATGGAGACCACCGCCAACACCAGCGGCAGGGCCAGACCGGCCAAGTTGTAGAGGAAATTGCGCGAGATCGTCCGGGTGGTCATTCGGACAGGCATTGCGCCAGGCGCTCGTCCCACGGCCCGATCCGAAAGCCGCTGGCGGCCGCAAAGCGGCCGCTGTCCAGCACCGAGTAGGCCGGCCGCACCGCCGCGGTCGGATACTCGGAGGTGGCGATCGGGACCACCGGGGTAGGCAAACCCGCAACCTGCAGGATCCGGCGCGCGAACTCGAACCAGGTGGTCGAACCGCCGGCGGTTGCATGAAACAGTCCCTCGAGCGGCTCCGGTCGATCCAGCGCAACGCGCGTGGCTTCGGCGATGTCATGCGACCAGGTCGGCGCGCCGACCTGGTCGTCGACCACCCGCAGTTGCGGGCGCTCCCGTGCCAGCCGCAGCATGGTCAGCACGAAATTGCCCCCCCGCAGGGCGTAAACCCAGCTGGTGCGCAGAATCAGATGGCGGCACCCGCTGCGGACGATCTGCTGCTCTCCCGCGAGCTTGCTGCGACCGTAGACGCTGACCGGCGCGGTTGGATCCGTTTCGACGTACGGCGTGCGCTTGGTGCCGTCGAACACGTAATCGGTCGAATAATGAACCAGCAGTGCGCCCGAGCGCGCCGCCTCCTGCGCCATGGCACCCACCGACTCCGAATTCACCGCGAAGCAGGCCTGCGGTTCGCGTTCGGCCCGATCGACCGCGGTGTAGGCGGCGGCGTTGACGATCACGTCCGGTCCGAAGGAGCGCACCGCCGAAGCAACCGTGCCCGGCCGGCCCAGGTCGAGCGAGGCCCGGTCCGTCGCCATCACCTGCCCCAGCGGCGCCAGCTGTCGTTCCAGCTCCCACCCGACCTGGCCCGACCGACCGGTGAGCAGGATCTTCAATCGAACAGTTCCGCGCGCGCAAGCGACGGCGCGGCAGCGTCCTTGTCCGAAACGATCGGCGCGCCGGACAGCGGCCAGGCGATGCCGATGGCCGGATCGCTCCACAGGACCGCGCGGTCATGCTGGCCATACCAGTATTCCGTCGTCTTGTAGAGCACGTCCGCGGGGCCGCCCAGAGCCAGGAAGGCGTGCCCGAAGCCGGGCGGCACCCAGAGCTGGCGGCGGTTGTCGGCCGACAGCTCCACGCCGAACCAGCGACCGAACGCTGTCGAGGAACGCCTCAAATCGACCGCGACGTCGAAGATCCGCCCGCTCACGACCCGCACCAGCTTGCCCTGCGGGCGTACCAGCTGATAGTGAATGCCCCGCAGCACGTTGGCCACCGAATGCGACTGGTTGTCCTGCACGAAATCGGCGTCGACGCCGGTTGCCTCGCGAAAGGCACGCGCGTTGAAGCTCTCGAAGAAAAGGCCGCGCGCGTCAGGAAACACCGTCGGCTCGAGCACCAGCACGCCTTCCAGCGAAGTGGTCGAAATCTTCACTCGCCCTCACCCCCGGCCCCTCTCCCGCAAGCGGGAGAGGGGAGGAACTGCCCTGCTCTCTCTCCCGCTTTCGGGAGAGGGGAGGAACTGCTCTGCTCTCCGGCTTGCCGGAGAGGTGGATGAGCGACGATCGGCCTCATGCGGTGGGCGGCAGCAGCCGCTCGCTCAGCAGCCGCTGCAGGTAGTCGCCGTAGCCCGTCTTCTTCAGCGAGGCGGCCACGCGCGCGATCTGCTCGGCGCCGATCCAGCCGCTGCGGTAGGCGATTTCCTCGGGGCATGCGATCTTCAGCCCCTGCCGCAGCTCGATGGTCTGGATGAATTGTGCCGCCTGCATCAGCGATTCGTGGGTCCCCGTGTCCAGCCAGGCCATCCCGCGTCCCATGATTTCCACCGCCAGCTCGCCCCACTGGAGGTACTGGCGGTTCACGTCGGTGATCTCCAGTTCGCCGCGCGCCGACGGGCGAATCGCGCAGGCCACGTCGGCCACGCGCGCATCGTAGAAGTACAGGCCCGTCACCGCGTAGTTCGAGCGCGGCTCGTGCGGCTTTTCCTCGATGCTCACCGCCCGGCCCTGCGCATCGAACTCGACCACGCCGTAACGCTGCGGATCGAGCACGTGGTAGGCGAACACGGTCGCCCCTTCGCTGCGCGCATTGGCCCGGCGCACCGAATCGGTCAGGTCGTGCCCGTAGAAGATGTTGTCCCCGAGAACCAGCGCGGCCGCGCCACCCTGCAGAAAATCGCGCCCGATCACGAACGCCTGCGCCAGCCCCTCCGGCCTGGCCTGCACGGCGTAGCGCAAGTGGATGCCCCACTGGCTGCCGTCGCCCATCAGCTCCGAAAAGCGCGGCGTATCGGCGGGCGTCGAGATCACCAGGATGTCGCGGATGCCCGCCAGCATCAGCGTGCTCAGCGGGTAGTACACCATCGGCTTGTCGTACACCGGGAGCAGCTGCTTGGACACGACCTGGGTCACCGGATAAAGCCGCGTTCCGGAGCCACCGGCCAGAACGATACCGCGCCGAACCACGCTCATATCAGCCCGACCTGCCCGCTTCCGTAATTCAATTCCATCCATTGCCGGTAACGGCCGTCGCGCACGCCCGCCACCCAGTCGGCATGGTCCAGGTACCAGCGAACCGTGCTGGCCAGGCCGCTCTCGAACGTCTCGGCCGGGCGCCACCCGAGCTCGCGCTCGATCTTCGCGGCGTCGATCGCATAGCGGCGATCGTGGCCCGGGCGGTCGCGCACGAACTCGATCTGGGTTTCGTATCCGCCCGCCTTGGGCCGCAGTGCCTCGAGCGCGGCGCAGATGGCCCGGACCACGTCGATGTTACGGCGCTCGCAACCGCCCCCGACGTTGTAGGTTTGACCCACGCAGCCCTTTTCGAGCACGCGGCGAATCGCGGCGCAATGGTCGCCCACGAAAAGCCAATCGCGCACGTTGCGGCCGTCGCCGTAGACCGGCAGCTGCTTGCCGTCCAGCGCATTCAGGATCATCAAGGGGATCAGCTTTTCCGGGAACTGATACGGCCCGTAGTTGTTGCTGCAGTTGGTCAGCAGCGTCGGCAACCCGTAGGTGTGGTGCCAGGCCCGCACCAGGTGATCCGATCCGGCCTTGGACGCCGCATACGGGCTGTTCGGTGCGTAGGCGGTGGTCTCGGCGAACGCCGGGTCGGCCGGCTCGAGCGAGCCGTACACCTCGTCGGTCGACACGTGCAGGAAGCGGAAGGCGTCGCGCTCCGCGCCGGGCAGTTCTGCCCAGTACTCGCGCGCCGCCTCCAGCAGCTCGAAGGTGCCGATGAAATTGGTCTGCAGGAACAGTGCCGGTCCGTGAATCGAGCGGTCGACGTGGCTTTCGGCGGCGAAGTGCAGGATCGCGCGCGGGCGGTGCTCGGCCAGCACGCGCTGCAGCGCGGGCCGATCGCAGACGTCGACGTGGACGAAATGAAAGCCCGGCCTGCGCATCACCGGGCCCAGGCTTTCCAGGTTCCCGGCGTAGGTCAGCTTGTCCAGCACGACCGCACCCTCGCCGCCGGATGCGAACCACTGGTGCACGAAGTTCGCGCCGATGAAGCCGGCGCCGCCGGTGATCAGGATCATCGCAGCCGGCTCATCAGTGCGACACGCCCGCCGCATTGCGCCGCAGATCGGCCGCCACCATCTCGGCGCAGATGCGATCCAGCGACATCGAGGGTTCCCAGCCCAGCGCGGCCCGCGCGCGCGCCGGGTTGCCGACCAGCTGGTCGGGTTCGACCGGGCGATAGAACGCGGGATCGACCCGCATCACCGTGCGGCCGCTCCGATCGACCGCCGTCTCTTCCACGCCGCTGCCGCGGAATTCGACTTCGATGCCGGCCGCGCGAAACGCGATCGATGCGAAGTCCCGGATCGATGCCGTGCGGCCGGTCGCCAGCACGTACGTTGCGGGTGTTTCGGCCTGCATCATCCGGTACATCGCCTCGACGTAATCGGCCGCGTAGCCCCAGTCGCGCCGCGTGTCCAGCCGGCCCAGCCGCAGGCAATCGAGCTTGCCGAGCCGGATCCTGGCCACCGAATCGGTGATCTTGCGCGTGACGAATTCGGGGCTGCGCAGCGCCGATTCGTGGTTGTACAGAATGCCGCTGCAAGCGAACAGCCCGTACGTATCCCGGTAACCGACCGTCATCCAGTGGGCGTACACCTTCGCGGCCCCATACGGCGTGCGCGGGCACAACGGCGTGTCCTCGTCCTGCGGCACCACGCGCGGCAGACCGAACATCTCGGCCGAAGAGGCCTGGAAGAAGCGCACCTTCGGATCGACGCGCCGGATCGCCTCCAGCAACTGCAGCGGCGCCGCGCCGACCGCCTGCAGCGTCAACACCGGTTCATCGAACGAAGCGCCGACCGAACTTTGCGCGGCCAGGTTGTACACCTCGTCGGGCCTCACCTCTTCCAGCAGACCCTGCGCGCGCTCGGCGTCCAGCAGGTCGAAGGATCTCAACGACAGGTTCTGGTGCTCGTGGAATCCGAGCTCCTCCAGGCGCCACAGGTCGGCGGAGGCCGACCGGCGCACGGTGCCCACCACCCGATAGCCCCGCTCCAGAAGAAGCTTCGCCAGCAGCGCCCCGTCCTGGCCGGTCAGGCCGGTGATCAGCGCGGTCCTCATTCCCGCTGGTCGGGTGTGGCGTAGCCGTGCGCGCGAACCAGCGAATCGCGACGGGCGGCATCGAAATCGGCGTCGATCATTTCATGCACCAGTTCCTCGAAGCCGATGCGCGGGGCCCAGCCCAGCCTGGTGCGCGCCTTGCTCGCGTCGCCCAGCAACGAATCGACCTCGCTGGGCCGGAAGTAGCGCGGATCGACGCGCACGATGACCGCGCCCCGTTGCAGCGGCGCCGGATCGCCCGAGCACGACTCCACCCGTCCGATCTGCTCGACGCCCTGCCCTTCCCAGGCCAGCCGGATCCCGAGCCGGGCCGCGGCCAGATCGACGAATTCGCGCACGCTGTGGCTTTGCCCGGTGGCGATCACGTAGTCGTCCGGCTGCTGCTGCTGCAGCATCAACCACTGCATTTCGACAAAGTCGCGCGCATGCCCCCAGTCGCGCCGGGCCTCCAGGTTCCCCAGGTGCAGGCACTGCTGCATTCCCAGCCGGATGCGGGCCAGCGCCCGCGTGATCTTGCGCGTCACGAAGGTTTCGCCGCGCAACGGCGACTCGTGGTTGAACAGGATCCCGTTGCACGCGTACAGGCCGTAGGCCTCCCGGTAGTTGACCGTGATCCAGTACGCGTACAGCTTGGCCACGCCGTACGGGCTGCGCGGATAGAACGGAGTGGTCTCGCGCTGGGGCGTTTCGCGCACGAGCCCGAACAGTTCCGAGGTGGAGGCCTGGTAGAAGCGCGTCTTGGGCTGCAATCCCAGAATGCGAATCGCTTCCAGCAATCTCAACGCGCCAAGCGCGTCGGTGTTCGCCGTGTATTCCGGTTCCTCGAACGACACGGCCACGTGGCTTTGCGCCGCCAGGTTGTACAACTCGTCCGGCTGAACCTGCTCGATGACGCGGATCAAGCTGGTCGAGTCGGTCAAGTCCGCATAATGCAGCTCGAAGCGCGGCCCGGGCTCGTGCGGATCGTGCACCAGTTGATCGATGCGGCCGGTGTTGAACATCGAGCTGCGGCGCCGTATGCCGTGCACCTGGTAACCCTT
>Ga0209698_10004510_pt1 | contig 15242 bp, 12 predicted proteins | sample LitLauG_LLR_2012_FD_187203 | JGI IMG/M metagenome (GOLD analysis project Ga0209698, IMG submission 187203) | Freshwater sediment microbial communities from Pennsylvania, USA - Little Laurel Run_MetaG_LLR_2012 (SPAdes) (version 2) | ecosystem: Environmental > Aquatic > Freshwater > Creek >...
CGGCTGCCACAAACGTTTACTTTCAATCACCTCCAAACGCCAGCGGCTCGGTTGTGACGCTCTCAACAGCGCCGATAATCCTGTGTTTCCATTCTCCCATTCTCCAGGACCTCTTGACGCGCTGGCGCTCGACATGGTATTACATTTCCCAGAATGTAATGGAGGCACTATGGAGTCTGCTATCACGGTCAAGGGTCAGGCCACGATACCCAAGGCTATTCGAGAGCATCTTGCGCTGAAGCCGGGAGATCGGGTTAAGTTCTTTGTGCATCCAGATGGTAGCGTGGTTCTGTTGCCGAAACTTACCGCGGCTGCCATGCGCGGCGTCGTCAAATCCCGGCGCAGGCGGCCGGTGACGATCGAGGAAATGACCAACGCCGCCTCTGAAGGTGCCGCTGGCAGCGCGTCGAAGGCCAAACGGCGATGATTGGGCTCGACACCAACATCCTGGTACGCTACCTTGCCCAAGACGATCCGGTTCAGTCGCCTAAAGCAAGGGAAATCTTCGAACGCCGATTGACTGAGAAGGACCCCGGCTTTGTCAGCGTTGTGGCGATGGTGGAGACCGTTTGGGTCCTCGATCGCGCCTACCGCTTGTCATCCCAAGAAATCTCCGCGGCCGTAGAGCGCATGCTTCAGACCGATGTCCTCATTGTCGAGAACGAGCAGGAGGTTTTCACCGCCATGGTGGCGTTAAGGAGCGGCGAGGGTTCATTTGCAGATGCGTTGATCGGGGCGCTAGGTACCCGGGCCGGCTGTGCCCGCACCCTAACATTCGACCACAAGGCGTTACGCCTCCAGGGCTTCGAGCTTCCGTGAGCGGCCCCAGGATTTCACTCGGCGAACGGCGGCGGTAATGTCGTAGGACGAGATTAATAATGAAGTTTTATGACCAGCTTGAAATAAAGTAATTATTGGATAGCCCTTACATCACGGTGCGTTACGCTCGTGGGTGCAACGCCCGAAAGGAACGTGTGGCATTCGAGACTCGCGTTCTCAAACTGCCGTCTTGGCACCGGAACGCACGACGCTGTGACGCCGGTGTGACGCAAAACCTGCCATTACTGACGAAGTTGACATTATTGACACTTCGCAGTGATTGATTTTCAAATACCTTGTCTGTTTGCAAGGCAGCCTAGCGAATTCGGCTTACAGGTCCGGCTGCCTTAATCGACTTTTTCTCCTTGGCACTATTGCCTGCCCGTGCAACTCCGTACTTCCCCGCGCCTATGCATGGACACTAGCTGCATTCCCCTGTCTACGGCAACTTCGACTCTGGCGCGTCCTGGTTGCTCAGGATTTGCGGTCGGCGGTCCACTGGCCAATGCGGAAGATCACGAACTCTGCGGGGCGCAGCGCAGCCACGCCGATCAAGACGATGAGCCTGCCATTGTCGATGTCGTTTTGCGTCATTGTGGAACGGTCACATTTTACGAAGTAAGCTTGGTCCGGTTCGTTGCCCATCAATGCGCCAGTTTGCCATTCGTTTAATAGAAAATCAGAAATGCTGCGACGCACGTTGTCCCACAGCGTCTGGCCGTTGGGTTCGAACACGACCCACTGCGCGCCGCTGTCGATGGAGTGCTCGAGGTAGGAGAGGTAGCGGCGGACGGCGACGTACTTCCATTCGGGATCGGAAGTGATGGTGCGTGCACCCCACACGCGGTAGCCTCGGCCGGGGAAAAAGCGCAGGGTGTTGATGCCCAGTGGATTGAGGATGTTCTGCTGAGCGTCGTCGAGAATCGTCTCAAGGCCGATAGCGAGGTTGATAACTTCGTTGGCCGGCGACTTGGAAACCCCGCGCGTCAGGTCGGTGCGCGCATAGATCCCGGCGACAAAGCCAGAGGGCGGCTGATTGAGGCTGGCACCGGTCGAAGGATCGTGAATGGTCACCCAAGGATAGTAGAGAGCGGCATAGCGTGAGTCGAAGTTGGCGCGAAGAGCCTGTACCGCGTCGGGACGCTGGCCGTCTCCGGAATCGAGCACGGCGACACGATAGCGCATTTGTGTGGCATGGGCGATCAGCAAGTTGAGGACGGAGTTCGCGTCGGGGGAATTGTCTTTGTAGCCGAAGGTGGCGCCGGGGGCGGCGACGGTGGAGATCTCGTCTACTTCTTCAAAGGCCATCAGTGCGGTTTTGCGGTTGGTGGCGGGATCAAGGGCGCCCGTGTAGTCGGCCGCGGTGGGGCGTCGGCCGTCGGAATTGGAGCCTGCCCCAGGAGAGAATACCCGGGAGACATAGAGGCGAGTGCCGCCGTTCTCGAAGAAAGCTCGCGCAGCATGCCACATGAAATTGGGAGTGGGCGAGGCATCGTCGAACTGCATGAGCTGCCGTCCGCCGTAGGTTTGCTCGAACTCGACGAGGCCAGTGAGGGGAGCAGGCGGCAGAACCAGCGGACCACTGTGGGTGGGTCCGACGAATCCGGCGGTGGAGGTAGGGAGGCCCTGGATTGGGTGGGGTTGCTCGGTTTCTTCGATGTAACCGCCTGGCGAAACATACTGAGGCATGACCGGCCCCTGATGACGTGACCAAAGTATAGAACAAGTCGTGAGTCGCGATCCGCAGTCTGATCGCTACGGCGAAGGAACGAGATAGTGCATAGAGCTGGACGCTGGCGGATGGGATTCTGAGTGAAATGGCCTGCTCTCAACATCTATCCAGGCAATCTTTTGCGGATCGATCCGAACTCTGCTTGAGCAGGCGGCCCGATGGCGCTTCATGCTCACCGGGAATCGACCTGTCGTTTACTGGCAATTCTGCCAGTTGTTCCGTCCTTCATCCAAAGTCTAGCGTTTAAGAAACGCGAAGGCAGGTTTTGACGACGCGGTGTTGGTGTCGAGACTGGCAGAATCCGGCGAGAAGGAGAAGAGAGAGTAAAACGGGGATGATGCATGAGAGTCATAAAGGTCAACATCATCAAGACCGAATCTCGATGCCGCTTTGATGAAATGAACCTAATGGAATTGTTGGCAGGACTCGCACTGCGGCTGGCCACCTACTCTTTGCTGTTTGCAACTTTTGCGTTTGCGCAAAATACTCCGCCCGAAAATCCCCAACCAAACAAAGACAATCAGCTAAATGTGAACTGGTTCTATGGCTCGTACGTTCCCAAGGAAGTTCCGCTCGAATCTTTAAGCGCACATCGTCGCTTCAATCTCTATCTGCGGCAGACCTACACGACTTGGGGAATTTATCTCAAGACGACGCTGTTTGCCGTAAGGGACCAGGCTCACAGCACGTACCCCGAGTGGGGCGACGGATTCGAAGGATTCGCTAAGCGACTCGGCACACGACAAGCCGAATTCATAATTCAAAACTCGGTTACGTCCCTTGGCGACGGACTGCTTGGCTGGGAGCCGCGTTACGACCGTTGCCGTTGCGGCGGTTTCTGGCCCCGCACACGACACGCTATCGTTAGAAACTTCGTCACCTACGATCGCACTGAAAAATCCTTACGTCCTCAACTGCTTCCCTATCTGGGCGCTTTTACCGGAAGCGTCACCGCGACCGCGTGGGAGCCAGGTAACCCCAACTGGCAGGTGAAAGGCTATCAGGCGGTGATTACCCAGGTGCCGGTCGGCATGGGAATCAATTGGATCGGCGAGTTCGCGCCCGAGATCGCTCGAGTGGTTCGCAGACACAAAAAGTGAAGACCGTTCCCATTCAATATTGCAAGCCAATGAAAATTTTGGAGTTGCGCCTATTCCAATGGATAACTGTCGCAAAATCGCCATAGCACTCACTGACTTCCTCTCTGCCGGGCGTATTGTGAAAACAGGACATTAATTCGGCTTACTGGTGCGCCCGCCACAACCTTCCTTGTTCCCTGCTGTTTTCCTCCGCAAGCTTCCGAATTGTGACGTCCCTGTGACGAAACGAGAGTCAGGGCCCATCAACCGCGACAATTTCCCCTGTCACTATTGACAGTTCCTCAGCGGCTGGCGAGGTACTCATAATAGCGGCCAGATCGGTTTTTCCCCCCATCGACCATGACGACCTCCGCAAATCCGACGATGTTAGCGCTGGAAAAATGCGCAAAAGGCGGGCCTTCGCTTGCTTCTTGGAACGAAGGCCCCGCAAAGCAGAGCATCCTGAATTTTGTCGTCGGAGTAACTACGACTGGCAGCCCTCAGTTCGTCAAACCAGAAGAACGGGTCGCGGTTTTCGATAACGACGGGACTTTGTGGACCGAGCAACCGATGTATTTCCAACTCGCATTCGTGTTCGATCGCCTGAAAGTCTTAGCTCCGCAACATCCCGAATGGAGAGACAGGCCACTTTTTTCGGCGGTCCTTGAGGGCGACATGAAGACTGTCGCTGCCGGAGGCCTTCGCGGTTTGCTGGAACTTGCCACGATTACCCACGCTGGCATGACCACCGACGATTTCTCAAAGATTGTAGAGGAATGGATCACAAGTGCCAGGCATCCGAAATTCAATCGTCCATACACCGAACTGATTTTCCAGCCGATGTTGGAGTTGCTGGCCTATTTGCGTGCCAATGGCTTCAAAACGTTCATCGTCTCCGGCGGGGGCATTGAATTTATGCGTGTCTTCGCGGACAAGGTATATGGGATTCCGCCCGAGCAGGTGATTGGCAGCACCATCGTAACCAAGTTCGAGATGCTCGCAGGCGTGCCCGTGCTCACCCGGCTGCCGGAATTGAATTTCATGGACGACAACGTTGGCAAGCCTGTGGCTATCAACATGCACATTGGACGCAGGCCCATCGCTGCATTCGGCAACTCCGACGGCGATTTGCAGATGCTGCAGTGGACCGCCGCTGGCACCGGTTCTCGCTTTGGACTGCTCGTACACCACACGGATTCCGAACGCGAATATGCCTATGAGCGGTCGCCGCTCGGCAACCTGGACAAGGCTCTCACTGAGGCCCAGGCGAAGGGTTGGACTGTCGTCGACATGAAGCGGGACTGGAATCGGATTTACCCGTTCGAAACCTGCAAATAGCGCACTCTCTTCGAGAAGTGTGACCGGAGGATCGCATGTCCGACGATAAATTGGCTACCCTCGACAACGATCCGACCTCAAGCAAGCTGAAAAGCTCAATCACGGCTGTCGACATCGTGCTGGAGCCGGACGAAACCATGATCCAGCAGGCGCAGGCCGCCAACGCGGGACTCCTTAAGAACTTCCCCAAGGGCTACGCGCTGGGCGACGAACATGCACCGCATATCTCGGTCATGGGAGGCTATGTCTACACAGCAAGTTTGGACAAGCTGTTCACGGCGGCAGCCAAGGTGCTGGCCAGCGAGAAGGTGACGAGCTGGAAGTTGAAGGCGTTCAAGTATTACTACATACCGTTGAAAGAGATCGGGCTGGGTGGCATCGTGGTTGAGCCGACTGCCGACATGATCAGGCTGCAGAAGGAACTGATCGATGCCACCGCACCATTCATGGCGCCGGCCAGCTCCGGGACAGCCGCCGCCTTCGCGACCACGGCCAAGGACCCCGAAATTAACCAGCCCACCATCGATGCGGTTGCAACCTATCTTTCAGGGCACACGGGAGAGCATTACAGCCCGCATGTCACCATCGGCGTTGGCACAAGGGACTATCTGAACGCCCTGCTCGCTGCACCGTTTCCCACGTTCAGGTTTTCGGTCGTGGGAGTGTCCGCCTACCAGTTCGGCAACTTCGGGACGGCGGCAAAACGACTCCACTCTTTCAAGCTGACGCAGTGAGTACATGACGCCAGCAATTTCCATACTGCTGTTTTATCTCGTCAGTTCGACCCAAGTCTGCGAGGAGGAGAGTGCCATGACGTAAGCTCCACGGTCCAAGGTGGGTGAGCCAGCCACATGAAAAGGTCCCACTCCGGTGAGATGAGCAGGCTGCTCAATCCGGATGCGTGCCTGTGGTGTGAATCCGTCGTTTGGTGCAAGTGCGATTCGCAGTTTCCCGGCTTTTCCGTTCCAAACGAGACGCTCGAATTGACCGGAATCCAGTGTCAGCCAGAGGCCGGCAGGTGCGAGATAAAACCTGGTGCGCGAAGCGTCCTTGGGTTCCACCGTAACGTCATCGCCCGCGACGGAGAGGTTTCCCCCGAAACAGATCCATCCGAAATCCGGATGGTTGGCAACGTACGTCCCGGTATTCCACGCATGCCCAAAAAAATTCGGCCCGTTGTCCCCAGATAGGGGATCGAAGCGCAGCATATCGGGAAAGGAATGGAAGGCCGGGGCGTCAAAGCCCTGCTCGTCGATATCAGCAAGTGCGCCCATCACGCCACCATAACCTGCGCGGAGCAAGTGAAAATCATCAGGATGCTCGCGATATTCCGCGAGCATTGGGATCGCATTGATGCCCGATCCATAATGATGAAGCTGGCGCTCGATGCGGCTGTATTTTGCGGCGTATATGAAATCCCAGTAACGACGTGCGCTCCCGTTGTATCCCCAATGCGGAACCGTCGGCATGTATCCGATGATCGCATTGACCGTGACTTCTGCCTTGTCGTTGTATCCGAAGTATTTGCTCCAGGCGTAAACTTCTTCCTGCCCGGTTGAGTCCCAGGGCATCTCGCTTCCGAAGGGATAGGCTTCTGTCTTCCAGTGGTCGGCGCGCGCTTTCATCGCAGCCTCAAGTTGAGTGGCTTGCTCGTTTTTTCCTTCCACTTTGAGGTCGGTCAAGATTGCTACGAAAATGTCGCCCTCCATTTGACCGAATTGCGCCAGCCCTTCTGCGAAACGCGGCATAGCCAGCGATGTTTGATACGCCTGGTCGAGGTACCAATCCCACGGATGATGCTTCACCAGATCCGTATGATTTCGGGCAAGCCGGTAGAGAACCCAATACGCGGCCGCCACGTGCGGATAGTTGAATGATCGGTCAACGGCCTCTGAAGCTTGCTTGTTCCAACTCGTCCAGCTCTTCCAATCGAGATCGGAACGATAGTAGTTCGCCGGGAATTCATCGGGCTGATAGTAGAAGAGACTTTTCCTCACCCCGTATTTCTTCGGTCCATCTTTGAACTGGATGCCACCCCAGACAACGCCATCCACAAACTGCTCCAGCTTGGCGACTTCATCCGGCGCTGGCTCCACGTATTGCTTCATCGCGGCGGCGAGCCATGATCCTGCTCCACCCTCATCGCTTAAGCCGGCGATCCAGACGCGGCTGTCCTGGGTCACGATGTGGTTGGCTTCCCGGTCATAGGTCATGACTGACGGACCGCGGTGGAATGGATCCTTGGGATCATCGAACCACTGCTCATGCGTGAGAAAACGGCCCATATCGGCGACGGCTTCTGCCTGGGGCTTCATGATGAAATAATGGATCGCCTGTGTAAGTCCATCCGCATAGGTAACGGTCAGGCGCGCTCGTCCCCATTGTTTTCCGGTGAGCGTATATTCTGCGAATGCTCGGTTCGATGCATCGCCTTTTTTCTGAATGTCGATCGCGCCGGTGGGCTCCACGTCGACCGATTTCACTGGTTCCGAGTAGCGCAAGAAGAGTTGCGCACGAATATCCTTCGGAAGCACGTAACCCGGAATGCCCACTGCGACCGGGCGATGGTTCTCCGCAAGAGCAGATTCAATGTTCTGGATGGAACTGACCACCACGAACTGGAAGCCTAAGGTCCAGCTTTCGTTGGGCGCGAGAGTTTTCGACGTGGGCGGATTCCATGGTTGAGCTTTTTTCCATTCGTTCTCAGCGAAGGCTCGACTGACAACCATCCAGTCGTAGAAGCCCTCAAACGTTATTCCGCGAGGAGTCAAGTCCAGATAGATTTCCGGCTTAGGCTGCTGATGTTCCTTCCAGCGCGGACTCAAAATCGGCTTGTAGGCTTCAAACGAGGTCTTTCCCTCCGGGATCACCAGCAAGGCCGGCCCGTGGCCGTTCAACTTGGTGACTTGAAGATAGCCTCCCTGCTGCCCGATGTAGGGATCGGAGAACGAGCAGATGGCATGGGCTTGCTCCAGGGTGCGCTCGTTCATGTCATTGTTGAAAACCATGGGAACGCCCAGGCCGCCGATCTCAACTGAAGTGTTTGTGTGATTCGCAAGGGTGAAACGGAGGGTCAGCTTGCCATTGATGACGCCCCAAGCGCGAATGACCTGCACCGGAATAGAGTCCGAAAATGCGCTGCTCAGATCCGCAGCCGCGAGAACGCCGCTCTCGTGCGGGAAATCCTTTACGGGAGTGCGGTGAAGAGCTGTTGAGTAATCTTTCCACTCGCCTTTTCCCACTCTCAGGCGAATGTCGATGTCACCCAGATGGTAGTAGCCGTCGTGCGAACGTTCCGTGAGGCGATCCCCCGGCGTGAAATCAAATTGTGCGTCCGTCTTTGGATGAAGGGCTGCTGCCGTCTGCGAAGAACGTACCAGCGACAACTGAAAGTCTGGTGTGTCAAAGTTGTCGACGCCATCGGCGAGCATCGGTCCGGGCTGGGGAGGAGCCTTCTTCGGCTCCTGTGCAAGCGCGCCAACGCCCGCGGATAACAAAAAGCCGGTACAGAAATTAAATGCGAGCAGACGCAACAGGGGACGCGCTTGGCTGATCATTCTGCGTTGCGACTTCATCGATGAGCGACCTCTCGAGTGGACTCCTGCACTGATGGAGAGAACAAGCTAAGGTACTTCGTCCGCTTTCACGGTTCGCACGCCGAAGATGGCCCCCATTTCATTGCCATCCGTCGCCTGGAATCGCACCGTCACCTTGCTCTTGCCCGCAATGAGTTCTGCCGGGATGACATAGCTGGCGTCAACGAACTGCTTTTCCTGATCGGGGCTGCGTGGCAGTTCTACGTGATCGCCAATCTTCTTGCCTTCCACCAGGATGTCGAGTGAGCTCTTTCGCCATCTGTCGCCACCGTACGTTACCCACAGCGCCGCCGGACGCGAATTATCGACCGGCATGTCGAACGAGAACCAGCCCTTACCGCCGCGACCATGGCGACCTCGCCAGAGCAGAGGCGCTGAGTCCTCTCCTTGTTCGTTGATGTCGCGCTCCGACTGCATCTCGCCCGGCTGAGCGAAAGCGATGGTCGCAGCCTGCACCTTCTTTTGCTTTTCCTGCTCGGCCTTGTATTCGGCGGAACGCTTGCTCCACTCTTCCGGCGTGAAGACATCCCAATAAACGGCGTACTTTCGGCGCGGGAGTTCGTAGAAGGGCGCAAACTCGATGTCCTGGCTTAGGCCGACGCCGCTCGTCTTAAACCATCCGGGCTTTCCGGCCTCCGGCTTGAGCCACTGCTGGACCGGCTCTTTCGCAACGACAAGCGCTGGCGCCGACGGAGCAGGCATGTTCTCTTCATCGTCTTGATGAACTTCAGGCCCAAGATCCCCGGCCAGCACCAGCGGTCCCCACATGAATGCCATGCGGCTGGGATTGTCGGGCAGCGGCTCCTCGCGCAACACCTTTGGGAGATTGAGTTCAACCTTGTCGCCCTGCCGCCAGACTCGACTGATCTTGACGTAGGAATCCGCGGACGGGAGATCTTTCAGCGTCTGACCATTGACCTTGACGCTGAAACCGTCCCCGGCCCAATACGGCCTGCGCAGAGCGAGCGTAAATTGTTTCGGAGCCTTGGCTCGAATCTTTACCGCGGCAGACGAACCGAGCGGAAAGTCGGTCGCCATTTCCACTTCGACGCCAGCCGAATCCCACTTTGCAATCGACGGAGCATAAAGGCCAATCCAAAATTCCTCAGAGCCTTTGTAGTAGTAGATTCCGGCGCCGTGCAGTGCGTGGCTTTCCATGCTGGTACCGACGCAGCAAGTGAAGTCCTCAAACATGCGCTGGTATTCGTGCTGCACACCGCGGCCCACCGGCAACATATAGGTGACGGTTCCGTCTTTGGGATCCTGCGAGGCGAGAATGTGATTAAAGAGCGCGCGCTCGTGAAAGTCGGCGTAGCGAATGTCGGGCTCGACGGAGAAAAGCGTGCGCGTCATCTTTAGCATGTTGTAGACGTTGCAAGTCTCGGCCGCACGGCCATCCACCATGTCGTTTAGCTTGTCCGGCTCGCCGAAGTACTCGTTTTTGCCGTGCCCACCGGTGACAAAGCTGTAGTGGTAGACCACGCGGTCCCAGAAGAATTTCGCAGCCTCCTCGTCGGCGGTATTGCCCGTGTACACATACCGCATCAGCACGCCATAGAGTTTCGGAACCTGCGTATTTCCGTGCGTGTGAGAAATGACGTCTCTGTCTTGGGAGAGAGGATCGATCATCGCCTTCTGGTGGAATTTGTCGGCCAGTGCGAGCCAGCGTGGGTCCGCAGTGTCGGCGTAGAGCTCAGCCAGAACCTCGTTCATCCCGCCAAATTCCGTGCCCAGCATGCGTTGCAGCTGATCGTCGTCCAACTTGGAAAGAATCTTCTCGACCCAGCCGGCAAACTTGACCTCCAGCTGCAATGCGGATGCGTTGTCCGTGTACCGGTATGCGTCTCTGAGGCCGGCGAAGAGTTTGTGCTGGACGTACCACGGCGACCAGAGACCGTTCAGATCGAAGCCTCCCGATTTGATGACTCCGTTGCTCAGGTCGACGAAGCGCTGTTTTCCATCGACGCCCTGGCCATCCTCCAACGCCCCGATGTAGCCGTCGCCTTGCGCGTCCTGGATCTCTTTCAGTTGGTCGACAATGTAGTTCGCGCGCTCTTTGAATCGAACGTCGCCCGTGGCCGCCCACATCAGGCTCACCGCCGATAGATAATGTCCCGCGATGTGTCCGGTCAGATTGCGCTTCGGCCCGTCCCATCCGCCGTAGCCTTCCGCCTTGGGCTTCAACCCGGCACGCTGGCGCAGGAACGCAAGCATGCGATCGGGCTGGAGTTCGAGCAGATATTTTGCGTCGGCTTCCTGGGCAGCCTTGAGAGGGCCGCCAGTCAGCCTCACATGACTCAGCGGAAGCGGGCTCAGCTTGACGGTTTTGCTCTCAGCCAGTTGAGCAGGATTTTCATTCCCGGCCGCAGCCTGCAATGGCAGGATTAAGCAGCTTGACAGGCAAACCCGCAGCAGTTTCTTGGTCACAACCTCACCTTTACTTGCGCAGACTACCGTCGACCAGTCGCCAAATCCCCAGAGGGTTTGCCTCTTTCAGTTCATCGGGCAGGGCGTTATCGGGAAATCCCTGGTAGCAGAGCAGGCGTGTGAAGCGGAAAATCGCCTGACTCCCCACGGACGTGGAGCGTCCATCGGAGGTCGACGGATACGGCCCGCCATGGACCATCGCGTGTGTGACTTCAACGCCAGTAGGAAACCCGTTAAAGATCAGCCGGCCGACCTTCGTTTCGAGAATCTCGATGAGGTCGGCAAAGTCGCGCAGGTCCTTGTCCGTTCCGTGAATGGTTGCGGTCAGGTGGCCTTCGAGAGAACGGGCGATCTCAAGAATCTGTTCGCGGCTCGAGTGCCGCACCAGCAGCGTGGTTGGCCCGAAGATCTCGGCCTCCAGGTCGGAACCTAGAAAAGCACCGGCATCCGTCTCGAATACAGCGGAGTACGCACAAAACCCTGCCGCGCCGGAATGCTGCTTTTCGGCAAGTACTGCGACCGCAGGATCTGCCTTCCGCTTCGCAATGGCCGAATCGTATGAGGAATGGATGGCCTCGGTCAGAAGATGAAAGTGCGAAGAGCCGGCCACTAACTCTGCCAATTTCTTGGCGAGCTTGTCGGAATCAGAGCTCTTCTCGAGAAACACCATTCCCGGCTTGGTGCAGAATTGTCCGGCTCCCAGCGTGAAGGACGCGTGCAGTCCGGAGGCGATGCTCTCGGCACGCTCGCGCAAAGCTCCCGGCAAGATGAAGACCGGATTCGTACTGCTCATCTCTGCGTAGAAAGGAATCGGTTCCGGGCGCGCTGCAGCCACGTCCATCAGAATTCTCCCAGCCGTCCGTGATCCGGTGAAACCACCCGCCCGCACCAGGGGATGTTTCATCAGGGCGGTTCCAATCTGCGAACCGTGTCCGAACAACAGGGAGAAGACACCCTCGGGCATGCCACATTCGCGAACGCTCTCCTGTAGCGCACGACCGACCAATTCGCTGGTGCCGGGATGAGCAGCATGCGCCTTCACAATCACCGTGTTGCCGCCCGCCAGGGCCGAAGCCGTGTCTCCACCAGCCACGGAGAATGCCAGCGGGAAATTGCTTGCCCCAAACACAACGACCGGCCCGAGTGGCCGCATCAGCGAGCGAATGTCTGGCTTCGGAATGGGCTTGCGTTCGGGATCAGCGTGATCGATCCTGGCGTTCACCCACGAGCCTTCTTCAGCAACTTGCGAAAACAACCGAAGTTGGTGACAGGTACGCGCAGTTTCACCTTGCAGCCGCGCTACCGGGAGAGCGGTTTCCTGTGCAGCTCTTTCGACGATGTCACCTGTGATGGACTCAATTTTGTCCGCGATCTTCCGCAGGAACGCACCGCGCTCACGGCCCGACGTGCGGCTATAGGATTTGAATGCGTCTGCCGCGAGATGCGCGGCACGGTCAACTTCCTCGGCCGTTGCCGGAATAAACCCCGGCTGCAATTCCTGGCCCGTGGTTGGATTCCGTGCATACAGCGGATTTCCAGACCCTGCGCCATCGCGAAAGCCGATCAGCGAGCGCCCTGATATTTTTGCCATCTCACCCAACATAAGTTCACTTCCTATTCGGTAAGGCATACGAACTCACCGATTCCGGCCGCGTTCGTAATGCTTCACGGATGATCTTCTTCGCCTGCTCAAGTTCGCTCCCCACCAGTTCCAACCGCGGCGGCCTTACACGGGTCCTTCCCATTCCGACCTCGGCTTGCACCAGTTTGATGAGCTGAACGAACTTCGGCACCGTATCCATTCTCAACAAAGGCAGGAACCAACGATACAATTCAAACGCTTTTCTATCTTCTCCCTGGATTCCATAGTTGAACAGATCTACAGATTCGCGCGGCAGGGCGTTCACCAGACCCGCAACCCATCCGGTCGCGCCCACGCCGATCGCTTCCAGCACCGCGTCGTCCACGCCTACCGAAATCTCGATTCGGTTTTCGACAAGCGCGCGAATCGCCGATACTCGCCTCACGTCGGTGCTCGATTCCTTGACTGCCTTGAAGTTCTCGAACTCCGACGCCAGTTCCTGGACCTGCTCCGGCAGGAAATCAGTTCCATAAGCTACCGGATTGTTGTACAGCATGCAGGGGAGAGGCGTGGCACGGAAGACCTCCGCAACGTGAGCTTTCATCTCGCGCCAGTCACCGAGATATACATACGGCGGCAACACCATCAGCCCGGAACAGCCCACGTCGCTCGCGGCTTTCGCCAGCAACACTGACTCAGAAGTCGTGAGCGACGAGATCGAAGCCACCAGGGTTCCCGCTCCATTCACTGCCTTTCCCAGAGTGCGGAGAATGTCCGTCTTTTCGTCGAACGACAGAGTCGCGCCCTCGCCGAGAGACCCCAATGCGACCACGCCGGCGCACCCGTTCTCCAGCAGCCAGCGGGAATGTTCCGCCAGGAATCCATGATCAACACTGAGATTCGGGTTGAAAGGAGTTGTAATTGCTGGCGTGACGCCTTTCCAATTCATTGAAGTTCTCCTGTCACCTCTGGGATCGACTGCGGCTGTGCAGCCAAGTGTTCGACGCGTGCCGGGAAAACCGGCGGACGAACCGAATCGGGATTCCACTTGAAAAGAAACTGCGTTGCCGGTCCGCAAATCCTTCCCTGGCAAGGCCCCATTCCGCAACGCGTGTGCAGCTTCGCGGCGCGCCACGATGTGTGCTCGCGAAGCCGCGAGTAGGGAACGTCTTCGCATCGGCAAATCAGAGTGTCCGCCGACGGCAGGCTTCGGAGTTCCGATCGCAGGCAGAATGTCTCGTCCAGCAGGCGCGCAAACCGGCGACATCTCTCCCGCTCGGGAAATATTGGTCGTGCGTCGGACGCGTGGCCGGTTGCGGCGAGTCCGGCGATCTGTCCCTCGATCAGGGCCGAGTCTACTCCGCCGATGCCTGTTGGTTCGCCTGCGCACAAGATTCCTTCCACCGTGGTCTGCTGGAAGTCGTTCACTTGCACGTAGCCGTTTCTAGTGCGACATCCCAACAGGATCGGCAGCTCTGTGTTGGGAACGAGGTGATATCCGCACGCCAGATAGTCACACTTGACGGTTTCGGATTTGCCGGCGCGCGAGATCGTCACCGATTGGAGTGTTTGTTGCCCATGAGCCGCAACGGGCCAGCTGCTCGTGGCCAGTGGAATACCCGCAATGTCTTTCCTGAGTTGCAAACCCTGACGGATCTTTCCCGGGTGTCCGATCATCATCATGGCGAATCGCGCCAGCTTGCGCAAGGATGCTTGCTCGCAAATCAGCAGGATCTCCGCGCCCTGCTTACGCAGGTACGACGCGACCGCGAGCAGCAGTGGACCGGTGCCCGCGACCACGACTCGCTTGCCGCGAATCGGCAACCCCGACTTCACCAAAGCCTGCAATCCTCCTGCGCCCATTACGTTCGGCAGGGTCCAGCCGGGAAATGGCAGAAATCTTTCCCGCGCTCCGGTGGCCAACACCAGATGGCGATAGCTCAACTCCCAAACATCATCGAGTCCTTCCGCCATGAGAACGCCGGCTTCGGGATGATGAAACACTCTTTTTCCGCACAGCAGGATTACGCTGGCCTTCTTCAATTGCACAAGCCAACTCGAGGCTTCGGAAGAATGCGACCCATCCCACGGCCCGCGCCAGATCTGACCCCCCAGAGCCATGTTCTCGTCGACAATCCCTACGCGGGCTCCGCCCTCGGCGGCGCGGACGGCGGCCGCAATGCCCGCGGGCCCTCCACCCACGACAAGAACGTCGAATCGTTCGCGAGAATAGTTACTCATCCGTCTTGACTTCCATGTCCGGCTCGCACAACAGCTGGCAGGTTCTGGAATGCGGTACGCCATTGACCACCGCGCGACACTCGAAACAGATACCCATCCCGCATAACGGACCCCGCGGTTCCCCAGTCACCGAACTCCTGCAGGGCTGTCCGGCGATCACCATCGCCACCGCCACTGTGGCGCCTTCCGGCACGGAGACTGACGCACCGTTCACCCGCAGTGTGAATTCGCTAGGCATGGGCGTATTCCTTTGCCGTCCGCGAAGGCAGATATGGTTCGACGGCGATCTCCGGTTTCGAGCCCGTCACCTGATCCACCAGAATCCTCGCCGTTCCAAGCGATGTCGTAATTCCCAGGCCTTCATGTCCGGTAGCGAGAAACACTGACTTATATCCTGGACACGGACCAATGAGCGGCAATTTGTCTGG
>Ga0209698_10004511_pt1 | contig 15240 bp, 7 predicted proteins | sample LitLauG_LLR_2012_FD_187203 | JGI IMG/M metagenome (GOLD analysis project Ga0209698, IMG submission 187203) | Freshwater sediment microbial communities from Pennsylvania, USA - Little Laurel Run_MetaG_LLR_2012 (SPAdes) (version 2) | ecosystem: Environmental > Aquatic > Freshwater > Creek >...
GGATGTCTTTCTGCGTCATGCCATCATATGTATTGCTGCCTTCGAATCCCTGAATGGGCGTGTCTTCCGGCTTCTTGGCCGTGTCCTTGTCCTTGGCCGTTTTATCCACCGGAATTTTGTTGGCGCCTGCTTTCTTCACAACCGGAAGCTTCGCAGGTGGTGCATTGACCGGTTGCGCCACCGGCGGAGGCTGCGGCGTGTTAATTCCCGGCGTTTCTGCTTTCGCAGGCGATAGTTCACCCGTTGGCGTCTCGTAACGCTGCGGCCTCGGTTGAACGTAGGAGCCCGACCAGGGATGAAACAACACGAGCCCTACAATCACCAGCACGATGGCAACCGCCCCAACAACCAGTCTGGACCGCGTGATGAAGGGCGGGCGGTCTTCGAAATCCGCAAGTCCTTCCTCGACGGCTCCTTCTCGATTGCTGAATCCCGGGGCGGATGGCTTTCTGGCAGTAGGGTCGAATTTGTCTGATGCGTCGAGGGGCCGCGTCGAAGTGCGGGTCGTTTCATTACGAGGAGCCGCAAGAGGAGCGTTCACGATCATCGTCGCCCCAAACGTCGAATCCACATTAGCGGTTGGTGGTGCCGCTGCGGCCGAATTCCGCAGGCTCGCTAGCCTTTCCGCCGATGTCCATATCAGTTCCGCGAGTCCAGCGTGTTCGGTTCCACCCGTCGTAAGCGCGGTTACAGCGCGAAGCTCAATGCCGGGAAGATCCTGAAAACGGCGCGAGACTTCTTCGGAAAGAATGATTTGCCCTGGCTCGGCAAGCCGCAGCGCACTCTGCGCCATCCCTTGACTGAACCGCGCTGCCGGAGGTGGATGAACCAATACCGCGGCACCCACGTAATCACCCGGCCGACAGGCGAGAAACTCCAGGATCGCAGTCTGGATGCGCTTCGCGGCAACGAGAGCATGGAGAGAATTGTCGAAATGCGCGGCCATCGCGGCCGGCGTCTCCACCGCGGTGCGGCCGTGGCTCGCTGCCACCAAGTCGGCAATCATGTAGACCAGGACGCTCTCGCTATTCCAGGTCAACGCGGCAGTACCGCCGCCGCTCTCTCGACGCCAAACTCGAATCGTCAGATCCGCTGCTTCGGCCGCCGCATTTCGACTGCCCGTGACCGGGCTCTGCTCGAAATTCGCGATCTCGAACTCTTTGCTGTCCGTCTTCGGTTCGAAAGGCACCATGGGAATTCGGGGACTCGAGGGGAAGAGGGATCCGTCCGGGCAAGTAGGTTACGCCAAATTGGCACGCGTGGCAAACATTGCGCCCGCCAGTTTCAGGCATAGTGGTGCCTCTCGTCTCCCCTCAGGCACGCTTGACTTCAAACCCACACTGAGTATTATTACGGGCACCTGCGCAGGGCGAATTTATCTATGACGTTAGTCGTCACCCCGGGGATTCTATGCCACGACGTTCGACGTTTCATGCTGCTTTGTGCCTTTGGCCCTTTCTGAAGAGACTGTGTCTTTCGCTCCTCCTGATTGTTTTGGTGGTTCCCGCGGTTCAATCGAAAGATGCGCCCATCACCGCAATTGAACTTTATGACGGCCCCAACGGCGCCGCCTTTGTTCAACTAACGGGACTGCTCATCAACGGCAAGGCTGAAGTGCGCAGCTGTACTGGCGTAACCCAGATCAATAAATCGAATTACGGCAAGCTGCTGAAAGTTGCGCTCAGTCCTTCGCTGACTTCTCTGGAGCGAGATGCCAAGGGGACCATGACCCTAACCCGTGGCACCGAATCGGAGTGCGTCGTGCCCACAAATTTAAAGTTCGAGAAGGACGAGTCCCTTACTCCGGCGCAGTTGGCCGACCGCGCCGTCCTGTCCGGTCAGGTGCTGAGTTCTTCCGAACAGGGTGCTACGACTGTGCCTCCGTTTAAACCCACGGTAAAGATTGTCTTCGTGCAGGCCCCCGACACCGAGCTAGCCGAATATCTGCGAGCTAATCGAGCTCACTCCGTCGCCCAATGGCAGGACTATCTGTCGCGATACCCTAAAGCAGCCCACACTGATTCCGGGAAACAAAGTCTGGTTGCCCTGCTCCTGAAAGACGGGTCAGACGGTTTAGCCGCCTATCGCAGCTCCGCTTCGTCGAGTTCACCCGCGTATGCTCAGCTTCGAACTGCATATCTACGCGCCGACCAGGCCCACGAACTTCTGCCCACGAATGACGATACCAGCAAGCTGCGGGACGCCGTACACGCTGAACTTGTGCTCGTTGCCGACAAGATTCGGGCCGAACTCCAAGCCTACCGGCAGGCGCTGGCCAATCATACGACTGGATATTCGCACTTGAGTGTTAGCCGCCAGCTAACCGAACAAACCCTTGGGGTCGACCCGCATTTCGACCAGGGGACGACGCTGCAGGCGGCCGTCACGGCTGAAACCAAACGGGTGGATGAGGCGATGCAGAGCGGGGAGTCGAATACTGCCGCGCAACACTATGATGAGGCCGTTGCTGCAGTTTCTGACTTTCGTGCTTTCGCCGACGAGGAACCGCGCATCGCCGCGATTCTCGATACGGCTTACAAGTATCACCTCGAACAAGGCAAAGCCGACACTGCCGCACAAAAATGGAGTGACGCTGTCCAGGAGTACCAGAGAGCAGTTTCTATCAAGCCAACCGCCGAGGCCACGGCTGCTCTCAAGACTGGCCAGTCAAGTCTGCAATCCTCGAACGATCAAGCCGCAGCTGATACCGCTCTGCAGCAGAGCAATGCCTTCGAGCAGGACAAGAAATACATCGAAGCTTACGAAGTGTTGGCCAATCTCCCCGAGTCCCAGCGGGCCCTGGTGAGGGACCGCATGCAGACGCTGGAGGCCAACTATGTGACCAGCGCGTCCGACGAGGCAAAGAGGTTGATGGACGCTCACAACCCGATTCAAGGACGGATTGACGAAATCGGTGTTCAGCAGGCATATGCATACCTGCAGCGCGCTTGCACTTTGCAACCCGACAATCAAAACCTCAAGCTTCGTCGCGATCTCATCTCACAGACGCTAAGTGATTACTATGTGGCGCGGGCCAAGACTTATCTGGAAAAGCCGCTCGGGTCCGGCGTCGGTGTTGCCTGGTTGTATCTTCAGGAAGCTCAGCAATACCAGCCAAATCGCGACGATATTCGCGATGAGCGCACCAAGTACTCCGCCATCCACAACATTCGTTCCACCCTTTCCATCAAGGTGGTGTTCCGCGACCAGACCTCGCGGCGAGACAGTTCCGGCTTTGCGGACCAGCTTTCCGACGCTATCGCCACGGGCTTGGAGACAACCGCGCTCCCCGTCAGGATCGTTCGCGCCGCAGACCAGACGCCCGTCGAACCGAATTTCCAGTTGATCGGTGACGTGCTTGAACATCGACCTGTTGCGAAACCGAGTATCGAGTCTCTTGATTCTGAATACCTGGTGGGCACAAGGGATATACCCAATGACGACTGGAATAGGGCTAACCGGGAGTACGAGGCTGCAAACCAGGACGTTCAGAATGCACAAAGAACCCTCGAGGCCGCGCGTTCGCATAACAAGAAGAAGGACATTGCGACTGCCCAGCAAGCGGTTGATGATGCACAGAAAAAGGTGGACACATTGGGCCGTCAACTCGACTCCATCCCTAAAACCAAGATGATGGATGTGGTGAAGCCATACAGCTATACGAAGAAGACCGTTGATTTGAGCGCGGTGGTGGAACTGGGATTTCGCATTTCAGACTCCAGCGGCAGTGTGATCGCCTCCAATCCGTCCATCAGGGCGCATGCGGAAAAGCAGTTTATCGTGCTCGAAAATGTAAAGCCGGAGGACACGAAGGGTATCAAGCAGACGGGGGCCTTGCCGGACGAGAACCAGTTCCTTGGCGACGTCGAAATCGGCGCCCGCGGCGCCCTGATCAAAGAAGTCCAGGAGAAGGTCGAGACGCTCCCGAGCAAGATCCTGGCCCAAGCCCGCAAACACCTCATGGACGGCGATACTGACGGCACCGCCGAAGCCTACATCCTGTACCTGAATTCGACTCCGGATACGCAAACTCCAGAACGTGATGAAGCCAGAAAGTTCCTGCACGATCAGTTCAATATGGCTTGGCCGGGCGGTGCCGCCTAGCGCAGAAAGGTTTTGCGCTGTATTATCCTAGTGCTGTAAGAATCGGCTGGCAGACCAGAGAGGCCAGCCACTCAGCACCGGTAGTTCTTCCCCGGGGTGCCGCTTCACCCTGACAAAGCGACATACTTCCGTGACCGCTCCGAATATCAAGCGCATCGGCAAATACGAAGTGATCGATCTTCTCGGTCGCGGTGGGATGGGTCTGGTCTATCGCGCCTTTGATCGGCAACTCAATCGCGAGGTGGCGATTAAGACCGTCACCGAAGGCTTCTCCGGTGACGAGGAAATGCTGAAGCGCTTCTACCAGGAAGCCGCAAAGACGGCCGCCCTCAAGCATCCCAATATCGTCACGGTTTACGATCTGGGCGAGCAGGACGGCTTCCCCTACATTGTGATGGAGTACCTGTCAGGCGATCCTCTGGATCGTTTGATCCAGTCCGGCAAGTCGCAGCCGCTCGCGTTCAAGCTGAGGATTTTGGAGCAAATCTGTTACGCCCTGGGATATGCGCACCGAAATGACCTTATTCATCGCGACGTCAAGCCTGCCAATGTGATTGTGCAGCCCGACGGGAACGTGAAGTTGCTCGATTTCGGAATTGCTCGCCAGGAGAAAACCGACGGCCGTCTGACGCGCACCGGACACGTCATTGGCACGCTGCAATACATGGCGCCCGAGCGCCTGAAAAACGCTGCGTTTGACGGGCGATCCGACATCTTCGCCGTTGGCGTAGTGATGTTTCAGCTCTTGACGGGTCAACTACCCTTCACCGGCGACTACAGCATCGTGCACAAGATCCTGACGGAGAAGCATCCTCCCCTCAGCCAGTATCTCGAACAATATCCAGCCGCTCTCGACGGCATTATCGACCGTGCGCTCGCCAAGAATCCCGATGACCGCTACTCGACCGCCGATGAAATGGCCACCGAGATTGAATCCGTCGAGCAGGAACTGAGGAAAGAGCAGGTCGCCGAGTGGATTCAGAAGGCCGAGCGACTGGTGCAGGAAGAACAATTCACCACCGCGAGAGACGTTCTGCTGCAGGTGCTCAAAGTCGAAAATCAGCATACTACGGCGCGACAAATGATCGCGCAGGTTCAGCAGAATCTCAATCTCCGGGCACGTGCCGAGCAGATCCGGCAGCTGAGAGCCCAGGCCGAGGAGGCGTCGGCGGACAAGCGCTTTGAAAGTGCAATCCACTGCCTGGAAGAAGCCTCCGGCCTCGATCCGTCCAGTTCGGAACTTACGGATCTGCTGGAATCGGTAAGGCAGAAAAAGAAACGCCGGGAGCTGATCGACGGATATCTGCGCGAAGCCGATACTGCCCGCGAGCGCGGCGATCTCGAGGCTGCAGGCGCAGTCATCGCCAAGGCTCTCGAGGTCGATCGCGACGACTCACGCGTCCGTGCCGCTCACGTGACTTTGGCGCGCGTTATCGAAGAAGCGGCGCGGCAGGCCAAAGCGAGAAAGCTTCTGGAGAGCGCGCGAAATGAGATCGGAGCGCGGCATTTCACCGCAGCGATGGAAGCCCTCGCCGAAGTCGAGAAGGTTGATCCCGCGAATCCTGAGTTGATCAAACTGCAGGCCGCCGCCAGGCAAGGCCGCGAGCAGGAGCAGCGACGGCGCATCCTCGAACAGCTTGAGAACGAGGTTTCGGTTGCCTCGACGGTTGAGGAATTGACTCGCGCTGCAGAACTAGTCGAGCAAGCTCTGGAGCGCCTTCCCAACGAGCCGAGTCTGATCAAGCTGAAGGGCAACCTTGCTCGAAAACTCCGCGACGAAGACATCCGCCGGCGGGTCGATGAAGTCTCACTGCGCTGTCGCAGTCTGATTGAGACTTCTCCGGAAGAAGCTTTGAAGCTTGTGCATCAACTCCTGCACGAAGCGCCCGGAAATGAACGGCTGCTCTCGCTTCAATCCACGATCGTGGGCCACATCTCCGAGCGCACAAAAGAGCAGAACCGCTCGCAGTATCTGCAGCGTGCTCATGAAGCGATGAGCGCTGGAAGGTACACCGAGTCGCTGCGGCTTCTGGAAGCGTGCCAGAAAGAAGGCACCTTCTCTCCCGAGATTGCCGAATTGATGGACTTCGCCCGGCAAGAGGCCGATCGCGGCCTGGAGAATACCCAAATTCAGGGACTGCTGCGGCAGGCGCAGGAACTTATGTCGCGCGGGGCATACGCCGAAGTGGTCGATCTGCTGGGCGCCATCCGGCAGGAGCCGCAGACAGCTTCGCTGACATTCGTTCTCGAAGATGCCAGAGCTCGCCTGCAATCCTTGGAACAAACGATCGCCTCCGCCCTGCAGACCGCAGAGGCACTCCGCAGCCACGAGCATTACGCCGAAGCAGTTCGATTGCTGGAGTCTCAACCGCCGGCCGTCCTGCAGACTGACGCCGTACAGAACGCGCTGGCGACATTGCGCGAAGCCAGCGCAGGTGAAATAAGTGCTCTGCAGGCGGTAGGCAGCGCATACGCCTATCTGGATTATGGCGACGGCAGTAAACGCACACTGGACGAGAATGCGAAATCTCCCCTGCTCGCCCGAATCGTGCCCATCTTCGTGTCACGCCGCAAGTCGGTCGCGGACCGCCAGATCTCGTCGGCCCTCGACCTAGCGCGCGCCGCCTTCGACGCCGGAGACAAGAAACAAGCCGCCAAAGCCCTGGATTCGGTGGTCGCCTTCGCCGAGTTCGCCAGCAAAGACCTGCAGAACGAGTGGCACACTCTCAGCAAGAAGGCTGGCAGGGCACGGCGCTAGGATTGGAACAAAATCGACCGCGGAGTTCAGGTTTGACCGCCGTTTTCCACAAAGAATTTTCGCAGCCTCCGATAGAGTCGGGCGTTTCAGGGTTTACGGTGAGAGACCGATACGTTACGATTCCCTGACTCAGCATGAGCTACGTGATTCAAGCCGCCGGCATGACCGACATCGGCCTCGTGCGCAAGAACAACGAGGACAACTTTGGATACGACTTGCGCCATGGAATCTTCGTCGTCTGCGACGGCATGGGTGGACAGCAGGCCGGCGAACTGGCCAGCAAGATCGCCGTCGACACGGTTCTCGGCTTCTATCGTGAAACCGGCGATGCGACGCGCGCCGGAGTGCCGCAATTCGAAGGCGTCTCGCAACGTGCCGCCGACCTCGCCGGAGCTATTCAACTCGCCAACCAGGCAATTCATGAAGCTGGAGCAAGGGACTTAAGCATTGCGGGCATGGGCTCAACTATCGTGGCCGTTGCGGTGGAAGGCAATCTGTTTTCGATTGCCAACGTCGGCGACAGCCGCATATATCTCATCCGAAAGAGCGAAGTTGCCCAGTTGACCCAGGATCATTCTTTGGTCATGGAGCAGGTCCGCCGCGGTCTGATGACTTTGGAAGAAGCCGAAAATTCAAAGATGCAGAACGTGATCGTGCGTGCCCTCGGGACCGATGACACAGTGGAACCCGATCTGGCCGATCACGAGTTCAGTCCTGAAGACGTGCTGCTGCTCTGCAGTGACGGTCTCTCGCGCTATGTGAAGGAAGACAAGATGGCGGAGGCTGCAGGTCAAGAGTCTCTGGATAAGGCGTGCAGCGACTTGATTGAAGCTGCTAAGGCGGGGGGCAGCGATGACAACATCACTTGCCTGCTGATTCGAGCCACCCCGCCCTCGTGGAAAGATCGGTTCTTCGGCCGGATCTCGGGACCAGGCCAAAAGAGTTCCACCTGAACTTTTCGTGGCGGATTTTGGATTCCTCGTTTGGGACGTTATCCTGAACGGCGGCGAAGCCGCCGTGAGGGACCCATACGACATCATGAAGCTTAGATGTTGTGGATGGGAATGCCCAGAGTGCATGCGGCGTAGGCGATCCCCCCGACCGCATTGCCGCTCTACGCGCTTCGTACGGTCCCTCGGAGGGCTCGCGCCCTCCTCAGGATGACATCGGGGAATATCTATCTCCACTCGCGAAGATCTATCGCCACTATTTCCCCGCGACCTGGCTGACGCACCTCAGCCCGGGCATATCGAAGAACGGGTTGGCCGCACCCGCCACCTGCAATTGATAGTCGTACGACTTGATCTTGCCGTTGGGTAGTTTCACCGGCTGGCCGTTGTTCTCAATCACCCATTCCAGATTGTTGTAGGTCAGGTGATGGGCGCGCGCCACGAAATGGAAAACGGCCCAGGGCCCGCTCGCCGAATCCAGCGTATCTCCATTCTTGGAGACATCAATATTCTCCGGTCCCCCGCTCCAGACAAACGTCTTCTGTGCGTCCTTACCCGAGAGTTTTTCGCTTCCGATGGTCACCTCCACGCCCTCCAGATTGCTGGGAAGCACTTTTAGCGTATAGGAGAAATGCGGCGGTGCCGATCCATTGGGATACATCACTTCACTGAGAGCTTGCATCTTGCTCAAGAAGCGAAGGAAATCCTGCGACGGTTTCGCGGTTGCCGTCGGATTTGCTGCATAGCCCGAGCCCACTTTCAGCACAAACGGTTTCACGCCCTCGTTGAGCTTCTTCCAGTCATCGCCCCCCAATAAAGAATAGAGCTGGTCGAGCGGCATTTCCTTCAAGGAAGTTGGATCGAAGGGATACATCCCCCTCATCTGAGAGCAGAAGCCCGCGGCGGCGGCGCCAGCAGCTTTAAGAGGGGCTTGCTTGGTCGGCCCTTCCAGTGCCGTGATCGGCTCCTCCAGCAGTCGTCGCACCTGCTTCTCGTTTCCAACCGGCTGGGAGTTGTCGACGGGAATGGAAGTGATCACCGTCGTCACCGCGCTGGAAGCAGCCGTCTGCGCGCCCGAAGCCTGCGCCAGCAGTGTCGGATCTGGAGCTCCCGGGCTCTGCGCAAGCGAGTGAATTGACGCGTTAAGTGCACCGAGAGACTTCATGTAGTCCTGTGTCGTTTTTGAAATCAGGACATCCGGGGGTTTGTCCGCCGGTCCCGGAGGTTCGACCGCCTGCACTGGGGCGAAAGGCGCTTTCACATCTGCCGGAGCAAGGTCAACGTTGTGGGAAACAAAATAAAACAGCTCCATCAGAGGAGACTTCGTGTCCGTAATCTTGGCCAGCTTCCTGTCTGCATCCGGGAAGCCACTGTATGCGGGCACGGAGGAAGTCTTCAGCACCGTATTCCATTCATTCACAAAGTCCTGGTTATAGCGATCCGTCAGCCTCTGCCGAACGACCGCGGGATCCAGACCTTGCGCGACGCTTTTCCCCAACACCCACTCTTCACCACCCATGTAGAGCGATGGATTCTTCAAAGCATCCTGCACGAACTGGTATCCCCCTCGGGTGAAGGACCCTTTCACCTTATGAGAGCTGGCGATGACGCCGGTGGAATCCGGATATTCCTCATTAAAACTGACATCGCGGTTGTTCTGCGACGCCCTGGCGAGCAATTGCACGTAATAACGCTCGGTTCCAGCAAACCCGTTGAGATACGTCTGCGTGTGGACGATCATCGATGGAGAATTACCACTCGAGAACGGATTCTCCTTCGCCAGGTCAGTGCTGTAGAAGTCGAACTGCGACGCGGCCAGGTCTTTGCGGTCCTTATCAATATCGCGACTGTCGACCCAGTGACTCATCAGCACCGGCGTCAGGAATTCCTTGGTGCTCTTGTCGTGAAATGAGGTCGTGATCAGATAAGCTTTCAGTTCGTTGTACGTTTTCTCGTACGCGTCATTCGGAGCGTTTGCCGGCGGAGCGTCCGGAAGGGCCAGCAGAGTATCTACAATCCGCTTCTGCGTCTCGCCAAACAACAGCCGGCGGAAGCGGTCGAAATAAACCGGCTTCGCGTCCCGATAGACCTCATAACCCGAATACAGCCCCCAACGCATGCTCCATGGAGCACCGTTCTCTTCCCAGTCCGACAGATCGACGAGGTCTGCACGCAAGCGGTCGAGTTTCTGCAAATCGCCGATCGAGGCCGGTTGGCGCTGATCAGCCGGAGTTTGCAGCGTTCTGAGTTCGGTGACCTCGTCTTGCACCCGGCTTTCCAGCGCATGATTTCGGAAAAACGAAATGGTGAAGCCGGTAAGAAAAATGAGTCCCAGAAAAACGGCGCATCCCAACGCAATGCGGCGAAGCAGATTAACGTGAGAACTGGAGCCACTGGCCGCCAGTGCCACCCGGTCTTTCACGAGAATGTCGTTGAATAGACTGGTCAGAAAGACCCATTGCGGCATACGGCGCGGACCGCCGCCTCGCATCGCGGGCGGCGCTGCAACTTGTGAGCCCGCGCCGCGAAAGATCTGGGTCGCTCCCGAATTCAGGGAAGCCTCGGCCGGCTCCGAAATCAGGACTGGCGCCGCCACCACGTCGTCCACAACAATTGGCCGCACGCCGGTGAAGTAAAAGCCCCGCAGGAAGGGATTCGTTCCAAGCTGCGTCGGACGAAGCAGATCCACAAGAAACTGCACCAGCAGCGTGCGGAGCTTTTTCAGCTCTCGGGGAAACTCATAAATCCCCGGCAGCTTGTCGCCATCGTTTTCTCGCGGAAGCAGCACGATGCGGCGCTCAGCGAGCGAGTAGAAGATCTCGTCGAATGCCTTGGTCAGCCGCTGCGTTTCCTGATCTGCATAGACGCCCGCGCTCAACGATCGCATAGGCAAAGTTGCACCGAGCACCTCGGCGACCTCATCCTTGCTCATCTGGCGGACAAATTCGGCGAAGAACGAAATGCGGTCCAGTTTCGTGAACAGAACGTACACAGGGAAGCTGATTCCCAGAAGCTGCGATACCTCTTGCAGCCGTGCCGACAATCTCCTCGCGGCCGAAACGGTAGCCTCGCTGGCCCCTGCCTGTAAGAAGGTCTCGCAGTCGAAACACACGATGGCCGCGCGCGGGGCCTGCGCCTTTTTGCCGACTGCCGCGGAGAAGCGCGCCGGCTGCAGGAGCTTTACCAGCCGCCTCCAGCGCTCCCGTTGTCCCATCATCGAGCCGGCAGGGTCCACGAATATCGCTTGTCGCGTGTACCAGAGGTTCGCGGTCGAAGTCGGAAGCACTTCGTTGTCCCGATACACCTGCCCGGCCAGCAATTCCGGATCGAGTGCGGAATGAATGAGTACGGTCGTCTTGGTTGCGCCGGGGTCTCCCAGCACGAACACAATGGGAAGGCTGCTCAGATCGGAGCCACGGCCGAGGGTGGATTGTTTCAGGCGGCGAATGGATTCGCGAACCAGCCCGTCAAGATCACCGGTCGAGCCTTCCTCCGACTCTCCTTCTGCGGAGGCTTCTTTCGCTTTGTTCAGCTTGAACCGATACCACACCGCAACGGCGGCTCCGATCAAGCCGAGCAGAGCCAAGATACTGCGCAAAATCCACACGTCGGAGCCGTGCAGGGGCAACCATCTGCCGAGAAAAAACACCAGGGTCATGTAGATCAGCAGAATTAAACCGATCACCGCGTACATCCAGGACATCCCAACCCCCTATTTCAGCAGTCCAGCCGCCAAGGCCGAGAGTGACGACGCGCCCGACATCAACACAAACTTGTAGAGAACAAAGAGAACCACAACAACTCCGGACGTAATCAGGGCCACGCGACCAAGCACACGGCTCACGCGGTCGGTTTGCGACATGCGAACCGCGTCCGCCGGAATAGCGCCGCGCGGCGACAATGCTCCCAAAGGACCGCGAATGCGCCGGATTTTCTCCTGCGTCGCCGACATCACCGACCGCAGGTCTCCCCCGGCCGCGTATCTTCCTTTGAACCCCAGCAACATGCACAGGTAATAGATTTCCAGCAGATCCGCGGTCTCCTGTGAGTCGCTGCGGTTCAGGGCCTTCTGCAGTTCCTGGAAGAAAAGCTCTCCGGCCAGTTGATTCCCGAACAGTTCCGCCTGCAGCGGCAGCCGCGGCCAATTGACAAATACCGGGTTTCGGGAAGTCAGCACCGACTCGTCAAGGAAGGCGACCACGGCGAAAATGACCTGCTTCACGTCTTCCGCGCTGCACCCGCGACTGCGAGCCTCTTGTTCTGCAACCCGCAGCGCCTGCCTCATCTGCGCGCGGAAAGTCTCCGCATCCAGCACGGCCTGCCGGTTGTACCGCAACCGCACCACGGCCGTGAAGACTTCCTGAAATCCAAGCGCAAGATTCCAGCCGCGCCGGTCCAGAGCCGGACTTGATCCTCGATAACTTCCCAGTGGTGTGACTTGTGTAGAACTCATTTCAACTCTCAAGCAAAACAATCAATTCCAGTTCCGGGGACGGTAGTTCCCCCGGCACGTACACGCCTACATTGCGCGTGCGCATAATGTGCTCCCAGCAGGGACCATTCCTGGTGATCACGAAATACTGGCTATCCACCTTCGCAGAGACTGCCGCAGGAGGAACCTGCCGGTGGTCCAGCTTCAACCCTGGCAGAGCGCGTTTCACCAGTTCCGGCACAAACTGGGACGAACACACCTTCACCAATTGCAGAGTCTTCGCGATCAGGTCCGCTTCTCCCACGGGCGCCCGAATCCCAATCATCCAGCGCGACGGCCCCAGGCAGCGCTCGTCACGCACTTCGCCTTCGTAAAAGTAGCGAGCCGTCATCTTCAGCGGGATCACAATTGCCTGCGACGGAACAATGATCTCGAGATGCCGCAGGATATGTTCCTCAAGAGCGGTGAAGCCGGGCCCCGGATCCGAGTGGTCATACGCCGGCAGCATTCGGGGGTTTGAATCAAGGCTGAATGTACAAAGAGCCCCTGCCAGACGCGACATCTCCCGGAACAGGTCCTCCGGATGCCGATGCTTTGCCAGCAAAATATGCCGGAGCGGCGTAAGGCTCGAATTGATCGCGTGCAGAAACCAGAACTGCGCGACCTGACGAGCCGACATCCCGGTCTGAAACTTCTCCCCCGACTGCTGCTCCTGGGTCACGACCGCGCTCTTCTCTTCCAGGATTTCCACCAGCCGCTGCAGCATGGAAGCCAGGCGTTCAGTGGCGCTCACGCGCAGGCTTGGCGGAACAAAAGCCTGATCGTAAACAAAGTGGCCGGACTGGTCACGCATCACCCGCGCGATCGGCAAAGTCAGCAGGTTCTCTTCCCGGTTGGGGACCACTACCAGCCGGATATTCTTGCGGCCCATCTGCACCGGCTTCGGCTCCAGGCCGGTGTTCTCATCGTGAACCAACTCGGTTGTGCAGAGATAACGCGCATTTCCCGACGGAAACGGATCCAAGTCGCAATTCTGCTGTCCCTGAACCCAGCGCGGAATGGCCAATGCGACAGTAAGGTTATCGGTGGTCGGAAGAAACTGTTCGACGATGTTGTATGGGTCAGGGCGAGGATCGCACTCCGGAATATCGAAAGGGAGCCCATCCTGAAACATCCCACGCGCGTGCAGCAGGCTTACGGTGCCGTTGCGCAGCGCGTCGGCATCCAACTGGCAAGCTGCCAGGCCGTATGCGTCTCTCCACAGGCTGCTGGTGGCAAAGTGGACGGACTCCTCGAAATACCGGTTCTGCGCCTGAAAATGATGCGGCGCCAGGTACATCCCCTCCGCCCACACTACTCTGGACAGCAACTTCATGCCGGCTCACCTGATACAAGGGGGAATTTTTTGCTTTGTGCTTCACCGCCCGACAGGAATCTGTGCGTCGCGGCCAGTTTTGCGTCTGGCCAGCGATGCTAGGCGGATAGCTTCTCATTGTCAAGATTCGCCCCGATGCGCACACCTGCTGGCAAAACACGAAACCACTTAAATCCAAGCAGAATGAGAGGAATGCCGACGAAATGAACTCGTAACGACGAATCAACTTGCCCGCGGACTTATTCCGAGTCTGATCCAGTCTCCGCCCGGTTGTGGCCCCTTCGGGTTGGAAGCAACCGGTCCCCGTGTTAGCCTATTGCGAACGAGGCCAACCCCGTTTCGGCCGACGCCTCAGATGGGTTTTCCTGCTTCTTCATGACGTTCGAACCAAAGCCGCCGCACCCACCCCTATCTATCTCATCCCAAGGGACTTCTCATGATTCTGATGACGCTAGCGTGCCGCAACTTTCCGACCCGGACGGGGTTCACATTGATGTGAGCACAGCCGCACTTGATCGGTCTATGTTGTTGGCTGCCACGCCTCAGGTGCCGAGCGTTCGTACCGCCGACCCTGGATCGGATTCGCAGTCGGACGCCGACATCATGCTGCGCGTCAAAGCGGGTGACCAACCGGCTTTCGAGTACTTGGTGCAAAAGTATCGCCGGCCGATGGTGAGCTTCATGTACCGCATGGCCCGGAACTCAGCGGTTGCTGAAGACCTGGCGCAAGAGGTTTTTCTGCGCGTGTATCGTTCGCGCGAGACCTACGAAGCAAGTGCCAAATTTTCGACTTGGCTGTATCGTATTGCCACGAACCTCGCGGTCAACCATGCGCGCGATACGCGCCACGAGCGCCCCGAGGTTCAGGTCAGCCTCGACGAACCGGACGACGATACCGGCACCACGCTGGAGCTGCCCGATGCGTCGCTGAACGCCGAGCAGCAGATGGTGCGCCGGGAACGCATGCTGGCGATCCGGCGGAAAGTCGAGGCTCTACCGGAACAGCAGCGGCTTGCAGTCATCATGCATAAGTACCAGCAGATGGACTACAAGCAGATTGCCGATGTATTGAAGAAGAGCGAGTCGGCCACGAAGTCACTGCTCTTCCGTGCGTATGAAACTTTGCGGGAACAGTTAAAAGAATTTATCTAGCAAGATTGATTTGTGCGAAGAGATATTGGCGAAGAGCGTTAAGGGGAGCAGTTATGAAATGCGATGAGATTCGCGAAAGGATGCTCGATGTGGCCGCCGGCCTCAGGGAGCCCACCGCGCAAGAAAGCAATCATTTGGCAAGCTGCAGCGCATGTGCGGAACAGTTGAAGTCGATTCGGTCGACTATGTCGTTGCTCGATGAATGGCAGGCCCCCGAGCCGTCGCCATATTTTGATGTGCGTCTTCAAGCCCGCGTGCGGGAAGAAATGGCCAAGCCGCAGGCGGGATGGTTGCACTGGTTCCGGCGTCCCGTCCTGGCCGCGGCACTTACAGTGATTATGGGAGTTGGGATTGGGCTGTTCATTACACACGACAGCGGACCAATTCCTCCGAAACCGCCGGTTGCCGAGGTCGGAAGTGCAGTCAGCGACTTACAAACTCTGGAAAAGAACAACGAGATGTACGCCGA
>Ga0209698_10004512_pt1 | contig 15237 bp, 13 predicted proteins | sample LitLauG_LLR_2012_FD_187203 | JGI IMG/M metagenome (GOLD analysis project Ga0209698, IMG submission 187203) | Freshwater sediment microbial communities from Pennsylvania, USA - Little Laurel Run_MetaG_LLR_2012 (SPAdes) (version 2) | ecosystem: Environmental > Aquatic > Freshwater > Creek >...
ACCTCAGCCACCGGTTCCGCGGCTTCCCTGGGCTGGGGAGACTCTGGTTCCGGCGCGCTCCGCGGTGCGCCCGGCGAGTAGAATTTGGAATCGGGGAGTCCGCGTCCGCCGCCCTTCTGGCCGCGCCGACGCCTCCCGCGCCGCCCACGGCGATCGCGATCGTCACGGCGCTGCTGCTCCATCGGACCCGGCGAGGCGGCGCTGGAGGGTTGGCCGGCATCGGCTTGGGCTGTCGGGGGCGCGGCCGGCTCCGCTGGCGCTGCGGGCGCGGCCGGCTCCGCTTCCGGCACCGCCACGGCTTCGGCTTCCACCAGGACTGGGACCTGGGGCGGCAACGCCTGCGGGACGCGGTCGAGCTTTAGGACCTTCTCCTCGACCGAGGTGACAATCTTGTCGTACTCCTCGTTGTCCTCGAAAAAGTCCGACACATACAGGAAGGCATCGCGATCCAGGCCGATATCGACAAAGGCCGATTGCATGCCCGGCAGCACGCGCGTCACTCTTCCCTTATGAATGCTTCCAGCGAGCGAATACTCGTTCTCGCGCTGATGATAGACCTCGACTACCTGATCGTCTTCCACAACGGCCACGCGCGTCTCGTGGCGGTTCGCCGAGATCACCAGTTCTTTCGACATCGACTGCCTCCTTGCGGAAGCAGGCAGAGAGTGGACGGGTAGAGAGGGGGGGCCCTTGCGTGGGTTCAGCCGCCCTCACGAAGGGCCGCCAAACAACCTTACTGCAAACTCACGCTGGCCGGAGGTGGAGTCTCTTTCCTCGAACACCATCCGGCCGGGAACCGCTTCCTCCTGGCAGCACAGGCTTCCTCGCCCGTGCAAGTCGACTTACCCGAGGGTCTCTACAGGCTCCCGATCAAAACTTTAGTTCACAAACCTTCTGAGGCGGACGTTATTGACCAACCCCAGAGCCAAGAAATTCGACCAGACACTGGACCCACCGGCGCTCATAAAGGGGAGCGGAATACCGGTGACCGGCATGCGTCCCACAACCATTCCGACATTCACCAGCATGTGAAACAGCAACAAGGCTGCGACTCCCATGCAGATATAGAGGCCGGACCGGTCAGCCGCCGTCTGCGCATTCTGGACGATGCGCATGATCAACACGAAATACAACGACAACACTACCGCCACACCCACGAAACCATGCTCCTCGGAAAAGCCCGAGAAGATGAAGTCCGTATGCGGCACGGGTAAGAAACGAAGCTGCGTCTGAGTTCCTTTAGTGACTCCCTTACCGAACATCCCGCCCGCCCCGACGGCGATTTGGGACTGAATCAACTGGTAGCCTGTGCCCTGCGGGTCCCGGTCGGGGTCCATAAAACTAATCAAACGCGCTTTCTGATAATCCTTCAGGAAATGCATCCCGATGGGAAATCCTAAAACCGCCACCAGAGCAATGACAGCGATATATTTCCAACGCAAACCCGCCACAAAGGCGCCGACCGCCAGGATTGCGAGATAGGTCAGCGAAGTTCCCAAGTCCGGCTGTTTCAAAACCAGTACCGTGGGAACCAACACCAAACCCGCCAGCTTCAGCATCTCCCGCAACTCTAATTCATCGGTCTTCAACTCCGTAAGGTAGCGGGCTACCAACAATATTATCACCAGCTTGACAAATTCCGATACTTGCAAATGAAAGCCACCGGCCAAGGGGATCCAGCGCCGGGAGCCGAACACCTGCTTGCCGATGAGGAAGGTTCCCAGCAGGGCCACGACGGACGCGATATACATCAACGGAACGTGATGCAGGAGAGTATGGTAATCGACCGCGAGGACGATCCACATCAGGACCAAGCCACCGAAGAGGTAGAGAATCTGTTTCCACCAGGCATCGGCCCAGACGGTGTCGCGCGTGGCACTGAAAATCTGCAGAATGCCGACGGCGGAGACGAGTAGTGTGATCAGAAGCAAGGGCCAGTCGAGATCGCGGGAAGACAGATAGCGGGACATGGGGCTAGTTGAGAGCCGGCGGCCGGGCGGCCGCGGCTGGGGGCAGGTTAGGGGCCGGAAGCAACGAGTTGCTCACAGAAGACAGGTTCGATGCCAGAGTGGTTCCGCGCTGCCGGGCCTCGATCTCGAGCCGCTGCTTCTTCTGGAAGTAGGCGGTCATGACATCCTTAACGATAGGAGCGGCCAGCCAGCCGTGTTCGGAGTGTTCCCAAAACGCCACGACTACGATTTCCGGCGCGTGGCACGGGGCGAAGCCTTCGAACCAGCCGTTGTCCTTGAGGTTCTTGGCCGAGGAGCCTTTAGTGGCGTCGCTGGAGGCGACCTGCGCCGATCCGGTCTTGCCGCAGACGTCCACGTTGGGAAGGCGCGCGCGCCCGCCCGTGCCACCGCCCTCGTTCACCACTCCGAACATACCATCCACCACGTCCCGCACGTTGTCCGGGTTCAGCGCCCAGACGTCGGGCTTGAGGGGCTTATCGGGAGTCTTCAGCAGGTGCGGATGCTGCCACACTCCGCCCATGGCCAGGCCGCCGATGGCGCGCGCCAGTTGAATCGGCGTCACGGTGAGAGCGCCTTGTCCGATGGCTACCGAGGGCGTCTCGCCGGCATACCATTTCTGGCGGAAATTGCGCAGCTTCCATTTCTCCGAGGGCACCACGCCCAGGGCCTCGTGCGGCAGGTCGATTCCCGTGGGATGACCCAGGCCGGCCAGGTCGGCATAGAAGGCGATGTTATCGATTCCCTCTTTACTGCCGATGGTATAGAAGTAAACGTCGCAGGAATGCACCATTCCGGTGTGCAGCGCCACCGTGCCGTGTCCCTTGTGCTCCCAGCACCTGAAGTAGTGCCCGTAGAGGGTGATGCCGCCGGGGCAATGAACGTTGAACTTGTTGTCGATCGCGCCGGTCTCGAGCGCCGATAGGGCCACGAACGGTTTAAAGGTGGACCCCGGCGCCTGCTGCGCCTGGATGGCGCGATTGAGCATGGGATGGTCGGGATTGTCGGCGATTTCCCGCCAATCCTTCGCCTTGATGCGCACGGCAAACTTGTTCGGGTCGAAGGCGGGCCGGCTCACCACGGCGAGCACCTCGCCGGTGCGCGGGTCGAGGGCCACCACGGCGCCGTTGCGGCCGTCCATGGCCAGTTCCGCCACGGCCTGTAAGTCGAGGTCGATGGTGAGCTGGATGTCGTTGCCGGGAATCGCGGCTTTGTTGCCGATCACCTGGCGCACCTGGCCGCGGTTATCCACGACTACCTGGCGCTGGCCATCCACACCCATAAGGCGGTCGTTATATTCGCGCTCGATACCGAACTTTCCAATCACATCGCCCTGGTTGTACTTGGCAAACTCGGGCGAATCGAGCTCTTCCTCGCTGATTTCTCCGGTGTACCCGATCACGTGGGCCAGCATGCCGTTCTGCGGATATAAACGGCGCTGCGCCTGGATGAGGACCAGTTCGGGGAAGAAATCGTGGTGTGAGTCGACGAAAGACAGGTCGGCGGGCGTCAACTCCTCTTTAATAACGATGGGGACGTACTTGGGCTGCGGCTTGAAGCGCCGCACCTTGGCCTGGAGGTCGGCGTAGTCGAGGTCAAGGCCTTGAGCGATAGGCTTGAGGTGCTCGTCCTTGACGGATTCGCGCGCCAGAATCACGGTATAGGAATTATGGTTGCCGACGATCACGCGGCCATCGCGATCGAGGATGCGGCCGCGCGGCGCCAGGATGGGCACGGACTTGATGCTGTTCTGCTGCGCGCGTTCGTCGTAAAACTGCGGATTCTGCACCTGGAGCTTCCAGAAGCCGGAAATCAGGAAGAGAAAGATACCCACCGCCGCGTATTGAAAAATGGCGACTTTGCCCGCCGCGAAGCGCGTGTCATCGCGCAGCGGGGGTTTATCGGGGACTTGGACTTCCGGATTGGAGTCAACCGGCGGTAGGATCACAACTATCCGCGATACGTATACTCATTTACTAGTTTAGCCGATTTATTTTCCCGATGGGGTGTTTCTAATCGGTTTGGAGTGTGTGGGGCAAACAGGTTGGGGCGGGGCGGCTGGGGCACGGCGTTTGCCGGGGGGCTTACTGCTTGTAGTGGTCCGGCGGCAGCGTGGCCAGCCCTTCCACCAGGTGCTCCTGGTCGCGCTCCCCTTCAAAGCAGCCGGATTCCAGAAACTGATAGTCGGCCGCCGCCCGCCTTAAGGCGAAATGCATCTTCCACGGCCGCGTGAACACCTTGGCGTCGTCGATCGTGGCTTCGTAGTTGATGGTGTCATGGTCGACCGGCGTGAAGCGCTCCACCACATGCAGGGCGTCGCTGTGAAAATGGCCGGCCATATCGAAGACGCTTTTGTCGTTGTTGTTGGCCACATCCACTACCAGCGTGTTTCCTTCCCAGTGGCCGCGCGAGTCGCCCATCCAGGCCGAGTAATCCTTGGGATGCGGGCTTCCGTCCATGTAGACGATACGCCAGGCGTGCATGTTCTCGTGGAGCAGTGCGATGTACTTGGACGTTTCGTAGATCTGGAATCCGAAGTACATGGCGTGGGGGATGCCCTCGTAGTGGCAATGGCCGGTGGGGTCCAATTCCATGTGCTGGGTGAGCTCTTTGACTTTCGCGGCGGCCCAAGGCTGATAGGGCAAAACGCCGCCGTCGACTACGCCTTCCTTGGATTCGGCGCCCAGAAAGAAACCGCCGGGGTGGGGAAGCACGGAGTACATGGCGCCATTGTTACGGGGCTGCCAGTATCCCTCGATATCGGGCACGCCATCGGAGGTACGGGGCGGCGCGTAAGGTTTCGGGGCCTGCGCCAGGCAGGCGGCCGCCACGATCATTCCCAGCGAAACAGCTCTCATTTGGAGCCTCCTTTCGCCGCCGGATAGCTGCGCACGAACTCGAGCGGATCGCCTTGGGGCGCGGGGCGGTATTGCGGGTGGATGGCGCGCCCGTCATCGCCCTCGGTACATTCCTGCTCGCGCAGCTCAAAACCCGGCTGGTTATTGCGATGCAGTGGCATGGCGATTCTCCAGGGGCGCGCGTAGGTTTTCGGGTCCTCGATGGTGGCTTCGTACTTGATGGTGTTGGGACCGGTGCGCGTATAGCGCTCGACGACGTGCAGAGCGTCCGTGTGCGTGTGGCGGGCCGCGTCCAGCCACGTTTTGTCGCCTAGATCGGTGACGTCCACCACCAGCGTGTCGCCTTCCCAATGGCCGACCGAATCGCCCAGCCAGAAATCGATGCCTTCCAGGTGGGGCCGGGGATTGGTGGTGACGATACGCTGGTTATGCAGATATTCATAAAGGAACACGACCACGCCGGGCCTCTGGACGATCTGAAACGGAAAGGGCATATAGGTGAGCCGCGGGATGCCCGGCATGCCGCAGTGCGCGATTGGGTCCACGCGGCCGCCCTTCTGCTCCCGTTCCAAGGCTTGCGGCAGGTAGGGAATCTCGCGTCCCTCGGCTACCTCGCTGACATCGAAACTGGCCGCGTTGCGGGTTTCCCAGACTCCCTGCAAATCGGGTTTGCCGTCGACGGTGCGCGGCGGCGTAAACGGCGTCTGCGCGGCCGTGGAAAACGAGAGTACCAGGGTAATGATGAGGCGCACAAAAAGTTCCTAGCCGGGATTCACTTCCGTCCCGAGAATGAAGGTCTTGCCCTCCGGCAGCGTCAACTTTTGAGCATTGCCCGTGTGCGAACCGTCTTTGGCGAGGTAGCCTTCGATGGTGACCACCGTTCCGGCAGGCACAGAGTCTTTGCGAAAACCGCGCCGGTAGAGATTGGCGACTGAAGCGGTCTCAAACCCCCAATTCACCACTTTGCCATCAGCGCTTTTCACGTCGATATAAATCCAGGAGTGCGGGTTAGTCAGGTCGAATTTGGTCACCGTTCCGGTGAGTTTGATGGGCTTGGTGCCGTCGTATTCGGCGGCGAACGAGTGGTGCGCCCGCGCGGGGCCGGAAGCCCACAGGAGGCCCCAAAAGGCGGCCCCCACGGCGAATTTCGCCCTCATAACTTATCTCCTTACACTACAAGAACTTAGCGGGAATTATAGCGATTTGGTTTACGCGTGTCAAGGTGTCGGTGTAAGGTAAACTTCTATGCTCTCACTCCGCAGCCCCGTGATGTATGCGTTGCTAGCCACGATCTTGGCGGTCGGCTGGCTGGAACTCACAGTGCATTACAACTACGGCGGCAACGGGACTGGACTCTTCTGTACCGGCGCCTTGTTTGCAGCGCCTCCCGCGGCGCTCAATTTCGAACACATTTATCGATTTCCGAATTCTTCCGGGTACGACGGCCAGATGTACCACTACATGGCGCACGACCCGTTTCTGACGCGCGGGTTCGTGTCCTCGATTGACTCTCCACGATTTCGCTACCGCCGGATCCTGCTGCCACTGGTCGCATGGCTGTTTGCCGGCGGACAGGATCGCTTCATCGACCTGGCGTATTTCGGCTTGGTATTGCTGTCGGTTTTTCTGGGAACGCTCTGGACCGGCGGTGTCGCGGTGAACGAGGGAGTGCCGGCCGCGTGGGCTTTGGGGTTTCTGGTCGTACCCGGGGTTGCGGTTTCTCTCGACCGTATGACGGTGGACGTGGCTCTGGTTGCCTTGACAGCGGGTCTGGTTCACTACGCACGGCGGCAGAATTGGGGAGTAGTGTTTTTGATCTGTTTGCTGGCGGGCCTGGTTCGAGAGAGCGGTCTGCTGTTAGCCGCGGGAATGGTCGGCTGGCTGGTGCTCGAGCGGCGCTGGAGCGTTGCGGGCCTGTTTATTCTCTCGGTGGCGCCGGCGCTTGGGTGGTACGCCTACATCGATGCGCGCACCCCGGCTGGTCCCGCCGATCTGCTCTCTCCCATTCCGTTCGCGGGCCTTTTGACGCGGGCCGGCACGCCTGTTCACTACCCGTTCGGACTCGCCATGAACGCCCTGGCCGGCCTGCTGGACTATGCGGCGCTCGCCGGGATCGCGTTGGCGGTGGTCTATTGTCTACGAAATTTTCGCCGGTTCCTGCAGCGACCGGAGGGTCTGGTCGCCTTCGCGTACGTGGCCCTGGTGGCCTTCGTGGTGGCGCCGGGCGCATGGACCGAAGCGTATTCTTTCGCACGGGTCTACTCGCCCTTGCTTTTAGTGGTAGGGATGGATGGATGGAGCACACGGAGGCTGGGAGCGGCCGCGCCGCTGGCACTGACGGTCCCGCGGATCGGGTTGCAAGTGGGCGGGCAGGTGCTTGGCATCGTGCGCGGCTTAACCGGCATCTAGCGTGCTATGGCAAACTGAGTCGTGGCGAAGCTAACCGTGGGCATCGTGGCCGTGCTTCTGGCGGGGCCCCTCTTCGGGCACCACTCCACCGCACCCTACGACCTGATTCACGGCACCATCATCGGTGGCGTGGTGACCCGGTTCGATTGGCAGAATCCCCATGTGCACATCGCTCTCGATGTGACCGGCGAAGACTACGTGGTGGAGCACTGGAGCGTTGAACTTGAGAATCCCCACATCCTCGGCCGTGCCGGCTGGACCAGGAACACTTTGAAGCCGGGGGATCGGATCTCAGTGACGGGTGGCCGTGCGAAAGACAATAGCTTCCATTTGCGGGCCGCCTCGGTACAGTTGCCTGACGGGCGAAAGCTGCCGGCTCTGGCGTTGGAAAACTGAATCGGCAGAAATTGTACACCGGAACGACACCAGGGGATTGGCACGGGGCTCCCTGGGGAGTAGAATTGCGGTCAAGAAGGAGGAGAGTCATGTTTGGTATCTCCCCGTTAAATGCAGCTTTGATCGGTTGGGGGTTGGTGACCGCCGTTCTGGCCCTGCTGCTGATTTACCGCTCCCTCATTTCGATGAAGGAAGACGATCAACTCTTTCTGGATTCCGCCGAATCGAACCTGGAAAAAGAGCAACAGGAGGTGAGAGCGCGGCTCGCGCGGCTGACGCCCTATACCAAGATCCTGGGCGCCACTTCCGGCGTGCTGCTCGTCGCCATCGCCGGTATCTGGTTGTACGAACAGTTCGCAGGCCCAGGGGTCCTGCCCCAGTAGGCGCGCCGCAAGCAGCCCTTGATCTGCTCGCCAAGGGGACGGGGTGTGCCTTCGGACAAATCCGTACCATACGGCCGGGCGTTCCCCAAATAATGCAGGAAACCGTGACATTGCAGGCCGCTTGCCGCATCTGCGACACTGGCCTTGCATGTCCCGATGGCTGGTGTTGCTCGTGGTTTGTGCCCCGCTCGCATCTCCGCAGAGCGGCAATCTGCCATCCCGCGAGACCCTGACCTATAACATCGAATGGCGGCTTATCACGGCAGGCAAGGCGACGCTGCAATGGAATGCGGTTTCGCAACGCGACAGTCCGGGATGGCAAGCCAATTTGCACCTGGAATCGATAGGGCTGGTATCCAAGCTGTTTCGGGTCGAGAACGATTACAACGCCAACTTCAATCAGGCGCTCTGCACGCAGTCTTCGCTCCTGACTTCGCATGAAGGTAACCGGCGGCGTGAGACCAGGGTTTCTTTCGAATCACGCAAGGCGAGTTATCAGGAAAAGGATTTGGTAAGGAATGCCGTGGTGGTGTCGCAGGAGATCGACATTCCCGAATGCGTCCACGACGTGATGGGTGGGCTCTATTTCATGCGCACCCTCAACCTGGAACCGGGACAGGGCGCGGAGGTGCCGGTGAGCGATGGCAAGAAGAGCGGGATGGCCAAGGTGGAAGCTCAGGCGCGCGAAGAGGTGAAAGTTCCCGATGGCGTGTACAAGACCGTGCGCTACGAAGTGTTTCTGTTTAATAACGTGCTCTACCGCCGTTCCGCGCGTCTCTACGTTTGGCTCACCGACGACCGGCGCAAGCTGCCGGTGCAGATCCGCGTGCGTTTGCAGGTCACCATCGGGACCATTACTCTGCAACTGGAGAAACACGAGTAGGCGGGCGAGGCGCTTGCGCAGCGAGACCCGCGTCCCGCAAAAGCTCAGAGGCGAGGCGCCCGAGGCCTTGTGCCACGGGCGACAGGGCTATAATATCATGCCATGCGTTGTCTCCTTTTGTTCATTGTGAGTGCCGCCGGCCTCGCAGCCGCTGACGACGTGCTGGGGCGCGTGGCAGAACATGCCGATCATTTCGGCGCGGTATCCCGCCGGATCTGGGAAACTCCCGAACTCGGATTTCACGAGACTAAGAGCTCGGGCTTGCTGCAACAAGAACTACGGGCCAGCGGTTTTGCCATCCAGCCGGGTGTCGGCGGGATGCCGACCGCGTTCACGGCTTCGTGGGGCAGCGGAAAGCCGGTCATCGTGCTACTGGGCGAGTTCGACGCACTGCCGGGCCTGTCGCAAAAGGATGTCCCCACCCAGGACGCCGTGCAGGCCGGGGCTCCGGGGCATGGCTGTGGGCACAATCTGTTGGGTACCGCCTCGGCCCTGGCCGCCGTGGCCATTAAGGAGGAGATGCAGGCGCGCGGCCTGAAGGGAACGATTCGCTACTATGGAACGCCCGCCGAAGAGGGAGGCGGCGGAAAGATCTACATGATCCACGCGGGACTGTTCCGCGATGTGGATGCCGTCCTGACGTGGCATCCGGGCGATGCGAACCGAGTGAACCTGGGCTCCAATCTTGCGAACAACGGCGGGAAGTTTCGTTTCTACGGCGTGGCGTCGCATGCCGCGGCCGCGCCGGAGCGGGGCCGTTCGGCGCTCGACGGCGCCATGATCATGCTGAACGCGGTGGAATTCCTTCGCGAACACGTTCCGCAAGAGACCCGCATCCAGTACATCATCACGAATGGGGGAAGGGCGACCAACGTGGTGCCGGATTTCGCCGAGGTGGAACTGGTAGCCCGAAGCCCGGACGCCGGGATCTTGAGCGGCGTTTGGGAGCGCATTCTGAAATGTGCCCAGGCAGGCGCCCTGGCATCGGAGACACGGTTCGAGTTCGAGCAGGGCACCAATTATGCCGAGGTCGTACCCAACGATGTGCTGGCCGAGGTACTGGCGCGCGGTTTGCGGAAGGCCGGCGGGTATCCCTATTCCGCTGAGGAGCGAAAGTTCGCCGAGGATTTACAGAAAAGTCTGGGGGCTGCCGCGAAACGTCCCGGGCCGGAGACTGTGCAGACCGACCAATCGGAAACCAATGGTTTGGCTTCGAGCGATGTGGGGGATGTAAGCTGGGTGGTTCCGACCGCTCAATTTACGGCCGCAACCTTCGTTCCTGGCACCGCGGCGCACACCTGGCAGGCTGCGGCATGCGCGGGATCGACGATTGGGCGCAAGGGCATGCTGGTGGCCGCGCGCACGCTGGCGCTGGCCGGGGCGGAGCTGTTCGAAAAGCCGGCTGAGGTGCAGGCGGCGCGGGAAGCGTTCGACCATCGCCGGGCAGGCCGGACGTGGACGACGCACATCGGGCCGGGGTCGAAGCCGCGGCTGGATTACGCGACCCACTGACCTTGCCCGGCATCCATGAATTGAACCCCTTCGTACTCAGCCGCTAGCGGGCCGTTGCCCGTGCGGGGGGCATGCGAAACTCGGGGTATGCGAGACGCTTCGCTGCTCGATCACATTGCCCGGTTGCCGCATGCCCGCGCCAACTTCAAACAGCTCGTGCGCGAACTGGGCGCCAAGGGTGCGAGCCGGGAAGAACTGGAGACCACGCTGGCGCGCCTGGCCGCACGCGGCGACTTGATCGAGCTGCGCCCGGGCAACTACGCCATTACGGCGCGCAGCCGCGAGTTCGCCGTGGGGCGCCTGCATATGCACCGGGACGGCTACGGCTTTCTGATCGCCGAACGCACTATCGAAGGGCTCAAGGGCGATATCTTCATCCCGCCGGAATCGGCGGAGACCGCCATGCACGGCGACCGCGTGGTGGTCCGCATCGCGCGGATCGAACCGGATGGCCGGGCCGACGGGGAGATTGTCAAGATTCTCAAGCGCGCCCAGCCCACCGTGGTGGGCGAGTTCCGCGTCGGACGCCGCGGCCAATTCGTCGTTCCTCAGGATGAGCGCATCCATCAGTGGATCGAGATTCCCGACGGTCTGGAGTTTCCACCAGCCGGCATGGTCACCGACCGGATCGGTGTGACCGCCCGCCAAGTCTCCACCATCGAGGAGTTGGCGGGTATGATCGTGAATGTCGAACTGCTGGAATACCCGGAGCGCGGATCAAACCCGGTCGGGCGAGTGATCGAGATTCTCGGGTACCCGGACGATTTTGGCGTGGACGTCGAGATCGTGATCCGGAAACACCACCTGCCGCACCATTTTCCGCCGGAGGTGACCGAGCAGGCCGAATCCATCCCCAATGCGATCGCGCCCGGCGAACTGGCGGGCCGCCGCGACTTCCGCGCGCTCGAAATCGTAACCATCGACGGCGAAACCGCCCGGGATTTCGACGACGCCGTGTGGGTCGACCGCCTCCCCAACGGCAATTACACGCTGCAGGTGCACATTGCCGATGTCAGCCATTACGTGCGCTCGGGAACTCCCATCGACACCGAGGCGCGCCTACGCGGCACCAGCGTGTACTTTCCCGACCGCGCCGTTCCCATGCTGCCGTTTGAGCTCTCCACCAACATCTGCTCGCTCAACCCGCACGTGGATCGCCTGGTGCTTTCCGCGATTCTCGAAATCGACCACCACGGCGAAATCATCGGCCAGGATTTCACGGCGGGCGTGATCCGCAGCGTGGAGCGCATGACCTACACCAATGTCCACCGCCTGCTGGAGGGCGACACCATGCTGCGCGACCGCTACCGGACGCTGGTCGAGCGTTTCGAGCTGATGCGCGAGCTGGCTCTGGCGCTCAACCGCAAACGCATGCGCCGCGGCTCCATCGACTTCGATCTGCCCGAACCGCTCATCGAATTCGACCAGTTTGGAGCCATGACTGCGGTGACCCGCGCGCCGCGCAACATCGCCCACCGCCTCATTGAGGAGTTCATGCTGTCGGCCAACGAGGCCGTGGCATCGCACCTGGAGAACTCCGGCATTGCCTCCATCTACCGCATTCACGAAAAGCCCGATGCCCGGCGTGTGATGGAATTCGAGGAAGTGGCGGCGCACTTCGGCTATTCGCTGGGAATCGGCGCCATTCCCGTAAGGAAGTTCGGGATGACCGACCGGCATCGCGATGGCACGAAACGGCGGCGCGAGATCGTGCTCCCGGATGCCGGCGTGCCCATCTCGTCGGGCCATTATCAACGTCTGGTAAGCAAAATCGAAGGCAAGGCCGAAGAGCGCATTCTCAGCTACCTGATGCTGCGTTCGCTCAAGCAGGCCCGCTATAGCGCGGACAATGCCGGTCACTTCGCCCTGGCGGCAGATACCTACACGCATTTCACCTCCCCGATTCGCCGCTACCCCGACCTGACGATCCATCGCCTGCTGCGCGCGGTGCTCGGCGCCAAAGCTACCCCATCGGAAAGCGAGCTCAGCTCGATAGCCGATGAGTGCTCCCAATCGGAGCGCCGCGCCGCCGATGCGGAACGCGAGCTGGTGGAGTGGAAGAAGGTTAAATTCATGGCGGAGCGCATTGGCCAGGATTTCGACGCGCTGATCATCAGCACGGCAAAATACGGGCTCTTTGTGGAGCTGGCGGACCTGTTTATCGAAGGCCTGGTGCCCATCGATACGTTGCCCGGCGACCAGTACACTTATCAGGAAAACGTGCGCAAGATCGTAGGCAAGCACACGCGGCGCGAGTTCGCGATCGGCGACCAGGTGCGCGTGATTCTGGATCGCGTGGACGCTAACGAACGCAAGCTCCAGTTCTCTTTACTGGAAGAAGAGCCGCGCCGGCAGCGGCGCACAGAAGGCCGCAAGCGAGCTCAGCGAAACTGAAAAGAATCGATGACCACTTCGACCTCGGAGCTGGGCGGAGCCCCTGTGTACCAAAGATTGATGTGGCCGTTCTGGTTTTGGAGACTCGCTGGCGGCACGCCCGTGGTGGCGTTCCAGTGGTCGGTAACGGCGCCGCCCGAGGTTGCCGTCTGGAACAGCACGCGGTGGGGCAGCCAGAGAAAACTATTCAACGAGTCCGCGCCGGCGGTATACGGGAAGCGCCGGATGTGGCCGGGGGTGGAGGACGGCTGGATCACGAATTGTTCACAGTTGGGATCGGACGGCTGAGCCCACTTGGAAAACTCGATATCGATTTCGCGGTGCGCGTCGCTGGAATCGATATCGTTCCAGGTAAACAGGCCGAGCACCACGTTGGGGTCGAGCGCGCACGGCGGATTCTGGACTCCAAAGAGGAACGACCCATAATTCAGCACCTTGTCGGTGTAGATCTCGGCGCAATACCATTGCCCGTTGCTATTGGTGATCTTCAAATGGAGCTTGCCCAGATTGTCGACCCAGACGTTGTTCGTGCTGTCTGAAAAAAGGCAGGGACCGGGTCCGAGCGGGACCGTGTTGGTCTTCACTTCCCACGTCAATCCCCCGAAACTCACCTGTCTGGGCATCGCCCGGGTGGCGATGATGGTGGAGACCGAGACTGCCTGCAGCGCGGCGGGAAACCCGTCCGCTTTCAGATAGCAGGCCACGACGGTGCCCGCAGGCACCAGGTATGCGGCGATCTCCGTAGCCGTATCGTCGACGCCCCCCGTCGCATAGGGCGTGGTCCAAGTGCCATCGGACTGAATCGGGACCAAAACGGCGGCCTGGTTGTTCGCATCGCAGTATGGCTTGGACCAGGCACCCAGGCCGGAGATGTTGATCATCAGCGCGACTTGCCAATCGGCCGGATTTCCGCCGGTCAGTCTCCCTGATAATTGCGCAAAGGAGCCGTAAGGCGGCACGGAAGTAAAAGCGATGCGGGGAGCTGCGGTGGCGGAAAGCAGCGAGAAGATGACGAAGAGAATGCGAGGCATAGCGGCCCGTTTCCTTTGGCAACGACCTGACTCAACGTAACATGAAGCTCGAAATCACGGGAAGGACGCCGGACGCCTATCGACACGGTGCCCGGTGGCCAGTACACTGATCAGGAGAAGGCCTGCAGCGTCAGAGGCGCCACTACTCGAAATGAGCGCAACCCACTTCGAACCCGCCGATCTGCTCCCCGTGCCTGGAGGCGAGTTTCTCATGGGACAGGAAGACGGGCGGGAAGAAGAGCGCCCGGTGCACCGCGTATGCGTGTCGCCCTTTCGCCTGTGCCGATTTCAGGTGACCAATGCGCACTACGCCGCGTTTCGCCCCTTTTCGTTCGCCAATCCGCTCGAACCCGTGACGCACCTCAACTGGTTCGACGCGGTGGAGTATTGCCGGTGGCTCTCCGCACAATGGGGCAGCGCCGTACGGCTTCCTACAGAGGCCGAGTGGGAGTTCGCAGCGCGTGGCGGGCTGGAACAGAAACCCTATCCCTGGGGCAACGCCGACGTAACCGCGCGCGCCCGCTACCTCGAGCGCTGGCGCGAAGGACCCGAACCGGTGGCCACCTCCGAACCCAATGCGTATGGTCTGTTCGACATGTGCGAGAACGTGCACGAATGGTGCAGCGACTGGTACGACCCGTGCTACTACTCAGTCTCGCCGCGGGAAAACCCGCCAGGGCCGGCGGACGGCTCGCGTCGCGCATCGCGAGGCGGCGCCTGGCGTCATCACATCAAGATCGCCCGCTGCGCCGCGCGGAGCAGCATCCCGCCGGAATTCCGCTACGCCGATTACGGCTTTCGCGTGGCGGCGGAGGGGCATACAATTTAAGAGGTATGCGATTCCTGCGAGTGGTGCGGCAAGTGCTTGGTTTCATGCTGATGCTGAGTGGTGGGACGGTGGCGGGGGAAGGCGGACTCTCGCGGATGGCGAAATACGGCATCCCGCCCACTCCCAACTGGCACTATCTCGCTTTGGGCCTAACCCTGCTCGCGGGTGGAGTTCTCCTTTTTCGTCCCCTTCCGTGGACTCGCCGTCCCAACTGAAACCGCCGGATCAGTGTCGTGCGGCGCTACCGGCGCCAAACGCGTCCCTGGAACGAATCAACCGCTGCAAGACTTCGCCGGCCTGGGGAGCGGCAGCGTTCCATTGGTTCGATCTTATACAGTCAGGCGCCGCCCACGCCGCATAATTCCTGCCAGGGCTGCTAGCCTGAGGGGAAGCTACCTGGAACATGGCGTCTCCCTCTCTGTTAGCCATACCCCCGGCCAGGCGATTCCGGCTGGCTTGGATTGTTTGGCCGGTCTGCGGCGTTCTGCTCTACCTGGCCGTGCTGTCGTTCGCTCTCGCTTGGAATTGGATCGACGTGCCGCATCGTCCTGTGCTCGACAAGGCCGGCGTTGTGC
>Ga0209698_10004513_pt1 | contig 15237 bp, 10 predicted proteins | sample LitLauG_LLR_2012_FD_187203 | JGI IMG/M metagenome (GOLD analysis project Ga0209698, IMG submission 187203) | Freshwater sediment microbial communities from Pennsylvania, USA - Little Laurel Run_MetaG_LLR_2012 (SPAdes) (version 2) | ecosystem: Environmental > Aquatic > Freshwater > Creek >...
CCTGGCAACTTTGGTGCGAGCCTACCGGGACTCCCCCACTCCGGCGCGGTTCGCGGCGGTGGAAGCGTACGCCGTGGCACGCGCCAAAGAGACGAATGGAGCACTGGCACGATTCACCCTGGCGGTGCTGGCTTACGAGCAAGCGGATTACGCGGAAGCCCTCAAGAACCTGCGAATCCTCCCGGCGAAACTACCGCTGATCGCCGACTACGTCGCATATTATCTGGGTGCGGCGCGCGTGGAATCGAACGACATGGCCGGGGTGGGGCGGGACCTCGCGCCGGTGCATCGCGGCGGCGCGTCGCCGTATTCAGGGAAGGCATGGCTGCTGGAGGCGCGGGCGCTCCAAACCACCCGGCCGGCCGAAGCCGTCCGGTTGCTGCGGGAGCATTATGGCGATTTGCCGCAACCGGAGGGCGATATGACCCTAGCCGCCGGTTACCAGGCGGCCGGCGATCTGACCCACGCGGCCGATTTTTACCAGCGCGTGTATTACCAACACGTCTCGGGAGACGCCCCTACGCGTGCCGCTGCCGCCCTCCTTACCTTGAAAGACAGCATGGGGACCGCCTATCCGCTGCCGCTTCCTCAGCAAATGCTGCAACGCGCCAACCGCCTGCTGGAAACTCAGGACTACCCCCAAGCGCGCAACGAATATCAGAATCTTCTGGCGCAACTCGCGGACGTGGAACGCGATCAGGCAAGAGTTCGAATTGGGGCCGTCGACTTTCTGAGCGGACATACGGCCGCGGCTTATCCCTATCTGCGCGGGCTGGAACTGACGGAGTCGGAAGCCGACGCCGAACGGCTGTATTATCTGGAAGAGTGCGCCCGCCGCCTCACCGACGATGACGAAATGCGGTCAGCGGTCCAGCGGCTGGGGCAGCGTTACCCGCACTCGCCGTGGCGGCTGAAGGCGTTGTTGTCGGCTGCCAACCGCTTCCTGCTGGCGAACCGGCCCGACGAGTACCTGCCTCTTTATCAAGCCGTGTACGACGATTTCCCGGCCGAGCCGGCGGCCGCCCCGAGCCACTGGAAAGTGGCCTTCCAGGCTTACCTGGATAATCAGAAAGACGCCCCCGATCTGCTACGCGAACATTTGCAGAACTATCCCGGCCACGCCTCGGCTGGATCCGCATTGTATTTCCTGGCGCGCACCGCCGAAGCGGAGAGCGATGGGGCATCTGCGAAGGCTTACTACGCGCGGCTCGCAGCCACCTTTCCCAACACGTACTATGCCTTGCTGGCGCGCCATCGCCTGAGCCTGGCCGAAGTCCAGAATGCCGGAGCGTCCGCGAAGGCAGACGAATTGCTGTCCAAGCTGGCGCTGCCCCAATCGAAGCCGGTACCAGTGGAAACCTCCAGCGCGACCGCGATGCGCATCGAACGCTCGCGTCTCCTCCGCTCCGCCGGCCTCAACGACCTGGCGGATACCGAGCTTCGCTTCGGCGCCCGGACCGATGGGCAACCAGCCTTGCTCGCGATGGAAATGGCAGGTTCTGCGGACGCGGCGTATCAAGGCGTGCGGATGATGAAATCGCTGACGTCCGACTACCTCAACTTACCGCTCGGCAACGCGCCCGTGAAATATTGGGAGTTGCTGTTCCCGTTGCCGTACCGCGAGGATCTGGTGGCCAACGCGCGTGCGAACGATCTGGATCCTTACCTGGTGGCCGGCCTGATCCGCCAGGAGTCCGAGTTCAACCCCCAGGCGCTCTCGCGCGCCAACGCGTATGGCCTCACCCAGGTGCGCCCCGCTACCGGACGGCAGTACGCGCGGCGCGCGGGCGTGGAGCGCTTTACCAATCGCGTTTTGTTCCAGCCGGCCGCGAACTTGAAGATCGGGACCACCGTGCTACGTTCCATGCTGGATCAGAACGGCGGCAACCTGGAACAGACTCTGGCTGCTTATAACGCCGGCCCGCGCCGCGTGGCGGAGTGGCTCATGGGGAAGACGTATCGCGAGCCGGCGGAATTCGTGGAATCGATTCCTTTCACCGAAACGCGCGAGTACGTGCAGGCCGTGCTGCGCAACGCGGATATTTACCGGCGGTTGTATTTCAGCGTGACGCAGCCCGGGTTCCCAGCGCGGCCCTGACTTCGCGAATCTGCGCGGCGTGCCGGCGCGCGTGGCCCGCCATAATGATGAGGAGTTCGGCCCCGTTCAGCGGTCCGAAGCGCGGGTGTTCCGAAGCCAGCGAATAGACCGCGTTTCCCTGACCCTCCGCGAACTGAACGGTTCGCGTGCGGGCGGCGTTGAAGCCATCGAGCGCTTCCGCAAGACTGCTGAAACGGCCTGACGGTCTGACCGGCTCGGGAGCTTGAGCGCGCTCGGCCCGATTGGTGACGCGCGCGGCCAGATCGGCCTCTCGTTGCTTGTCTGCCGGGGGCGTTGCCGTCTGCCCGGCGCCTTCCAGCCGGCTTAAGAACCGCTCTTCGACGATGGTTACGTGTTCCACGCACTCGAGGACGGACCAGCGCCCTGGTTCCGCCCTCACACTCGCCTGCAACTCCGATATCCCGCCGGCCGCCGCATTGAATTCCTCTCGGCTGTTCTCCAGCGTCTGCACCAACTCGCTTCTTTCTTTGGCCATCGTAAAGAGTCTAACAAAATGGTACTCCCGCTGCGTCGCCGGCAATGGCTGGTATCCCGCTTCCGATTCGCTGAGGTTCTTATATGTAATTACCTGATATTACTCCCTTCGGATGCCCCGAATGGCCTCAAATTAACGTGCTATCTTATTGAAAAAGTGGGGGTTCCTGCCGCTTCTTGGCCGGGCTTTTCCGTACATTCTTGATCTGGAGCCAATAAATCCACTTTTGTTTGATCAAGAAATATGAGATTCTGGTATTAGCCCGGGGGAAGCTCAGCACGCTTTCTCGCAAAAGGCGGAAACCGTTCCGCCACCCGGGCGGAGAGACCTGATGCTTCCGGAGTTTCTAGTACCAGAAACCACGATCCGCGAAGCCGGAGCCGGGCCCGATATAAGCCTCGCCGACAATCAGGGTGGCGCGTTGCTCCTCACCCTGGGCATTACGCGAATCCTCGAACAAGAATGCCTGGACCTGTCGGTCTGGGGCTCCCCCGATGGAAAGGATTGGGGTACCAAGCCGCTGATCGGCTTTCCCCAAAAATTCTATTGCGGCACGTATCAGACGACGTTGGATCTCTCCGACCATTCTGACGTGAGGTATCTTCGCGCAAAGTGGCAAGTGAACCGGTGGGGCAAAGGGGACCCCGCGCCCTTATTCACGGTGTATCTTTTCGTGAAAGAACTGCAACCCGAGGCCATGGTCGCTGGCGCGGCCTAGGGTCAGCCCCGCGCCAGTTTCTGCATCGACAACAGCATGACGAGCGGCGTCCGCGCCACAATGCCGTGCGGCAGTTGGGGCATCATTTGGACGAAAGCCCCCGCTTTTACGTTGTGCTCCTCTTCCCCAAGAGTGATTTTCGCTTCGCCTCGCAGGAAATAGAGCGAAGCCGCCATGGGAGCCGTGTGCGCGGAAAGCTCCTGTCCTGCCGCAAAGCCGAAGATCACCACTTTGAGATGGTCGTCATTGTGCAAAGTACGGCTGAGAATTCCGTTTTCCGGAATCTGCACTTCCGCCTCGAGGTCCGGGAAAAAAGTGTAAGCGGCGCTCATGAGTACAGTATGCGCCGGGGGCGGGGCGAACCGCAGTGACCTGAATCACCGCCGTTTTGTTATCTTGATAAGAATGATCACACGGGAAAAAGCCCTGGATTTGTTCCGCTCCGACGACCTGATCGGAATCGGGATGGAGGCCGACGCCGTCCGCCGCATGTGGCACCCCGAAGGCGTCGTTACCTACATCATTGACCGCAACATCAACTACACCAACTTCTGCACGGAATACTGCACCTTCTGCGCGTTTTATCGCCCCATGGGACACCCCGAGGGCTACCTTCTTCCCAAGCAAGTAATCTTCGACAAAATTCAGGAGACCATCGACCTGGGCGGAACCGGCGTGCTGATGCAAGGCGGGCTGCACCCCGATCTCAAAATCGAGTGGTACGAGGATCTCTTCCGCAGCATCAAACAGCGCTTCCCGATTCACCTGCATTGCCTCTCGGCGCCCGAAGTGACGAACATCGCCGAGGTGAGCGGTTTAGGCCTGCGGGATACGATTGCGCGGCTGCGCGACGCTGGCCTCGATTCGATTCCCGGCGGCGGGGCCGAAATCCTGGACGATGCCGTGCGGCAACGCATCAGCCGCTTGAAATGCAACGTGCAGGAGTGGGTGGACGTGCATCGCACCGCCCATCAGCTCGGCATGCGCACTACCGCCACCATGATGTTCGGCTGCGGCGAAACCTTCGAGCAGCGCATGAATCATCTGGACCTGGTTCGCAACCTCCAAGAGGAGACCGGCGGTTTCACCGCCTTCATCCCCTGGCCGTTCCAGCGCGAGAACACCTCCCTGGGACGCTTCATCCAGGAGGAGGCCACGGCGGTGGAGTACCTGCAGATGCTGGCGATCTCGCGCATCTACCTGGACAACATCGAGCACATCCAATCGTCGTGGGTGACGCCGGGGTTGAAGACCTGCCAGATGGGTCTGCGTTTCGGAGGCAACGATGTGGGCAGCATCATGATCGAGGAGAACGTAGTTTCCGCCGCCGGCGCCCACCACCGCGCCAGTGAAGAGGAACTGCGCCGCCTCATTCGCGATGCGGGCTTCATACCGAAACAACGCGACACGTTGTACCGGACGTATTTCTTGAATTAAGCGGGGAGCGGCCGCTCCCTGCTGGTCGCGGCTCAGTAAGATGGTCGCAGCAGCCCGCTAAGGAGCTACTTCGCTGGCTTAACCGCGAAGTCCCAAACCTGCATATTGAGCTTGCCGGTGGTGTACTGGATCACCGCGTACTCGCCTGCCGGCAGCGGTTCCTTGGGCCAGATCTTGTACAAACCTTCGGACGCGAGCTGCGTCTGAAAAATCTCCACCAGTTGCGGCTCTTCGATCACCTCTTTGGTCACCGGCATGAACGTAAGGTTCTCGACGATGCGGACGGGCCCTTTCGTGGTAAGCCGGGCGATCCCAAAGCGCTCCGGATCGGATAGCTGGATGTACAACTCCTGCTCCGGATCCATGAAAACGTTCGACGAGTGGGGGGCGTTCAGCTCCAGCGTGCCCTTGCCTGTCACCATCGGAATCGGCGACAGAGCTTTCAGAATCGAACGGCCTTTGTTGGTATGGACGGCCGATTCCGCCGCCTTGATCACCTTGGCCTGGTTTCCCTCGAGCCAATAGACCCCCGGGTCCTGCGGAATTCGCGTAACTACTTTCTGTAGATCGCGCTCGACGCGATCCTCCTCGGACAGGATTTTGGCTTCCTTTTCGAGTTCGGCCTTGCGATCCGTCTCTTCGCCTTCGGTCCTCTTCAGGTCGATCAGATCGAGCGGGATCTCCTCCCAATCGCTGCGTTCTACACTATAGTAGCGGACGCGATCGGATTGGACTTGGTATTCCCGCACAACGTGATAAGAGCCATCTTTCAAGTAGAGCTTAAGATTAGCCGCCCACGCAGTAAAGGCCAGCGCCACCAGCGCCAAAGGAATCTTGCGCATACCTCTATTGATACTGTACCGCCGCCGGAGGTTTCCTGTCCGCGCGCGAAGGCTCCGTCCCAAAAGCGGACAGGCTAACTTTGTGCGAACTCCGCCGTCCCACTTTACGTACCTTCGCTAAGAAGCAGTTAGCCAGACGCCGGCGTGGCTTTCGAAATGCTTTTGTGAGAACTCTTATGCGTGCCAAATCAATTGCTGCAGTCGTTCTTTGCACGGTCGTCGCTGTTCCCGGTTTTGGGCAAACGCCGGAAATCGCCGGGAGCACCGACACCGGGTTCGTCTCCCGGCTCACCCATAACTACCGGCCGCGGCCGGTGCGCAAAACCAACTTTACCGACTCCTCCCGCATTGAAAATCTCATTCGCGCCGGCAGCATCTACCTCTCGCTGCGCGATGCCATTGCCTTGGCTCTGGAAAATAATCTGGACATCGAGAACTCCCGCTATACGCTGCTGCTTTCCGACGCCAACATGCTGCGCGCCAGCGCTGGAACTCTGCTGCGGAACGTTTCCAACAGCGTTTCCTCCGGCCCTTCTTCTGCATCGGGCGGCGTGCTTTCCAGCAGCGCGCTGGGCTCGGGTGGGGGTGTGAGCAGCGGGAGCGGGCAGGGCGGCATTCTCAGCGGCCTCAATGTCCAATTGGCCGGGACCAATATCCCCAATCTCGACCCGGTCTTTTTCATCAGCGGCCAATTCGTGCATCAGACCATCATTGAAACGGCCACCAACATCACCGGAACCAGCTTCCTTACCAACCAGTACAAATCGGCAACTTATGGCATCCAGCAGCAGTTTCTGACAGGCACCACCGTCACCTTGTCGATGGGCAACCAATTCGGCCAAACGCAGAATTCGCCGTTTAACAATTTCAACCCGTTCACGCAGGCCAACCTCCAAGTGGGCTTCCAGCAGAATCTGCTCCAGGGCTTCCGGTCTTCGGTAAATAACCGGGCGATTCGGGTAGCCAAGAACCAGCGGCACGTCTCCGACCTGACTTTTAAGAACCAGGTAATGGCTACGGTGGCCAACGTGGTGGGTCTTTATTGGGACCTGGTGTCGTTCAACGACACCCTCAGAATCCGCCAGCAAACGCTGGATTTGAACACCAAGCTGTATCACGACAACCAGCGCCGGGCGGAGTTGGGAGCGATTGCGCCGATCGATATCATCCAGGCGGAAGCGGAGATGAAATCCAGCCAGCAGGATGTGACCAATGCCGAAACGCAGGTTCTGCAGCAGGAGATGATTCTCAAGAGTGTGTTGACGCGCGGCGGCCTGGACAACCTGGAACTCATCAACGCGCGCATTGTTCCCACCGGCCACTTCACGGTCCCGCCGCAGGAGCAGGTGCGTCCTATTCAGGACCTGATCGCGGAAGCCACTACCAACCGGCCGGATGTGGAGCAGAGCCAGGTCGGGTTGGAAGACTCCCGCATCAACATGAGAGGCACCCGCGATGCCATGCTGCCGCAACTCACGGCCTTCGGCACTCTGCAAAACAGCGGTCTGGCCGGCCAGGTGAATCCGCTGCCGGTTCCGGTTACCCTGGCCAACGGGTCCACGCAGTTCGTCACGCGCGGCCCCGGAGACGTGAACCAGTTCCTGCTGGGGGGGTATGGAACCATTCTCAGCCAGATCTTCAGCCGCAACTTTCCGAACTATTCCGTCGGAGTGCAACTCACCATTCCGATCCGTAACCGGTCCACGCAGGCCGACTTCATTACCGACGAGCTGAACTACCGCCAGCAACAGATTCAGGACAAGCAACTCCGCAACAACATCAAGCTGAACGTGGTCAACGCCCGCACGGCGCTTTCCCAGGCCCGCGCCGCCTACGATACCAGCGTGGAAGCACGCCAGTTGCAAGACCAGACGTATGCCGGCACCCGGCGCAAGTATGAGCTCGGGACCGCGACGATCATTGACCTGTTGACCACGCAGCGCGACGCCACCACGCGCGAGTTGAACGAGTCGGGCGCCCTCAATCAATACATCCATGCCAAGGTCAACCTGGAGAATGTCGTGGGCGAGATCTTGCAGAATTACGAAGTGAGCATCGATGAGGCGCAAAACGGCCAGGTGAAGCGCCAGCCGGATCCGATTCCCGCTGTCACGAAGCCTTAGCAGTCCGTGGCCGAACTGCAAAATTCGGGGACTGCCTCCGAAATTCCAGTCACGCAAGTTGCTCCAGCCAAACCGTGCTCGTTCCGGAATTTCGGTGGCTGTCCCCGAATTTGCCCCCCGCCCGTTACTGGCAGCCGTTAACGCCCTTCGTCAGGCAGATGGAGGACGTAGGCGGAGGCGGAATTTTGAGGCCCCGGTCTGTCATCAACTTCACGAGGAGTTTTTCCGCTTCCGGGTGGGGAAGGGCGGATTGGACGCCAACGCGAACCAGGCCGCGCGCCCAGTCCAGAGGGATCCAGGTCATTCCCTTCATCGCGCCGGCGAAGGTGTCGCGGCTCCCGAAATCGTGTGCTTCCAGGTTGGCGCCCCGGTCTACCAGGACTTGAATGACGTCGGTCCTCCCTTTATGCGCAGCGCCGTGCAAGGCCGTACGGCCCTGGTCGTCGACGGTATTCACGTCGATGCCAAGGTCCAAACACATCTTTATGGCTTCCAGAGCCTCTTGCGGTGACCACTCGAACGTGATTCCTTCCACCCAACCGATACCGGAAGCCACCGCCAGCGCGGTGTCGTTGTGGGCCGTCGGAATTTTGGGATCAGCGCCGTGCTCGAGCAAAAGCTTCATCAGTACCACGTCACCGGACTGGGCGGCGCGCAGGAACGGCGTTGCGCCGTCCTCAAACAGCCATTGCATCGTGAAGTTCGTGCGCGTCTCCGTCGTGTCGCCTTTGCATTCTTTGGCGGTCGATTCGGCGCCGCAGATGCGCGTGTTCACGTTCGCGCCTTTCGCCAGAAGCAGCTTGATGAACTCCAGGTGGTCCATGTCGGGTTTCCGGACGGGGTAGTCGCCGGCCTCGATATTGCGGTTATCGGTCCCGAGGTACAGCGGCGTCCAGCCCCCTTTGTTGGCGAGATTCGGATCGGCGCCGTGATCCATCAGGTAGGCCGCCAGACGGTAATGGCGGTTCTGCGTCGCCGTCAGGAGCGGAGTCCAGCCGTAATTCGTCCTCTGGTTTACGTTCACTCCCGCTTCCACCAAAATGCGGGCGCACTCCACGCAGCCCTCGCGGGCCGAGTACACCAGCGGGGTCAATCCGCCGCCATCTTTGACGGCGGGCAGGCGGTAGAAGTCGGCGAAATCATCGGGGAGCGGGTCGGCAGCGGCCTTGCCCTTGCCGCCGGCAACCTGGCGGGGCCGGCGTCCGAAGTTGACGTCTTGCGCGGCCCGCTGGGCCACGGTAGGCGCGATATTCAAACGCGAATTGCGCGTGTCCGCCGCGGTGGCTGCGTTGAGGTCGGCGCCCCGCGCGATTAGAACCCGAACCGCGTCCGCGTGGGACTGTTCCACAGCCCACATCAAGGCAGTCGTGCCTCGCAGGTTCTCCTTCAGGTTTACGTCTGCTTTGTGTTTCAGCAGAACCTCGAGTGCGGCCACACTCCCGTTTCGGGCCGCCATCATGAGCGGCGTTTCTCCCGTCGGCCGCCGTTCGTTCGGGTCCGCTCCCGCTGCCAGCAGTTTCTCGATCATCGCCGCGTTCCCGTTCTCTGCGGCTAACCATAGCGGAGTTACCCCCTCGCGGTTGCCGGTTTTCACGTTCGCGCCGGCGCCGATCAGTAGGTCCGCCATTTCCAGGTCGTTCCGGTAGGCCGCCCATTGAATGGCCGTGGCTCCGTCTGCCTGCGCAACGTTGACTGGAGCCTTTTGCTCCAGCAGTGCGCGCAACGCGGCGTGGTCGCCGTTCATCGCGGCATCGGCTACCGGACTGCCACCGGCAGCAAATGCGGAGAGGCACAGCGCCAAACATGCTGCGCCGAAGACGACTCGGTGTTTCGAAATCATAACGAATCTATCCATATTATAAAGGGCGCCATAGGCCATCGCGGTCACGGCCGGGAACCACGAGCCGTCTGCGCCAGGCTCCGGTGTAGCACGTAAGAGGTCTCCATCGGAACCGCGTCTTTGAACTTGGTCTTGACGAGGACTTGATAATAGCGGGGAATCCTGCCGTCACTGGCAGTTAGCTTCTGCGCCAGCGTACGGGCAAGCGCCGGATCGGTTAGCCATTGCACGGCCGATAATCGGCCTGGACTGGTGCCGCTCGTGAAACTGGCAACGTCGCCTATTCCCAAGGGTCCCGGCGCGTGGCTGATCAGAACATAAACTTCACCGTCTTCCGAAGGCCCGAAAACGTTCCGATCGGCGAAAAATGACGGCTCCCCACGCTGCGGATGGAGATTGCGAACGCCCCATCGCTCCTGGACCAGTTGCTGGTCCACCGGCAGGCCTCGCAACAACTCATCGAATAAGGCCGGCGAACCTACGAACACCATATTGTTGGATTCGATCTCTTGTAAAGAAAGATGCGTGCTGGTGGCCAGGGAGATGTGCGGCTGGCGTGTGGACAGCAGTTTGCCTAATAGGAATGCTGCGTCCAGTTCGTCCACGGGGGCATAATGATAACGCGGCTGCATGGGGGGATCTTTCAATATCCTTCGGAAGGCCCCCACGCTCGGGGAACGAAGCGCATCTTCCCAACGGTTGACATTGAGATCCCGAAGCATGTCCAGGCCGCCCAGGCTAATGAACAGCGGCGTGCCCACGGCCAGGATTAAGGGCCGATCGGCCACGACGAATGGCGCCCAGATTGTGCTCAACTCGGGAGTCCACGCGGCCCGCAAAGGCGCCGAGGTTTGCCGCTCCTGCCAGAGCCGTATCGTCGAATAACCTGCCCAAGCCACCGCCAACGCGAATCCCAGGGCCAGGGCGGCGCGGCGCCACCCTGGTGCTAACTGGGGCGTCTTGGGCTCCACCGGCGGTGGAACAGGAGCCGATGATGGCGGCCGCGTCTCGCTCTGCAATCGAAAACGGCCCTTCGGCAGGTCAATGATGACTTGGTCTTCCCTGCCTTCGGTACGGTAGTATTCCGCCAGCTTTTGCCGCAGGCGCCCCACCTGGAGGCGGACGATCGAGTCCTGGCGCGGGTCGTATCCGGCGGGTTTGCCAAAGGCGTCGACACCGATGGTGTATTCCTTCAGGTGGTCCGCTTCGCCCGATAGGGATTTTTCCGCCAGATAAGCGAGCAACCGCCGGAGTGCATCCGCGTTGCGGAGGGTATCGCTCTGCAGGATCCGCTCGACCTCGGTCTTCACTTTGAGGCCATTGTAGCATGCTGAGCCGTTGCAGAAAACCTGCGTTTTCCTATGCTTACGAATAATGGTAACCGGTTAGATACCGGGTTCTTACCCCTCTCGTCTGGCGCTTGCCGTGTGCACCTGCCATACTGCGGGGCAAGCCAGCGGTCCCGTGTGTCTCGCCTCGGGAAGTCTGCTCAGGAGGATAGTCATGCGCATTGTTCGCTCAGTCCTGGTATTCGTTTCTCTGTTAATAAGTTCTGCTAACTTGTGGGCGCAAGCGGCCGCCCAGATCGTCGGGTCCGTCCATGACGAAAGCGGCGCGGGGATTGCCGGCGCCGAAATCAAGGTCACCCAGACCGCTACCGGGGCGGCCAGAACCGTGATATCGGCGGCCGATGGCGGCTACGTGTTCCCGGATCTGCCGATTGGGCCGTACCTGCTGGAAGTCACCAGGCAAGGGTTCAACAAATATGTGCAATCGGGCATCGTGCTCCAGGTGGATAGTAACCCCACCATCGACGTGGCTATGAAGATCGGCGCTATCACGGAACAGGTTACCGTCGAAGCAAACGCCAGCCTGGTGGAAACACGCTCCAACAATGTGGGCCAGGTGGTCGACAATCAACGCGTGGCCGAGATGCCCCTGAATGGCCGTGATCCGCACGAACTGGTCTTCCTGGCCGGTATGTCCAGCAACCCCGGTAACGGCGCCATTAACACCGTCCGCAACTACCCCACCGTCGTTGTGTCCGTGGCGGGAGGGCAGGGCAACGGCATCGGGTACTCGCTGGACGGAGCGATTTTCCAGGATCCGTACAACAACCTCAGCCTCCCTCTGCCGTTTCCCGACGCTCTCCAGGAGTTTAAGGTGGAGACCAGCGCCCTGCCGCCCCAGTATGGTTATCATTCCACGGCCACAGTCAACGCGGTGACCAAATCGGGTACCAACGAATTCCACGGCGACCTGTTCGAGTTCGTGCGCAACGGTGATTTCAATGCCCGCGACTTTTTTGCGCTGACGCGAGACACCCTGAAGCGCAACCAGTACGGCGGCGTCATTGGCGGGCCGATCCTCAAAGACAGGCTGTTCTTCTTCGCAGGCTATCAGCGGACTTCGGTGCGCTCCGACCCTGCCCAGTTGACGTCGTATGTGCCGACGCCGGCGGAGCTTGGGGGTGATTTCCGGACATTCGCCTCAGCCGCTTGCCAGGGAAGAAATGTAACCCTGAACGGGAGCGGATTTGTAGGCAATCAGATCGCGCCCACTTCACTCAGCCCGGTTGCCTTGAACCTCGCCAAAACCCTCCCTACCGCCACAGACCCCTGCGGCACGGTGAAATACGGGTTTTTGAACGATTCCGACGAGGATCTTCCGGTGGGCCGGATCGACTGGCAGAAAAGCACCAGGCATTCCATTTTCGGGCGTTTCACCGAAGGGAATCTGCATTCGACCTCCACGTTCGACGGCAAAGATCCACTCTCCGTGAATAACGACGCGTTTCACGATCTGGACTACCAGTTGGTGGTGGGTGACACTTACCTGTTCGGCGCCAGTGTGGTCAACTCCTTCCGGCTCTCGGCCAGCCGCACCAACATTGTCAAGATTCCGGACAACTTCGCCTCCTGGGGTGATTTTGGCTCCAACTACACGCCCATCGGCGGCAAGACGATGGTGATGAGCGTTACTGGCGGCCTCGGGTTCGGCATCGGCTCCACCGGCAATGTACCGGGTCAATCCCACAATGGGCCGAACCCCTCGGTCTCCGACGACGTGAACTGGGTCAAGGGTTCTCACCAATTCGGATTCGGCGGGAATCTGTATCGCCAGATGATGAATTATTGGTCCGGCTTAAATGCCGTAGGCAATGCCGGTTTTAACGGGACCGCAACGGGACTCGGCATGGCGGACTTCCTGACCGGCCAGGCATCCAGTTTCAGCCAGGGCACTACCTATGGCTTCTATAACCGGCAATATTATTTGTCACTGTACGCGCAGGACTCCTGGAAAGTCAGCCGCAAGCTGACGGTCAACTACGGGATCCGGTGGGAGCCCTACGTTTCGCAGTACAACAAGGATGGCCAGATTCACAACGTGGTGCCCTCCCTGTTCGCCGCCAATTATCACAGCCCGGTGTTTAGCAATGCTCCGGCAGGCGTGATCTTCCCCGGCGACCCGAATTACAAGTGCGGTAACAGCTTCAACTGCGACGACTGGCACAAGTTTTTCCCGCGTGTGGGAATTGCGTTTGACCCGAAGGGCGATGGCAAGATGGTCATCCGCGCGGCATTCGGCCAGTTCGGGGACCGGGTCCACATGTTCTTCCCCAACGTGATGTCGTTCGGTCCCCCGTTCGGAGATCTGATCGGCCTCTCGACGGTGAATATTGCCAATCCCTGGGCCGGTTACCCGGGCGGTAACCCCATCCCCGGGCTGATTTCGCAGGTCGGAGTCGGAAACGCCGCCAAAACCGCGCCGTTTCCCCTTTTCGGAGCCTTCGTGAATTTCCCCAATAACGGCTTCAAGCCCATGTACGTGAACCAGTGGAACGTCAGCATCCAAAGGCAGATCGGAAGTTTCTTGCTCACCGCTAATTATCTGGGCAACAGCACCATCCACCTGGTGACTTCGACCGCACTGAACCCGGCCGTCTATCTGGGGCTCGGACCGTGCACGCTGAATACGGTGAACTCCGCGGGGCAAATCGTTCCCCAAAATTATCCCACGTGTTCGACGATCGGGAACCAGAACTTCCGGCGCGCGCTGTTTCTGCAGAACCCGCAGCAGGGCGCCTACTACGCGAGCGTCGCCCAGTCCCTGGACAGCGGCACGGCCAGCTACAACGCGCTCTACCTCGCGCTGAACAAGGCGCTGACCCGCGGCATCACGTTCAACTCGAACTATACCCTGTCGCACTGCATCACCGACCCCTATGACCAGCAGACCGGCCAAAGCGGCCTGACGCCCCCCAATAACCGCCGCGCGTATCGCGGTAGTTGTCCGTTCGACCAGCGGCACGTGTTTGTGTTGAACGCCGTCATGACAGCGCCCAAGTTCAAAGACCGGATACTGCGAATCGTAGCCAGCGATTGGCAACTCGCTCCCATTTTCCAGATCCGCTCCGGCCAGGCGCTAACGGTCACCGCCGGCACCGACCAGTCGCTGACGACCGTGGCCGGCCAGACGGCTGTTCCGCTCCTGCAGAATCCCTATACGCCCGGCAAGTCAATCAAGAGCTGGTTGAACCCGGCCGCGTTCGCCGTACCCGCCCTGGGTACCACCAGCCAAATGAATTACGGCAATGTGTACGGCCCCGGCATGTTGCAGGTGAATGTGGCGCTCTCGCGCACGTTCCCGCTGCACGAACGGCGGTCGGTGCAGTTTCGCGCCGACGTCTTCAACCTGCCGAATACGCTGAACCCGAGTAACCCCACCGTGGCCCGCAACTCCGCGGTGTTCGGCGTCATTCAGTCGGATATTAGCGGAACGGCTTCGATCGCCTCGACCACAGGCGACTACCGGGTGGTGCAGATCGCAGCCAAGTTCGTTTTCTAAGGCGCGCAAGCCGGCCCGCGGATGGTACGACGAATAGCGCCAGAATCGCCGCATAGCTGAGATAACGGCAGAACCGCAATTCCCACCCGCCATCATAATCCAGTTGCACTTCGCAGGCGCCGCTGCACTCGGGCTAGCGAGAACCGGCACACTGCTCGTTAAGTAAGCGAACAGTACAAAGAACTGGAGCCACGCTTGGCGAGAGCGATCCAAAACCCGTGCATGGAGTTCATGTAGGCGGTGGGTTGCCAGAAGAGTTCGCGGCAGATGTAGGCGTTGATCCAGACCAGGGCCAAGCCGAATGCGATCGTTAGGAAGGCTTCTCGCCGGGTGATGGCAATCTCGTCTTCCGCAGCGGAGGGCGGCGCTCGATGGACGGCGGTCTCGGTGAGGCGCATGGGCTCCCGAGCACCAGAATATCAGGGAGGCCGGCGGCCATTCTGCCAGGGTTGCTACCGGCCGTTCGCCGGCCGATTCGGGGCCACGACCGAGATGGGCTCCGCCTTTACCTTCAGTTCGGCCTTAATCTTCTTGCCGTCGTAATCGGTAAACCAGCGCTCTTTAACGGTCCGGTCGACCGACTGCGATACTTTGTTGGACCATGTCTTGTAATTGCCGTAGAGGGTCTCCAGCCGGCCCCAATCGAAGGGCGCCGTCCGGCCAAACTCGGCGCAGTTGCCGGGGCCGGGGCTGCTCATGAAATACGTGGCCACCGGAAGATCCACCCAAAACGTGCGTACCAGCTTGCCGCTTTTTGCGTCCGCCCGCACCACTGTTTTTACGTGCGAAGTCGAAGTCTCCGGCGAGGCCGCAAAAACAGGCATCATAATCAAAG
>Ga0209698_10004514_pt1 | contig 15234 bp, 13 predicted proteins | sample LitLauG_LLR_2012_FD_187203 | JGI IMG/M metagenome (GOLD analysis project Ga0209698, IMG submission 187203) | Freshwater sediment microbial communities from Pennsylvania, USA - Little Laurel Run_MetaG_LLR_2012 (SPAdes) (version 2) | ecosystem: Environmental > Aquatic > Freshwater > Creek >...
GAAGATCCCCGAGCAGCTCGAGATCGTCGACCACCTCCCCCGCAACGCCACCCTCAAGATCCTCAAGTACCAGCTCCGCCAGCAACTCGCCGACAAACCCTGGCCCTGAACCGACCTCAGCGCCTCGGACCGCTCTCGACCGGGACCGGGACGGGGGCGGGTCGGCGGACCCCGGGTACCGCGACGGGACCGAGCTCGTCGGGCTCCTTGATGCCCCAGCGCTCATAGATCCGCCGCAGCGGGGCGGGCGCCCACCAGTTGGCGTCGCCCGCGAGCCGCATGAACGCAGGCACGAGCACCCCTCGGATCAACGTCGCGTCCATCAAGACCGCAAGCGTCAGGCCGAGGCCGAACAGCTTGATGAAGGTGATCTGCGACGAGGCGAAGGCGATGAACACGATGGCGAGGAGGGCAGCGGCCGCGGTCACGATCCGGCCCGTGCGCTCCAGGCCCCGGGCGACGGAGGAGACGGTGTCCGCCCCGTGGTCGTGCTCCTCCTTGATCCGCGACAGGAGGAAGACCTCGTAGTCCATGGACAAGCCGAACGCGATGCAGAACATCAGGATCGGGGTGGTCGTGTCCAGCGTTCCGGTCGCCGTGAACCCGAGCAGACCGGCACCGTGACCCTTCTGGAACACCCAGACCATGGCTCCGAACGTCGCAGTCAGGCTGAGCAGGTTGAGGACCACCGCCTTGGCCGGGACCAGGATGCTGCCGAACATCATGAAGAGGGTGACGAAGGTCACCAGCGCGATCAAGCCGAGGGCGAACGGGAGCCGGCCGAAGATGGCCTGCTTGCTGTCGACCAGGCCGGCGGCCGTGCCGCCCACGTCGACCTTGGAGGGTGCGGGCACCGCACGGATGGCGCCGGTCAGGCGCTCCCCCGCCGGCGACTGCGGCTCCACCGACCCCGCGGGTACGACCGACAGCCAGGTACCGGTCGGCGACAGGAACCGCGCCGAGGTGGCCGTGGTGCCGGGCAGGACCAGGCGGCCCCGCACGAAGCTGCCGGTGTAGGCGTCGACGCGGGCCACGCCGCTCAGCGACGAGAGTGCCTCGGCGTAGCGATCGATCGCGGCTTGCTCGGTGCGCGGGTCGCCCGCGTCCGGCGCGACCACGGAAAAGGCATTGGACTCGTTGGAGCCGAAGTTGGTCCGCAGCTCGTCGGCGACCGCTCGCGTCGACGCGCTCTTGGGCAGCACCCGGTCGTCTGGGAGGCCGAAGTGGACCCCGGCGAAGGGGGCGCCGAGGACCACGAGGACGACGACGACGGCGGTCGCGACGGGGATGGGGCGACGCATGACGGCTGTGGCGAGGCGGTGCCAGAAGCCCTCGCCGACCTGGGCCCGATGGGTCTCGCGGCCGAAAGCACGCAGGACCGCCCGGCGGAGGTCCAAGGCGTCGACCCGGCGGCCGAGCACGGCGAGCAGCGCCGGCAGCACGACCACGGCGCCGAACGCGGCGACCGAGACGACCGCGATGCCGGCGTAGGCGAACGAACGCAGGAAGTACAGCGGGAACACGAGCAACGCGGCCAACGACACGGCGACGGTCACCGCGCTGAAGAGCACCGTGCGCCCGGCCGTCGCCATGGTCCGCGCCACCGCCTCGTGCGGCTCATGGCCGGCGTCGAGCTCCTCGCGGAAGCGGTTGACGACGAAGAGGCTGTAGTCGATGGCGAGTCCGAGGCTCATCGCCGTCGTCAGGTTGAGCGAGAAGATCGACACGTTGGTCAGCGCCGCGACGATGCGCAGGATGGCGAAGGTGCCGCCGACGGCGAGGCCGCCGACCGCCAGGGGCAGCGAGGCGGCGACCAGGCTGCCGAAGACGAGCACGAGGAGCACGAGCGTGATCGGCACCGCGATCGCCTCCGCCTTTGCCAGGTCAGCGCGAATGGTCCGGTTGACCTGGTGGAACACGGGCGCCCCGCCGGTCGCGCCCACGTCGAGCACGCCCTGTCGGCCTTGGAACTGGGACGTGATCGCGCTCACACGGTTGATGACCTGGTCGTCGCTGCCGCTGATACGGGCCAGCACCAGCGCTTGGTGGGCATCGGTCGAGCGCAACGGCGCAACGGAACCGAGGCTCCAGTAGCTCGACGCCGTCTCGATGTACGGCGTGGCCGCGAGACGAGCCGTGAGTGCACGCCCGGCCGCAGCGACGTCGGGGCGGTCGACGCTGCCCGTGCGCGCCGTGACCAGGAGGACGAGGTTGGGAGTGCCGGTGTGGAACTCGCTCTCGAGCAGGTTGGACGCCCGGACGGACTCGGCGGCGGGATCCTGGAAGCCACCGCTCTTGAGCGAGTTGGCCACCTTGCCCCCATAGGCGAACGATGCCACCAGGAGCAGCAGCCCTACGATCAGCACGCCCCGGCGGTGCGTCGTGACGGCACGGGCCAGTCGGGTCATCTCTGCCTCCACGTGACTGTCTACAGTTAAGTTAGCCGCGTTAGCTTTACATGGGAAGCCGACGCTGTCCAGGTGACTCGGGTCACCCGGACAGGGCGGGCCGATGGCCGGTGGGCCCAGCCGGATCAGAACACGATGACGCTGCGTGCGACCGAGCCCGCCTTCATGTCGTCGAAGGCCTGGTTGATCTCCTCGATCGGCCGGCGAGCGGACACCATCTGGTCGAGCTTCAACCTGCCGTCGAGGTAGAGGTCGACGTAGCGCGGGATGTCCACCCGGAACCGGTTGGATCCCATGATCGAGGACTGGATGTGCTTGGCGGCCATGAAGTCGGCGCCGGTGACGCGGATCTCCGCGTCACCGGGCATCATGCCCACGATCGTGGCCGTGCCGTCACCGGCCAACATCGCGATGCACTGCTCGATGGTCGCCGGCAGCCCGATCGCCTCGAACGCGTGCTCCACGCCGCCGCCGGTGAGCTCGCGCACCGCATCGACAGGGTCGAGCTGGGACGCGTCGATCACGTCGCTGGCGCCGAGCTCCTTGGCCGTCGCCAACTTGGACGCGTACCGGTCGACCGCGATCACCCGGCCGGCGCCGGCGATCCGCGCCCCTTGGATGCAGGCCAGGCCCACCCCTCCGGCGCCCACGACAGCGACGGTCGCGCCCGGTCGGACGCGCGCGGTGTTGAACACCGCGCCGAGCCCGGTCATCACGCCGCAGCCGAGCAGGGACGCCTGCTCGAGGGGCATCTCCGGACGGACCTTGACCAGCGCGTTCTGGCCTACGAGCATGTGCTCCGCGAACGAGGACAGGTTGAGGAACTGCCAGACCATCCCGTCACCGTTGCGCAGGCGCGGCGAGCCATCGAGCGGGCGCGCCGACTCGTCGGTGAAGCACCTCCAGGAGCGGCCCGTCAAGCAGCTCTCGCAGTGACCACAGAACACCGACAGGCAGGTCACCACGTGGTCCCCGGGCACGACGTAGCGCACCCCGGGGCCGACGGCCTCGACCACCCCCGCGGACTCGTGGCCGAGCACCACCGGGGTCGGGTAGGTCATCTTGCCCTCGAGGAAGTGCAGGTCGCTGTGGCAGACGCCTGCGGCCGCGGTGCGGATCAACACCTCGCCCGGCCCAGGTCCGTCGATGTCCACCTGCTCGACCGCGAGCTCACCCGGGATCTCGCGCAGTACCGCAGCCTTCATGTCGCCCTCCCCCGCTCCGCGCCGCCGTGGCGCTCGCCGATCGAGAAGGTACTCGCCGCGGCGGCGGTGCTTCAGGAGGTGAGCAGCGACGACAGCGTCTCGGGACCGACGACCCCGTCGACGCTCAGCCCGTGCTTGCCCTGGAAGTCACGCACCGAGGCGATCGTCTGGGGTCCGGCGACGCCGTCCTGGGTCAGCTTGTAGCCGAAGGCGTTGAGCAGACCCTGGACCTTGACCACCGGGGGCCCGCTCGAGCTCTGCGACACCGGGGGGAAGTTCATGACCGCAGCCTCCAAGGGGTCGGTGGGTCCCGGAGCAGGGACGGGCGTCGGGATCGGCGGCAGGGGTTGGCCGGCGAAGAAGGCATCGAAGGATCCTTCGTCGCCGATCCATCGATCGCCGTCCACCGGACCGACGAGGCCGGACAGCGTGATGGTGCCGAACTGGTGGATCGTGCAGGGCGCCGACGGCGCGGTTGGATGCGCTGGATCAGCGAGCCACACGGGGTGCCCCCAGGGCGCGCCCGGCAGCGTCTCGAGCTCGCCCACGGTGAGGTACAGCATGCTGACCGGCACCAGACCGAGGGCCGCCGCGGCGTGCACGCCGTAAGAGACCGCATCGAGCCCGTCGGGCGCCTCGACGTCGAGTGACTCGGGCAGGCCGGCTGCCACGGCGCGGAAGGACGCCTGCTGCTCGGCCGGATCCGCGGAGCCGTGGTCGAAGAGGTAGGCCGCCACGGCGAACCCGGCGGCACGGAACCCTGCCACGTCCGCCGGGAAGTACGGGTTGACGTAGCTCAGTCCCTCGGTCGCCTTGACGAACACGAAGGGCTGGTCGCCGCCGCCCTGCGCCGACAGCTGCCCGAACGCGGCGGCGTAGTCGATCGCCGCGTTGGCGGGGTGGTTGTTGGAGGACACGTCGATGCCAAGGTGGGTCATGTGGGGTGCTCCCGGCTCGGCTCAGGCGAGGACGTAGCCGCCGTCGACCGCCAGGGCGTGCCCGAGGACGAAGCTCGACCGGCCGCTGCAGAGCCACAGCGCCGCCTCGGCGATCTCTTCGGGTTCGGCGATCCGCCCGATGGGGTGGAGGCCTTGGAGGTAGCTCTCGAGCGTTGGGTCGTTGCGCACCGCCGCGTCCACCATCGGCGTGCGCGCTGTTCCCGGGCAGATGGCGTTGATGCGCACCCCGCGGGCCCCGTAGTCGAGCGCGGCCACTTTGGTCAGCCCGATCAATCCATGCTTGGCGGCCACGTAGGCAGCCTGGCCCGGAAAGCCGACGAGGCCCGCACCCGAAGCGGTGTTGACGATCGCGCCCCCACCCGTGTCCAACATGGCGGGGATCTGGGCTTTCATGCAGTGGTACGGCCCACTCAACATGACGGCGATCACCCGGTCCCACTCGGTGTCGTCGAACTCGGCCAGCGGCTTGCCGCCACTCGCCAGACCGGCGTTGTTGTGCGCGACATCGAGGCGTCCGTAGGTGTCCAACGTGCTCTGGACCATCGCGCGCACCTCCGCCGGCGCAGCGACGTCCACCTGTACGAAGGTCGCCTCACCGCCGCCGTCGACGATCAGCCGAGCCGTCTCGGCACCACCGGCGGCGTCCATGTCGGCCACGACCACCTTGGCCCCTTCGCGGGCGAAGAGAACGGCGGAAGCCCGGCCGATCCCCGCTCCAGCGCCGGTCACGATCGCCACCTTGCCGGCGAGAGCGCTCACTGGATCGTGTACCCGCCGTCGATCGCCAGTGCGTGGCCACACATGAAGCTGGCATCATCGCTGCACAACCAGATCGCCGCCGCGGCGATCTCCTCGGGCTCCGCGATGCGACCGATGGGGTGCAGTCCCGCGACCATCGCTTCGTTTTCCGCGCTCCCCGCGATCCACTCGTCCACCATGCGGGTCCTCGCCGTGCCGGGGCAGATGCAGTTGATCCGCACGTTCTTCGTGGTGTATTCGAGCGCGGCCGTCTTGGTGAGCCCGATGACCCCGTGCTTGGCGGAGACGTAGGGGGCAGCGCCGGGGAAGCCGATGATCCCGGCACCCGAGGAGGTGTTGACGATCGCGCCCCCTCCTTGTTCGAGGATCTTGGGGATCTCGAACTTCATGCAGAGGAAGACGCCCGTAAGCATCACGCCGATCCCCCGGTTCCACTCCTCGATGGAGAGGTCGGCGACCGGCGCGTGCTCCTGGATGATGCCCGCGTTGTTGTGGGCCAGGTCCAGGCGCCCGTAGGTGGAGATGGCGAGCTCGACCATGGCCTCGACCTGGGCCGGGTCGGACACGTCCGTCGACGAAAAGATCGCCTCGCCACCGGCTTCGGTGATCGACGCGACGGTCTGGGCTCCCCACGTGGCGTCGACGTCGGCGACGACGACCTTGGCGCCTTCAGCCGCGAAGCGCTGGGCCGACGCTCGCCCGATCCCCGACGCCGCTCCGGTGACGATCGCCACCTTGCCATCGAACTGACCCATCGTCTGCTCCTTCGTCGTCAGCCGGTCTCCCGGGCGGTGCAACTCAGTAGCGGTCCTTCGAGACCCCGTACCAGGGTGGCGGCGGCATGAAGCGCGCCATGGCGTCGTCGATCCAGACGAGGCCGGCCACCAGCTCGCTGCAGCGCCATCCCTGCGCGGTGCGGACGAACTTGGCGTCGTAGTACCCGCCGTCGTTGATCAGCTCGTCGCGCCCGTCCACGATCGTCACCATCGGGGTGAAGACGTAGAAGCGCGAGGTGGCCTGGTCCCCGTCGACCTCGGTGAGGAAGTTGGAGAGGTAGTGCTGGTACGCGGCAAACCCGGCGAGCGCCGTCTCGAGGTACTCGGTGATGGCCGGATAGGTGTCCCTGGCGCCGCCGTTGGGCTGGAAGTCGATCACCGCACCCGGTGTGAAGACCTGTTCGAGCAGCTCCCAGCGACGGGCGTCCACCGCGGTGGTGTACCTCGCCATGACCTCTTGGATCTCCACGCGGTCGGCCGCCGCCCGGATGGCTGCTGGCACCTGCTCGTCGCTGCCCATCATTTCCCCCTCTGGTCGGTTCTCGCTCCGGTGTGGCGCTCAGTACCCGCCGGTCGTGTGATGGCTCAGGTCGCCGGTGAGGACCTGGATGTCGATGCGCTCGCAGAAGCGCCAGCGCTCCTCCACCCGTTCGAAGGTGTCGTGGTGCCGGTTGCTGGCGATGATCTGCAGCGGGAAACCCGGCCGCCCCTGCAGGACGGTCACATACGAGCGCGCCTTGGCGCTCTGGCGGTCCGGGGCCACTTCGACGACGAGGTTGGTCACGACGTGGCTCGTGGACGTGCGGCCGTCCTCGTAGGTGCGCACCAAGCCGCGCAGCATCGCCGGCAGGTCGGTCCCCTGCACGACATGATCGCCCGAGTGCAGTCGGGCGTGGGCGAACAGCTCCCCGATGCCGTCGAAATCGCCCGCGTCGATCAGCTCCGGGTAGCGGAGCACCAGCGCCTTGATCTCGTCGATGTCGTAGGGGTCTCGCATCGTGTGGCCGCGGATCCTAGCCAGAGGTTTGCTCGGGTGACGGATCCCCCGCCGCGAGCAGCGCCTGCATCAGCGCCGCGAGCGGCGTGTGGATCCCGTGGCGAAGTCCGGCCCGAACGACGGCGCCGTAGAGGGCGTCATGCTCCGTCGGGCGCCCTGCCATGCGGTCGTAGTACATGGACGAGCCGAGTCCGGGTGAGGCGCCCTGCAACAGCGCGATGGTCGCAGCCACGTCTGCCTCGCCGAGGTCCGCTCCTTCGGCCCGCCCGACCCGCCAGCACTCCTCCAGCAGCTGCCTGCCCACTTCGGCCACATCGGGCCGGCGCATCACCGCCAGTGGGTGGCGGGTGAGCGCGGTGATGCCGTTGCTCACCACGTTGACCCCGAGCTTGCGCCACGCATCGCGCTGGTACGCGTCCGAGATCTCGATCTCGACCGGCGTGCCGTCGAACAGTCGGCGCAGGCCGGCCGATGCAGGCCTCCTCGGCACGATCACCCGGCTCGCCTCGCCGTGTTTCACCCGGCCCGGCGAGTCGAGGCGCGCACCGATGTAGAGGACCGACGGCAGGACCGAGGCGGCGCCGACCAGCGGTGCGACCGCCTCCTCACCCTCCACGCCGTTCTGCAGCACGACAACCGTCGTCGTCGCGTCGCAGAGCCGGGCCAGCCAGCCAGCCGCGGCGGCCGTCTGGTGCGCCTTGACCGCCAGCAGGACCCATTCCGCGGGGGCGTCGGTGGCACGCAACTCGTCGGGATCGGTCACGACACGAGCCGGGGCGCGCAAGGTCCCGCCGCTCGACTCGATCACGTACTCTCGGAAGCCCCGACGGGCGCAGGCCACGGGGTCCCGCCCGACCGCCGCCAGCTGGGCCGCGAGATACGCACCGATCGACCCGGGACCGACCACGGCGACGGAGCCGGTCATACGCGCGTCCTTGCCGTCCACCCCACGGCCCGGAGGCTATCCGCCACCCGGTTCGGCCGCAGCCCGCAGGCTGCGGATCAGGAGGACGACGTGCTCAGGAGGCCGGAGCGGACACCGAGCCCGAGACCGACCCGGAGACCGACCCGGAGACCGACCCGGACGCCGACCCCGACACCGACCCGGACGCCGACCCCGACACCGACCCGGACGCCGATCCCGACGCGGAGGACGTACCGGAGTTGGCTCCGCTGGGGTTGGCGACGATCGTGATCGGCGTCGTCGTGGGAACCGTCGCGGGTACTGTCGTCGTCGACGCGGGCAGCGTCGTGGCGGTCGGCACCGTGGTCGACGTGCTCGTCGTCGTCGTGGGGTTGTCCGCCGGCGGGCTCGTGGGTTGCATGGTCGTCGTCGTGGTCGGCGCCGCCGTGGTACCCGGGGGTGTCGCCGACGGCACCGGGATGGTCGTCGTCGGCGCCGGGCGCGGGGCGCTGGTCGGTGGCGCGGTCGGCGGAGTGCGGGTAGAAACGAGCCCCACCACGGGGCTCACGCCCAGGGCCGCGGCGACCGTGGAGGGTGGTGCGGTCGCGACCACCGGGGTGCTCGCGGCCGTCGTGGTGGTCCCTCCCACCTTGACCGTCTCCTGACCCTGCTGGCGCTGGGCCCGATCGGCTTCCTGCGCGCTCAACGCCTGATTGGACGGGGCCGGAGGAAGGGCGGGAGGCATCGACAGGGCCAGATAGGCGACCGCCGCAAAACCGAAGACGGCGATCAGCACCGCTGCCCGGATCACCCACCGTCCGTCACGGCTCAGCACACCCGCCATGCTATACCCACGCTGCGTCGCCGTCTCGCATCCTCGCCTCTCTGCGCGCGCATATCCCAAATGCCCGGTCTGGGGCCGGGCGAAGGGTCCGCCGAGGTGGCGACGGTCGTGGACCTCGAGGGGCATCGCTCATCCCCGGCATCCACAACTGCCACCTCCACTCGGGGCTGCTGCGCCTGGGTCGGGCTCGACCACCTGCTCTACTGCACCCCTCGGGTCGACACGATCGTCGAGCGCTTCGGACAGCAGCCGCCGAGGAGCTCTTCGTCCGTCGTCACGCCCTGGCCGATGGCCACGGATGAAGGTGCCGCGACGCGGCGAGGCCCTTGACAGCGATCGCGACCGCACTTACGGTCCGGCCCGACCCCCGATCAAGGCGGTACCCCATGACCGGCTCGCAGCCGCTCGCCCCCGCCCGGCCGCCCCACCAGGCGACGCGCGGCACCGTCTGGCTCCTCGTCGTCTGCCTGGCCCTGGTCGTGACCTCCGTGCCCGCCCTCGCGGGCCCGAAGCGGCTCGGGGCGGCCCCCCGGTCTTTCCGAATGCGGGCCATCGGCGACTCGGTGACCGCGGGGTTCGGGTTCCTGGCCAACGGTCAGGAGATGTCGGTGCTCGACCTCCCCTTCTGCATCCCCCCGGGCGCGGCGCCGAACGACCGGTGCTCGTCCAACTCGCCCGACGGCCCTGGCGCGGGGGGCGCGGTCTCCTGGCTGCCCGACTACGGGCTCGCCGGCAACGTGTCGTGGGCCGCGCAGGCGGCCAACACCTTCGGGCTCTCCGGGACGACGGCGTTCCAGAACCGCGCGGTCAGCGGGTCCACGCCGGCCAACTGGGCCGCCGGCGGTTACCTCCATCCGACGCTCGAAGGCGTCGTCGGCGACGACCCCGACCTCACCGTCATGACCCTCGGAGCCAACCCCCTCCTGTCCGATTTCCTCGAGGGCAGTGGCGCGCTCTGCGCCTTCACCTTCTCCGATGCCCGGCTGCGCGCCTGCTTGAACCGCTACATCCAGGGCCAGCGGGTCGGCCCGCTCGTCCAGGAGGTCGTCGAAGAGCTCCTGGCTGCCCCCCGCAACCACGTCGTGATCTCCCTCTACCACCTGGCGGTGCCGTCGGTCACCCTCTTCTCGGCGCACCAGATCGGGATCCTCTTCGACAGCTTCAACACCGCCATCACCGGCGCGGTGCAGACCACGCCCGGCTATGGGACCCGGGTGTTCCTCATCTCGCCGCCGCGCTTCTTCGTCGGGCGGGGACCGGGGACCTACGTGTGCCCCGCCAACGGCGCCCTCGTCGATGGTCCGAGCCACCAGTCGACGGTGTCCCAGGACGTGCTCGCTGCCAACATCTTCTACTCCTTCTGTGCAGGCGACGACCCCTGGATCATCAGCGCTGACACCGGCATCCACCCCAACCGGGACGGCTACGCGCAGTTCGCGGCCGCACTGGAGAGCCTGGTGCACAGCCAAGGGTGGCTCGGCGGCGTCGGACGGACCCGTCGCTGATCGCTCGCTGCCAGCGGGCGCTCGGCGAGGTCTGCGACCGCTCCAAGATCGCGGCGTGTGCCCCGGATCTATGCTCGGAGCAGAGCGAGCGGGAGGCGACACGATGAGCGCAGCAGTCCTCGGAGCGGGCCGGGTGGCGGTCGTCACCGGCGCCGCGAGCGGGATCGGCGCTGCACTCGCCGCCGGCTTCGCCGAGCAGGGCTGCGCGGTCGTGCTCGCCGACATCGAACGAGAGGCACTGGAGCGGACCGTGTCCGAGCTCGCCGCGACCGGCGCGACCGCCCACGCGGTCCCGACCGATGTCGCCGACCCGGCCGCGGTCGACGCGCTCGCCGGGGCGACGATGGCGCGCTTCGGCCGGGTCGACGTGGTGTGCAACAACGCCGGCGTCTCGACGTTCAACCTCGTCGCCGACCAGACGCCGGCAGACTGGCAATGGGTGCTCGGCGTCAACCTCTGGGGAGTCGTCCACGGCGTCCAGTCCTTCCTGCCCATCCTGCGCCGGCAAGGCACGCCCGCCCACATCGTCAACACCGCGTCGATCGCGGGGCTGCAGAGCGGCATCCCGTTTCTCGGGCCCTACAACGTCAGCAAGGTCGGAGTCGTCTCGCTCTCCGAGACGCTCCAGGCCGAGCTCGCCATGTCGGGCGATCCGATCGGCGTCAGCGTGCTGTGCCCGAGCTCGGTCGACACCCACATCATGGAAGCCGAGCGCAACCGTCCGGCATCCCTCGGCGTCGAGCACCGCAGCGACGTGGCGCAGCAGATGCTGGAGTCGATCCGTGGTTCGTTTCGTGGCCCGGATGGCAAGACCGCCGCCAAGGTCGCCGCACTCGTCATCGACGCCATCCGCACCGACCGGTTCTGGATCATCACGCACGCGAGTGCGCGGGCCGCGCTCGAAGCGAGGTTCTCCGCGATCCTGGAGAGCGCGCCGACCACCTGAGCGAGCGCACATGGACCGGGCGTGACCGAGCGGAGCTGGCTGTCAGGGGCCGGCCGACGCAGGGTCCATGAGGCGGTGCACGTCGTGCACGTGGCTCGGGCATCGGCACGACAGGGGCTGGCTCCCGCTCCCGAGGGTCACCGACGTGAACTCCTGGGTGGCGGTCTCGACCAGGCCGCGCTCGGTCAGACCGAGGTCGGGGACGCCGGCGAGCCCGACAAAGGACAGGATCATGAACGGCGAGCGCATCCCGCAGCCGAGCGCGGCAGCCTCCTCCTCCGCCGCTCGGAGCTCGGCCGCCGCGACCTCCCACGGTTGGTCGGACATGATCCCGGCGAGCGGGAGGGGCATGGCGGCGGTCACCGAGTTCCCGTCGACCACGACACAACCGCCGTCCAGGTCCCGCAGCGCGGCGACCGCGGCCGACATCTCGGCATCGGAGGCGCCGACCACCACGACGTTCTGGTTGGTGCAGTTCGTCGAGATGGCGATGGCGCCGCGCCGGAGGCCGAAGCCGCGCACGAAGCCGAGACCGATGGTCCTGCTGGCGTGGTGGCGGTCGACGACCGCGACCTTCAAGACGTCTCGTGCCGGATCGGCCACCGCGTTGCCCGCCACCACGGGGACCTGGCAGTGGAAGGCCCGCTTGAAGTACCCGTCGTACATCTCCATGGCCTGGACCCACACCTGCTCCGGGGGGTCAGCAGCGGCGGGTCCGGCCGGGTCACCGGCGGCGGCTCCCGCCGCCTCTGCTGCCACCCGGAACGATCCCGCGCCGAACCCGTCGGCGAGGTGGATCGTGCCCCGCAACCACTCAGGCAACGCGTCCTCGTTGGCGAACGTCGCTCGGCCGCCCTCGGCGACGACCCGGCCGCCGACGACGACGACCTCGGGTCTGACGGTCGCGAGGTCGGGGATGATCTGGAGGTCGGCCAGCCGGACCGGCGTCAATGACCCGAGCAGGTGGTCGATGCGGTAGTGCCTCGCGGCATGCAGCGAGCCCATCGCGTAGGCGGTGGCTGCGGGGACCCCGAATCGGATGGCCTGGCGCACGTGGTGGTCGATGTGCCCCTCGTCGGCCAGGTCGCCGACGTGCTTGTCGTCCGCGCAGAAGCACAGCGACGGGTACGCCGGTCGGATCCGCTCGAGGTCGGAGAAGATCGACTCGGTGTTGTCGTTCATCGATCCAGCCATCACTGTCACGACGGCGCCAAGGCGGACCCGGTCGAGCACCTCGTCGATCGTGGCCGCGTTGTGGTCGTCGCCCACCCCGGCGGCGAGGTACCCCCACAGCGGCTCGTCCGACAACCGCGCCGTGTGCCCGGTGATCCGGCGGGCCGAGGCCAGGGTGTGGCGGTAGCGCGCCGTGGCCACCTCGGAGTAGTCGAAGGGGCTCGACTCGCCGAGGGTCACCGACCACGGGCCGGCGACACGCTCCCACACGTCGGCCTCGGCCACGTGCGCGCCTCCGAGCTCGACGTGGGGAAACGCCGGGGTGAGGGGGGTGACCTGCTCGATGATGCGAAGCGGCGTGCCCGTCGTGCGCATGACGTCCATGCCCGGCGTGCCGAGGACGTTGGCGATGCAGTCGGGATCGGCGAGCACCGTCGTCGTGCCCTTGGGGACGACGAGGCGGGCCAGCTCGCCCGGGGGCAGCATCGAGTACTCGATGTGGAAGTGGGCGTCGATGAAGGTCGGGACCACGTGCCCGCCCTGCGCATCGAGTGTGTGGGCGGCAGCCATCCGCCCCGGTGGGGTGACCGCGGCGATGTGCCGGCCTGCGATGACGACGTCGCGCGCGAGGGACTCGCCGGTGTGGACGCTCAGGACCCGCCCGTTGCGGATGGCGAGGTCCCCCGGCTCCTGGCCCGACGCGACCCGTCGCAGGCGCCCGAGCTCGTCCGCGGTCGGCAGGAGGTCGCCGCGGATCGAGGGGGTGACCGCGTCAGGCCGCACCGAGTGCACCCCCATCGGTCGCGGCAGGCCGTTGGCGCGCGCCGGTCGCGGCGAGGTACGCCGCAAGGTCGGCCCGCAGCCGATCCTTGAGCTCCTGCGGCGCGAAGCTGGCCTCGATCGACGTCTCTGCCAACGTTCCGACCGTCCGCCGGTCCCAGCCGAAGGTCGAGGCGCACGCGCTCACCTCGGCCTCCAACCGGAACCCGAGCGGCGCCGGATCGTCGGTGTTGACCGACACCCGCACCCCGGCGCGGCGCAACTGGTCGATCGGATGGGAGCGACGATCCGGGTAGATCCCGAGGATCAGGTTGGACCGTGGCGCCATGCCGAGCGGGATCTGGCGGTCGACGAGCACCTTGACCAGATCCGGGTCCTCGACGGCTCGCACTCCGTGGTCGACGCGGTCGGCACCGAGCAGCTCGATCGCGTCCCACACCCCTTCGGGACCGCTCGACTCACCGGCGTGGACGGTGGTGGAGAACCCGTGCCCCTTGGCCTTGGTGAATGCCGGCGCGAAGCGCTCCCCCGTCCGCCCGGCCGCGTGCTCGTTGCCGTCGATGGAGAGCGCGACCACCCGGCGGGGTCTCGCGTCGATCATCCAGTCGACGAGCTCCGCCGCTTCCGATGCGCTCTGCTGGCGGAGCAGGCTGAGGCACAGCGAGGCCGGGCACAGCCCGTCCTGCTCGGCCTCGTCGAGGCCGGCGGCGAGCGCATCGACCAGGGCGGGGAGCCGACCGTCCCACGGCCCCCAGTGGGTCGGGTTGACGATCAGGTCCGCGTAGCGCACACCCGACGCGCTCTCCCGCCCGGCGAAGCGGTACGCAGCGCGGGCCGCCTGTTCCGCGGTGCGGACCAGCCCGCACTCCCAGTCGAGGAACGTGAGGAAGTTGCTCACCCCCTCGAGCCGGTCGGCGATGTCGTCGATGTCGAAGAGCTTGGCGGCGGCGATCGGCAGGTGCACCCCGCCGGCCTTGGCCATCTCGGCCAGGTCCGCGAGCTCGAAGCAGCCTTCGAGGTGGATGTGGACCTCGGCCTTGGGCAGGCCACGCACGAACGCGTCGTCCACCACGTCGTCCCGGTCGGACGATCCAGGGTGCGGGGATCCCTCGGATGCGGGCGCCATGTGCGAGACCATCTCCTCCAGGTGCGAACTGGCGTTGTGACCGCGACGCTAGAGCTCCCGGGCGACCCGGTGCGCCTCGAAGACCGCGTGTTCGATCCCCCGAGGGGCGAGGCAGTCGCCGATCCGGCGGACGTCGACCCCGTCGGCCCGCAGCTCGTGGTAGAGCCCGTCGACGACATCGCTGCCGATCGAGAGGACGACCGCGTCGACGTCCTCGACCACCGACTCTGTCCCGCTGATCACATCGGAGAGCCGGACCCGGTCGGGTTCGATGGCCGTCACGAGCGACGAAGGGCGGAACGTCACGTCGCCGGCGCGGGTCGCGGCGACGAACGCGGGACGGTCGTTGTGCTCGATGCCTTCTGCGAACGAGGCGGTCGTCGACACCGCGGTCACCCGTACGCCGCGCCCGGCGAGCCACTCGACCGGATCGGAGCTCTGGTAGTACCCACAACCGTCGACCACGACCACGTGCCGCCGGCCGTCGAGCTCACCGCGCAGCACATCCCAGGTGGTGTACACGACGGCCAGGTCGGCGCCGGGGATGTGCTCGAGGTGGGGCAGGGCGGCGTACCAGCCGACCCGGCGCGGCCGGGAGCCCGTCGCGATGAGCGCCACCCCGCCGTCCCCGTCGAGGAGGCTGGCCAACCCGGCGCGGTCCGCAACTGTCCCGAGCCGCACATCGACACCGACCTGGGCGAGGCGCCTCGAACGCCACCGCACGACCTCGCCCATCTCCGCACGGCGGCCCAAAGCGGCGATCAGGTTGACCTGACCCCCCAACTCCGGGGACCGCTCGAACAGCACGACCCGATGACCCCGCTCCGCGGCCACCCACGCCGCCTCCATGCC
>Ga0209698_10004515_pt1 | contig 15232 bp, 12 predicted proteins | sample LitLauG_LLR_2012_FD_187203 | JGI IMG/M metagenome (GOLD analysis project Ga0209698, IMG submission 187203) | Freshwater sediment microbial communities from Pennsylvania, USA - Little Laurel Run_MetaG_LLR_2012 (SPAdes) (version 2) | ecosystem: Environmental > Aquatic > Freshwater > Creek >...
CGACGGTCCCTCCCGACGACGAAGGACGAACCCTGTGCCCCTGATCAGAGACACACCCGCCGGCGAGCTCTCCCCCTATCTGGAGCAGCACCGCACCAACCCGGTCGACTGGTATCCGTGGGGCGACGAGGCCTTCGCCCGGGCGACGGCCGAGGACAAGCCGATCTTCCTGTCCGTCGGGTACTCGGCCTGCCACTGGTGTCACGTCATGGCCCACGAGTCCTTCGAGGACCCGGGGGTGGCCGGGCAGCTGAACGCTTCGTTCGTCAGCGTGAAGGTCGACCGCGAGGAACGCCCCGACGTCGACGCCGTCTACATGGAGGCCGTCCAGGCCATGACCGGGTCCGGTGGATGGCCGATGAGCGTGTTCCTGACCCCGGACCGGCGCCCCTTCTACGGCGGCACCTACTATCCGCCCCGGGACCTGCCCGGCCGACCCTCGTTCACCACCGTCCTCGACGCGCTGCAAGACATCTGGGACAACCGGCGCGCCGAGGTCGAGGAGCAGGCCGACGAACTGGCCGGCGCCATCGCCGCCCGCTCGGTGATCGAGAGCCGACCGGGTGCGCCGTCGCTCCTGGAGGGGATCGGCGGGGAGCCACCCGACCTGCTGGGGCCGGCCGTCGAACAGCTGGCGTCGCGCTTCGACCCCGAGTGGGGCGGATTCGGCGGCGCACCGAAGTTCCCCCAGCCGTCGCTGGTCGACGTGGCCCTGCGCCAGGCGCTCCGGGCCCGGGGCACCGACGCCGGCGCCGCCGCCGAGGCCATGGCCGTCCGCACGCTGGACGCCATGGCCGCCGGTGGCATCCACGACCACCTGGGTGGCGGCTTCGCCAGGTACGCCACCGACACCGAGTGGCTGATCCCCCATTTCGAGAAGATGCTCTACGACCAGGCCGGGCTCCTGCGGGCCTACCTCCACGGCTGGCAGGTCACCGGCGACCGGCGGTACCGCGAGGTCATGGACGGCATCACCGCCTATGTGGCACGCGACCTCACCACCCCCGAAGGCGGCGTGCACTCGGCCGAGGACGCCGACTCGGAGGGGGTCGAGGGGAAGTTCTACGTCTGGACCCCCGACCAGGTGTCCGCCGCCACGTCGGCCGGCGGGCCGGGGGTGACCGCGGCCGTCCGGGCGTTCTTCGACGTGACGGCTGCGGGCAACTTCGAGGGGACGTCGATCCTCCGCCGTCCGGTCGGGGCGCCGCTCACCGGGCCCGAGGAGGTCGAGGAGGGGCGGCGCCTGCTGATGGAGGCACGATCGGCCAGGGTGCGTCCCGGCCTCGACGACAAGGTCCTCACCGAGTGGAACGCCATGTACGGGTCCGCGCTGGCCGAGGCGGCTGCTGCGGCCGGTTCGACCGCCTGGGCCACGGCCGCAGTGGGCATCGGCACGTTCCTCTGCGCCAACCTGGTCGACGATCGGGGGCGGTGGCTGCGCAGCTGGCAGCGTGACGGGGGTGCCCGTCACCTCGCCTACGCCGCCGACCACGCCTGGCTGATCGACTGCTTCACCCGCCTGGCCGAACTGACCGGGCACGCGGTGTGGCTGTCCCGGGCCACGGACACCGCCGACGCCCTGATCGAACGGTTCGGCGACGCCGAGGGGGGTGGGTTCTTCACCACCGCGTCCGACGCCGAGCAGCTGATCGTGCGGACCAAGGACGTGTTCGACGGGGCCACCCCCTCGGCCAACGCCGTGGCCGCCCTGGCGCTCGCCCGCCTGGGATCGCTGACCGGGGTGGCGACCTACACCGTCCACGCCCGACGGGTGGTCGACCTCCTCGGCGACCTGCTCACCCGCCACCCCACCGCGTTCGCCCACACCGTCCTGACCGCCGACCTGCTGGCCGGGGGTGGCACCGAGGTGGTCATCACCGGCGACCGGGCCGACCTCCTCGCCGAGTACCGCCGGGCGTGGCGCCCCGACGCGGTGGTCGCCTGGGGCGAGCCGACCGGGTCGCCGCTGTGGGCCGGGCGGGCTCCCGACCTCGCCTACGTGTGCCGCGACTACGCCTGCCGGGTGCCCGCCGACGACCCGGCCACGCTGGCCGGTCAGCTCGCCGAGGCGAACTGCTAGACAGGTCCGTGTGATGGCAGCACGCTCGGCACGTACCCCGCGCAGCGGCACGGCACGGGACGTCGCCCGTGCCGTCAAGCACCGCGACCAGATCGCCGTCGAGGGCGGGACGGCGCTGACCCTCCTGGTCCTGGCCTGCCACGAGGAGGACACGACCGGGGTCGACCTGGCGTCGGGCGCACTGGTCCGGGTGCGGGTGGACTGGCCCGCGGAGCACGGGCCCGACCTGGCGCCGTTCGACGTCGTGGAGACCCTGCTGGCCGACGAGCCCGAGCGCGACGACCTGGCCCAGCCCGAGGCCGTCACCGCTTCCGGGCTCCCCCGCCACCTGGGCACACTGCACGGCCGCAAGGTCCGCCAGCTCCTCCACCAGCTGGCCGCCCCCGTGGAGGAGCACGTCCTCGGGTTCCCCGGAGCCTCCGCCCCCTACTGGGAATTCAAGGGCTTCCGGCCCTCGCTCGCCCTCATCGAACCGACCAAGGGCCCGGTCCTGTTCCGGCGCATCGGCGACCGCACCGCATGGGTCCGGTTCGGATGGGGACGGAGCGACAACTGGCTGCCGGTCGAGGATCCCCAGCTCGAGCGGGCACTCGACGTGGCCAGGAGGGACCGCCTCCAGGGAAAGGACCTCGCATCGGCGCTGGGGTTCAAGCCCCACTACCTGGTGGCCGCGGTGAGCACGCCGCGTGACGGGCACTGCTACAAGACGGTGCGGGCCCTGCTGCCGCGCAGCTGAGCCGACCCGGGGCACCTGCCGGTGCGCCCAGGGACCGGGTCGTGCGGCGGGAACAGTGTCCTCCTCGCCTACAGTCGGGGATCATGACTGCGCCCGCGCCCTCCTCCGGTTCGCCCGGGGCCGTGCCCGTCCTGCCCGACTACACCGGCGGCTGCATCGCCAACGTGGTGCCCCGACTCCTCGGCGGACTCGCCGCCCCGGCCGACGGGCTGGACTGGCTGCCCGTGGCCGCCGAGCACGCCCGCCAGGTGGTGCTGCTGGTGATCGACGGCCTGGGCTGGGCCCAGCTGCGCCACCGGGCGGCCCTGGCGCCGACCCTCTCGTCCGCCGCCGGCATCGACCGGCCCATCACCTCGGTGGCGCCGACGACGACGGCGGCCGCGCTCACCTCGATCACCACCGGACGGCCACCGGCCGGCCACGGCATCCTCGGCTACCGGCTCGCCGACGGCGAACGCATCATGAACATGCTGCGGTGGACGCTGGGCGCCGACCACGACGCCCGGCGCACCGTGCCGGTGCGCGAGTTCCAGCCCATCGCCCCGTTCCCGGGGGCGCGGGGGCCGGTGCCCGTGGTGTCCAAGGTCGACTTCGGCGGCACCGGGTTCACCGCGGCCCACCTGGGCGACTCCCCGCTCTTCGCCTACCGGGTGGCCTCGTCGCTTGCGCTCGAGGTGGCCCGGCGCCTGCAGGACGGCACGCCGTTCGTCTACGCCTACTATGACGGCATCGACAAGGTCGCCCACGCCGATGGGCTGGGTGACCACTACGACGCCGAGCTGGTGGCCGTGGACCGCATCGTCGCCGACGTGGCTCATGCGCTGCCGCCCGGAGCCGTCCTGGTGGTGACGGCCGACCACGGCCAGATCGAGGTCGGCAACCGCGTCGAGATGCTCGGCCGCGAGGCGATGGCGATGGTCCGCTTCCTCTCCGGCGAAGGCCGGTTCCGCTGGGTGCACGCCCGGCACGGCGCCGCCGCCGACCTCACCGACCTGCTCCTGGAGCGGTACGGCGACACCACCTGGGTCCGGACACGCGACCAGCTGGTCGACGAAGGCTGGTTCGGCGGGGCGCTGGGCGACCGGTTCGCCGACCGGCTGGGCGACGTCGCACTGATCCCGTTCGAGCCGATCGCCTTCATGGACCCGGCCGACACCGGGGAGAACCGCCTGGCCTGCCGCCACGGCTCCCTCACCGCTGACGAGATGCTGGTGCCCCTCGTGGCACTCGGAGGAGAACGACTGTGACCGACGACACCACCCCCACCGGGCCGACCGGGGCCCTGCGACCCGAGGTCTTGGACACCGTCACGCTCGAGCCGGGCACCCCGGGAGCCGACGGCTCCGACGGCGCCGAGGGCGCCGGCGAGGAGGACGCGCACCTCGAGTCCATCGAACAGCCGGCCAAGCTCCTGCGGATCGGCTCCATGGTCAAGCAGCTCCTGGAGGAGGTGCGCCTGGCTCCGCTCGACGAGGCCAGCCGGGGCAGGCTCCGCGAGATCTACGAGCAGTCCATCCGCGAGCTGGCCGACGGCCTCTCGCCCGACCTGGCCGCCGAGCTCGACCGGGTCTCCATCCCCTTCGACACCGACACCCCCTCCGATGCAGAACTACGGATCGCCCACGCCCAGCTGGTGGGATGGCTCGAAGGACTGTTCCACGGGATCCAGGCCACGCTGGTGGCCCAGCAGGTGGCGGCGCGGGCCCAGCTGGACGAGATGCGCCAGCGCTCGATCGGTGGCGGCCCGGGCCCGACCGACGGGCGCCCGGGGACCTACCTGTAGGGCTGCCCCCCGGGCGGGCCGCTCCCGGCCGCCCCGCTCAGGCGCCGGCGGCCGCCAGCGCCTCGGCGGACAGTGCTGCACGCCCACGCAGGATGTCGGCGGCCTTTTCGGCCACGGCGATCACCGGGGCGTTGGTGTTGCCGCGGGGGATGGTGGGCATGACCGAGGCGTCGACCACCCGGAGTCCCTCGACCCCCCGCACCCGCAGCTCGGGGTCGACCACCGCCAGCTCGTCCACCCCCATCTTGCAGGTGCCCACCGGGTGGTACGTGGTCTGGGCGTTGGCCCGGACGTAGGCCTCGAGGTCGGCGTCGGAGTCCGACTCCGGCTCGAGGACGGGCGCTCCCTTCCAGTCGGCCAGCGGTGCCGTCCGGGCGATCTCCAGGCACATCCGCAGCCCGGCCACCTGGGACCGCATGTCCTCGGGTTCGGCGTAGTAGTTGTGGACGATGTGGGGCTTGCCCGTCGGGTCGGGCGAGACCACGGTCACGTACCCCCGGCTGACCGCCTTGGTCACGTTGCCGCCGATGGTGAATCCGTGTGCCGTGCCGGGCACCAGGCCCTCCTCCTGGAACACCGCCGGGATGAAGTGCATCTGGATGTCCGGCTCGTCGAGGTCCGCACGGGTGCGGAGGAACCCGCCGGCCTCGACCCCGTTCGAGGTCAGCGGCCCCTGCCCTTCGGACATGAACCGGGCGAGGTTCTCCTCGGTCATGGCGCCGAACAGGCTGTCCGACTGCTCGGACAGGTAGCTGGCGCCGGCGATCGGGTGGTCCTGGAGGTTCAGTCCGACCCCGGGGACCTCGGCCACCGGTGGGATCGACAGCGCGGCCAGCTCGGCCCCCCGCCCGATGCCCGACAGCATGAGCAGTTGGGGCGAGTTGTACCCGCCGGCGCACAGGAGCACCTCGCCAGCGGTCCGGTACTCGACCGGCACACCGTCGCGCACCGCGGCCACGCCGACCGCACGGGTCCCGTCGAACAGGATCCGCAGCACCTGCACACGGGTGGCCACCTCGAGGTTGGGCCGCCCCGCCGCCTCGCGCAGGTAGGTGGCGGCGGTGCTCCCCCGCAGCCCGTCGCGCTGGGTGACCTGGTACCAGCCCACCCCGTCCTGGTGGTCGCCGTTGAAGTCGTCGTTGACCGGGAGCCCGTAGTTGGCCCCGGCCTCGACGAAGGCGGCCGCCACCGGGTTGCGTGACCGTCCCTCGCTCACCCGCAGCGGGCCACCCACCCCGTGGTAGGCGTCCGCCCCGCGCTCGTTGTCCTCGGAGCGGATGAAGTAGGGCAGCAGGTCCGACCAGCCCCATCCGGCGCACCCGAGGTCGCGCCACTCGTCGTAGTCGACCCGGTTCCCCCGCATGTACACCATCATGTTCAGCGACGACGAGCCACCGAGCATGCGTCCCCGCGGCAGGTAGACCCGCCGGTTGTTGCACTGCGGCTCGAACCCCGTCATATAGTCCCAGTCCTTGTCGGTCCGGAACAGTGCGCTGTAGCCCAACGGCATGTGGATGAAATCGCTCGTGTCAGGTCCACCGGCCTCGAGCAGCAGGACCGATGTGTCCGGGTCCTCGCTCAGCCGATCGGCCAGCACGCAGCCGGCCGAGCCGGCACCGACGATCACGTAGTCGTGCGCCATTGCTTCCTCCTGTGGTCCGCCGACACCGGGGCCCGCCTGGCGCCCGGTCGATGAAGCTGGTCCACCGTAGCGCTATTCAGGAGAAAACGCTCGGTTCCTATTTCGAATTTCCGTGTGATTCTGTCGACGGCTAGTTACAACTCAGAGGAGGCTGTCGGCCATCCGGTCCCGATAGTCCCAACTGGTCAACGACACCGGACGCAACCGGAACCCCACCTCGTCGACCGCAGCGCTCCGCAACCGCACCGCCAACGGACTGTCCACACCGCCGAGGTAGCGACCGAGGAGCCGGTCGAGGGTGGCGGCACCGCCGACCCGGTCGAGCTCGACCCGGGCCCTCCCGCGCACCCCGTGGTAGGGCGGGGCGTCGCCGGCGACCTCGAATCCGCATTCGGGCCGGCGCTCGAGGCACCGCACCAGCGTCGACGTGGGTCGGGTGGCGCCGACGAGCTCGAGGCCCTCGGGCACGAACCACACGGACAGCACCAGCGGCCCGCCGGGTCCGGCGTCCACGCCGAGCCGGACCGGGATCACGGATGCGTGCAGGAAGGCGGCCACCTGGTCGGTCGACCACGGGCCGCGGACGACGGGCAGCTCGGACGAGGACATCCACCCAGCCTACGACCCCGTCGGGTCGTCCGGACGAGACCCGCGACCGGGCGTCAGTGCGGCGGCGCCACCGTCCGGGCCAGGATCCCGAGGGTCGCCCGCAGCGCACCCTCCGACAGCACCGGAAAGATGCCGGCCTCGCGCCACTCGGGGGCGATGTCCGACCAGTCGTAGTACGAGGTCACCTCCGTACCGCCCTCCACCGGCTCCAGGACGTAGCCGTAGACGTGCCCGATCTGCGGGCGGATCTGGCCGGTCACCGTCCAGGCCACCGTGCGGTCCTGGTCGAAGGCGGTGATCTCCACGGTCACGTCGTACTCCCCCATCGGGTAGTCGTTGAGCGCTTCGCGGTCCATGTGCACGACGAAGGTGTCGCCGACCCCACGCACCGGGTGCCCGGTCGCCGACTGGAGCATCCCCGAGCTGTCGATGGCCACGTGCCCCCGGGGGTCGCACAGCAGGCGGAACACCGCCGCCGGGTCTGCGGCCACCCTGCGGGTGACCTCGATGCGCTCGTCCGACGGGGTGCCTGTGGTGTCCATGACCCGATCCTGGCACGCGGGCGGTGGATCCGACCGGTGCGGACCGGCCTATCGTCGGGGCGATGCATGCGACACGGCGGACACCGCCGCGCTGGTGGGTGCTCGGACCGGCGACGGCCGTGGCGCTGGCCGTGCCGGTGATCCTGGCCACCCGGTGGGGACCGATCGTCGCGTCGCAGCCCGCATACCTGCTCACGCTGCTGCTGGTCGGTGCGGTCTCCGTCGTCGGCCTCGCCTGGTCCCTGGTCGACATCGGCCGGGAACGCCCCCGTGTCCGCGAGCGGTCCCGGTTCCGGGTGGTCGGCTCCCGGGTCCTCGGCGTCGCCGGGACCGTCGTGCTCGTCGCCGGCCTGGCGTGGCTGCGCCCGCTGCCCGCCACCGACGTGGCGGTGGCCGCCATGTCCGGCGGCCCGGCGGTGCGCGTGGTCGACTCCTCCACCCGCATCGAGCTGCTCCCCACCGGGCACGCCGCCGCCACCGGCCTGATCTTCTATCCGGGCGCCCTCGTCGACCCCCGGGCCTACGTGCCCCTCCTGACACCCCTGGCCGCCGACGGCTTCCCGGTGGTGGTGGTCAAGCCGCCCTACGGGATCGCCCTCCTGGCCACCGGGGCCGCCAGCGGCATCATCGGGAGCATCCCGGCGGTGCACCGGTGGGTGGTCGGCGGTCACTCGCTGGGCGGCGTGGCGGCCACCTCGTACGCCGGGGCCGGACACGCCTCAGTCGATGGACTCCTGCTGTGGGCCTCCTACCCGAACGGGAGCATCGCCTCGGCCACGTCGCTCCAGGTCACCTCGGTGTCGGCCGGCAACGACGGCCTGGCCACCCCGTCCAAGATCGAGGCGTCGAAGCACGACCTACCCCCGGACACCCGGTTCGTGACGGTGGAAGGTGCGGTCCACGCCTACTTCGGCGACTACGGGACCCAGCGGGGCGACGGCACCCCCACCATCAGCCGGGCCGACGCCCAGCGCCAGATCGAGTCGGCCTCGCTCGGCCTCCTGCGCCGCGTCGACCGGCGGAGCGGACCGTGACCGACGCCGCGCACCCCACGGCCGGCGACCCGCGGACCAACTACGAGCGCATGCTCGCCGGGGAGCTCTACCTGGCCGACGATCCCCGCATCGTGGCCGAACAGGCCGAGGCCCACCGACTGATGGAGCAGGTCAACGCTGCGCCGGCCGCCGACCGGTCCGGTCGGGACGCACTGCTGCGGCGCCTGCTCGGCGGGCTCGGCCGGGACGCGGTGGTCCGGGCCCCGCTGTACGTCGACTTCGGCTTCCACCTGACGATCGGCGACCGGACCTTCGTCAACTTCGGGCTGGTCGCCCTGGACGTCGCCCCGATCACCGTCGGGGCCGACTGCCAGCTCGGACCCAACGTGCAGTTGCTGACCCCGATCCACCCGCTGGACGCCGACCTCCGTCGGGACAAGTGGGAGCAGGCCGCCCCGATCACCCTCGGCGACAACGTGTGGCTGGGCGGCGGGGTGGTGATCCTGCCCGGGGTCACCGTCGGCGACGACACCGTGGTCGGCGCAGGCGCCGTGGTGAGCCGCGACCTGCCGGCCGGGGTGCTGGCCGTCGGCACACCGGCCCGGGTGCTCCGCCGGCTCTGACCTCGTCCGGTCGGGACCGGCGCCCAGGGTCCTGGCGCGCCGCGGTCGCTCCCGGCGCCGGGTCACCCGGAGGCCAGGGCCGGGGCCCGTCCCAGGTCAGCGGGACACCACGGTCCGCAGGTCGCGGTCGCGCTATCGTCGGAATCACACCGCTGTAACTCGTCCACAGCCTGTGGACAGCCCTTCGGGGCGCCTTCCACGGGCCGGGCGACCGATCCGAGGAAGGCGCGCAGACGTTGGCAGCACGGTCGTTCACCCACCTGCACACCCACACCGAGTTCTCGATGCTGGACGGGGCGGCGCGGGTGAAGGACCTGGTGGACGCCGCCGTCCACGACGGACAGCCGGCCCTCGGGATCACCGACCACGGCAACATGTACGGGGTCCTCGACTTCTACGCCGCGTGCCGCAAGGCCGGCATCAACCCGGTCATCGGCACCGAGGCCTACATGGCCGGCGAGTCCCGCCACGAGCGGCCCGTGCGGCGCGGCAAGGTCGACGACACCGGGGGCGACACCGGCGGTGGGGAGAAGCTCTACTACCACCTCACCCTCCTGGCCGAGTCCAACGAGGGGTACCGCAACCTGTTGAAGCTCTCGTCGGCCGCCTACCTCGAGGGCTACTACTACAAGCCCCGCCTGGACTGGGAGCTCCTGGAGCGGCACGCCAAGGGGCTCATCGCCACCACCGGCTGCCTGGGCGGCGTGGTCCTCCAGGCGCTGCTGGCCGACGACCAGGTGAAGGCCGAGACGCTCGCCGGTCGCCTGCAGGACATCTTCGGCAGGGGCAACCTGTTCGTGGAGATCCAGGACCACGGCCTGCCCGAGCAGCACAAGACCAATCCCGCCCTGGTCGAGATCGCCCACCGCATCGGGGCCCCGCTGCTCGCCACCAACGACAGCCACTACACCCACCGCGAGGACCACGTCGCCCACGACGCCCTGCTGTGCGTGCAGACCGGGGCGCTCATCGACGACCCCAAACGGTTCAAGTTCGAGGGCGAGGAGCACTACCTCAAGTCCGCCGCCGAAATGCGCCACCTCTTCCGCGAGCTACCCGAGTCGTGCGACAACACGCTGCTCATCGCCGAACGGGCCAACGTGGAGATCGACTTCGGCAAGCCGTCGCTGCCCCAGTTCCCGGTGCCCGACGAGTTCACCGGTGACACCTACGAGGTCCGTGCCGCCGCCTACCTGCGGCACCTCAGCGTCGAGGGCGCCAAGGAGCGCTACGGCATGCCGATCCCGGCCGAGGTGATGGAGCGCCTCGACTACGAGCTCGAGGTCATCGGCAACATGGGCTTCAGCGCCTACTTCCTGGTGGTGTGGGACCTGATCCGCTTCGCCCGCTCCCAGCGGATCCGGGTCGGACCCGGACGGGGCTCGGCGGCGGGCTGCTGCGTGGCCTACTGCCTCCAGATCGTCGATCTCGACCCGATCAAGTACGACCTCCTGTTCGAGCGCTTCCTCAACCCGGGCCGCATCCAGATGCCCGACATCGACATGGACTTCGACGAGCGCTACCGGGGCGACATGATCAAGTACGCCGCCGAGCGCTACGGGTCGGACCACGTCGCCCAGATCGTCACCTTCTCGACCATCAAGGCCCGGGCCGCCGTGCGCGACGCCTCGCGGGTGCTCGGCCTGCCCTACATCGTGGGCGACAAGATCGCCAAGGCCATGCCGCCCCTGCTCATGGGGCGCGACACTCCGCTCGCCGCCTGCCTGGACAAGACGGAGGGGTTCGAGGAGGGGTTCCAGCTCGCCGGCGAGCTGCGCACCATGTACGAGACCGACCCCGAGGCCAAGCGGGTCATCGACGTGGCCAAGGGGCTCGAGGGCCTGCGACGGGGCGACGGCATCCACGCCGCGGCCGTCGTCATCACCGATCAACCGCTCACCGAGTACGTCCCGATCCAGCGCAAGCCGGACAGCGCCAACCCCGACGACGCCCCGATCGTCACCCAGTACGAGATGCACGGCGTCGAGGACCTCGGGCTGCTCAAGATGGACTTCCTCGGGCTCCGGAACCTGTCGGTCATCGAGCGGGCACTCGACCTGATCGAGTCGTCGACCGGGTCGCGCCCCGACATCGACAACATCCCGCTCGACGACGAGCCGACCTTCGTCATGCTGCGCAAGGGCGACTCGATGGGCGTGTTCCAGCTCGAGGGCGGCCCGATGCGGTCGCTCATGCGGTCGCTGGCGCCGACCACCTTCGACGACGTCGCCGCCCTCGTGGCCCTGTACCGGCCGGGCCCGATGGCGGCCAACATGCACCGGGACTACGCCGACCGAAAGAACGGCCGTCAGCCGGTCACCTACGAGCACCCCGACCTCGAGGGGATCCTGGCCGACACCTACGGGCTGATGATTTACCAGGAGTCGGTCATGCGGGTCGCCCAGAAGTTCGCCGGGTACACGCTCGCCGAGGCCGACAACCTCCGCAAGGCGTGCGGCAAGAAGATCCGCGCCCTGATCCAGGCCGAGCGCGAGAAGTTCGTGGCCGGCTGCGTCACCGAGGGCTACGGCGCCGAGCTCGGCACCACGCTGTTCGACATCATCGAGCCGTTCGCCGACTACGCGTTCAACAAGTCCCACTCCTACGGCTACGGCTTCATCGCCTACCAGACGGCGTGGCTGAAGGCGCACTTCCCGGTCGAGTACCTGGCCAGCCTGCTCACCTCGGTCAAGGACAACAAGGACAAGACGGCGATCTACCTCGCCGAGTGCCGCACCCTCGGCATCGAGGTGCTCGTTCCGGACGTGAACCGGTCGCGGGCCGAGTTCACCCCGGACTTCACGGCCGGCGAGGGCGACATCGGCACCTCGGGCGACAGCGCCGGCGCCATCACCTTCGGGCTGGCGGCGGTGCGCAACGTGGGCGAGGCTCTCGTCGCCCTCATCGTCGCCGAGCGGGAGGCGGGCGGGCCCTTCGCCGACTTCTACGACTTCGCCCAACGGGTCGATCCCCAGGTGCTGAACAAGCGGACCATCGAGTCGCTGATCAAGGCCGGCGCCTTCGACTCCATGGGCCACGCCCGCCAGGGCCTCTTCCTCGCCTTCGAGGAGATCGTCGACCGGACCCTCGAGCGCCGACGCGAGCACGACGCCGGGGTGATGTCGCTCTTCGCCACGCTGGAGGAGCCGGCCGAGGGCCAGACGACCGGGTTCGCCGACACCCGGCTCCCCATCGCCGACACCGAGTTCGACAAGTCGCTCCGCCTGGCCTTCGAGAAGGAGATGCTGGGGCTCTACATCAGCGACCATCCGCTCATGGGCCTCGAGGGGAGCCTGTCCCGGTTGACCGAGTGCGGTCTGGCCGAGCTGCGCGACTACGACCCCGACGCCATGGCCGCCTCCGGCTACGACGGCGGCGGGGTCAAGGTGGTGGGCGGGGTGATCACCGAACTCCAGCGGCGGTACACGAAGAAGGGCGACCTCATGGCGACCTTCGTCCTGGAGGACCTGAACGCCTCCATCGAGACCTTCGTGTTCCCGAAGACCATGGCCGACTACGGCGCCCTGCTCGACGACGACGCCATCGTGGTGATCAAGGCCCGGCTCGACATGCGCGACGAGCGCCTGAAGCTCGTGGCCATGGACGTCCAGCGACCCGAACTGGTGGCCGACGGGCTCCGTGACCTGCGGATCTCGCTCCCCCTCGGGACGTTGACCGACCGCACGGTGGACGACCTCAAGCGCCTCCTGTCCGACCACCCCGGCCACTCCCCCGTCCTGCTCCATGTAGGCGACAAGGTGCTCCGTCTGCCCTCGGAATTCAACGTCGACTCGAGCCGCGGCCTGATGGGCGAGCTGCGGGTGCTGCTCGGGCCCAACGCCATCCCGGGCTGACGTCCGACCGGCCGGACCGGCCGTCCGGGACGGGTCCGAGGGCGGCACGGGCGGAGCCCAGACTGACACGTCGTCAGATGGGCGGGATCGGGCGGCCCGGTCGGGCGCCCGGTGCATGTCGGCTGCGTCCCTGGTCAGGGCGTCGCGGAGCCGTCGCGAGGGGCCGGATACGACAGGCCCCCGAAAACCTCGTAAAATAGACGGACGGCTCCTGGCGTGGACGATCCGTGACGACGCCCCACCCCTGCGGCGGCACGTCCCGGAATCCACGGTCAGCCAGGTGCGGGGGACAGTCGCAGGGAGATCGAGGAGTACGGAACGACTTATGTCCATCCAGGTGGAGACCAAGGATTGCACGTCGATCAGTGACGCCGAGCTGGCCGAGATGGCCGACCTCTGCGCCGAACGGGAGCCCCGCTTCGACATCGGGTTCCTGTCGAAACAGCGTGAGGAGTGGGTGCTGGTCACACGGGCCCGTGAGGGCACCAAGCTCCGTGGCTACTCCTTCTCCACCCTGGAGCGGATCGGCGGGACGCCGTCGCTGCTGATCGGACTGGCCACCGTCGACCGCACGTCCCGTGCCGACACCGTCCTGCGGGCCATGATGGGCGACAAGTACCGGCGGGCGCTGCTCGCCTTTCCCGACGAGGACGTCCTGGTGGGCACCCGCCTCCTGGGCCCCGACGGGTTCAAGGCCTTCGCCGGCCTGACCGACGTGGTCCCCGCTCCCGACCAGAAGGCCACCGGCGAGGAGCGGGCCTGGGGTCGCCGCCTGGCCAAGCGCTTCGGCGCCGACGGCCGGATCGACGACCGGACCTTCGTGGTGACCTGCGACGGTCTCGAGGCGGGCGGGTTCGACTTCGCCAGCCACAAGTCGGAGTCCGGTGCCGAGTACGCCGCCTTCTTCGAGACGGTGGACGTCGTCGGGGGCTGCCGCCTGGTCACCTTCGGCTGGGCGATGGCCGAGGACCTGGCTGCCGGCAAGCTCGGCGGACGCTGACCCGCGCCGCCGGCACCCCGGGACCGGGGGCGCCGTCCACAGCCACGACCGGTGGCCCAGGCAATAGCATGGACCCGTGAAGGTATCCACAAGGGGGGACTACGCCAGCAGGGCGCTCCTGTCGCTGGCCCTGCACGCCGAGACCGACGGCGGGAGCCCCACGGCGGTGCGTGACATCGCCGAGCGCACGGGCCTCCCCCAGCCCTACCTCGAGCAGATCCTCCTGGCGCTGAAGGGCGCCGGCCTGGTCCGCTCCAAGCGGGGCGTCGGGGGTGGCTACGTCCTCGCCCGCCCGCCCCAGGAGATCACCCTCTCCCAGATCGTCTCGGCGGTCGACGGCCCGATCGTGGCCGGCGACTTCGGACTCCCCCACGAGAACGGCGCCTGCGACCACGAGGGCCAGTGCGTCCTGCTCGACGTCTGGGCCGACGTGGGTGAGCACATGCGCACCCACCTCGACTCGTTCAACCTGGCCGACATGGTCGACCGCGCCCAGGGCCGGGTGCCCGTCGTCCGCGACGCGGCCGTCTGACCCCGACGCCACCCGACCCGTGACCGCACTGCGCCTGGTCGTCCTGGTGGCCGGCATCTCGGTGCTGGTCGCCGACGCCTACAGCGTCCTGACGGTCCTGATCGTCCCCCGGGCGGCCACCAGCCGACTCACCTATCCGATGGTGCTGTCCCGCGGCCTGTTCCGGCGGATGGCCAGGGTGGCCCGCACCTACGCCACCCAGGACCGGATCCTGGCCCTCAGCGAACCGGTGGCGCTCATCGTGCTGCTGACCACGTGGCTGACCATGGCCGTACTCGGGTTCACCCTGGTCAATTGGGGCATCGGCAGCCAGCCGTTCGCCGAGGCGTTCTCCGAAGCGGGGTCGTCGGTGTTCACCCTCGGGTTCACCCTGTCCCACACCGAGGGCTCCCGGGTGGTCGACTTCATCGCCGCCGGCACCGGCATGGTGCTGGTGGCCCTGCAGATCGCCTACCTCCCCACCCTGTACGCCGCCTACAACCGACGCGAGACCCTGGTCACCCTCCTGGAGAGCCGGGCCGGGTCGCCGGCCTGGGGGCCCGAGCTGCTGATCCGGCACCAGCTGGTCGGGACGGTGGACAACATGGCCAACCTCTTTGCCGAGTGGGAGCGCTGGGCGGCAGACGTGGCGGAGAGCCACTCGACCTACCCGTCGCTGCTCTACCTGCGGTCGCCACGCGCCACCAACTCGTGGATCGTGAGCCTGGTGGCCGTCATGGACGCTGCCGCCCTCCTGCTGGCCATCGACCCCGAGGGCGCGCCGATCGAGGCGCGCATGTGCATCCGCATGGGATTCACCTGTCTGCGCGACATCGCCCGGGCCACCAGGATCCCCT
>Ga0209698_10004516_pt1 | contig 15230 bp, 12 predicted proteins | sample LitLauG_LLR_2012_FD_187203 | JGI IMG/M metagenome (GOLD analysis project Ga0209698, IMG submission 187203) | Freshwater sediment microbial communities from Pennsylvania, USA - Little Laurel Run_MetaG_LLR_2012 (SPAdes) (version 2) | ecosystem: Environmental > Aquatic > Freshwater > Creek >...
ACTACCGACTGGCCAGGGACCGCCGACCGATGTTCCGGCTGGAGGGATGGATTCGCCGACATATCCGGAAATGCTTTTGGCTGCGGTGGCACCAACCTGAAGGGCGAGAGCGGCGGCGCGCAGCCTGGGGTTGCGAGGCTGCGTGCTGAAAGCGGTGCAGAGTACCCGGGAGCCTGGCATTTGGCCGGGACCGGCGCCTGCAAAGCGCGCTCTCGCACGCGACTCTGCGCCGTTATGGCTTTCTCATGGTGTGGGAGGGTGGCGGTGCGCAATCCCGTCCCCCGGCCCGATCGATTTATGGAAACTGATAAAAGATCCCGGCCGATGCGCGCGCGAGGTGGTTGTGCTGCGCCAAATAGCCCTTCAGCTCCATCCCAAACCCCACATGCTGCGTCACGTAATAAAGCGCGCCCACACTAACGTTGCCGGCCAGATCGCTGTGGCCCCGGTTGACGGTCGCCGTCGTGCTGAAACCGCTCGTATAGGTGCTCGACGACAAATGCAGGACGCCCGCACCTAGTCCAATGTATGGTACCCAGCCGCTCTTATTCGCAAAACGGATTTTAACGCCGCCGTTGACGTCCACCAGACTCGACCGGTACAGGCCCTTGCCTGTATTGTTTGCGCCATAGGTGAACGCATAGCTGATGAGCGGAGAATATGAGAAATCGATGAACGGCACCAAATGCTTGGAGACCGGATCAGCCAGACTGCCGCCTACCGACCCGTGCGCGCCCAGCCCGAAGATTCCTCCCGCCGAGAAAGCTGCGATTCCCACGTTCGTGTCAGTCTGCTGCGAGCGCGCGGGCGAGCTTGAAATGATCAAACCGGCCGCCACTGAGCAGAGAACCGATCCGCGCGCGGCGTGATGCATCAGCGATTTCCCCCCTGTTGTCTGCCTAAATACTGCGTACACCCATGTTGACGATGTCATCCACCTGCATGGTTTCCTTCACCACGAAAGGCTCGCCGTATTTCACGCCGATCAGATTACCGTAGAACCGCGCGACGGCGCCCAGCCGCTCGCGGATTTCCTGTTCCTGGGGAAACAAATCGCTGCCCTCGCCCTGCGCGCCGTATTGCGAGTGATAACTCAACAAGGCCGCCATGCGGGCCTCGAATTGGCCGCTAATATCCACCACGAACGAGGGCGTGACATTGGCGTACAGCGACGCATAGATCACTTTGAAAGGGCGGTGCGGCTCGGAGTATTCGTCCAGCTTTTTCAAGCCCGCCAGGAAGCAGGCTTCGTAGCCCAGTTCGCTGGCGCGGTAGTGATCGGGATGGCGGCCCTCCCAATACGGTAGGATTAACACGCGCGGGCGCAACTCGCGGATCTTCACCGCCAGTGTCATGCGTGCGCTGAGAGTGTTCTCCAGGCGCGCATCGGGGAACCGCAGATTGCCGCGCCACTGGAGCCGCATATGCCGCGCCGCCGCTTCGGCTTCCGCCAGGCGCTGTTCGGGAGTGCCGCGCGTGCCCATGTCGCCGGCCGTAAGGTCGAGCACTCCTGCACGGTAGCCTCTCTCAGCCATGCGGATCAGGGTTCCGCCGCAAGTCTGCTCGATATCGTCCGGATGGGCGGCAATCGCCAGAATGTCCAGACTCATGCGCGGGCTGCCAGTCTCTTCAGGAATTCGTCCATGCCTACCCTATACTTGAAAGCCTTGCGGCCGTCGATCGCGATCACCGGCACCTCTTCGTTGTACAGCGGCAGCCACTCGGGATGGCGGTCAATATCGATTTCTTCGAGCTCGAAGGCCGCCCGCCGGCGGGCCGCCGCCAGCACCTGCTTCGCCTCCTCGCACAGGCAGCATCCCACACGCGTGTAGAGAGTCACTCGGGTCATTCCCAGTAATGGTCCCGCCGCCGGTTGTACCGGCCGCTGGCGCCCATCACTTTCACCAGCACGACGCCAGCCACAAATCCGGCTATATGCGCGAAAAAGGCTGTCCCGCCCTGGGAAAGGTGGGTCCGCGCAATCGAGCCAAGCCCGCTGAACAACTGGATGACGAACCAATATGCCAGCATGATGGGCGCCGGAATCTCGATGGTCGTGATGAAGAACAGGATAAACACCAGCGTGAGAATCCGTGCGCGGGGGAACTTCACCAGATATGCTCCCATCACGCCGGCGATTGCGCCGCTGGCCCCCACCATGGGTACCGTGGAATATGGGTTCGCGATCACCTGGCCCAGCGCCGCTGCGATTCCGCAGAGCAGATAAAACAGCAGGTACTTCCCGTGCCCCAGCAGGTCCTCGATATTGTCCCCGAAGATCCACAGGAACCACATGTTGCCCAATACGTGCATCCAGCCTCCGTGCAAAAACATTGAGGTCAGGATGGAACTTAGCCGGACATGGTCCGGCACCAGCCCGTAATACTCGATCAAGACATTGCGGTTGTAAGAGCCGAGGGAGGCTTCGAACAGGAAGACCAGCAGGTTCACCGTAATGAGCGCAATAGTCACTACCGGCCGCGAATAACTGGGCTGCGTATCTTTGAGTGGGAACATTTAGATGGCAGGGACCGCGCGTCCAATGCGCGCCCGCATATCCGGATGCTCACGACGGGGCGCCCGTTGCATCAACGCGCGGATCTCATCCACGCCGCAAATTCCGCCGCGCGCGCCCAAGGCCGTGCAGTTGAGCGCCGCCATGGCGTTCGAGAAATCCAGTGCCTCCGCCAGAGTCATGCCTTGCAAAACAGAATAGCAGAAGGCGCCGTGGAACACGTCGCCGGCCCCAGTGGTATCCACACAGTTCACCACAAATGCCGGCGAATACAGGAAGCGGCCGTTCTCCAGCGCCAGCGCCCCGTGCGCGCCCAGAGTCATGGCTGCCACTCGCATGCCGTATTCCCGCTGGATCAGTTCCAGCGCGCGCAGAGGATCGCGCTCGTTAGTCCACTGCGCCGGGAACTCGGAGCTGGCGATCAGGTAATCCACGTGCGGCAAAACCCGATCGAAGCCGTGATAGATGGTGTCGACATCCACCGTCACGGGAATGCCGGCGCCGTGCGCGATGCGCGCCGCGTGCGCCACGGCGGGCGTATCGTGCCCGTCGATATGCAGCAGGCGCGCGCACAGGATCTGGTCCGGGGTGATCTCGGCGGGATCGATGCGCAGGCACTCGGGCCGCGCCCACAGCACGGTGCGCTCGCCGGTGCCGCGATCGATGATGATGTAGGCCGACTGATTGGGGCAGCCCGTGCGGCGTTGTACGTGGTCCACATTGATGCCCGCCTCGAGCAGGCTGGCCAGTTGGACGCGCCCGCGCTCGTCGTCGCCAATGGTGCCGATGTATTTGGTGCGCAAGCCCAGGCGCGCGCAGGCAGCCATGGCGCTGGCCACTTGGCCGCCTGGACTGACAATCTCCTCCTCAAACGGAACTTTGCCGGCATACGCGGGAAAACGGGGAACCACCAGTAGGGTGTCGGTAGCGTTCAGGCCTACGCCGGCCACATCGAATTGGGGGGGCACGGGACTATTGTAGATGGAAGTCGGGAGTCAGGAGCCAGGAGTCGGAATCGCGCCAAGTCCGCGCCCAGGTCTTTCATCACCCCGTTTCAAGACATCAAGGCACGTTATGCGGGCACCGATCCGAACGAATTGCAGGCTCTGATCGACGATACGGTGCGGGAGGTTCGCGCACAACGGCGTGCCAAAGCCATGGCCGACAAAGCCTGACGCGCGTGGCGTAGAGCAGCTCGACGAGTTGCGGGCAACGCTGCAAAGGCCGGCTCTAGCCGTGCGCATCAAGCGCCGGGGGTTTGCCGACAACATGGGCTCGCTCGGGGCACGAGGGGCTGCTCGCCCTCGCCTTTCAGGCGCGCCTAGTTCTTAACCCCAATCTCGTAGACGTAGATATAGTGCAGCACGCCGCCAGCCGTAATCGGCACGATCCCCGAGGGCGTCCACCCGCGGATCTCGTAGTCGTTCGACACGACGCGCGCCCCAGGCTTTAGATACTTCTCCAGATTAGGGCGCAGGCGCTCGTTGGAACTGGTCAGCAAGTACAGGGTCACGACGTCGGCCGGGCTGAGGTCCACCTTCAGCATATTCTCGTGAATCAGCTTAACGCGGTCCGCCAAGCCCAGATCCTTGATGCGCGCTTGCGTGGATTTGCACAGGTCCCCCCGCAGTTCCACGCCCACCGCGCGCGCCTGGAACTTCTGCGCCGCCGTGATAATGATACGGCCGTCGCCGCTGCCCAGGTCGTAGACCATCTCGCCCGGCTTCACCCGCGCGGCGGTGAGCATTCTGTCCACCACCTCCTGGGGGCTAGGGATGTATGGCGCCAGGCTCTCCTTGCTAAACTGTTGGCAATAAGAAGGCGTCCAGGCTCCCAAGGCCAGAAGCACCGCCGTCGATAGGGTGTGAACGCGCATTGACTATTGGGAAGCGCCGTTCGCCGCACGCTTACCCAATCTTGATTTTACTATACGGGACATGATATCGCCCCATGCATTCCACAGATCGCGCGGCCGGGTGATGGTGTACTCGACTCCCTTGAGGTATTTCACCGCATTTCCGATGGCGTCGCGCCACGGAACAGATTGCGGGTCGAGGTTGTAGTTCATGTAGAAAAGCGGGTATTCCACATCCGCGACTTTCTTGAGCGACTCCTGCGGCACACCGTTGTCCAGCAGCACCTTCGGTCCGGCGAAGATTACCGCGTCCGGATGGCCGCGCGCGTTCAACTCCGCGGTAAACAGGCTGGTCAGGAACTCCGTTTCCCCGCGCTTCTGGCTGAGCCGCTTCACATCCACCGTCCCCAGATTCAGCGAGTGCAGAGCCTCGCCCAAGGCCGGGAAATCGATCCGCGACGAATCCTCCTGCCGGTAGACGATGCGCCGCTCCTGGAGGTTGAAGGCCACTATAGAGAACCTCCCGATGCGCGGCTCGCGCGCGATGCCGCGCAAAATCGAGATCAGGGCATTCATGTCCAACGGATGCAAAGTCGCCGCCGCCGAGTCCTGGGGAGCGAAGTTCACAATCACCTTCACATTGAGCGGCACGCCTGCCGCTTCGCGCAGCAGGGGCGGCTCGTCTTTGAACGGCTCTCTATCGGCGCTCAGGACGGTGTTCGGGGGAATGTCCAACGTCACCGGCTTGTCCTTGGGCGGCACGCTGGCGTCGATAACCCAGAAAGCCGAGCACACCCGCTCGGTGCGGTCCCGCATCAGCCAGTCCACATGATACTTGCCTTCTCCCACGTCGAAGCTGCCTTGCAAGTAGGCGTCGCCACGCGCGTTTTCTTCGATCTCCGGCACGTTCACGCGCTGCGACATGTAAACCGGATCGTCCGGATGCGCGTCCGGAGTGACTCTATAGATCATGGTGAGGAGATTCCCCGATCCCGCCAGTTCCCTCAAGGGCACGCTCACCTCGTAGCCGGAATGGAACTTAAGGTCGAAACCGAGGGTGGGTTTGACAGACGTGGACGTGCACGGAAGGTCCTTGCGGGGTTCCTGCGATTCCAGAATGGCTGCGTCGGTGTTAAAAAGGTGCGCCTCGCCACCTGGTCCGGAGCCTGGCAGAATGGCCTGCCCGCGCCCGGCGCCTGCCAGCAGCAGTAAACAGGAGGCTGCGCGCAAGCTCGGAATCGAAATTGCCTTTAACGACTGCGATGACATCGCCGGACGCCTAACACCCATTCCAGTTTATCCCCAAAGGCGCTCACCAAGCACCGATTTTCGTATTATGGCGCATATTTTCAAAAGCGCAATGTTAAATCGAGTGCCTTCGCTAATCAAGGTACTGTGAGGAGCACAACCGTCTCACGCTGGTACCAAGTTCCCCCTCTTTTCACCCCCTGAAGCGCTCTGGTACCGCCGGATTCTCCCCCGCCAAGGGCTCCGTCCAGATAAGCCTGGCGGATCGACCGCCGCACCGCCTCCTACCTTGGGTCTTGGGCAAGGCTGGAACCGCCTGGATGGCGCGCGGCCGGAGCGTGGGGCACGACCGCGCCGCGTATGCCGCCAACTCGCCGCTGACATCAGTTAACGCGGCGGGGAACGCAGCCTCTGGCTTCAGCCCCATAAGCGCGACTACGCTTTCGCCGGTCAGCCCGTCCGGCACGCCGATTACGGCGTTTCAGCCCGCCCGGTCAAGCACGCCTCCACCTCCGCTGGACCCACTTTGCAACCCACTTTGCACCCCGCTACGTTGAACGACTGATCGGCCCCCATTGCAGATCCAGTGGCCGTCGGCATCCACGCTGGCCCAATTGCCGTGGTACCAGACACCGGGCCAATGCGAAGAATACGCCTCCAGATAACGCTCAGGATCGTTCCAGACGCTCGCGGGCATTGAACGTGCGGGTTTTGGTACACAGCCCAACTGGCCGCGCAGCGGCCGGCCTGCGCGTCGAAAGCGGCTGGCTTTCAGCCGCTGTATCGGCAGCCGCGCAAGGAAACGGCCGATCTCCGCACCGCCGGAAATGTTCAGGATGGGGCACCGGCCACGGCCCGCCCGCTCGTATAACCAACGGTAGAGCATCCGCTCCAGGTCGCCGGTCGAGCCCAGCCGCCGCACCGAACTGAGATCAACCCATCGAGGCCCGCGCCAGCCTTGCGTACTAGCAGCCGGATGGCTGTGGGTGAAACGCCCACCGTGGTCACCAGATGCCGCGCGATCATTTGCCAGAATCGCCGCGCCGTGGCGGTCGGGCTTGCCGTCGTATAGCACGATCACTACGCCGAGGTGGATTAATCGTGTAAACCGGGAGATTGCCGATCCAGGCTGTAATGATTTCGCTACTGATGACACTATATATACAGTTGGTATCAATGATGCCGCCGGAAGGCTGCCATGCGGAACGCTCTCCGATCGCACAAAATCTACGTTCCCCTGATCACGATCTTAGGGTCGGCGCTGCTGTTCTTCCTCTACTACGTCTTCTATGTGTCGTGGCAGCGAAAGGATGCGGATGGGCGCGCGTTCCGGCTCCTCTCGGCGGTGTGCGGCCAACTGGCGCAACACTTCACGAATGTCAAGAACATCATGGCCGCTGCCTATGTATCAGGCCATCCTACACTGTATCTGGAAAGGTATCTCAAGGTTCCGGCTTCTAACATCACAGGCAGGCCTGGATCCAAGATGCTGGAGTCATCCGCGGACCGGCGCAATAGCACGCTGCGGCTGAAGCTGATCGAGGGCTCGAGCGACTTTTCGGTTCGGGCCGAGTTGCTAGCCCCCGGGAATGGCCGTGCGGCGGGCTCCGAATTTTGCGGGACACAGGCCGCTCTATGTGCCGACCTGGCTTTGGATGCCCAGATACACGACCTCATCCACAAAGTCACCGACGAGTACTTCGACGACTTGCTAATTGTCACCGCATCGGGCCGGGTAGTCTTTCAAGAGAGCACCTCTGGGCCGCGGATCAACAATCTGAATTCGCTCCTCCGCCCCAAACCGCAGCCGGAAAAGCAAAAGGCGGACGACGGAAGAACGGCGATGTCCGAAGACAACGGGACAGTTAAGGCGTTCTCCGATGTGGCCCAGTTCAGCAACGTCGTGGACGTGAAACTGGCTGGGACCAACTATAAGCTTTATGTGCAGCCCATGCCTATCGCCATTCCCGACTCCAAGGGCCAGGACATCAAGCCCGTGGTGTGCGGTCTGTGGCGTTCGGACCGCCTGCAGTCCGAGGTCGTCTCGATCCCGTACTCGGTCCTCACCTGGACGGCGCTGGGGTTGCTGTCCGCCTTCGCGCTTGTGTGGCCACTGCTGAAGGTCGCCTACATGAGCCCGTCGGAACGGCTCCGGCGCACGCAGGTCTTCCATCTGTTGTTCTCTGCGGTACTCGTCACCGCGCTGCTGACCCTGGTCGTACTCAACTGGTCTTACTCCTTGCGCGACAACGAGGAAACCGACGAGCAGCTCGGAGCGTTTGCGGACAGGATCGACCACAACGTAAAGACGGAGATCGTGCGAGCGCTCGCACTTCTCGCGTCCATGAATGCCGATGAAAGACTCCTACACGATGGATTGCGCCGTTCGAACACCAAAAACTGGATGCAACCGAAGTTTCTGGCCGCCTACGCATCCCACTTTGAGGAGCTGCACCGGACCAAAGAGACTGCGTACTACCCGTATTTCGACATCTGCTTTTGGGTGGACGGCGCCGGGAGACAGCAGTTCAAGATCGCGGTAGATAGTGTTGTCACTCCTGCAACCTCCGTTGAGGACGAAGAATTCTTCCGGGCCGTGATCCACGAACAGGGTCTTGGAGAAATCAAGGAGGAGTATCTTGCCGACGCGGAGAATAACTTGGGAAACATTCCCGGCTGGAAGGATCTGAAGACTAGGAAATTCCGCTTGGAACCGATCTATTCGCGAAACACGGGGATTTTTTCGGCCATACTGGCTGTCCCGTATGCCGTCCCGGCCGCGTGGCACGATTTGCCGGCAAACGCCCGGAACCTGAAAGTCCAGGTGCTGGTAACTAGGTTCCTCTCGCTAGTGAATCCCGTAGTGCCGAAAGGGTTCGGCTATGCCATCATCGACCAGTCCGGAGAGGTGCAGTTTCACTCCATTGCCGCCCGCAGCAAGAGCGAAAACTTCTTTACGGAGTGCCGCCAGGACCACACTCTAGAAGCTCTGGTCGCGCAGAGGTCGCAGGACTTCTTGACAACCAACTACCTTGGGAAGGAGCGGCGGATGTTGGTGCGGCCCATGGGTTACCTGGCTGAGCCAGCCTATTCCCTGGTGGTGTTTCGGGACTCCAACTACTTCAGCACGATCCACGTGGCCTGTATTCTGGTGTTTGCATTGCTGGCTTGCGTGCTGGTGGTTCCTGGACTGGCCGCGATGGCAACATATGTTTTCCGGCGCCGGGACTATCCGCTTGCATCTCTCTGGCCCGCGGAGTCCGCTATCCCGAGATATCTCGACATCACCTTCGCCAACGCATGTCTGACGGCGGCCTTTTGGCTGCGATTTCCCACGATGCAAATGAATGAAACATTGATCGCTCTCGTGCTGACGGCCGGCGTGGCGGTTCTGTTCGCGTCTCTGAAGGGAGAGTGGGCGAATGGAAGGCGAGCGTTGGTGGGAAAGGCGGCAATCCTTGCAGTCGTCATTTGCGTCGCAAACCGAAGCCCGGGGCTGCTGGTAGCCGGCATTTATATCGCTATTTCCATCCCGAGCTTTTCCGAAGCTGTGCACCGGCGCGCCAGCCGCTTCGTCACGCTCCGGCAAGTCTACGTCGCCGTGGCTTTCTCATTGCTGACCGTTAGCGTGGCGTTGCCGTGCTTCGGGCTGTTTAGGATCTCGTACAACACGGTCAACCGTCTGGCTCTCCAGAGCGCGCAACTAGCGAGGCGGGATCTCCTCTATTGTCGCTCGGTGCGTGTCCGGCAGCGTTTCCAGGAACTCCTTGGAGATGCGGACGGTTCCTCGGCGATGCACGGAACTGGCCTGCGACCGCTGGATTCGCAGCCGCTCCAGCCCAATAAGCTCCTGGCGGAAACTTTCGCGGGGGCACGGCTGAAGGAAGATCTGGACCGTTACGATAACCCTGTCTTCAACCCCGACCCCGCCAACTGGGACGCGCAACGGCAAAGTCAGGTGGACGCAAGACCGGACATCGGATGGCTGGAACCCCTGATCGCTCGCGCCACCACCTGGTTCCCGGCCAACGGAATGGGCGCCGCTTTGCGCCAGGTGGCACTGGGCAACCGGGACAAGTTCCAGCCGACCTGGGCAACGCGGCAGAGCAACGATGACCAGTTGCTGTGGCTTGAGAATCGCCCCGAGAGCCCCTCTCCAGAAAGCCCTGCTGTCGATCCGCTGCTTCTTGGCGTCTATCCTTTGTGGCAACTGCCTGGGCCGGCGGCGGTGCTGCTGATCGTCCTGGCGGCCTTGCTCGCGAGTTGGCTCTATTACTTGATCCGGAGGATCTTTGTGACCGAACTGAAGACGCTTCCAGCGTTGGAAACCTGGAAACCGGCCGAAGACCAAGCCGGGAATCTGCTGATCATCGGCGGTCCAAAGTCAGGCAAAAGCCGCCAGGCTGCCGCGCTGCCGCACGCTCATGTGCTGGACATTGCGGAGATGGCGACCACCGGGGGCTGGGCTCTGCCGGCGATCACCGATCCGGCTGTGGTCGTCGACCATTTTGAGTTCGACATGGACAACCCGGACACCTGCCTCGCTAAACTCCGGCTTCTCGAGCAACTGTTGTATGTCGAAAAGCGGCGTTTAATCCTCGTGTCTGCGGTGGACCCGATGTTTTGCCTGGTTTCGAGCAACCCGGATATGGTCTTGCCCTCCGGGCCGAATCATGACGCCACAGCGCCTCTTCTGGGGCGTTGGTCCCGTGTGCTCAGCCAGTTGAGGAAATTGCAGGTCGACGAGACGGTCGAGGACGGCTGGCGCGAACTTGTCGCGACGAACTACCAGGAGGCATGGTGCCGGGAACTAGTCCACATGATGGCAGGGGAATGTCAGCATACTGCGCAACTGCGCCAGATCGGCCTCGCAATGCTCGATGCCGATCGCGACAAAGTTCCCTTGACCCACGCGGAGTTCATGCAGGAGATGCTGGAGCGTGCCGATGCCTACTACCGGGTGTTGTGGGCCACCTGCACGAAGACCGAGCGACTGGCCCTGTACCAATTGGCCGAGGACGGGTGGGCTAACCCCAAGAACGAGCGCGCTATTCAACAGTTGCTGAGAAGGCGCCTCATCGTACAAGACTCAGGGTTGCGAATAATGAACCGGACCTTTCATCGCTTTGTGCAGACCGTGCAACGGCCGGAAGAGGTTGCGCGGTGGGAGGAAGAGGAGGAGCACAGCACATGGGGCGTGGTGAAGCTGGCGCTCGGTACCGCGGCGGTGACATTTGGCGCCTGGCTGCTGTATAGCCGGCGGGACGTTTTTCAGGTCGGGATCGGCTATGTCGCAACCATTGCCGCGGCAAGCGGGGCAATCATGACCTTGGTCCGAAACTTTACGGGGAGGAGTACGCCCTCCACAACGTCGTAGCGGTCGTCTCCGTTCGCTACAAACTCCTTCAGGCGGTCAGCGACGCAGCAACGCCGGCGCCGAACGGCTTGGGCGGTTGGTGGTGTATGTGGAGCCGGGCCCCCTCCTCCGCCGCGAAGCGCGCGATAATACGGGCTATGCTTAGATTTGCGCCATACCTGCTCCTGCTGACCATGAGCGCCACCGCCGCCGTCAAAATCGAGAAGACCAACTACAAGGGCTGGCCCAACAGCTACCGCATCGCCAACGGAGAAGTCGAGCTGATCGTGACCAGCGACATAGGCCCCCGCATCATGCGCTACGCGTTTGTAGGCGGCCAGAACTTCTTCAAGGAATTCGCCGAGGGCCTCGGCAAATCCGGCGAACCGGCCTGGGTCGCCCGCGGGGGACATCGCGTTTGGGCCGCTCCCGAAGATGCCGTCCGCACCTACGCTCCGGACAATGGGCCGGTGCACATCGAAATCAAGGACGGCGTGCTGGAGGCCACCGAGCCCGTCGAGCCGCTCACCGGACTCGAAAAACAGATCGTGGTGAAGCTGTCGCCGCAGGGATCGGGCGTCGAAGTACTGCACCGCGTCAGGAATGCCGGCAACCACCCGTCGGACCTGGCGCCTTGGGCGCTTACCATGATGGCGCCGGGCGGCGTGGGCATCCACGGCTTTCCGCCCCGTGGCAAACATCCCGAGGTGCTGGCTCCCACCAATCCGCTCGTGATGTCCGCCTACACCAACCTCTCCGACCATCGTTGGAAGTTCACACGCAAATATCTGATGCTGCACCAGGATCCCGCCAACCCCGACCCACAAAAGTTGGGCAGCTTCAACAAGAACACCTGGGCCGCCTATGCGCTGAATTCCGGCCTGTTCATCAAGCGCTACGACGCGCAGGATTCCCCGAAGAACTATACCGATTTCGGCTGCTCGTTCGAAACCTTCACCAACGCCGATTTTCTGGAACTCGAGACCCTCGGTCCACTGCAGCACCTGAAGCCCGGCGCCTCGCTCCAGCACATCGAGCATTGGACGCTCCACAAGAATGTCCCCCTCCGTAGCTTTACCGATGAGGAGTTGGACCGTGTGGTGCTTCCGCTGGTGGGCGCCCGGTAGGCTCAGCGCGCGTAGCCAGGCACGGTTCCAAATCGGACAGAGTCCAGAGACTGGCAGATCGTGTCGCAAGCGCTTCCCTCACGCGTGTCCGTCGGCAGAACCGGCTGGCGTGGCGCGCCGATCGAGTTCAGTCAGGTTGCGGTAGTCTTCGAAACCCATACCGGAATCCATTCTCCGCAATGCCGCTCAACTCGGCCTCCGAAAACCCAAACTGCCGGGCGGCCAGCTCAAATTCGCCCGAAAGCGTGGTCGCGAAGATGGCGGGATCGTCCGTGTTCAAGGTAATCGGCACTCCCGCGTCGAACAGCCGCCGCACCGGATGCGCCTTGAGCGATTCCACGGTCCCGGTCATCACGTTGCTCGTGATACACACCTCCAGCGGAATCCCGCGATCGCGCAAATGCCGCAGCAACGCCGCATCTTCCACCGCCCGGATGCCGTGCCCGATGCGCTCCGCGCCAATCTCCAGCGCGGCCCACACCGACTCCGGCCCTACTGTCTCGCCCGCATGCGTCGTCAGCCGCAGTCCCGCGCTCCTCGCAAAACGGTACACTTCGCCGAACCACGCGGCCGGTCCGCGCTCTTCGTCGCCGCCGATCCCGAACGCCACCACGCCATCGTTCACTCGTTCGGCCGCCAGCTCCGACACGCGCATGGCATGCTCGACACCAAAGTGCCGGACCGCGTCCAGAATCCAGTGCACCTCGATTGGAAACTCCGCCGCCGCCCGCCGCACAGCCGCGTAGACAGGCGCGAACTCCTGCCCCTTCCAGAGCACCATGCCCGCCGAAAGCGTGATCTCGGCATACTGCACCGTCTCGGCCGCCAGGCGACGCAACAAGGCGCGCGTGATGCGCGCATAGTCCTCCGCCGTACGCAGCCGCTCGACCACCGATTTGTATGCCTGAAGGAATTCCTGAAACCCGTGAAAGCCATATATGGCTCGCACCGCTTCCACGGGGAGGCCGGGGTCCAACTCCTGCATGGTCTCCGGCTCCACGGATCCTTCCAGGTGCAGATGCAACTCCGCTTTCGGCCAGACGCGATAGCCGCTCACATGGTCCATTAAGAATAGGTTTGCATAGGTCCAAGCTCCGGCGGGGGCGCGTTATCGGCGACGCGATGTCATGCCGACGAGGATGGAGTTGCTATCGCTGCGGCGTGGCGCCGGCAGGCGGCTGTCATCGGCTTCTCGTAAAACCTCGGACGGGTTATAGTGGCTGTTGGCCGGTTTTGAGGCGACGACGTACGGCCGGTCCAAGGGCGGCCACCGAGGGTATCCATTCATGCAACCCGTGGAAAGGTCTTCCCATTCGGAAGCAGCGCTCACTCCGTGCAGGCGGTGGGTCTCGCTCGCTGAAGTCCTGTTTGGCTCATTCATCGTCATTGGCCACAACGTGTTTCGCGTCGTACCAAACGAAGTCCCAATGCTCTTCGTGCTCTTCTGGATTTCGAACCGGCTTCGTTACGGTGGCTGGCACGGAACGCAGCTCGAACGCCCGAAGTCATGGTTGAAAACATTTTTGATCGCAGTCGCTGCGGTCGCAGTGCTGCAGCTTGGCAATGAATTGGTAATCCAGCCAATTGCGCGCCATATTTGGCATCGACCGGAGAATGTGTCCTCGCTGTTAGCAACACACGCACGCGACTGGAGGATCATGTCGCGCAATCTGGCGCTAGTCTGGATTTTTGGCGGTTTCGGTGAGGAGATCGGCTACCGCGGTTATCTGCTTACGCGTGCCGCGGATTTGGGCGCGCGCTCGAAGCTCGCCTATTTTGACGCAATGCTATATGTGGCAGTACTCTTCGGATTTGGGCACTTCTACAAAGGACCGGCGGGTGTTTTGGACTCTACCTACTCCGGCCTGGTGTTGGGAGGAGTATATCTTCTCTCAGGCCGCAACCTATGGACCTCGATCCTCGCGCACGGTTTGAGCGATACAATTGCCGTCCTAGTATTGTTCATGGGTTGGGCAACGTGAGGAATCAAATCAGGGATCTCTTCGGCAAACGCCAACGGATGCTGCAGCCCGCTAACGTTCGAGTGATCGATTTGTGTCGTGAGCGCGGTCGGAACGAGACATTAAAAACACACGCCGCGGCGGCAGATCTCACTTTGCACCGCACCCCGGGAAGAAGGGCTCGATCAAGCGAAAGTTGGATTTGTCAATTAGAATTATGTTAGTCTGTTGCAACCGAATTTTCCTGAATAGAATCCGGCTTTGGTCAGATGCGCTCGCAACGGCGGGTTGCGCTGCGTTAAACGATGAAACCAAGTCGCAGCGCAGTCGCCCTCTAGATTCGTGGCCACCTCCGTCTTCTGGACTAGACACGCGCGCTCGTGGGGCACTACGGGACGGCGCGCCGGGATCTTTCCGATACTCGCCGGATAGGTACAGGATTTGTTGCCGACGGGCAGGGGGCATTCCCAACAGCACGCGCAGGTACAGCCCATTTTTGCGGATGCGCGCGTGACCAAGGTACGAGAAGGAACCGCAGACTCGGTAAAGATGGGGAGTGAGACTGCTGTCATACCCTCCATGGGAGCCTTTCGCGCATGCGGCAGCCAGGGAATCCAAGTGCCATCGGTCGCGGCCGGGCAGGTTGGCGGGCTGCTGCTCGGGATCGATTCATGGGCGGGATCGCTTGGTTTTGGCAGTGCGGCGATGGTCAGCGAATCCGGCAGGCTGTCATCCAGGCGCCACCCGATCACACGCCGTGAGTAGGCGTCCAAAATCACGGCCAGGTACACGAACTCCTCCGCCCACCGGATGTAGGTGATTTCCGCCACCCACAGTTGCTTGACACCCGAGATGGTCATCGAGGCCGCCAAATTAGGATAGACCTTCAGGCCGTGCGCGGAATCGGTGGTCACCACCAACTTCCGCTGCGTCACGCAAAGTAAGTTGTCTTCCCGCAGCAGCCGTTGCACCCGCTTGCGGTTGACATCCCAGCCGCGGGCCTGCAGTTCCTGCGGGATGCGCCCGGCTTTCCGTAGCTGGGCTACGCTCGCGCGATCTGCTGCATTTCGTCGCGCAGGTCCATGTCCAGCGGGCAGGGCTTCTCCGGCTCCAAAAACCGGCAGTAGCCCGCGCGACTAAAGCCGGCCGCCGCGCACATCCGCACCAC
>Ga0209698_10004517_pt1 | contig 15225 bp, 11 predicted proteins | sample LitLauG_LLR_2012_FD_187203 | JGI IMG/M metagenome (GOLD analysis project Ga0209698, IMG submission 187203) | Freshwater sediment microbial communities from Pennsylvania, USA - Little Laurel Run_MetaG_LLR_2012 (SPAdes) (version 2) | ecosystem: Environmental > Aquatic > Freshwater > Creek >...
GTGCATTGGACCGGGAAATATCCTAGTGACCTCGGATTCATCACGTACAGGGACGCTGCTGGAGACCACTTGCTTTATCACGGCAGTTGCGGTGGAAGATCGTGTCCAACCTCACCGTGCGACCTCGGCTTAAGCTATTCTGAAGAATCTGGGCTGGAGGGTTTGTAGCATGGCAAAGCTCGCGTATGGATTGAACCAGTCCCTGGACGGCTACGTCGACCACATGAAAATCGGGCCACCCGATCCCGCGCTCTCTCGTCACTTCATCGAGCAGGCGCGCGGCCTGACGGGCGCGGTGTACGGTCGCCGCATGTACGAGATCATGCGTTATTGGGACGATGATCTTCCGGATTGGGACGCGGAGGACCGCGACTTCGCGGCGCTGTGGCGGAGCCAGCGGAAGTGGGTTGTGTCGCGCTCGTTGAAGTCGGTCGGACCCAACGCCACACTCATCGAGGATGACTTAGAGGCGGTGATCCGCAGGCTGAAGGCTCAGTTGGAAGGGGAGATCGACGTAGCCGGACCAAACCTGGCAGGGAGCCTGACCAACCTTGGTCTGATTGATGAGTATCGACTCTACATCCATCCCATCGTGCTTGGTCATGGCCAGCCGTTCTTCGCCGGCCCCCGGCCGCGGCTCCGCCTTGTGGCCAGCGACCGCATTGGCGGGGATGTAATCAGGTTGACATACGTTCCTGTTTAATCGCGCGACTCGCCCGACGGACTGCGACGACTCGACAGGTCCGCTTAGGGTCGAAACCCGAATTTCAAACTGAGACATTACCGGGTTTTACTTCCTGTCCGTGATCAAATAAGATTTCGGCTACCCAACCGGCTACCTAAAGTGGCTGTTTTGGGCAAGAAAAAGTACCCAGTTCAACTGGGAAATTCAAAGCAGGGCCAATACGAGGTCGTTGGTAGACAGTGTTTTAGCCAGTGTTTACGAGGGTTTCGTGAATCGCGTTGAGGGTCCCACTCTCTCCGCCAGTTTTTCTAATCCCTTGAAAATAGGAGCCTAGCGCGTCCGGCTACCTACCGTAGACCTCGGCTCGAAAGGAATAAGAGCCTTGAAGAGTCTTTCATCAGTCAGCCTGTACATCCGCATCACTTTTGGTTCAGCAGATACAGGTCGGCGTTGCCGCCGGGACGCGCATAGACGATTGTGGAAAGGTCGCGAGACCAATCGGAGGCGTTAGTATCGTAAGACAGTGAAAAAGCAAAGGGGACCTTTAACGCAACCTGAGGTGCCCCGATAGGTCTACCGTCTCTCCAGGGCTGACGGTAAATCATTACTTCACCGCGAGAAGAAACTTCATACAAGAACGACTTGCCATCGTGAGCAAATATCGCACCGAACGTCACTACGCCGGGAAGCAATAGGGTACATTTCCTGTCGGAAGTGGAGATCTCGTAGATCCCCATCTTTTCTCCTTCGAATATCATGCCAAGCAGGTATCGCCCACTGGGGTCAGCGTCGGTAGCAACGCCGCAGTCACCCAAGAGCTTCTCTGGATCTGAACCGTCCACGTTGAGTTTCCAGATAGTGAACGCCGAGTGCGCCGTCTCCTGGCCACTTAGGTACATGAACTTCTGGTCACGGCTCCATATCGAATTCATCGGCCCGACTCCCGAAAATGGGAGCTGGCGAAGACCGCTGCCGTCGACGCCGACGATATAGCTCTTGGTCACTGCTCCGGCCCCCGTCTCACAAAAAGAGAGATGAAAATTGTCCGGTGCCCAATCCCCGGTCCACAGCGCCGCTCCGCTGGCGATTTTCACTTTATTGCCGCCATCAATGTTCGACACCCAGAGCTCGTTCCGGTCTTTTGCAGGAAGCGTGATGTACATCACATGCTTCCCATCCGGCGAGATGATGGGCTGAGTTGCAGTCTCCGACACAATGTCCGTTGATTCCTTTGAATGAACGTCGTAAGCGGTCAGAAACCCGGAGGATTTGCCGTTCAGAAAGTAAATTCCCTTTCCACCCGGGTCTGGCATGGGCGCTTCGTCCGAGCCTGCTCCGTACGTAACCTGAGTCAGACTTCGGTCCTTCAAGCTGTAATTCCAGATGTTCGTCAGCCCGTTTACGTTCCGGCTGAATAACACGGTCTCCCCGGTCTCGCCCCATACGACGTCAAACGCGTTCCCGGACACTTCTCCTAAATCAACCGCCTCGTGGCTGGTCGCGTTTATTCTGTAAAAATGGAATTGTTGCTCGCCGTAAAAATGGAATTGTTGTTCCCCCCCAAGATTCGACGACGCAGCAGACAGGATTTCGTTGCCGCCAGGAAATAGCAGAAGCGGGATGAAGTCGAGACCAGTGCCCGCAGAGTTGTAAACTGAGTCTTCATTCAGTCCGGATTTTCCCGCACGGAAAATTCCGGCGCTATCAGATTTCACGTAATAAATGAATGCACCATCCTGCGAGGGAACCACGTGTCTTACAGGTGCCACACGGCGGGGAGCCCCACCGAGTGTAGGCACGGCCCAGACCTGGTCGTGGCCGAGGGTCTTTTCGTAATAGACCTCTTTGCCGTCGCTGGAAAAGGTATCCACAAACTTGTCGCCTTCGTCGTTCGTGAGTTGAAGGGGTTCGCCGCCGGAGGTGAGCATGAGGAACACTTGTGCGATGCCGCCCACCGGTGAGACAAACGCCACGTTGTGGCCGTCGGGTGAAAGCCTCGCGTATTTCATCGGTTTGTTCCACTGGCTGATTTGCGCAATCTTTGCCGGGCCGATGGGACGTTTCGAGCGGGGCCAAAAGTGGTATGCCGCAAAGGCTGCTGCCAGGAGGGCGGCTCCTGTGGCCAAAGCAATATATTGTTTCCGCGCACTGCGGCCTTCTTCTAACGCTTTGTTGATGATCTCCGGTGCGTCCGTGAGCGCGGCCAACGCGAACGCTAAGTCCGACGCCGATTGGAATCGTTGCTCCGGATTTTTCTCCAAACAGCGATGCACGATCCGCTGTAGGGCAGGCGAGAGGCCGGTAGTGAGCAGCGAAATCCCGGGCGGGTCTTCGTTCAGGATGGCGCTCATAGTTTCCGGCGAAGTCGGCCTCTGGAAGGCCCGCTTGCCGGTAAGTATTTCGTATAGAATCGCTCCGAAGGCAAAAATGTCCGCCCGGGAATCAGCAGCCTGCCCCCGCACCTGCTCCGGCGACATATATCCCACCGTGCCCATCACAAGGCCCGGCTCTGTTTCGACACCGATCGTCGGTGTACTGGGTGCAGAGTCCGGTTGCGCCTGCGTCAGCTTCGCGAGTCCGAAGTCGAGAATCTTAATGCGGCCATCCGTGGTAAGAAACAGGTTCTCCGGCTTCAGGTCACGATGGACGATGCCTCTTTCATGCGCCGCCGCTAAGCCGTGCGCAATCTGTACCCCATAATCGATCGCTCGCCGGGGCGCGACACGTCCGCGCCTGATCTGCTCGCGGAGCGTTTCTCCCTCCAGCAGTTCCGAAACCAGGTACGGTGTTCCCGCATACGTACCAAGTTGGTGTACCGCGAGAATGTTGGGGTGATTCAGGGCCGCTGCTGCGGTCGCCTCCTGTTCGAAGCGCCGCATGCGCTCCGAATCCGAGGAAACGATTGCCGGTAATACTTTGACGGCGACATCGCGCCGCAGGCGCAGATCGCGCGCCCGGTAGACTTCGCCCATACCGCCAGCCCCGAGTAGCGATTGAATTTCGTAGTCGCCGACCCGCGTGCCTTTTTCCAGACTCGTCGCCAGTGGTGGGGATTGCAGAAACTTGCTATGCGCCTCCTTGTCCGCCGCCAGCAAGGATTCCACTTCGCGTCGAAGAGATTGATCGAAGGAGCAGGCTTGATCCAGATAAGCGCGCCGCTTCTCAGAATCCATTTGCAGCACGGCTTCAAGCACGGTCTTGACTTGCTGCCAGCGTTCCCCGGTCATGATGCAGTGTTCCTGTTCAACTGACGATAGAGCCACGCCCGCGCCGAAGCCCACGAGCGCTCCACCGTTGCCGGGGAGATCGACAGCACTTCAGCGGTTTCATCGATCGACAGGCCGCCAAAGAAGCGCAACTCCACGATGCGACCTTGCCGGGCGTCCATGCGGGCAAGTTCTTTGAGGGCATCATCGAGATCGACGAGGTCAACGTCTTTCGAGGGAAGTTTCAAGGCTTCCTCGATCGCGAGTTTGTAGCCGCCATCGCGCTTGAGTGATCGATGTTTGCGGGCGTAATCCACCAGGATTTGCCGCATAAGCTGCGCTGCCACAGCGAAAAAGTGTTCCCGGTTCTGGAACTCAACAGCACCTTCGACCAGCCGGAGATAGGCTTCATGTACGACTGCGGTGCTTTGCAGCGTGTGATTGAAACGCTCCCGCTGCAGGTAGTTGTGTGCCACGCGGCGAAGTTCCTCGTAGACCAGCGGCATCAGCAAGTCAAGCGCGGCCTGATCGCCTTCTCTCCACTTTCGCAGCAACTCGGTGACCTTGTTGGACGCAGTGTCCGGCAAGTGCTGGCTCCCAGTCTGCGGCCCGGACACGCAGAATCTCGCAGAACATATCCCAATTCCGGGCCTAAATCAACTCCATGAAAACACAGGGACTTTTTTCAAAACCTCTGCCCCCTAAAGAAATGTTTCCCTCTCCGTGAGGGAGTTGACCTCCAGTTTGCGCTTCTTCTCAGTAGCAAGGGAACGAAACAACCACGGGAATACTAGGAGGATCCAATGAAAAACTCGGGAAAGTTGCAAGTTGCACTGCTCCTGCTCATTCTTGCCCTGATGCCGGCGTTGTTATTGCTGAGCGGGCGCAGCGCCGCGCAGTCGATCGCGAACCCGCGCATGCGCGGTATGTCGTCCATGCAGGACCACCACAGCCATCCACAAGCGCGACAGACGGTCACCAGCCTCGCTGCGAATCAAGTCGGCGAGCCAACCCTCACATTTGTTTCCATTGACGTGCCCAACGCATCAGCGACGCTAGCCACAGGCATCAATGCTCGCGGGGCCGTCGTCGGGATTTATTACGACACCGCGGGAAACGAGCACGGCTTTCTGTTGAAGGACCACAACTTCCTCACGGTCGATGTCCCAGGCAGTCTGGTGGGCGTCTCTGGGATGCTGCAGACCGAGGCCAATGGCGTCAATGACAAAGACGAGATCGTCGGCGACTATTTTGCCTCACCGGGAGCGCCCGGAGCCCCAGCATGCACAGCCGATTCCCCGGCCTTCTCGCCCCAGTGCCGCCGGGGGTTTCTGTACCGCAAAGGCCAATTCTCTGATGTGCTGGTTCCCGGCAAGAAAGGCTCCATCCCGAACGCCATCTCGCCGAACGGAACGATCTATGGTTGCGATCACGACGACGACTATTTCACTTCGATGGTTGGCTTTGGCCGCATCGGTCTCGACACGTATATCACCTTGGACGCCGGCGGCGGCGAACTGAAGAACCCCACGGAATCAGTGGTGGGATCCATGAACAACGGCGCCACTCCCGATGGATCGATTATTGTCGGCCTCTACGTCGATCCCCCGGATTCGAGCGGGCAATACCGCGGCTACATCGTGCACGACGGCACATTTCAGTCCTACGACGTTCCCGGCAGCGTGGCTACGCAGACTTGGGGTATCAATTCGGCAGCGGACTTCGTTGGACTATATGACGACGCCAACGGCAACGAGCACGGATTCTTGCAGCGCTGGGGCGCGGATACCCCGATTACCATTGACGTCCCCGCTGGCCCACCGTTCAACGCGACTCTCACCGATGCCTTCGCGATCAACCACCGGGGGGAGATTGTCGGCCTCTACATCGATGCGGCGGGAAATTTCCACGGCTACCTGGCAGTGCCGCAGAGACACGACGAATAGGGTAGGAATCCTCCAACGACTCTCCCAGGAGGAGGAGCGGATCATGACGGGGCTGAACAACTGCGCGAGTATACGGCAGCGAGGATGCTGGCCGCTATCAACAGCACGCGCCTGCGGCCTTCTTCTGCGAGAGCCATGTCAGCATATTCGCCTGCGGTTCGCCTACGAGTCGCGGAGGATTTTTACTTCCTCCGCGATCAAATAGGATTTCGGCTACCTAATCGGCTACCTAAAGCGGCCGTATTAGCCAAGAAAATGTAGCCAGCTTGACTGGGAAATTCAAAGCAAGGCCGATACGAGGTCTTTGATAGGCAGTGTTTTAGCCAGTATTTACGAGGGTTTCGTAAATCCCGTTGAGGGTCCCACTCTCTCCGCCAGTTCTGACTCCCCCGTCGTGCTGGCGATCCGGATTCGGCGCCTACAAATTGAACCCCTCGCCCGTTGGTAGTGTCTAATCAAGGATGGTGGCTTCTGACTCAAAAACGTCCAAGCCCTCGCGGCCTCAACTGCGTGCCGTCATGCCGCTGGTTTGGGAACTGGTTCGCCCCCGGCGCGGACTGCTGGTGTTGGGCTTCGTCTTGATGGCGATCAACCGGGTCGCGTCTCTGGTGCTCCCTTACTCCACCCGGTTCCTGATCGACAGCGTCATCATCAAGCGTAATACCCAGCTGCTCAAACCGCTGGTGCTGGGCGTTCTGTTTGCGACCGTCGTTCAGGGCATTACTTCGTTCTCACTCACGCAATTGCTGTCCAAGGCGGCGCAGCGCCTGATCGCCGAACTTCGGCAGAAGGTGCAGGCTCATGTCGGACGGTTGTCAGTTTCATTTCATGATTCGACCAAGAGTGGAGTTCTGGTCTCGCGCATCATGACCGACGTGGAAGGGGTGCGCAACTTGATCGGCACCGGACTCGTGGATCTGTCCGGGGGCCTGCTGACGGCCGCTATTGCCCTCGTCGTTCTGCTCCGAATCAGCACGCTGATGACGGTACTGGCGTTTGGCTTCCTATTGTGTTTCGGTCTCGCACTGAAAAAAGCATTCCAGACGATCCGCCCGATCTTTCGCGATCGCGGCAAGATCAACGCCGAGGTTACGGGACGCTTGTCTGAGTCTCTGGGAGGCGTGCGAGTAGTGAAGGGTTATCACGCCGAAGACCGGGAAGAAAAGGTCTTCTCACTCGGAGTGATGCGGCTGCTCGACAACGTGATGCGAACCCTGACGGCGACCTCCATCATGGGCCTGTCGGCGAGTGTGCTGCTGGGCGTGGTGGGCGCCGTCATCATGTTTGTCGGCGCGCGGCAGATTCTGGCCGGTGCGCTGACCATCGGCGGCTTTTTCACCTACACCTTGTTCATGGGCTTCCTGATCGCTCCCATCATGCAGATTGTAGCGATCGGGACGCAGATCACCGAAGCGCTCGCCGGTCTGGAACGCACTCACGAAATCCTGCAGCAGCCCGCGGAGGACCGCGATCCCAAGCGCACCGTAACTTTGTCCACGATCAAGGGCAACATTGATTTCGAGAAAGTCAGTTTCAGCTACGATGGTGCCCGCACCGTGCTGAACGATGTTTCCTTCCACGCTGCCCCGGGCACGGTGACCGCGTTGGTGGGATCGTCGGGATCGGGCAAATCCACCACCATCGGACTGATCTCCGCGTTCTATGTTCCGACCAGCGGCAAGGTTCTGGTGGATGGCATCGACCTGAGCACGGTACGGCTTGATTCCTATCGCACGCAACTGGGAGTCGTGTTGCAGGAATCGTTTCTATTCGATGGGACGATTCGCGAGAACGTTTCCTTCTCGCGGCCCGATGCCAGCGAAGAGGCGGTGATGCGCGCCTGCCGCATCGCCCGGGTCGATGAATTTGCGGAGAGCTTTGCCGACAAGTACGACACCATTGTCGGGGAGCGCGGCGTGAAGCTTTCGGGCGGGCAGCGGCAGCGCATCTCAATTGCGCGCGCGATTCTGGCTGAGCCCCGCATCCTGATTCTGGACGAAGCGACGTCCAGTCTCGATTCCGAATCCGAGCAGATGATCCAGCAGGGCCTCTCCTACTTAATGCAGGGCCGCACTACCTTCGTGATCGCGCACCGCTTGTCAACCATCCGGCGCGCCGACCAGATTCTGGTGGTCGAGCAGGGGCAGATTGTCGAACGTGGCACTCACGAAGAACTTTATGAGCTCCGAGGACGATACTTCGACCTTTACACCAAACAGCATGGCTTGGAAAGCAACCTGTTCCTCGCTCCGGGAGAAGGCGATACGGCGAGCGTCTCCGAGGAGACGGGCGCATCCAAACAAGATGGAAATGAACCGGCCGTCGCCGAGGCCATGCGATTTGTCAGAGGAAACCGCTAGCTGGCTCTGAGTCTGGAACAGAACGGCAGCCGCTTCTTGCAGTGTCGGCGAGAAGGGCGCGATGGGTGAAAAGCAAATGAAACGGGCCGAGCACAGGTCACGAAGACGTGTCTCCCTCCCCAGAGGACACATTCGCAAGGAACGCTCAGCCCATCCTCACTATCCCGGTCATGATTGATTCGGGTCGTTGTAACAGTCAAGGCAAATCTCATCCGCCGGTCCGGAATTTAAGACGAGCTGTTAAGTTTTTCAACACATTGGCCAGACTCAGCCCGCGACGACTTTCCGTCTCGGCGTTGTGGTCCTGGACGCGCCATGCGGGGAACCAGAATCAAAGCCACGGCATACAGGAAGAGCGAGACGGCGATGGACCCCGAGCGGCCAAGCGGTAAGTCCTCGAACAGCAACTTCGCGGTCACAAAGGCCAGTGTGGCGTAGGCCATCCACACCAGTTCAACGCGCCGCCAGCGGGACCCGCTGAAGGCCAGGGCGAGCACCAGTGCGCAAGTGATGAGCGTGCGAATGACGGCGACATGGGATGCGTCCAGAGTCATTCCGGCAGCCACCAGCCAGACCAACGCCGAGACGAGTATCGTTGCGACCGCGCTGACGGCCAGAATTGCCGAGAGCAGCCGAAGAAGCCGCCGGTTCCATCCCTCACCGCGGAAGCGCCCACCGAATACGTAGCAGAGGAGCGCGGTCGCGGCCACGATCCAGACCAGCCAACCGGGCGCGTTGGGAAACGTTCCGGCCAGGGCGCGCACGGCATAGTCCAGCAGGCCCGACGCCCAAGCCGCCACCGCCAGATAGAGCAAGCCATGGAACTCCAGGGACAGGCGGTACGTCCGGGCGCCCACCAGAGTCGCAACGATGGCGGCCACGCTGAGTAACGGAGCCAGCAGCAGCGGCGGGAAGAAAAGGAAGCTGCCCGCCAGGAGCAGCGCTGCACTCCAGGCGGAATATGCGTAGTAGTTACGTCGCTCGGGCAGGCGGTCGAAACGGATCAACGCTGCCAAGTAACAAGCGGCTGAGAGCAGCAAACAGAGGACCCCTAAGCTCGCACGAAACGCAGGCCCGAACCAAAGCAAGCCGACGGCCGCCACCAGGAACGCGATGACCGCCTGGACGATCTCGAAGATGGTAATCCGCTCGCGCGACGATGTCGTCCGCCAGCCGACGCTTCCCCCATAGATCAGAAACAGAGCAACCGGAAGCGTAAGCAGCAATGAGCCTCGAACGGCTGCGTACTCCGAGCGGGTGTTTTCCGGCAGCGAGTAGATGTAAATCAGGGTCCAGACCGCAAGGTCCGTCGCAGGCGCAACCAGAAAACGGAGTCGCATCCAGCGATGGTGAGCAGCCGCGATTTCGCTGGCCAGGGCCATGATGAGCAACGCCGCAATGAAAGGCACCAGATCGTGCGTGGCCATCATCAATGCGAGGGCCGTGAAGACGGCCGCGACGTTGGCTGCCCAGATCACGGGCGCGAGATTGCGTTTCCATACAAGGGCCGATGCGCCGACTGCGAACACGCTCAGCACTCCGGCAGTGACGGAAGGGGACAATCCCTTGAAGCGTAATGTAAGTTCCCAGAGCATAGGAGCCAGGATGAGGGCTGAGGTGGCGGCGTACGCGGCACTGGCAAAAGAAGTGTTTGCCTTGACCCATGCTGCCCACAGCAACCACGCTCCCGCATAGGCAAGGGCCAGCGCGATGACCACTGCCGGTGGCAATGAGCCCGATTCCGCCACCGCTCGCAGCAGGTAGGCCCCGGCCATGCCGAGCATGGCTCTACCCACGACGGGAAACACTCCTCCAGTTTGCGGGAGGCCAGACTCCTCGGCGACGCGCGTTCCGGTTGCAGGCGCTGCTTCCAGCTTGGTCAGGGAGGCGGGAGTTACAGAGGGGAGTTCCAGGGCAGAGACGCGGCGCTCGAGTTGCTCCAGTCGGTCGGAAAACCGTGCTAAAGCGTCGAGAAGATCGTCCATGGTCTCCACCGCTTTGAGACTGGCAACGAATTACCGGGTCGAACTTAGTGCACGGAGGTGGCTGCGGGGAGCGGGCCCGAAATTTTCTCTCCCCACGGTGGCAAGAGCTTTACCAATACCCAGAGGATGACAAACGGTAAAACCGTCAGCACAATGGCCATCAGCAGTCCTTCGCGCGCGACCAGGCCCATCTTGTAGGTCGTATATCCCAGAAAACTTTTGGAGAACAGCTGTCCTCCAATGACGACGTTCCAGCGCATGGCAAAAATGCCCATCATGGTCAGGCAACCAGCCAGCGCGTAGATGCGTTTCCGCGCGGTCTCGTTGAGCTTCGCCACTTGAGTCAAACCCAGCAGCGCAATCGGCACGACCGTTCCCAGCACGATCTGCACGACAATGTGCGACATATACAGCTTGGTGTGAACCATGAAGTCGAGGCTGCGGAAACTTTCATCGGCTTCGTAGAGGCGGTGGATCAGGTCCAGCATCTCCAGACTGAAATCGATGATGAAGGTGTAGAACAGGTACCGCGCGATCGTGTCCACACAGCGCATATCGATGGACTGTCTGCGTGACCACGTCAGCAACATGTAGAGGAGCATCACGGCGGCGATGCCCGACACCATGGCGGAGAAGATAAACACCACCGGCATGAGTGGTGTCGACCACCACGGGTTCGCTTTGACGGAGCCAAAGATGAAGCCGACGTATCCGTGCAGCAGGAACGCCGAAGGGATTCCGATCAGGGTAATCAGGTAGCCGACGCGTTCGTCGACTGCGAGCGCTCGTTCGCTCAGGTTGTGCGAACCCAGAGTCATCAGCCGGTAGATCAAGCGCTTCCAGCCGGTAGTGGACTCCGACAGCAGCACGATGTCGCGCCGGTAGTCGAGCCAGATTTCCAACACCAGCACCGCCATCAGGTACCACAGGTAGACAAACCCGAACATGGCCATGGCGGACGTGCGGTGCGGCGTCAGGTACATCTCGAAGGAGCGTTCCGGGTGCCCGAGGTGGAGCTGTAACGGAAGCGGTGCCACCAGAAGGAAAGACAGCGCAGTCAGGAGCGCGAGCCGGTACGTAGGTTTCACGGCCTGGACTCGGAACACACGCTCCAGCGAGGCCAGGATGAATGCGCCCGCGACCAACCCCGTGAGGAACGGATAGAGCACGATCAACACGCTCCACTGGAGTTCGATTTCGTTCGGATACATGAAGCCTTCAACGCCGGGCATATCGGTTAGCGGTCTCCTGGTCGCATCGAAGCGCTCTTTGTCACTGTCATTGCATTGTTCATCGCACGGAACCATCCAGGCCAGCGTAAAAGACCTTGGCATGAGTTGCCATATTGGGTTTCAGGACCTGCACGCTATGGGTCTTAAGGAATTCGTGAATCGGATCTTTAGGATTCTTCAGGTCCGCCAGTTGCCGTGCGCCGGTCGGGCAGTTCTCGCAACACGCGGTGGTCAGGCCTTTCGTGATCCGGTGATAACACAGCGTGCATTTCTCGGCGGTGTCGGTTTTCGGATTGATGAAGCGGCAGCCATAGGGGCAGGCTTGCACGCAATACCGGCAGCCGAGGCAGTATGTCTTGTCCACCAGAACCACACCGTCCGGGCTTACAAAGGTTGCGCCCACTGGGCAGACCTGGGTACACGGCGACTCCACGCAGTGGTTGCACAGCTTAGGGACGAAGAAGTTCTTCCCGCTCTCATCTCTTGCGGGAGGGAAACCTTTCTTACCGCCATCGGGAGAGTCCACTACGGGGTTCTCAATGTCGTAATCCGAAACGTGGTAGCGCTCCACCCAGGTTCGGAAGTATCCATCGGGCACATCATTCTCGGCCTGGCAGGCGCGGACGCAGTTCCCGCAACCAATGCATTTGGGCAGGTCGATCAGCATGCCCCACCAGTGCTGGCTCATCGTGTAGTTAGGGGCCGACTCCGGGGTGCCAGCCAGCACGTACTTCCACGCGACCGCGGCGGAGGGCAATAGCAGAAGCATATGGCGCCGGGAAATGTTCATTTTGCGCCTCCGCTGATGACCGGACTATGAGGCTGGTGGCAGGTATCGCAGGGCAGTCCGGTGGAGTGGTCGGCGGAAGCGACCTGCGGGAAACTTTTCGGCTTGGCCGCGTTCGCTTCGTGGCACTTTACACAGAGCACCGCCGTGTCGAGCTTGGGCGGCTGCACCGAGGCCGGATCGTCGGCATGCTTGGCGAGCGGGCCGTGGCAGGCCTCACAATTGACGTGCGCGTGCTTGCCGTCCTTTTTCTTGTCGAGGACGTCGGCATGGCAGGTCTCGCAAGTCTCATGGCCCGCGAAGTTGACGGGGCGGGCAGCGATCTCGGCCATCGCGGCCCCGCGGTAGTGCCCGTATTGTCCAAAACTTTTTGGAACCAGGAATCCGCGGACGACCAGGAACAGGAGGATGCCCGCGACAAATACCGCGGCCAGTCGGAAGAGGTGTCCGGAATCTTTGAAAGCTTGCATAGCGGTGCCGGTGCGAGCGTGGCCGCCGGGCCTCGACTGCTGGCAGCCGGTCCGCCCTTCGCTGTTACCTGAATACAGGAGAGAGCGCCCAGACGGCTGTGTTCTGTGTCACGGACCATGCGTGCTGAGGATCACAGGCGTCGGTGATATGCACCCCGGGCAAACGGCATCGGAAGACGATCGGCGGGGTCCCCACAGTCTGGCCCGGCAGACGGGGCCCCGCTGGCCCCATCCGGACCTGTTCTTCCGTGACCTCGGAAGCCCTCCTCCAAATTGGTAAGCTCCTGGAGAGGTTCCAGGAGGGTACACTTTGCCCGCAACCGCTTCGAAACACACGATTAAGATTCTTTATGGCGAGTCCGATGAGCAGGTTCAATCCACTCAGGCCGCCGAGATGAAAAAGGCGGGTCACCACGTCACCACCGCGATCGGCCGCCGGGCCGTACAAGACGCGCTCAAGCGCGACGCCTTCGACCTGGTGATCCTGGGGTCGACCTTGAGCAAGGACGATCGCCATCACCTGCCGTACATGGTGAAAAAAGTTCACGAAGGCACCAAGGTGTTGGTCATGCACGCGGCCTCACGCCACCACGAGGTGGATGCCGTCATCGACGCCAACACCAGCATGCAAATCGCGCTCGAAAAGATTGCCCGGTTAATGGCGGAGAGCGTTTCGGTCTAGGATTTTAATTGCGCTGATACAAACGGCGGGTCCCTTCAACAGGTACCCGCCGTCTTTCATTTAGCATTCATCGGAACCCAAACCCAGTCATTCCCTAGAGGAAAGGCAGCGAAGACTGGCAGCTTCTCCGGCTGCTGACAAACGGCCGATCTCTCGCTGCCCGCACGCGGGAGGGGAACCTTTTCCAAGGCTTAAGAAAAAATGGGCCCAGCCAATGTGAGAGAGGTCGAGCATGGCCAGACCCTTCCAGATTATTGGGAGGTGTCGCCGCCGGCAAGCAACCAGGCTCACCGGATTCGACACAATTCACGCTAGCCGTGCGCAGAAAACGGTTTGTCATGCAGTTGTAAAGGAAGCGTCATTTTTTGAGCAAAAAAATATTGGTTGGCGAGCAGGCTGCAAAATCCGAATGCCGCGCCCCTGGAGCCTCAAAATTAAAATGGGCCGCCAGCCAAGAAGCGGTGACTTTTCCTTGGCTATCGGCCCACTCGATCCGGAAACGGATCGGAGGTGATAGTTACATCGTAGTCCCTTCCGACGCATTGTCAAGGGACAACTTTGGAGAATTCAGAATGGAACGAATTCGGAGGCGAATGGCTGTGGAATGATTGACACTCTCGCCGCCAGAGTGTTAATTTTATTGGTTTTAGGAACTGCTCTTCTTCCAGCAAGGATCAGCGAGTCGATCAGCAGAACAATGGAACAGACCCTCCGCCAACTAGGCGAATTACTGCTCGGAGCCGTGCCTACGGTGATTCTGCTGGGGACCCTTTTCGTGCTCTATACCCTGCTCGTTCATCGTCCGCTGACGGCCGTGCTGGCCGAACGCCGCAGCCGCACGCAAGGGGCGATGGAAAAAGCGCGGGCCGACATCGCGGCTGCCGAAGCCCGCACTTCCGATTACGAACAGCGCCTGCGGGAAGCTCGGATGAAGGTATTCAAGAACCAGGAAACGCGCCGCCAGCAGGCGACGCAGTCCCGCGCCGAAGTTGTGAACCAGGCCCGAACGCGAGCGCAGGAGCAGGTCAAAGAGGCACGCGCGGGCATCGAGGAGGGCAAGCAGCAAGCCCTGTTGAACCTGCAAGGCGAAGCTGGACGTCTGGCCAGCGAGATCGTGCGTACGGTCTTGCGCCCGGTCGGTGCCCCGAGCCCGGTGGGTGGACGATGAAGACGATTTTCCGATTCCTGTTCCTGCTCGCCCTGCTGGCATCGCTCGCAGCGCTTTCGCCCCGAACCGTGGCACAGGCTCAAGATCAGCCTTCCGCCGCGGCTTCATCTTCAGACCAAAAGCAGGCTGAGCCGGAGCACACGACGATCGGCCGAGAACTCGCCAAAGAAGAACGCGAGGCGACCGGCGCCGAAGAGGAAGAAAATGCCAACCTCAAGCACTCTTCGATGGTGCAAAGGCTGGCCAGGCTGACCGGCCTGAACGTGCATCAGGCGCACTTGCTGGCGATGATCCTGAATTTCGCCACGATCGTCTTCTTGGTTGTGTGGTTTGGCCGAAAGGCGTTGCCCGGCATGCTGCGCAGCCGCAACGAATCCATCCAGCGCGCGCTGGAGGAGGCGCGCGCTGCCAGCCAGGAAGCCAATCGCCGCCTCGCCGAGATCGAGAATCGCCTGCGTCAGTTGGATGTTGAAATTGGCCAGATGCAAGCCAGCGCAGAAAGAGAAGCCGAAGCCGAGGAAGGGCGCATCAAGAAGGCGGCCGAAGACGATATCCGCAAAGTGGTGGAGGCCGCGGAGCAGGAGATTGCAGCTGCCGCCAAGCTCGCCCGTCGCGAATTGACTTCGCATACCGCCGACTTGGCCATTGCTCTGGCGCGCAAACAGATCCACGTCGATGCCAATACCGATCAGGTGCTGGTGAGC
>Ga0209698_10004518_pt1 | contig 15225 bp, 7 predicted proteins | sample LitLauG_LLR_2012_FD_187203 | JGI IMG/M metagenome (GOLD analysis project Ga0209698, IMG submission 187203) | Freshwater sediment microbial communities from Pennsylvania, USA - Little Laurel Run_MetaG_LLR_2012 (SPAdes) (version 2) | ecosystem: Environmental > Aquatic > Freshwater > Creek >...
GTTACTCGGCGATTGCAGTAGTTCGTATTTTCCCATTTTGCAGCTCTCCCTGACCAATCTGACCGTGAGTGGCCTTTCTTTATCGCCACCCACCACAACCCTGCTTCAGATCATCAACGCCGGTGCAGGCCAGCTCTCGTTTACCACCTCGGTGGCCTACACGTCCGGCCAGACATCTGTGAACTGGCTCACCGTGTCACCCACATCCGGCGGCAACGGCACCCAACTTTCGGTGATCACGGATCCCAGTGCGCTCCCGGCGGGCCAATACCAGGCGAACCTGACGATTAATGCCGGGAGCGGCGGCACCGTAGTTGTGCCAGTGACTTTCAACGTGGCACCGCCTGGCGCGCTGATTCAAAGTCTTGTCAACTCAGCCACGCAGCAGGCGGGACCGGTAGCGCCGGGTTCGTTTGCCACGCTTTATGGCCTCAACCTCGGCGGTTCGAATGTGCAAGTGGTGTTCAACGGCTTCCCCGCAAAAGTGCTGTTCGATGCGAAAGGTCAGATTAACGTGCTGGTGCCCACGCAGTTGAGTACCTCTGCTCCGGCTGGTGTTTACGCGACTGTTGACAACGTCACCAGCAATACGTTCAGGGCGACTATCGCACCGAACGCCCCTGGAGTCTTCAATCCCGGCATCCTGAATCAGGATAATTCTGTGAACAGCGTCACGCGGCCAGCCTCCGTCGGCGACTATATCCAGATCTTCCTTACCGGACTCAACACGCCCACGTCGAGCCCGCTAGTGACGGTCAACGTCGGCGCGGCGCTCAACCTTGCGGCGGCTTACTCCGGCACGGTGCCCTCCATCCCCGGCCTCGAACAGGTCAACGTGCAGATCCCGCAGGGCTTGGCTTTTACAGGAAATTCCACCCAGTTGACGATCTGCGTGCCCGGTACGGGGTCGACGCCTGCCTGTTCGACGCCCGTGTCGTTGTATCTGCATTGATTCGGCCGCGAACGGCTTAATGTGGCCTCAGCGGGGTGCAATGGAACGAGTTGGAACCGAGCGCCGCTGCAAATCGTCGCTTGACTGTGTGTGAAATGGGTTCGTTTGTTCGGGGGTATTTTGGTCGTGGAAGCGGCCTCCAAATCGAGGCATGAAAATTTACTCATCTTCGCCAAATGTATTGCAATGCTTGACGCAAGCCATTATACTCCTTATTTGCAGGTTCAGAATTTCACCTGCTGAATGGTTGTTGTCCTTGACATGGGGATGGCAATCAGCTATCAAGGTAGTGCGCCATCGTTTTTTTCAGCTTTATCATTTTAGTTTTGAGTAGCGGAACAGAAGTCAAAACATACCGCACTCTGACAGGATGTACCGCCCAGGCCAACCGCTTGAGGGAAGCCGGCAAGTCTCAACTCCGCCCGACACGGAGAAGTTCCCTAAATGTAGTGCAAACAGATTTTTGTTTGTAGTTTGAGGCTCAGGTTGTAGAGAACTTCGACCGATTCAAAAATTTTCAGCAGGAAATTCACAAGGAGAAGAAATGGCAGATTTTCGTTTTAAAGTTTTAGGTCTTGCGGCTCTTGCGACTTTGTTCGCGGGCGTTTCGTTTGGCCAGACAACAATTCTAAGCTGCGCAGTGGCTACGCCGGTTGCAAATCCCGGACCGGCCTCGCTTCGCGCAGAAGGCACCACGGAACTGACTGGCGACTTCCAGTTTAGCTGTAATATGAGCGCATCGGCGGCAGTGACTGCGGCCACGATCACGACTTTTATGTCTGCACCCGTGACCAGCAAGCTGTTGTCCACGAATACGGCGCTCACCGGGCCCTTGACGGAAGCCACGTTGTTTCTCGGCTCTACCAACGCCTTGTTCACCGGCGCACCTCCGGCCGCAACAGGTGCTAATACCTGGGCGGGCGGTACTTTTGCGAGCGGCATCGTTACGGGTAACTCTATCACGTTCAGCGGTTTGACGCTGCCCGCTGGTGGGGCTCCGGCAAATACTATTTACGGCCGGATTGCGAATATCCGCGTCAACGCTAACGCGGTCGCGCTGACCTCAACGCTCACGTCGGTAACGGCACAGATCCTCGCCAGCGCGAACGCTTCGTCCGCCGCTACCGGCTCCAGCAGCAACGTGGTGGGATATGTATTCAAGAGCCTTGCGGCACCCGCGTTTACCACCTATGCTAATAATCCGACCAATACCGGCGCGCAGATTAACAGTTACACGACTTGCGCCGGGAATGCCCTGCCGAGCACCGGGACTCTTGCGGGTCCTTCGTTCCAGGTCACGTTGGCCGAACTTGTTGGCGGAGTGAAGGCGTTCAAAACAGCCGTTGGAGACGCTGGCGATTCGGCTGCAGCCGGCGGCGGAGCGGGCGCGGTTACAACTGCCGGCATCGGAACGCTGGTTAGCCTGAATTTCGGCGCGGTTCCCACAGGCGTAACTCTTTATGTTCCGCTGACAGTTACCGATACTACTGCTACCCACTTGTTATCGATGACACTCTACAGCGGTGGCCAGGTAACCACCCAGCCGAATCTCCCCACCGGGGCTCCGGCAGGTTATGTTCCTTTCACTGCGTCGAACGGTACCGTCACCCTTACTTATGCAGTGCTGGCCACCAATCCGGCAGCCCTCGAGGCGGTTAACATCCCGGTTTTTGTTTCCTTCTCCAAGAATACATTCACCACACCGCAGGGACCGATCACTGTCCTCGCAGGTTTGGGCCCGCAGGCGCCTGCCGCATCGGCGACGACGATCCCGAACTTTGCTCCCGTGACCGCTCCGGTGCTCAACGCCACGACGATCAGTCTGTGCTCGTCCAACCTGCTGTTCCCCTTCGTGACCAGCGCGCTTGGTTTTGATACAGGTATCGCCCTCTCGAACACCTCCTCCGATCCTTTCGGCACTGCTCAGGCGCCCGGCACCTGCGCATTGAATTTCTATGGCAGCGGCTTACCCAGCCCCTCCACTGGAATTGCTGCTCCGAACGGGACTCAGAACGGCGGCACCACGAACGCCTTCCTGCTTTCGAGCGTCGCTCCTGGCTTCACGGGCTACATGATCGCAACTTGTAACTACAACTTCGGTCATGGCTTTGCTTACATCGTCTACAATTTGACCCAGAACAGCGGTGTTTCCATGGGTTATCTTGCGGAAGTTCTTAACCCCGGCGCCACCGGTCGAAACATCTCCGGTTCCGAATCGAACGGTCAGTAGTCGTACTTACGCAGTCTAAAGGGGGGAGCTTCGGCTCCCCCCTTTTTTATTTCCCAGGCACTCTCACCGGCGACTCATTTCATCGGCATTGGCGCGGTGCGCTGAGGCCAGCTTCAAAGCACACCTCTCGAATCCAGTAACACGGTGCACAGGGATGCCTGATAAGACGCCAGACGAGGGCGATTTCCGGGCTGGGTTACCGTCGCATCACTTTACAGTGACGGCGATATCCAGCTGAGTTGCCAAAGGGGACACCAAAAGCCGCACGCTTCCGGAGCCTGTTCCTTTACCTGTCGATTGAAAACGGATCGCGGACTTCTCTCCAGACTCCAGATGTTTCTTGTCCAGCGATGCCGTCAGACCGTCTATATTATCTGAGCTCAGATCAACATCCACCGGGCCCGGCATGTTATTTGAGACCGTCACGGTCTGGGTAGGCTCGGCTGTCGTCAGAACCACCGAGTTACGATCGATCTTCACCAATCCCTTCAACGACGCCGGATCGACTGCCTTGCCCGGCAAACCAAGCGGAACGGCAGCACCATTGCCCAGGCTTGGCGTGACTGCGCCGAACGGAGTCGGAATGGCGCCTCCCGGATTCACATCCAGCACCCATTGGCCAGCCTCGAGCTTCCAGTTGCTGCTCACAGGGGCATCGAATTGTATCGGTCCGACGCCGGGCATCATTACAGTAGCTTTCGTATGGATTGTCACGATTGCCCGGCTGTCGCCGAGGAGTTCGACCTTCTCAATTGTGAAGCCCGGGATGTTGTACTGACCGCTGCCACCGTAATACGCATCCTTTGAGCCTTCGGCCACAAGAGACTCGGCCTGACGATATTTCTTCGCGACCTGGAGTTGAAAAAATTCCTCCGCGCGGGCGCGCAGGGAGGCTTCGGCGGCCGCAGCGCCCGGATCGGGCTGCTGGGCCCAGGCTGTCATTGCAACTACCGGAAAAATCAATCTGCGATACATATTTTCATGATAAACGAGATAATCTGAAGCACGGACGAAGGCATCGGGCTGCAGGACTCCGATCAGAGAAACGGCAGGGATCATGCGTCGACACACCGAGCGGCGACTCGGGATGACAGGCGCGGCTGGAATCGAACCCGAGGCGCTCAGCTTAGAGGGCATCAACAGGCGAAGAATCAGCAGATTAGCGAAATTTTGCTTGTTTGCCGACCGCTGACAAATGTTACTTACTTGCAAGCGTCTGCGAATTCCTGCGCGCTCGGCTCTGGCCACCTCCAATAGCGCTGCTATGCACAGGGTGGGCTCAAATCCGGCACGGTTGTACATAGCCTCCGTCATCGCGGTTGACTCAGTTGGCAGCCGGTGTATTGCCGATTACCCTGAACAACCGTATTCGCAAAGTGTCAAATGGCAAGAAGGAGAATCGCTTCGTTCGTTATGCGGATCGCTCGTTTGACGGCGGGAAGCAGGACGATCCTGGTACTACCTACTCGTGGCGCAGGCAGACGATGGGATCCAGATTCGCGGCGCGGTTGGCCGGGTAGTAGCCGAAGAAAAGGCCGACGCCGACCGACATGCCGACGCCGAGCGCGACCCAGAAGGGCGATACGACAGCGGGGATGGCGGGGAGGAACGTCCGCACGGCGAGGGCGATGAGGGCGCCGAGCAGGATGCCGATGATGCCTCCTATGCCGGAGAGCGTGACGGCTTCGAGCAGGAACTGAATGCGGATGTCGGACTTGCGTGCGCCAACGGCCTTGCGGAGACCGATTTCGCTGGTGCGCTCGGTGACTGAGATCAGCATGATGTTCATGACGCCGATGCCGCCGACCATGAGGCCGATGGAACTGATGATGCCGGTGAGCAAAACGAGCGCGCCGGTGAGCTGGTTCCAGAGGTTGCTGAGGAAGTCGGGGTCGGCGATTTCAAAGTCGCTCTCGGCGTTATGTGGAACATGGCGTTTGCGGCGCATAGCCTCTTCGACCTGATCGCGGACGGCCTGCATGGTGACGTCCTCGCGGCCGGCGACGGCAAGAAAGCGCTCGCGGATTTCGGGGAAGCTCTTGCGGAAGGTGCTCATGGGGATGCAGGCGAACTGATCGACGCCGAACCCGGAGAAGAGGCCCTGGTCGGGCTCGAAGACGCCGATTACTTCGTATTGGCGGCCGTTGAGGCGGACGGTTTTGCCGACGGGGTCGGTGGTGGGGAAGAGGGAATCGGCGATGGCGCGGCCGATGACGATGACGGGGCGGGAGTGCTCTTCATCGAATGGGGTGATGAAGCGGCCGGCGGCGATCTGGAAGAGGGGGAGGGCGCGGGCGTAGTCGGGTTGGGTGCCGCGGAGGAAGAAGCGCTCGACGTGTTCGTTGCCGTAGCGGAGTTCATCGGTCATTTCGCCAAGGTTGATGCGATTGGCGAAGACGGTGGCGTAAGAGACGCCGGGGCAGGAATCTTCGAGGTATTGGGCGTCGCCGTCTTCAAGATATTTGCGGATGCGGATTTTGAGGGGCAGGCGGCCTGGTCCCTGGCCGGTTGGAATGCGGGTGATGAAGAGGGTACGGGAGCCGAGGCTGGCGACGCGTTCCTGGATGAGGCCGTTGAGGCCGTCGATGATGGAGGCGACGGCGATGACCGAGGTGATGCCGATGACGATCCCGAGGATAGTGAGGGCGGAGCGGACTTTACGGGAGCGCAGGGTGTCGAGGGCGACGGTGAGGTTTTCGAAGAGTTCGGCGCGGTTCATGGGGGTCAGGTCACGCGAGCTGTTCCACCATTACAAGGTATTACGGCGAGCAACGGCCGCAGGGCACGTGCCCGATTTCTTCGCCGACAGAAACAGGCAAATACCCGCGGAGAATCGGCCACGTCGTCAATTGCATCAAAGGGCACCGAGTGCTCAGCGCGGCGCCGTCAGCGAGGATCAATCCAGCTCCGGTGGAGTGTATCGACATGCCCGCGGTTTGACGCCACGGAAGGAGGGGTGAGGCTGATACCGGTATCATACGCGCCGGAGCCAACGTCAGTTGGTCACCGCACTGGTGCATGAGGGAACCTGATGCACCAGTGCGGCGACCGCAGGACGCACGACAAGTGTCCGGGTCGCGCTTCCGCGCTTCCGTTAGTTGATTTCCAGTTGGCTGGTCAGCACAGTATCGGTGGCCTTATTCCGCAGACCCTTCCACTGCACTCCCATTCCGACCTTCACAAAGCTGGTAACCGTGTGGAGATCGACGCTGTTGGTGTTGACCTGAATATGAGTTGCCGCGCTCCAGATCAGTTTCTTCGCGCCGACCATCAGGTAGCTGTAGTCGGAGGCGATCGCCGTAATCTTGCCCTGGCTCTCATCCTCAATGGTGTAGCTGGGGGTGGCGGAGGACGCGTTGATGGTGAGCGTCACCGAAACCGCCGCTACCGTTTTTGCCGCATCTGTCGCCGTGAGGCCGACCGCCGAACTACCCGCCGCGGTCGGAGTGCCGCTGATGGTGTTGCCACTCAGGGTCAGCCCCGCCGGCAGGCCGGTCGCGCCGTAAACAAACGGACCGAAGCCGGATGCTGAGAGCGTAGCGCTATAAGGCGTTCCGACGGTCCCTGCGGGAAGTGCCGGAGCAAACCCGATGGTTTGATCCAGCACGGTGAGGCTGAGTGTTTTCGCCGCCGTCGCGCCGGTTGCATCCACCGCGGTAACGGACACCGAAAATGTTCCGACAGCCGCCGGAGTTCCCGTAACGTTGCCGCCGCTATAGGTCAACCCTTTCGGCAGACCCGACAGCGTAACTGTATAAGGAGCGACACCCCCGCTCACCGTAACGGGAGCCGTGTAGGCCACACCCGCCGTTGCGCCGGGCAGCGACGTCGTCGCGATCATCAGCGGCGCAACCGGCGCGGAAATCGTGAGCGTCACGGTAGCCGAGACGGACTTGCTGGACGTATCGGTGGCCTTCAGAGTGACGCTGGACACGCCGGCGGCGAGCGGAGTGCCGGACACCACGTTACCCGTCAGGGTCAGGCCCGCGGGCAGACCCGTGGCCGTGTAGGTAAAGACGCCAGTACCGCCGCTTGCGGTGGCAAAGGCGGAAGAATAAGCGGCGTTCGCAGTTCCATTGGCCAGGGTGGGACTAAAAACGATCGGGGCCGGGGTACTGCTAACGGCTGAGCTCACAAAACCACGTACTGCGAGACTAACAGGATCGACGTAGTAGCCTGTCCCTTGCCCCGTGGCGTTGATGCTGCGGACTGCGGTCTCGGCCGATCCGGCAACGTTGACGGTGGTCACAGTCGTCCCGGTTTTCACGAAGCCGTGGATCACAGCCGCAGCGTCGGTGTAATACCCGGCGATCTGGCCGCTGTCGTTGATGCTCCAGGCATCCGTGACGGTCGCTCCCGCAACGTCGAGGGCAGTGACCGTGCCGCCGCTGTAGACGAAGCCATGCTGGACATTATTGATGTCATAGTAAGTGCCCACCACTTGCCCCAGGTTATTCATGCCCCTGGGAACTGTCTGAGCAGCGTTCGCGGCATCGAAAAGGGTCACGATGCCACCACTTTTGAGGAACCCATGGGTGCCATTGACATCACCGGCAGTACCCGTGATCTGCCCACTGTCATTGATGCTGATGGGGCCCGTCGAATTGTAGACGCCGGTGCCAATGGCGTCAAAAGGGGTGGCCGTTTTGGTAGCGGGATCATAAACAAACCCCCGGTAGATATTCAGCGTGGGGTCAATGAATTCCCCGGTCACCTGCCCGCTCGCGTTGATGCTGCGGGGCGTCATGATGGTGGTCGGGAGATTGTTGCTATTCAGTACGGTAAAGAGGCTCACGACGCCGCTGCTGTAGACGAAGCCCAGGTTGCCGCCCAGGCCGTCCAGATAATAGCCGGTGACCTGCCCGCCAGCGTTGATGCTCAGGCCATTGGTAATAGAGTTTGGGGTGCCGCCGTTGAACGTGGTTACCGTGGCGCCATTTGTCACGAAGGCGTGATTACCGGCGGAATCGTTGCAATACCCGGTCACCTGTCCGGCGGCATTGATGCTGCTGGGGGTAGTGCTGCCGGCAGCAGGGCAGTCGAGCAGCGTGATGGCCACGGATTGCGCGTCTGCCGATGAGGCCCCGATCAGCAGACCACTAATCAATGCTGCTTTCAAAATCATGTTTTTTGTCATCGATAACTTTCTCTTTTCGTTGCTGCATTGAGCGAATCCGACGCGTTGGCGACGACGCTTGTCGGTACGTGAGAGCAAATCCTTGCCCAAACAACTGCTAAGCGTAAGTAATTCTAAATAAAAGAGAACAGACATCGTTCCAGTTCAGAGTTGTCAGATTTATCGGACGTGAGGGCCGCCGGTGTCAGAGAATTTGAACGCCGCGTGTGCTTGCATCCCATGTCATCCGGAAGCTGTCCAGGCCGAAATTCCTGGAAGACCGGACTGGGACCGACGTAGCGCCAAAGAGAGCCTGCGGGCCGCTGAACGAGATCCGGATGACGCCGCCGAGAGAAGAATACAGCGGCGCGCCAACCCCGGATGGCGTATAGCTGTGAACGTATATGTCATCGGAGCGGCTTCGCGGCCGCCGACGATGGCGAGTACTGCAAAAGTGAGAAGCAGTGGTTTCAAATATTCCTCTTATTTATGTTCTTTATTTCTGAAAAGCAGAGGGATCGAACGGAGTCCACCCGGATCCTCAAGGCACCTGCCTCGCCATTGGGATTGCCGGCCAAGTCATTAGAAACAGAGACCCGGCTCTTTCACCTGCAGCTTTGCGTCGTCAGGATTCTCGAACACAAGGGCTGGCCTTGTCAGAGCATTTAAACACGAGCGTGATATCGTAGCGGTCAATGTTAGCTGGCGATCTTGACTCGCTCAGGCGGCAGCGCATTGTCTTTGCCGTCCTCGACTTGTCGCTGCTCGTCATCCTGTTGTTGCTCCATACCTCTTTCGCTGCTTTTTGGGGAAAACCGTCCGCCGCGCTGACTGGCCTGCTCGGCGTATGTTTTGCTATCCGCGGGGGCGAAATCCTGTGGTTGCGGGGGCGGGTGATCCAGCCGCGCACTTCCGCGTGGCTGACCTGGGCTTCGATTGCATTCGATCTGCTTCTGGCGTCCGTGCTGTCCTCGGTGGTCGATCATGAAGACAGCCAGTATTTCGCCCTGCTGGTGGTACCCATCCTCGAATCCGCATTCCGCTTCACGCTCGCCCCCACCCTCGCCGTGGTGGCGGCGGCAGATGCCGTGGCCTTTTACTGGGTGTGGCGCTACTTTAACGCGCACCCCCCGCTGGACATCGGCGAATACTTCGAGGCCGGAACCATCTCCATCATCTTCCTGATCGTAGGCGTGCTGATTTCGGTGATGATGCGGAATCTCCGCCGCAAGCAGGCTCAACTGGCATGGAATGTGTCGGAACTGGAAAGAACGCGCGCGCGTCTGCTGAAAGAGGAAACCCTGGCCGCCGTAGGGCGCATTTCAAGCGCCGTCGCCCACGAAATCCGCAACCCTGTAGCCATGATTGCCAGTTCCATTGCAACCGCGCAAAAACTAACCGGACCGGAGCGCGAGGAAATGTTCGGTATCGCCGCGCAAGAGGCGTCCCGTCTGGTTAACCTGACGAGCGATCTGCTGGCTTTCGCCCGGCCCCGCCGTCCGGCGCTTGTGAACGACGGGCTCCGCGACACGCTCCTGAACGTTGCAGCAACCTGTCGCGCTCATGCGGAGGCAAACGGTATCGCGCTGCGGGTCGCCGAGTCCGGCGAAGTGGCTGCTAGACACGATCCGGGTCTTGTGCAGCAGGTCCTCCTGAACCTGGTCATGAATGCCGTGGACGCCTCGCCGCCCGGCGGAACGGTGGACCTTTCGCTGGCCGCATCGGCCGCGGGCGAAGTCAGGATCGATGTGCAAAATGCCGGCGGTCCGATTCCGCCCGCCGTGGCGGAACGCCTGTTTGAGCCTTTCTTTACCACCAAGCCGGCGGGCACAGGCCTCGGGCTGGCTACTGCTCACGGCGCGGCGCGCGCCCAGGGCGCCGATCTGGTGCTGAGCGATAACTCGGACCAGGTGCGCTTTACTTTGATTTTCCCCCCGGCGCGTGGCCGGGCCTGATCTGACATGGGAAGGATTCTCATCATTGACGACGAGGCGCATATGCGTCGTATCGTCTCCGCGAATCTTGCCCGCGAGGGCTTTGAGATCACCGACGCCGAAAGCGTCGCCGAAGGCAGGAAACGAATCCTCGCCGAGGATTTTGACGCGGTCTTCGTCGACCAGTTTCTGCCCGATGGACGCGGTCTTGAAATCGTGGCCAGCGCGCGTGAGGCCGACCCCACGCTTTCGGTGGTGATGCTTACCGCCATGGCTACGGTGGAGCTCGCCGTCCAGGCCATGCGCAGCGGCGCCTTCGATTTCCTCGCTAAACCGTTCGAACCGGAAGTCCTGTTGTCCGTCGCCCAAAGGGCCTGCGATCACACCGCGCTGCTCCGCGAAAACCGCCGTCTCAAGCGGGAGGCGGGCCAGCACGAAGGCGGCACCAAAATCAGCGGATCGAGCGACGCGATCAATTCCGTCCGCGCAACCATCGCCATGGTGGCTCCCACCAGCGCCACCGTCCTGATCACCGGTGAAACCGGCACAGGCAAGGAACTGGTCGCCCGCGCCATCCACGACCTCAGCCCGCGGGCTCAGCGCCCCTTCGTTCCGGTGAACTGCGCGGCTTTCGCCGAGTTACTACTCGAAAGCGAACTGTTCGGTCACGAAAAGGGCGCCTTCACGGGCGCGGACCGCAGCCGGCAGGGCCTCTTCGAAGCGGCCAATGAAGGCACGCTGTTTCTCGATGAAATCGGCGAGATGTCGCTCACCGCGCAGGCCAAACTCCTGCGAGTCCTTACCGACGGGCAGATTCTGCGCGTGGGTTCCACGCAGCACCGCAAGGTCAACGTGCGAGTACTGGTGGCTACTCACCGCAACCTCGCCGCCATGGTGGAAGAGGGCCGCTTTCGTCAGGATCTGTACTACCGTCTGGCCATAGTGCCGCTGGCGGTCCCCGCTCTTCGCGAGCGGCCCGGAGATCTGCCCGTGCTCTGCGAGCGTTTGTCTCAGCAGGTAGCGCGGGACCTCAAGGTGCCGCAGCGCCGCTTCGCGCCCGAAGCGCTCGCACGGCTCCGCGGCTATTCCTTCCCCGGCAATGTCCGCGAACTGCGCAACATCATCGAGCGCGCCTACATCCTGTCATCGGACGAGGTGCTCGGCCCCGACAGCCTGGCCCCTTCCATCGGCGCTTTGCCGGGCGCCCCTCTTCCGCGGTTCGGGGCGGGTATGTGCGTCACCTGCGACAAGCTCAACACTATCCCCGAGGGTTTCGAACTCTCCAAGTTACTGGAGGAGATGGAGCTGACGATTATCCGTAACGCGCTCAAGGCTGCCGATGGCGTCCAGGCCGAAGCGGCGAGAAAGGTTGGCCTCTCGCGCAGTATGTTTGCCTACAAGCTTGCGAAGTACACGAATCGGGGAAAGTCGGCCCCGAGCGACTGAACAAATTTGCTCCAACATGCGCGAGCCACGCCTGGTCGGGGGATTGCGAACGTCGAAATGTTCAGTCGCCCGCGTTCGTTGCGGCGTGGAAGTGATGTTCACGCCCACCCGACAGGCACCTTTGCCGACACGCTTCGCGTTGCCGATGGCGCCTTGATCTAACACGCAGACCTCGCCTTCCCGCCTGGTCGTCGGAATGTGTTTGAGCACTCGTGATCAGTCGCGCAGGGTTTATTGAAAATTCTGCTTTCTGTAGTGGCCAGTCGATTCGCGCACCTGAGACTAAGTTTTCTAACTTTCTTTCCGTAGTGCAGTGACGGGGTCGAGTTTGGCGGCTTTGCCGGCGGGATAGATGCCGAAGAAGAGGCCAATGAGGGAACTGAGGACGACGCCGAGGATGGCGACCCAGGGCTTCACGGACGCCGGGAACGAGGTATAAGTGCGGAGCGCGAGGGCGCATGCAAAGCCAATCCCGATACCGATGGTGCCGCCGATGAGGCACTGGAGCAGGCCTTCGGCGAGGAACTGGCGCAGGATGTCGGCCCGGGTGGCACCGACGGCGCGGCGGACGCCGATTTCGCGGGTGCGTTCGGTGACGCTGACGAGCATCACGTTCATGATGACAATGCCGCCCACAATTGCCGAGATGGAACTGACCATGACGAAGACGGCGAAGAAAGAGCCGCTGATGCTTTGCCAAAGCGAGATATAGCTCTGGGCGGTACCGATGAAGAAGCTGTCGGGCGCGCCGGGGGCATCGTGGCGGCGGGCACGCAGCGCGACGCGGATTTCATCCTGCGCGGTGTTGAAGTTCTGCTCACCGCCGGAGGCTTTGATTTCGAGGGTCAGGCTGGAGCGGCTCCCGCGGACCTTCAGATAGGTATTGAGGGGGATGACGGCGAAGTTGTCCTGATCCTGACCGAGCACGGAGCCGAGCTTTTCGAAAGTGCCGATGACGGTGAATTCGAGGCTGCCGGTGCGGATGGCTTTGCCGATTGGGTTCGTTCCTTTGAAAAGCTGATCGACGAGCGAAGCGCCGATGATGCAGACGTAGGCGGCGTGGCGGTCTTCGGCGGGGGTGAAGTAACGGCCGAGATCGAGCGTGCGGGTATCGATATCGACCATGTTGGGGGTGTAGCCGATGATGCTGGTGTCGTCGACCTGTTTGTTCTGGTAGACGATGGAGAGGGTGCCGCTGGCGGAGGCGCCGATGGCTTCGCAGGAGGGGCAGCGTTCTGAGACGGCGTCGAAATCGAAGCGGTCGAGATTTTTGTTTTTTAGGGCGCGGGTGATGACGGAGAAATCGGCGACGGCGAAGGGGGTTCTGGCGACGCGGAAGACGTTGGTGCCGAGGTTGGCGATCTTTTGTTCGACGTAGAGGTTGGCGCCCTGGACGAGGGTCATGACTGTGACGAGAGTGGCGACGCCCATGGTGAGTCCAAGGACGGTGAGCGCGGCGCGGAGCTTGCCGGCGCGGATGGCGTCGGCGGCGATAGCGAGGTTGGTGCGGAGACCGACCATGTGAGATGTCCTGGGAGGATTATCGCGCGGAGGGAGAAGCGAGGCGCGGGCGGGTTCGCGAACAGCCCGTTCAGCACTGTATTAAGCTGGATTCAATGCCGGGCCGTGCCGCCTGGCAGGGCACGAGTGCGCCCGGCGCGGACCACGTTGGCGTCCCTTCTGAGGAGACTGATTCCGATCGCTCTGGAGGCAAAGGTATGGCTGCAATGGCACCCGCCCGCTCGATACACAAACGGGATGAAGAACTGGATCGCTACATTAACCTGAAGCTGGCCGCGCTGGGGCTGCCGGTGAGCCGGAGCACGGCGGGCGGGGATTTTCTGGAAATCGCCGGGCCGCTGCTGCGCAACTACCACCAGAAAGATCAGCAACTGGGAAGCTGGCTGTGCGCGGCGGACCGGCGAGTCCAGGAGTTTCTCGACGCGTATCTGAGCGACGAGTGTCCCGGCGGAGCGGCGCGACTGCCTGCGAATGCGTTTGTGCTGGATCGCGCGGGGATGGCGCGTGTACTGTCGCTGCCGGTGCATGCGGACCATTTTTCGTCGCCGTATCTTAAGTCGTACAGGCTGCCCCAGGGTGTGCTGCACAATCCGCACAGCGATAAGCGGACGACGCAGGGGTTGTTCCATGTGACTGAGGGCGGGCTGCCGGTGCCGGCGGATAAAGAAGAGATTCCCAAGCGGACGTTTGCGGCGCTGTGGAGCGCGGCGCTGAAGCCACCGGCCGATGTGATGACGCTGCCGTTTACGACGGATCAGGATGCGCCGGCGCGGTGCTTCGTGTCGCTGCTGCTGCGGCCGCTGGTATGTCCGGCGACGGGGAACGACCCGGCAAAAGGCGCTCCTGCAAAAACCATGGAGATCCGGTTCTTTGTGCCAGGGAGCCTGGTGAGTAATCTGGATTTCGTGGAAGGCATTTTCGGCAATGGCGGCGATCCATATCTGCCCGAGAACGACGCGGGGCTCGACGCGCTGCACTGGACGGGGCACACGGGGTGCGTGGTGCTGGCTCCGCATCTGGTGGGGATTCCGAAGAAATCGGTGGGGCTGCCGCATATCAGCGTGGCGACGGACCGGCAAAAGCGCGACGGGATGTGCTGGAAGGAAGAGAACGAGCCGTACAACGGCGGGCGGGCTTTCAAAGCCACGTGCCGGGATGCGCGCGGCGTGATGGTGACGATCATCGCGGACAACTATTACGGCTACTGCAAGAAAGAGGTGAAGACGCAGATCAGCTATGCGGCCAACCTGTACGGCTCGTGCGAAGAGGAGCATGCGGGGGGCGCGATGGCGTTCGCGACGTATGTGCTCGGGCAGGATTTCTATGCGGACCGCACGGTGAGCCTGAAGAAAGCGTCGTTTGCGGAGGCGGCGGAGTTGCTGGGCGATTCGATCGAGATGCAGGCCGGGGGTTATGCGGTGGACCGGAAGTATTCGAACATCTACTACGTGCCTCATGACGCATCGTTCCACGCGCGGGAAGGGGTGGTGAAGTGGGGCGAGGGCGATCTGGAGGCGCGGCTGGCGTTGCGCGCGGCAGCGGTGTATGTGCTGCCCAACGGCTTCCGTGTGCGGCTCCAGAAGCAGATTGCGGGAACGGCGTGGCGGTTGGTGGGGTCGCGGCCGCGCGGGACGTTCTGCCATAAGCCGTGCACGGTGTCGGGCGGGGGGAAATCGGAAATTTCGAAGTCGATGGCCAACGTGCTGCTGAAGGGGCCGATTTTCGTGCGCGACTACAGCGCGGACATGGACCAGGTGGCGGAGATCTTCGCAATGGATTTTTCCGGCATCTACCGGGACCGCGAGCCGAGCGAGCGTTCGCGGCGGCCGATCCTGAGCCAGGCAAGGTCGCTGGGGTCGGTAATTCAGCTGCTGACGCCGGCGGCGGAGTATACCGACGCGCACAATGAGTGGCTTCGCGGGGTGGGTGAGACCATCCGGCAACTGGTGTTCACGGTGAAGCGTTACTATCAGCCCGAGTGGGGCGGGAAATGGCGGGAGCATTTCACGGTGGACAGGCTCAATGG
>Ga0209698_10004519_pt1 | contig 15224 bp, 15 predicted proteins | sample LitLauG_LLR_2012_FD_187203 | JGI IMG/M metagenome (GOLD analysis project Ga0209698, IMG submission 187203) | Freshwater sediment microbial communities from Pennsylvania, USA - Little Laurel Run_MetaG_LLR_2012 (SPAdes) (version 2) | ecosystem: Environmental > Aquatic > Freshwater > Creek >...
GCCGTCGCCGTGAACTCCGTCACCAACAAGATTTATGTCGCGAACTCAGGCAGCAACAATGTCACTGTTCTTGCCGGTGCACACCAGTAAGGCAAGGCGTCAGATTAATCTCAAAGGCGCGCGCCCCTGAAGGATCTTGGTGCACGATGAGGTTTGAAATCTAAACTCGCCTGTTGAAAACAGACATCTGAGTAAGTAATGTCAAGCAATTTTTCACGAGCTCGATTTCCGCATCCACTTTCACGGTTCGTGCACAGAAAACCAAAACACACGGTAGGAAATCACAGGTAGAATAATGTGCCGAAATCCCGCTGAGAGTGCTAAGTGATAGAAAATGATGGTAGGCCCGAATGGATTCGAACCATCGACCTCTTCCGTGTCAAGGAAGCGCTCTAGACCAACTGAGCTACGGGCCTATCGGTTTTGGGTGACGCGGTCCACTTGGGCGATTAGACCCCAAACCGCTAATCGCTTGCAGGGCCATGCAGCGCCCCAGCCAAAAGTCAGCTTTACTAAGTTTATCAGACCCGGGTTGAAGTGCCGTAAGGCCGTGCCCTAGCGCGGTTCCTGATTTGCAGGCGGATCTGCCGGAGGCCCGGGCCTATTCGCCGACGTTCTGTCCTTTTCAATCTGGTCGACAATTTGCGTTTCCTTGCGCGCCAGGTCGCGTTCTCCGAGGCGGCCGTAAATGCGAGCGAGGGCGATGTGCGCCGACAGTTCCTTGGGATTTAGCCGGACCAGGCGCTCGAAGAGGGGGCGCGCTTCGGCAAAGTCGCCGTTTTGCAGCAGGACCGTTGCGGCCACGTATTGCACGTGAGGGTCACGCGGTTTGAGGGCTCGCGCCCGCTGGCACGCGCGCAACGCTTCCGGCAAGTTGTCGCTCCCCAATTGCATCAGCATTTGCGCGAAGGTGGCCCAGTACGTCGCGTTCGAAGGATGGTCCTTTAGCAGCTGGCGAAAGATGCCGACCGCCTTGGCGTAGTCTCCCTCGGACGCAATACAGGCGGCGAGCAAATATTGCGCCCGATCCAGTTTGGGCGCAAGGCGAACCGCTTCTTCGAACTCGGGCTTCGCCTCTTTGAGTTTGTTCTCGCTGTAGTAGGCCATCCCTAGATCGTAGTGGAACTCCGGGTAGGCGCCGAACTTGGGCTGGACCGCATGGAGGAAGTCCACGGCGACTCCGAAATGACCCCACCCGAGGAGAGCCTCGGACAGTAACATGCTGTTTTCGCGGGAGTCCGGATTGATCTGCAGGGCCTGACCCAACTCCTGGACCGCGTCTTCATAGTGCTGCTGCTTAAAGAGCAACTTGCCCAGCGCCGCGTGCGCGGCTTCGGAATCAGGGTGCGCCTTTACCGTTGTGCGTAGAATGCCCTCTGCCTGCTTGGGTTTTCCTGCATGCAGCAGCGCGGAGGCTTGCGCGAGGGAGCTCTGTTCGCTGGCCTGTGGCAACGACAATGCGGGAAGAGCCATCGCCAGCAGAACGATCGAGAAGGCGGCAGGCCTTGCCATGGAGGCCATTTTACAGTCCCAACCCTTCTTCGGCCTGCATCGGCCAATTGGCCGGCTTCCGGTAAAATGGGCGAGGTTATGGCAAGGTCCCCGGGCAGGCTCGGTTATCTGGGCGTTCTGATCGTGGGCGTTGTTCTGGCTGAGGTTGCCCCTCCCCCGATTTTCCGCGAGGTCCCCCCCAGTGAAAGCGGGATCGTGTGGGTTCACCACAACGGCTTTTCGCCGCAGCATTACCTGCCGGAGTCGACCGGGCCTGGGGTTGCGATCTTCGATTACAACAACGATGGCTGGATGGACATCCTGCTGGTGGATTCCGGCACCAGCGTTTTCTACAAGCCGGACGTTCCGTTGCACCCGGTGCTTTACCGCAACAATGGAGATGGCACGTTCACCGAGGTCTCGAAGGAGGCCGGGCTAACGGCGGACTTATATGGCCAGGGTGTTGCCGTGGCCGACTACGACGGAGACGGATACGAAGATGTGTTCATCAGCGGCTATGGCAAATGCGTTCTGTACCACAACAACGGCAACGGCACGTTCACGGACGTGACCGCCGCCAGCGGCATTGCTCCAACCCAGTGGGGCAGCAGTTCGGTGTGGTTTGACTACGACAACGACGGCAAACCGGATCTGTTTGTCGGCGAGTTTGTGGACTACTCTAGCTTGCGGGTGTGCTCAGCTGCGGACTCTTACGGAGGTGAATCCGGCGGCAGCCAGTCCGCCTACTACTGCACTCCCAAAGTCTTTAAGCCGATGCCCAGCGAGCTTTATCGCAACCTGGGGAACGGGAAGTTTGCCAACGTCAGCGCGAGTACCGGGATCGGTTCGAAGCCGGGCAAGGCCTGGGGAGTGGTTGCCACCGACATCAATAATGACGGGTACATGGATCTGTTCGTTTCGAACGATATCGTGCCGAACTATATGTGGGTGAATCGGGGAGGCAAGAAGTTTGAGGACGTGGGAGTGGAGGCCGGAGTGGGCTACAGCAGCGACGGCGCGCCGCGATCCGGCATGGGTGTAGATGCGGGCGACTTCGATCAGGATGGGCGGCAGGATCTGGTGGTTGGAAACATCGATACCCAGACCCATTCGCTGTACCGCAACGTCGGGGAAGAGATGTTTGACGATTTCAACCTCAAGACCGGGGTCAGCCAGGCAACACGCATGATGAGCGGCTGGGGATTGCGCTTTTTCGATTATGACAACGACGGCTGGCCGGACTTGATCCTGTCGAACGGGCACCCTGATGATGCGGTCGAATCGCGGAATGCGGGCATCGGCTACCGCCAGCCGGTTTTACTGATGCACAACCTGGCCGGGGCCAAGATGGAGAATGTGAGCGCGCAAGGAGGGCCGGCGTTCGGCAAGAAATATTCTGCGCGGGGTTTAGCGGTCGGTGATTTGAATAACGATGGCTATCCCGACGTGGTTTTTGCGGAGAACGGCGGACCTGTCCACGTATTGATCAATACGGCGACCAGTGGCAATAACTGGGTTGGCCTGGTACTGCGGGCCAAGACGACGAATCCGGAGGCGACCGGGGCGATCCTGCGGTGGAGCGTAGGAGGGAAGGTGTTCTCGCGGCTGAAGACGGCGGGCGGGAGCTTCCTTTCGAGTCACGATCCGCGCGAGATTCTGGGTGCTGGCAAAGGGACCATCGACTGGATAGAAATCAAGTGGCCGCGACCGAGCCAGCAGGTGGACCGCATTCTCAAGCCAGCGATGAACCACTATATGACGATCACTGAGGGGCAAAGTGCTCCCGCCAAGTAAGGCCGGTGTTGCAATGCGCCTTGCTCCCGGCGACAATCGTTCCATGCAGAAAAAGCCAGCTACTTCAGGTCGAGCCGCCCGGAACGGCACGCAGGAAGTTTTTGTTCCCGGCGCGGTTGTGGTCGTAACCTTGTGTAATCCGCGGGAGAAGTTCTGGGGCAACATTCTCGCGCTGGCGCACGAGGGGCTGAGCCTGAGTGGCGTCGAACTGGCTTCATTTGAAGACCTGGCGGTGATGGTAAAGGACGGCGAGCCGTTCAGCCCCGCCGTGGTTTTTTTCCCCATGCATCGTATTGAGCGCGTTGAACTGGACTTGCCCGACGGGAGCCTGCCCTCGCTCTCGCAACGCTTCCTGGCAAAGACTGGGCTGCAGCCGGAGGTCGCGTTGACGCCTCGTAATCGCGTTCTGAGCGGCGACGCTGACTCAAGCAAGTCCCTGGCGCTCGCCTCAGAGGAGCGTGATTGAAGCTCTCGCAAGTCTTTACAGCCCCCAACCAGCTCACCCTGCTGCGGATGATTTTTGTCCCGTTCATCGTGATCCATCTGGTGGAAGGACGCTACCTCTGGGCGCTGGTCGTTTTTGTGGTCGCGGGGTTCAGTGATGGACTCGACGGCCTGCTCGCCCGCAAGCTTCATCAGCAGACGCTGATCGGCCAGTATCTGGACCCGATTGCCGATAAGCTTCTGCTGAGCACGATGTTTCTCGTGCTTTCCATCCTGCACAGGATTCCGTGGAAATACACGGTTGTGGTGTTCAGCCGCGACATCTCGATTCTGGCGGCCAGCGCGGTCTTGTTTGCGATTGCCGGACTGCGGAATTTTCGGCCCAGCATTTTCGGGAAGGCAAATACCTTTTCCCAGATTGCCGCGGTGTTTTTTGTTCTGTTGTTCGCGATTCAGCAATCGCGGTGGATCTGGATCGCCCGCGTCGTGTTTCTGCGGGCGACCTTCATTTTCACCATCGTGTCGGCGCTGCACTATGTCATCCTGGTGCAGCAGCGTTTGCGGCAGCATGCGCACGCTTTGCCTCCGGCCCCCTGATGGCCAGTTTGACCCGCTTTCTGGCCGACCCCTAGAATCTTAGGTTCGTCCCGAGCAGTCTGAAATCACTATGGCCCTTCGCCTTTACAACAGCATGTCGTCGCAGATCGAGGAATTTCACCCGCTTCGCGACAATGAAGTTCGCATGTACGCCTGTGGTCCCACGGTGTACGACTACGGGCACATCGGAAATTTCCGGACGTTCGTTGCCATCGATTTGTTGCGGAGGTTTTTCCGGCAGTCCGGATACAGGGTACGCCACGTCATGAATATTACCGACGTGGACGACAAGATCATCCGCAACGCGGCGCGCGACGGGGTCAGCGTTCACGACTACACGGCCAAGTACGAACGAACGTTCCTGGAAGACGCGGCCATGATCGGCATCGAGCAGCCCGTGCTCGTTCGCGCGACCGAGCACATTCCGGAGATGGCGGAATTTGTGGCGAAGTTGATGGAGAAGGGGGTGGCCTACCGGGCCGAGGACGGGTCGTATTACTTCCGCATCGCGAAATTTCCACAGTACGGCAAACTCTCCAAGAAGGACTTCAGCGGAATGATTGACGGAGCCCGTGTCGACGTTGACGAATACGACAAAGACAGCGCGCGGGACTTCGCGCTGTGGAAGGCTCCCAAGCCGGGCGAGGCGTCGTGGGACACGCAGATCGGGCCGGGGCGGCCGGGCTGGCATCTGGAGTGCTCGGTCATGTCGATGGAGGAACTGGGCGAGAGTTTTGACTTGCACGCGGGCGGCGAGGATCTGCTTTTCCCGCATCACGAAAATGAGATCGCGCAGTCGGAGTCTCTGACCAGCAAGCCGTTTGCTCATTTCTGGTTTCATGCGCGTTTCCTGCTGGTGGAAGGCGAGAAGATGTCGAAGAGCCTGGGGAATTTCTTTACCCTGCGCGACCTGGTGCTGAGAGGCCACAAGCCGTCTTCGATCCGGTATCTGCTCACGTCCGTCCCGTACCGCAATCAGATGAACTTTACTTTTGAGGGGTTGAAGCAGGCAGCAGTGTCGGTGGAGCGGTTGCGGAACTTCCGGCTGCGGTTAAGTGCGGGTACGTTTGCGCCAGGTGCGAATCCGGAAGTGCAAACCTTGGCCAAAGCGACTGTCGGGCGAATGAAGGCCGCGCTCGACGATGACCTCAATACCGCCCAGGCCCAGGCGGCGATCTTCGAACTGGTGCGCCACGCCAACGCTGCGTTTGATACTGCCGAGATTAAGAAAGATGATGTGGTGCCGCTGCTCGAGGTGTTGGCCAAGTTCGACGAGATCTTTGCCGTGCTCGATGACGATGATGGGCCGAAGATGAAGCGCGTTCTCGATTGGGCGGCGGCTGAAGGCCGGGAGAAAGACATCAGCGACGCGCTGCGGGAAGCGGTGCAATCGGGTCAGATTTCCGATGCTGAAATCGAAAAGAAAATTGCCGAAATGAAGGCGGCTCGTTCCGCGCGGGACTTCCGGGGATCCGACAAAATCCGTGGGGAACTCACGGCGGCGGGAATTATCGTGGAAATCACGAAAGATGGTATCCGCTGGCGCAGGAAGTGAATCTGATACCTGAGTGGCCCGCATGAAGTCTTTTGACGAATATCTTCGGGATGCCGAGCAGGCCCACGGACATCTTTGTGCCGGCCAAGTGCTGGGCGTGCGCCTGGCGATGCTTGGTTTGCAGGAACTTGGGATTGAGGATCCGCAGGGGAAAGATCGCAAGCGTCTGATCACGTTTGTGGAGATCGATCGCTGTGCTACGGATGCCGTTGCGGTGGTCACCGGGTGCCGGCTGGGGAAACGTGCCCTCAAATTCCGCGACTGGGGTAAAGTTGCGGCCACTTTCGTCGACCTGCACTCGGGGAAAGCGATCCGGGTTGCGGCTAAGGAATCGTCCAAGGCTCTGGCCCGGCAGATGCATCCCGAGATCGCAGACAAGAACCTGCAGCAGATGCGGGCCTACCGGGAGATCTCTGATGACGATTTGTTTACGACGCAGTGGGTGAAGGTCGCACTGCCTGAGGAAGAATTTCCCGGGTACAAGGGCGAGCGGGTGGTGTGTGAAGTCTGCGGGGAGGGAATCAACTTCCGCCGGGAAGTTCGGTACGAAGGAAAAATCCTGTGTCGAGGCTGCGCAGGAGAGAGCTATTACCAGCGCTCAACGGACTAGTCGGCTAGGCCTGTTCATAGGCGTGCGCGATGCGCAGCACCGTGGGCTCGTCGAAGTGCTTCCCGAGGATCTGCAAGCCGATCGGTAACTTTTCCTTGGTTTCGCCGCAGGGGATGGAAATGGCCGGAATCCCGGCCAAGTCTGCGGTGACCGTGTAGATATCCTCCAGGTACATCGACAGCGGGTCATTCGATTTCTCGCCCAACCGGAAGGCCGCAGTCGGGCAGGTCGGTGCCACGATAGCGTCGACTTTCTGGAATGCCTGATCGAAATCCCGGGTCAAGAGCGTGCGCACCTTTTGGGCTTTGAGGTAGTACGCGTCATAATAACCGGCGCTGAGCGCGTAAGTGCCGAGCATGATGCGCCGCTTCACTTCGGCGCCAAAGCCTTCGTCGCGGCTGCGCCGGTACATTTCCGACAATGTTCTCACCTCTTCGGCCCGGTGGCTGTAGCGGACGCCGTCGTAGCGCGCCAGATTCGATGAGGCCTCTGCGGTCGCAATCAGATAATAAGTAGGAATGGCGTAAGCGGTGTGGGGCAGGGAAATGGGAACAATCGCGCAGCCCAGTCCCTTCAGTTTGTCGATGGCTGCTTCCACGGCCTGGCGAACTTCGTGGTTCAAGCCTTCGGCGAAGTATTCCTTGGCCACGCCCAGCTTCATTCCTCGAACCGGCTGGTCCAGTTCGGAGACGTAGTCGGGAACGGGAACATCAGCGGAGGTGGAATCCATCGGGTCGCGTCCGGCGATGGTGCGCAGCACCGTGGCGGCATCTCTGACAGTTTTGGTCAGAGGGCCGATGTGGTCGAGGGACGACGCGAACGCGATTAATCCGTATCGCGAGACGCGCCCGTAAGTGGGCGTGAGGCCCACGACACCGCAGAAGGATGCGGGCTGGCGGATGGACCCACCAGTGTCGGAGCCGAGCGCGGCGACCGCCATATCCGCCGCCACCGCTGCCGCTGAACCGCCCGAAGATCCGCCTGGGACGCGATTCAGGTCGCGCGGATTGCGCACGGGATAGTAAGCGGAGTTCTCGTTCGACGATCCCATGGCGAACTCGTCGCAGTTGGTCTTGCCCAACACGACGGCGCCTGCGGCTTCGAGATGTGCGACCGCGGTGCAGTCGTACGGCGGAATATATTTGTCGAGGCACTTCGAACCGGCGGTGGTGCGTACTCCGCGCGTGCTCATCACATCTTTAATGCCGACAGGAACGCCGGCGAGGGGAGGCAGCGGCTTGCCTTCAGCGGCCAGGCGATCCATTCGGTCGGCCTGCTCCAGAGCGCGCTCTTTGGACAGCGTGAGGAAAGCCCCAATCTGGCCGTCTTCTTTTTCAATGCGGGCGTAATGGGTTTCCGCAAGGGCGAGCGCTGTCGTGGTGCGATCCTGCAGGGCAGATCGGGCGGCGTCGATGGTGAGTCCAGAAGGCATGAATTCGGTGCTCGCGCTAGCGGGCGGTTATCTCTCGATCACTTTCGGCACCTTGAAGAAGTCCTGGTCGGCATCGGGCGCGTTGGCCAGCGCTTCCGTGTGGGGCAACGACTTACGCAGGCCTTCGAGAACATCTTCGCGGGCGGCGTACGCGAATCGCTCGCTGCCCTGTTTGGATTCGTCGACCCCGTAGCGATCCGACACCTGCGCCATGGGCGGAACGCCGGAGGTATCAAGCTCGTTCAGGCGATCGATGTAATCGAGAATTGAGTTCAGATCGCGAAGCATACCGGCGCGTTCGGCGTCGGTGAGTTCCAGATTCGCCAGATCGGCAACATAGGCGACGTCTTGTTCGGTGACTTTCATGGAACGGAAACGGTCCTCAGCGCGAGATGTTCTGTGCGCCTTCGGGACGCGCAACCACGAATTCGATCCGGCAAACTGCTTCCGTTGTGTAGCGGTTGATAGCCGCCAAGTATCGAGGAGCCAGCGATTGCAACTCGGACTTCCAGCCGGCATCCGCCACTTCGACGTATAGCTTGCCATCCTGAAAACTGAATGCTCGGGTTCGCTCTGCCACGGCGGAGCCGCACACTAACGGCCACGCCAGCAGGGGCACTTCCGCGGGCGCGGCCAGACGCAGAGACTGAGTCAGTATTTTTTCCAGTCCCGTGCCGGCTTGCTGCAAGTGGATTTCTCCTTCTGGCGGCGGCCCACCCGTCAACTCAGAGAGTAGATTTTAGCACTCCCCGACCTTCGACCGACCGAGGTATTACTCCGGAAATTCGCGCTGCACAAATTCAAGTGCCTGGTCGCGGGAAAGAATGCGGCCTTCCAACTGCGCGTCTTCCACCGCGTTCAATATGTCGCGGAATTTCGGGCCCGGAGAATGGCCGGCGGCGATCAGATCGTCACCGGTCACAAGAGGCGTGGGTCGCATCTTCTCGGGAGGGATTTCCTCGCGCTTGCGCAGCAGAAAATTGTAGGTGGCAAGATTCCGATGGCTGGCCAGGCAATCGGCGCGGTGGAGCGCGAGGTGCTCGTCGAAAGCGGGCAGTCGCATGAATTTCTTCAGGGTTGATTCTTTCATGCGGCTGACGTGGCCGAAGCGCATGTGGTTGTCGACAAGGGCAAGAATCTGCGCGCTTTCGTCGTTGGAAAATCGAAGTCGGCGGCAGATTTCTTCTGCCATCCGGACGCCCACCTCCACGTGATCGTCGAAGCGGATGCGGTCGGGACCGACTCGAAACGTGGGAGGCTTGCCCACATCGTGCAGCAGGGCGCCCCAGGCCAGCGTCATGGGGCAAGGCTGCGGCAGGTTGTCCAGTAGAAGCAAGGTGTGCACGAATACGTCGCCCTCGGGATGGAACTCGGGGGGCTGCTCGACACCCTTCATAGCGGTGATCTCGGGCAGAACGTGCGCCAGCAGGCCGCTCTCGTCCAGCAGGAGAAACGCGCGGCGCGCGCCGCCTTCGGTCAGCATGCGGGTCAGTTCGTCGCGCACCCGCTCGCGTGAAACCACCTGAATCTTCAGGGCGAGTTTCTGCATGGCGGCGAAGGTCGCCGGCTCGATCCCGTACTCGAAACGCGCCGCGAAACGCACGGCGCGCAGCATTCGCAGTTTGTCTTCCTGGAAGCGTTGGTCGGCGTCGCCGATGGTTCGAATGATTCCCGCTTCGAGATCCTGGCGCCCGCCAACGTAGTCGAGGACCGCGTTACTCACAGGGTCGAGGAGCATGCCGTTAATGGTGAAGTCGCGGCGGGCTACGTCTTCGCAGGGATCGCGGCTGAACCGGACTTCGTCCGGATGTCGCCCGTCGGAATATCCGATATCGCTGCGAAAAGTGGCGACCTCGACGGTGTGGGACTTCTCAGACGCCCCGCCGGAGAAGCCGCCGGCAAGCTGTGGTTCCGGTGCAGGAACCAGCACGACTCCAAATTGCTCTCCTACCGCGTAGGTATCCGGGAAGATGCGCATGACCTGCGGCGGTCTCGCGTCGGTGGCGACGTCATAATCCTTCGGCTCCCGCTGGAGCAGGAGATCGCGCACGCATCCACCCACAAGGTAGGCTTGAAAGCCGTGCTGGCGCAGGGTTTGGACAACGACGGTTGCAAAATCCTTCAGCATGGTGAGGGGCGAAGGCGCGACCTTCAATTCCATGATACCGCCCGCCGGTTCCAAGAAAACTCTTGACAGGAATGTAAAGTATGCTTTACTTTTAGTGTGTCAAGGACGCTTGACATGACAGTTGTCACGCCGGCCAGGTGACAGTCGGTACTGGCGGCCGCGGCCGCCGGGCAGGAATATCGGCAGGGCGCGGATAAAACCGCAGATCCCGCCGCGATTTGGACCGAAGATTATTGATGAATGATTGGAGACACCATGAATTCCCGACGATTCGCCGCAACCCTCAGAGTTTTGGCCTGGATGGGCTTCTATCTCCTCCTCTCCGCGCCGGCCATTTTCATTACCCGGGCGGACAGCGGAAACAGCTTTGTGGTTCGCAGGGCGCGCGTGTTCGATGGGCAGAAGGTCCTCGAGCAGACCGATGTCTGGGTGGATGGGGGTAAGATCAACGCGGTGGGCAAAAGCCTCAAAACGCCCCCTGGCCTGAAGGTGATTGACGCGTCCAGCGACACGCTCCTTCCGGGTTTGATCGATTCGCACACGCACACCTGGGGAGACGCGCTGAAAGAGGCGGAGATGTTCGGCGTCACCACCGAACTGGATATGTTCACGTCTGTCGAGTTCATGCAAAAGACCAAGAAGGAGCAGTCTGAAGGCAAGAATCTCGACCGGGCGGACCTGTTTTCGGCGGGCTCTCTGGCTACTGCGCCGGGAGGCCACGGAACGGAGTATGGCATCCCAGTGCCAACCTTGACGTCGCCGGGGGAAGCGCAGGTGTGGGTTGATGCGCGAATTGCCGAGGGCTCGGACTACATCAAAATTATTGTCGAGTCCGGCACTTACGGCCGCCATGACATCCCAACCCTGAATCGGGCTACGACCAAGGCGATCATCGCCGCGGCGCATGCCCGCGGCAAACTGGTCGTGGTTCACGTTAGCAAGCAGAAAGATGCCCACGACGTCATTGAAGACGGGGCCGATGGCCTGGCTCACCTGTTCACCGACACCCCCCCGGAGCCGGATTTCGGGGCGTTCGTGGCCTCCCACCACGCCTTCGTGGTGCCGACTCTTGCGGTGCTCGAAGGACTGGATGGAATACGAGGCGGGGAATCGCTGGTCAACGACGCGCGCCTCGCTCCCTATCTGACGACGGACGATATCAATAATCTGAAGGAGTCGTTTCCAAAATTCTCGACCGCAGCGACGGTAAAGAACGCGGAGCAGGCGATCCCCCAACTCAAGGCGGCACACGTGCCCCTTCTCGCCGGAACTGACTCCCCCAATCCCGGCACCTGGCACGGGGTCAGCGTCCATCGCGAGCTGGAAGTGCTGGTGCGCGCCGGACTCACGCCGCAGGAAGCATTGGCGGCAGCAACTTCGGTTCCGGCGGCGGCGTTTCATCTGGCGGACCGGGGAGTGATTGCTCCGGGCAGGCGGGCGGATCTGCTGCTGGTGAAGGGCGATCCCACGAAGGACATCACCGCGACTCGGGACATTGTCGCGGTCTGGAAGCTGGGTGTGGAGGCCGACCGGGGGAGTTACCGCGCGGCGGTCGACAAGGCGAAGGAAGAGGCTGCGATGGCGGCAAAGGCTCCCGCACCGGCGGCTGCGGACTCCGGCTTGATCAGCGACTTCGATGATGGCACCGCGGGAACAAAGTTCGGGACAGCATGGATGGTTTCCACCGACAGCATTGCCGGTGGAAAATCTACCGGCGAGATGAAGGTTGTGGATAGCGGCGCCAACCAGAGCCAGCATTCGCTCGAAATCACAGGCGTAATCGACGGCGGCCTCCCCTACGCCTGGGCCGGCGTGATGTTTTCTCCCGGAGCGCAGCCGTTCGTTCCGGTGAACCTGTCGACGAAAAAGAACATCTCGTTTCTCGCCAAGGGTGATGGTCAAACCTACCGCGTGCTCTTTTTCACCGCGAGCGGGGGCCGCATCCCGGCGCAGCAGACGTTTGTGGCGGGCGGCGAATGGAAGAAGATCAGCCTTCCATTCTCTGCATTCAACGGCACCGACGGGCACGATGTGGCGGCGATTCTGTTCGTTGGAGGCCCAGGGGCGGGAAAGTTCGACTTCCAGATTGACGAGGTGAAATTGGAGTAGAGGCGGGCGTCTCCAGTCCGCCGAGTTCTAATAACATACAGACATGGCTGACGTTTTCATTCTCGCTATCGAGAGTTCGTGCGATGAGACTGCGGCGGCGGTCGTGCGATCGGGAGAGCAGTTGATCTCCAACGTTGTCGCCTCGCAGATTACGACCCACCAGCCCTATGGTGGAGTGGTGCCGGAATTGGCGTCGCGGGAGCATCTGCGCGCCATCGTTCCTGTGGTGCGGCAGGCGCTGGCGGAGGCCAAGCACACCTACGATTCCGTCGATGCCATCGCTGTCACTCGCGGGCCCGGGCTGGCCGGATCGCTTCTCGTCGGTATCAGCTATGCCAAGGCATTGGCTTTCGCGCTCGATAAGCCTCTGATCGCGGTCAACCATCTCGAGGGCCATATTCACGCCGTGCTGCTCGAAGAACGGCAAAAGGGAAACCATGAACTTGCGTTTCCGGTCCTTGCACTCGTGGTGTCAGGCGGCCACACGCACCTTTATCTGGCTGCGCAAAAGGGTGATGCGTGGACTTACGAGAACATCGGGCACACGCGCGACGATGCGGCCGGCGAGGCCTTCGACAAAGTGGCCAAGCTTCTGGGACTGGGATATCCCGGTGGTCCGGTGATCGACCGACTGGCGGCGCACGGCGATGCGGGCGCGGTCGAGTTTCCTCCCGCGCAGATCAAGCATCGCGACCGGCGCGGCCGAACCGATGGACGTGCCGTCGAGCCGGATAACGGGCGTCCGCGCTTTGATTTTTCTTACAGCGGGATCAAGACAGCCGTCTTGCGTTATGTGGAAAACCACAACTTGGGTGCGACGGTAGAAGCACGCCGTCGGGCGCTCACGAAAATACCCAAGCCCAGGCTGGAAGACTATCTCGCGAACTGTGATCGGCGGACGCTGAACCTTGTCGCTTCGTTTCAGCGGGCGATCGTCGAAGATCTTGTGCGAAAGACTCTGGCTGCTGCCCGCGCGTACGATGTGGCGACATTATTTGTCACCGGCGGCGTCGCCGCGAATCAGGAACTGCGGCAGATCTTCGAGCAGGAGGGAGCGAAAGAAGGACTCCCCGTGTTTTTTCCGTCGCGCCCGCTCTCGACCGACAATGCGGCCATGATCGCCGCGGCGGCGTATCCGAAATTTCTGGCAAAGGATTATGCGGCGATGGATTTCTCAGCCGAGGCGGGCTTGGTGTTGCGTTAGTGGGAAACTACGTACCCGCCGCCTGGGCGCGGCTGGCCTTGCCTAAGACGGCGTCGAGCGCGTTGCCCAGTTGCGCGTCGATGTCCACGTCTTTGTAGATGACGAAATTGGCGCGCTTTTCCGTGTTGTCCATGCCGCTGGCGCGGCCGGCCACGATGATGATGGGGATGCTGGCCGTCTCGGTCTTGCTTTTCACCGCGGTAATTAATTCAGTTCCCGACATTTTTGGCATCTGCAGATCGGTGACGATGAGTTGGGGCTGAACCCGCGCCAGGATCTCCAGAGCCTCCGCCCCGTTGCTGGCAGATTCCACTGAAAAGCCGCGTTCTTCCAGGAACCGGCACACGGTATACCGCATCAGCATCGAATCATCGACGACCAGAGCCGCTTTCGCCATAGTGCGCAGGGGTAGACGGGTGCCCCACACCCTTGCCGCAAAATAGAGCCTGGGCGAGCGCATCACAAGCGGAAAGCCAGGGACCGGATTACGTTGGTCACTTCCGACGGGATCAGAACTCCTCGCGAGTCCGTTCTTCGATGTTCATATCCTTAAACTCGCTGGATTCGAAGATTTCGCCGCATTCCTTGCATTCCACGAACTCGGCGTCCTCATCGCGACTCACGATTTGCACGCGAAGATGCTTGCACGGTTGCTGGTTTGCGGCGTTAGGAGGAGAGGATGGCTTCGAGTTCATAAATCCGGGAAGTGCGCTGTCCATCGTGGAAGGCAGATTCGCGGGAATTTCCGCTCATTTTAGACCGGAAGCGGCACTTGTCAAGTGCTCATCCGGTTTGCAGGGATGAGCATCCAGAAGGCAACCCGGGGCACCAAAACCTGGCATTCCTGAAATGCCGACCAAAAACATCGCCTCTAGGTAAGCGGTTTAATCCTCGATAGTTACCATCCGGCTGAGATTCCTGAGCGCTTACTGGTAGACCTTGCTGGGAGGCGATCGAGTGAAGTACAATTAAATACGACAAAAAGAGTCGGAGTTCTATCCGACTAGTTCGGTCGGATTTTGCACTTGTAGACCGATGCTCAAGCTTACCAAGAAGGCCGACTACGCCTTAATGGCGATGAAGTACTTGGCGGAGCATCCGCGTGCAACCGCACGCAGCGCCAAGGACGTGGCCGACGCGTTCAGCATCCCGCCGGAGGCTTTGGCGAAGATTCTGCAGCGCCTGGCGAAGGCCGGATTGCTGCACTCCCAGCACGGCATCAACGGGGGCTATACGCTGGCGCGGCCTGCGCATACGATTTCGGCTTTCGAGGTGATTGAGGCCATTGACGGACGGTTGTTCATCACTTCGTGTGTGACCGTGCGCGGGGAGTGTGATCAGACCGACCGATGCAACATTCGTGAACCGCTCCGCAAGGTGAACGAGAGTATTGAAGCGGTGTTGAAGCGCATCAAGATTTCGCACATGCGCGAAGAAGCAGAAGAAAGTGGAAATGACGCTCCCAAGGCGGCCGAACTGGTGACAATCACCTGAACCGCAGGCGGTACAGAATCATCAAAAGGTAGGAGAGGCATCATGAGCACGGAAGCGAAGATCCCCCAGGCGCAAGCGCAGCCCCACTCGGTCGAGAGCAAGAACGTCAAGCTGCCGATCTACATGGACAACCATGCCACCACCCCGATGGACCCGCGGGTGCTGGAAGAAATGCTGCCGTACTTCATGGAGAAGTTCGGCAACGCGGCCAGCCGCAACCATTCCTTCGGGTGGGCGGGCGAAGAGGGCGTGGAGACCGCCCGCGAGCGCATCGCGAAGCTGGTAGGCGCGACCACCAAAGAGATTATTTTTACCTCCGGCGCGACCGAGAGCGACAACCTTGCCATCAAGGGCGTGGCCGAGATG
>Ga0209698_10004520_pt1 | contig 15224 bp, 10 predicted proteins | sample LitLauG_LLR_2012_FD_187203 | JGI IMG/M metagenome (GOLD analysis project Ga0209698, IMG submission 187203) | Freshwater sediment microbial communities from Pennsylvania, USA - Little Laurel Run_MetaG_LLR_2012 (SPAdes) (version 2) | ecosystem: Environmental > Aquatic > Freshwater > Creek >...
GCTGATGGACAACAAGCCTGTGTATGCCTGCTCAGTTCTCGCCATCGAAGCGCAGCGGAAACCGATCACGACCATCGAGTCGCTGATGCAGAACGGCAACCTCCATCCTGTGCAGCAGGCCTTTGTGGATCACGACGCTTCGCAGTGCGGCTTCTGCACCCCGGGTTTCGTGGTTTCCTGCAAAGCGTTTCTCGACAAGCATCCTCAACCCACGGCGGAAGACATTCGACATGGCCTTGCTGGAAATTTGTGCCGCTGTGGAACGTACGAAGGAATCCGCAAGGCGATCGCGCAGGTTGCGCAGAAAGGAGCCTGACCTATGCCGGATTACGGATGGCCTGATGCTGAACATCGAACGCTAATCGGAAAACGCGTAACTCGCGTGGATGCTCCGTTGAAAGTTTCGGGACAGGCAAAATATACCTACGATGTGCACCGGCCGGGGATGCTCTACGGGAAGGTGCTGCGATGCCCGTATGCACACGCGAAGGTGGTCAGCATCGATACGAGCGCGGCAGAAAAGATGCCGGGAGTGAAGGCGGTCCACATCGTGCAGGGACCGGGCGCCAACATTCATTGGGCCGGAGATGACGTTGTCGCAGTCGCTGCTATCGACGAATCGACGGCGGAAGATGCGATCCGCGCGATCAAAGTGAAGTACCAGCAGTTGCCCCACCTGGTGAGCGACGCAGAACCGCCGCGGGGCGCTGCGGAAGAGCAAGGCCCGCTGAGCATGGATGCGATCGGCGACATGCTCGATAACCAGGTGCCGGCGCGGCAGATGGTCAGCGATATCGGAAAGTACGGCATTACGGAGAAGCCGAGCGAGGACACGCTGAAGGAATTGAAAGAAGACGGGGCTACGGACGACGTACTCGCGGCGCTTCGGACGGCGACGGTTCATCCCGAGGCGGGAAGCCGGGCGCCATCGAATTATCAGAAGGCAGCGGGACAGACGGTGGGAGACCCGGACAAGGCGTTCGCCGAAGCTGAGGCCGTCTCTGAAGGTCTGTATGGCGTTCCGGTCATCACCCATTGCTGCCTCGAAAGCCATGGATCGATTTCGGAGTGGACGGATCAAGACCATCTCTTCACGCATATATCGACGCAGAATGTTTCTGGCATCCCAGGGCAGATGGCGGAGCCGCTGAAGATTCCGGCAACCAACATTCGCGTGCACCAGGACAACATTGGAGGAGGATTCGGCAGCAAGTTCTCGCCGGACCGTTGGGGCATCTTCACGGCGGAGGTTTCGAAGAAGGCGGGCGGGAAGCCTGTCCGAATCATGTTGGAGCGGGATGCCGAGCTGGAGATGGCGGGCGCGCGGCCATCGGCGTTCGCCCGGGTGAAGGTGGCCGCGAAAAAAGACGGTACGCTGACGGGATGGCAGTCGGATTCGTGGGGCACCGGCGGGCCGGGTGGAGGAGGAATGCCTCCGATTCCGTATGTCTTCAGCATTCCGAATCAGCGACAGCAGCACACGGCGATTCGCAACAACATCGGCCCGGCGCGGGCGTGGCGGGCTCCGAATCATCCGCAGGCGGCAGTCCTGACGATGTGCGCCCTGGATGATCTCGCGGCCAAACTGAACATGGATCCGGTGGAGTTTTTCGGAAAGAATCTGAACCTGACGAAGGCGCGAGAGAACAATTATCGCGAGGAGCTTGGGATTGCGGCGGAGTTGATGGACTGGAAGCAGAAGTGGCATCGGAGGCCGCAGCCGGTGTCCGGCGGTGTGGTGCGCGGGGTGGGAGTCTCGTTCCACACCTGGGGCGGGCGCGGACACAACAGTGATTGCGATCTGACCGTCCATCCGGATGGATCGGTGGAGCTGAAGATGGGGTCGCAGGATCTGGGCACCGGGACGCGGACGTGCATCTTGGTGGTTGCGGCGGACACGCTGGGCCTGCCCATCGATGCGATCCAGTTGCTGATTGGGGATACAACGTATCCTGCATCGGGCGGTTCGGGTGGATCTACAACGATCGGTGGAGTCAGCTCTTCGACGCGGCGTGCGGCGGTGGATGCGCGGGAAGCACTGTTCGCCAAAGTCGCGCCAGCTTTGAACGCACAGCCAGACCAGTTGGAGTGCGTGAACGGGAAGGTCGGAGTAAAGGGCGATGCCACGAAATCGCTGAGCTGGAAGGAAGCCTGCGCCAAGCTAGGCGCAATGCCGATCACGATCCGGGGAAAGAATCCGGACCGGAGCAAGCCACCTGATCTCACGAACAGTGGCGTTGGCGGCGTGCAGATGGCGGAGGCTGAAGTCGACGCCGACACCGGGATCGTGAAAGTGAAGAAAATGGTGGCGGTGCAGGACTGCGGGTTGGTCGTCAATCTGAAGACAGCAGAGACGCAATGCTATGGCGCGTTGATCATGGGCATCAGCTATTCGCTGTACGAAGAGAAGATCATGGATCCAACCACCGGGCGCATGCTGAACGCCGACATGCAGTTCTATCGGCTGGCCGGACTGAGTGATATTCCGGAGTTGGTGGTGCACATGATGACCGGAAAGGGTTATGACGAGCGTGGCGTGATTGGTCTGGGTGAACCTCCGGTAATATCTCCCGGAGCGGCGATATCGAATGCGGTAGCTAACGCCATCGGCGTGAGGGTGCCGTTCCTTCCGCTCACTCCGGATCGTGTTCTGGCTGCTCTCGAACAGAAGGCAGGTGCGTGATGCGACCCTTCGAATATGTGAGTCCTAGTAGCAAGAGCCAGGCGATCGGCTTGCTGGGGGCGAACTGGGGAAACACAGAAATCCTTGCGGGTGGAACGGATCTGCTTGCGCTGATGAAGGATGATGTAGTGGCGCCGAAGAGGCTCGTGAATCTGAAAGAGATTGGTGATATGCGCGGCATCTCGTCGACCCAGCAGGGTCTGCGCATCGGCGCGCTCACCACGCTCGGCGAGTTGGCGGACGATGAAACAGTCCGAAGAAGCTATCCTGCGCTGTCGGAAGCGGTGCTGGAGGCGGCGAGTCCGCAGATACGAAATATGGCGACGATCGGCGGGAACCTGTGTCAGCGGCCTCGGTGCTGGTACTTCCGCAATGGCTTTGGCCTTTTGCCGAAAAGCGAATCCGGTAAAGGACTGGTGACAGAAGGAGAGAACCGTTATCACGCAATTCTGGGCAATGATGGTCCGGCGAAGTTCGTGAGTCCTTCGACCATCGTACCGATCCTGACGGCTTACAGCGCGAAGATTCGGCTGGAGAGCTCCAAGGGCAAGCGCGAGCTTCCGGTGGAGAAGTTCTTCATTATTCCAAAGAGTGACGACGAGCGCGAGCACGACTTGCGGCCCAATGAGATCGTCACTGAGATTATCTTGCCACCTGCGGCGGATCTGAAGGCTGCGCATTACGAGATTCGGCAAAAGGAAGTTTTTGACTGGCCGCTTGCCCTGGCGGCGGTCGCGCTGAAGATGCAGGGCTCGAATGTGGCGTCGGCGCGGATTGTTCTGGGATATGTCGCTCCCGTGCCTTGGCCATCGGCGGAGGCAGAACAGGCGCTCGCAGGGCAAGCTGTCAGCCAGGAGACAGCTCGGAAGGCCGCCGATGCGGCCCTGGCCAAAGCCAGTCCCCTCAGCCATAACGCTTATAAAGTAAAGCTCGCGAAAGTCGCGGTCGCACGAGCGATTTTGAAAGCTTCGGGAGGTACCGCATGAGGTCGGAATCGGAGCGCTTCAACACGGATGATCCGAACCTGTGTTCGGCTCTGCGCTGGAAGGGCCAGTTTATTCTCGCCGAACCGGACCCAACCGTCCCGGCCTGCAACGATGGCCTGTTCTGGTGCATGCACACGCAGACTTGCATCGGACCGGACGGCGAACTGGCAGAACCGGGCAATTGCAATTCGAAAAATCGCACCTGCCACGGGACTGGAAAGTGCGGTTAAACTGGGGTTTGGCGCGTCGTTTTCTGGGGACGTGGCATCTGACATGAGTAAGATGAGGGGTTCTTTATGCGATTCCACAAGTTGACGATCCTTGCTGCTTTGGTAGCTCTGCTTTCAATTTCGATGGCCGCACAGGCGATTCGCGGCGACTATCTGGAAACACGCAGCGCTGACGTATACACGGGGCAATGCTTCGCGAATGGCGAGGTGAATCTCGTCGGTAATGAGGCGATCCTGGCGTGGCACGTCCAGAGCGGAAGCTGGAACGGAGTTCCGCTGAAGGGCTTCACTGTGGCCGCGGCAGTCCGCGCGAACGGAACTTTGGGCGATCCTTACGAGAGCCCGTATCCGGCAAAGGCTGTGTTGCTGGTGGATGACCAGGCGACGCCGCAGCAGCAAGAAGCGCTCGTGAATTTTGCCAAGCACATGGGCGGCGAGCTTCTGAAGAATGTGGAGCAGGTGATTCCAACCCCAATGGAATTGGCCATCAACGGCGAGCACCATGGGGCAGCGTTGCTCCGGGCGGGTAAATTTGCCACAGTGCAGACGCGATCGATCGGCGACCACGACCATCTCTGCGGGAACGAAGTGACCTTCTATCCTCCATTGACAGAGACGTCGCATTCCATGCCGGCGGTGGCGCTCAGCGACGTCTATAGCGGTCCCGGGCTGGGCGTTTCGTGGGACTATCACGGGAAACGGAGCGCGTTCGTGGGCGCCTTCGCGCGCTAAAGGAGAAATGGCGGATTGCGGACAAGTCGAGCGGGATTACTTACCCTGGTTTCTGTTCTAGGTTTTTCACTTCTTGCTGCGGCGCAGAGCGGGAAAGTTGAGAGCATTAGTGCTCTAACCGATAACGCTGTTCCCGAAGCGATGCGGCAAAGCCTGGATGAAAAGGGCTACCGCCTGACCTTAGACGACCCAAAACCCGCCTGCGAATTGTGGCTTCGGAAGACCGTCCCCTCCGCTCCCAAGAAAGGTCCCGAGGCTGCCGCCTATCCCCAGCTTGGGGAATCGGTGATGGTAGGCGTGATTCACTTCCCGCAGGATGCCGCGGATTTTCGTGGGCATCGGGTTCCGGCCGGTTTCTACACGCTCCGTTATGAATTGATGCCGGATGACGGGAATCATCTGGGAGCCGCGCCCAATCCGGATTTCCTTTTGCTGATTCCTGCCACGTCAGATGCGGATCCGAACACTTCGTTCAAGTTCCAGGAGCTTGTGACAATGAGCGCCAAGGCTTCGGGAACGAAGCATCCTAGCCCGCTGAGTTTGCCTCCTGCGGATAAGCCGGGGCTGCCATCGGTCAGCAAAGATGATCAGGACCACTGGATTTTCTCTTCGAGCGTGAAGCTGTCGTCGGGTGGGGAAATGCCGATCGCCCTTGTGGTCAAGGGCACAGCCCAGCAATAGAAAATGCCCCACTGTTCGCGCGACATGCCATGAGAATGGAGCGCCCTATTTCCTGGTTCTAACGAGCGGCGGTGGCTGAGGCAAGGTGTTTGCGTTCCGCGTCGGCCTTCTTAGCTTCCTTGCTGGCCGCGAGGGTCACGTCCTGCGAGCCAAAGCCAACGCCGACCTTCTTGAGGAAAGCGGTGGGAGGCGTGCCGCCGGCGAAGATCCATACAAAATCGTTGGGAATCTCCTGGCGCGTGCCGTTGACTTCGAGAATGACGGATTGCTCAGTAAACTCGACCGGACTGGAATTGAAGAGAACTATCATCTTCCCCGATTTTATGAAGTCTTCAATGCGCTTGGTGTTGCGCTCCTTGATGCGGCTGAAGCGCTCGCTGCGGTAGGAAAGCGTGACCTTGTTGCCGGTCTGGCTGGCCAAGCCCATGGCAGCTTCGACCGCGCTGTCGCCACCGCCGATCACGAGAATCTTCTTATTGATGTAGTGATCGGCCTCGATGAGGCGGTACATCACTTTGGGCAGATCTTCACCCTTTACCCCGAGCTTGCGAGGTTCTCCGGCCTTGCCCAGCGCCAAGATCACGGCCTTCGCCCGATAATGATTGGTGCCCGTGGTGACGGTGAAAATGCCGTCTTCGCCCTTCTTGATGTCGTCGACTTTTTCTCCGGTGGAGACGTTGAAGTCGGCGCGATTGAGAATCATGTCCCAGAAAGCAAGCAGGTTCTCTTTGGAGAGCTGCAGCTTCTTGAAGGGCCCATACATGGGAAACTCGACGGGACTGGTCATGACCAACTTCTGGCGGGGATATTTGGCGACCGTGCCGCCGATCTCGTCGCGTTCGAGCGTGATGTACTGCAACTTGTTCTCGATCGCGCGCAGTGAAGCGCTGATGCCAGCCGGTCCGGCACCGACGATGAGTAAGTCGTGAACACCCTGAATGGGCCGGGATAAACCATTGGACTTGAACCGCGCACTGATGGTGTCGACGCAATCGCGTCCCTGGTTCACTGCGTTCTTGATCAATGCAAGCCCGCCAAGTTCTCCGACGATGAACAGGTTGGGAACAGAGGTCTCATACTCCGGCGACAGATAAGGCATGTCGGCCGCCATGCTGGGGCTTGCCATGACCATGGTGATGGCGCCAACCGGGCAAGCGTCGGCACAGAGGCCGTGACCAATGCACTTGTGGCCGTTGACGATGACGGCCTTGCCGCCAATCATGGCCAGCACGTCGCCTTCGGGGCAAACACTGGTGCAGGTGGCACAGCCGATACAGTAGTTATTGTCGATGTGGGGATGCTGCGCCTTAGGGCCTTCGGAAAAGAGCTTACCCTTCTCGGCGGCTTCGCGGGCGCGATCTTCCCGTTTCTTCAAGCTCTTCAGATAGAAGAACAGGAAAATGAAGCAAATAATTCCGCCAATCCCGTATGTAAGAAGGTTTTCCATTGCACCCCTGGGATCCTCTCAGAAAAAGATCAACTCAGATGATCCTCAGAAATACCCCAGCACGAATTGTAGACCAATGTGCAGCAAAGCCAGCACAGCAAAGGCATAGCTGAAAGGCTTGTGCACGACGTGCCAAAGGTGGAACACCTTCTGGGACCGTGAGAGGAACAACACTCGTTTCGAAAGTGCGGCTTCTTCCGCCGCGGCATGGATGGCCTTCTCCAGTTCGCGGTTGCGCGTCGGCATGAATCCCATGAGGGTCTGCATGTATCCGCCGAAGCTCAGAGTATGGCGGCGTAAACGGGCGACGCGGAATACGCGGACCACGTCGAGGATCATCATGTAGACGAGGGCGACGACGGTGGGGAGCTTCTTGACGAAGTTCTCGTCCGGCATGCGTAAAAGGGCCCGGAGGTCGGCTTCGGGCAGGAGGTTCTGGGCGGCCAGTTGCTGCGAAAGCTGCTCCTGCAGTTCCTGCAATTCCTTCATCGACAGTTCGGCCGTGGACACTTTGCGCGGGATCTGAGCATACAGATAGCGCCCGACAACGCCGCTGGCCGAGACCGCAAACATGATCCAGAAGGCCATGCCAGCAATGCCGCGGAACTTGAGCGTGGAGTGAAACGCGATGATGAAGGGCGCGGTCAAGCCCATCATCACGTGGATGTCGAGCCAATGGCGCGTCTTACCAATTTGTCCCAGCCACGCCCAGTGCTTACGAATCGGGTAAAGGAAGATTCCGACAAACAGCGCGACACCCATGAATCCGAGATAAAGCCCGATAGGCCCGCTGGGGCGAAGCATGTGGTGCTTGGGTGAAAACGGACGATCCATAGACGACAGCTTGTAATAATCGAAACCGTAAATGAAAATGGCGAGGTTCGTCGCGATAGCGAGCACGTACAGAGAGTAGAGGCGAATGCGGTGGCCTCGCTCGGCATCGGGAACGGACTGCGCCCTGTCGGTGATGCGGGCGGTTGCGGTAGCGTTAGCGCTCATTGCTTAATGACCTGCTCCTCTGTACTTACTGAGAATTTCTTGTATGCCGTAAATTGGTGCAAGTTACGCCAGTGCTGCCTGGGAGTCTCGACTTCCACGCGGGCCTTGGTCGGGAACCAGTAAATTTCTTTGGAATCCGGGAATGGCATGGGGGCGAATTCGATTTCTGAACTCAGGGCTTTGAGGCCCACGTCCTGGAGAGTGTCGGCGATACCTGCCTCAATCTTGGCGATGGAGCCGGTCTGCGGGTCGATCCAAGCGGTGCCCGCCAGCTCCAACGGATATTCGCGCCCCCGCAGCGCCAAGGCAGCGGGAGATTTCATCCCGGGAATGTGCTGGAAGCTTATCTTCTGAAGCAGGTGTCCGCCAATATCCTCTTGTCCCTCCAGGCCGAACTTAAAGGCCTCCGAGTAATAGGGGTGAAAAACCAGGAACAGCGTGGCAAAGCCGTTACTGAGGAGCATCGACGTATTCTTGCGGTCGCGCTTCGCCTCATGCACGGGAATGCGGGACTCGGAAAGGTTTAACTCGCCCCCGGCGTTGGTCAGAATCACGAGATAGTCGAACGTAGAATCCTCTTTGAGTTCGACCTTATCGTTTTTTCCCAGTTTTTCCTGTCGGACAAGTTCCGTACATTTTACGTCAGAGAACTGGTCGAGGAAGCCGCTGGTCTGATCCGCAGTCCGCGCCAGCAGATCGTTGAGCCGTTGCGCGTCGGGCGCGGGCACCGGGGCGGGAGGATCGCTCGCGAAGCAAAGTCCCCCGAGAAGTGCAAGGAGAGCGCCCCAGCGACCGTATGGCTGCACGATTGTTCTGAGGTCTTTCATTCGCCCCTCCTCTTGGAATCGAAGCGGTAGCCCATGGAGAACATGAGCTGGTCGTAGCTCAAGTCTCCGCGATTCGTGGTGAAACTGCCCTGAAGATAATAGTGAGGCCCGAGGGTAGTCTCGACGGTGCCGGTAAGGAACCGGGCACGGTTATTGTTGGTGAGCATGGACGCGAATTTCTGCTGTCCGAGAAGAACTTCGAGGCGCAGACGATCGCTCATCTGGCGCGAGAGCGTAAGCGCCTCATAATTGCCGGTGCCGAACGAACTGTTGAAACGGGCGTAGTGGGCATCGGCGCGGATTTTCAGGAACGGCAAACGCCCGAAAGTGAGCCCGTACATTTCGTTCAATGAGGCCTTCGAGTCTCCGGTGCGGCTGCTGCGACCGAGAGTGGTGGAGACCCAGACCTGCTTTAAGATTTCGACCCGGCCTCCAGCGCTGAAGCCCTGGAAGAGGAACTTGTCGAGCAGGCCGGTGCCCACCAGGGTGGAATCAAAGGTCGGGATGTCGCGGAAATAGTTGTAATTGAAATCCAGTTCGACACGCTGCACGGGATTCACGCGGAACGTAAGGAAGTTCCGGCCGAGACCGGGGCCAGGCGAAGGAGTGACCGAGTTGCCTTTTGGGCTGTCCAGTTGCGCCGACTCGTAGAGTGCGATCGTGCGTTTATAGGAAAGCTGATCCTCGACGAAAACGAACGGCCGATCGATAACCCAGTTGACCAGGCTGACGCCGGCGCCTGCCGTGCTGCTGTAATGAAAGCCTTCGTATCCACCACCGTCGAAGTTGATGAACATGCCGCCGATGGCGCGGTTGGGGCTGTAATCCCAGGAGGAAGGATCAGGAGTTGATCCGCCAAAGATGCCGAGCGTGGATCCGTGACCAAGCCTCGTGCCGAAGTATCCACCGTCGATGGTATCCAAGCTGGGAGCCCAAGGCAGGTAAAGACGGCCGAAACCCGCAACCAGTGCGGAGTTGGGATTGTCGTACGTCATGTTGAGGTGATACGTGCGATTGATCAGACTCTGGAGGGTCTGCTGACTCGCTACAGATTCCTTGGTCAGACGGCCACGCCAGTATCCACTCAAGTTCCAGTACGTGCCGCCAATGCGGGTGATGTCCCCGCGAAAAGCTATGCCGACATCACTGCTGGTCACAGACGTGGTTCCGTGACTGAGCGTCTCGATAGTATCGATGCCGATGCGGCCCCTAGCGCGATTGACGGAAGGCATCGGCGGCCGCGGCACAACGGCAAGGGCCTCTTCATCGAGGGTATCGCCCTCGGTGAAGGAGATCACTGCCGGGTATTGACGCGTGGCACTCAGCGCGCGCTGCTGCACCAACGCATCAGCATCACCGTTGGAGAGATATGCAAGATCCCCGACCTTCACGGGCCGCTTGGGCGCATGAATGTCAGTCACGGCGGAAGTGTCGGCGACGGCGTTGACTTCGAGCTCGGCGACCACGCGTGGATCCTCAGCGTTGACACTGTCGCCCTGCTTCGCCGGCAAGTTGGAGTCTTCGATCTCCAGCTTCATGCCCTCTTTCAGTCCCTGCTGGCTTCCGCCGTCGAGGTAAGCGACGCCTTCGGCCACGTACTTCACTTTGAAGACTGTACGCAAGCTGGGATCATCGCTGCGGGCGATCATGGTACGAGGTTCGGCAGCCGGCGCACTCGCAGGCGCAGCCGGAGTCTCGGCCGCGACAGCTGCCGGCTCTTCCGTCTTTGTTGGAGCAGGTTCCTCCGTCTTTGCAGGTGCCGGAGCAGGAGGTTCTTCTACTTTCGCAACCGCGACGGGCGCTTCCTCGGTCTTTGCGGCAGCCTGAACAGTCGCAGCCGCTGCGGGCGCAGACTCGGTCTTAGGAGCTGAATTCGCATCTTCGCTTGTCGCGACCACCGGAGGCGGCTGCGGCGCTGCGGCTGGTGCGGCTACCGGCTCGGAGGGCTGCGGCGGATTGGCTGCCGGCGTTTCCGGCTTGGCAGCTGCAACCTGATTCTGATCAAACGAAGGCTGGGCCGCAGGATTCTGCGCAGCTGGGGCAGGCGCTGTTTGAGGCGCAGGAGCTGGCGTGGTCTGCGGCGCACGAGCCACTGAAGGCGGTGGTGCAGGCAACGATGCCGTCGAGTTAGTCGTCGGAGGTTCAAAGGCCGGGCCCGTTGTCGGAGGCGGCGGGGTGAGAGGCGCACTAGCAGCATTGTCTTCTACAACTGGCGTTGGCGCGGAGTCACGCTTTTTGCGGAAGACTCCGATCAGGTTGCCCGAGGTGGCAGCCACAGGCGCGCCTTGGGAATTCCGGTGGCGTGCAGTTTCTGCCGCACCGATTGTAAGAATGACCCGGTTCCCTTCCGCTTTCATAGTGTAGGGATGAACCTGATCGAGATCGATGACGACCCGGGTCACCATTGGCGTAGTGCTGTGCTGCCCGGTCCGGACGCGGCGGACGCCATTGGCGTTGACCGCAAGACTTTTGGTGTTCTCGTTACAGGCAGTGTCGGGAAAGTCGAGCAATATACGATCAGGATTTTCCGCGGTCTCAACCGTGGGAATCACTGCAGCGTTGAGGGTGATCTCGAGCCGGAGATCGTTACCTTCTCGTGCCGTTTTGAGACTCTGCACTGTCGCCGTGCCCGCGGTTTGCGCCGCGGCACAGCCCAACAAGAGCATCAGGATTCCAAGATGTTTCTGGACTGCCATCATTCTTTGCTACACTCGCTGGCGCTCGACGAGCCGCCTGGAATTGGCGTTGCCGCCCTATGCTCCTGCCGTGCACGTCGACAGCCAACCTCTAGCCCCCGCCACCGCTGGCGTGGCACTGATAACAGTTGATGCTGTTGTAGACGTACCCCGGCACGTTGTCGTGATGGAAGTTCGCTGCGTTGTTCCCGCCGTGGCATCCCGTGCACTGGAACACCGAGTAGTCGTTGGAGTTGGTATGGCATGTCGCGCACACGCCGTTGGCATTCCCGTGATTAATGGAAAACTGTGTGTACTGTGTGTGATTGAAAGTTGCGCCCGTCCACGCGGTCGTGTTGTGGCACGTAGCACACGTCGTCGGGAAGAACTGGGGCTGTGCCGAGTGGCCCGGGTTGGTGGTGTTGTTGTAGTCGGTCTGATGGCAACCGACGCAGGCCGTTGGCAGCGTCGTGTAGTTGCCGTTGACGTGGCAATCGGTGCAGACGCGGGGCGGAACCAGATGCGACCCGGTCAGTGGGAACGTAGTGTTGTTATGGTTGAAAGTCGAGTCGGTCCAGACAATCGTGTCATGGCACAGCTCGCAGGTTGTCGGGAAGCCCGCCGTCGTATGGTTCGGATTGTTGGTGCCGGCGTAATCCTTCTGGTGGCACGAGTAGCAGAGCGTGCTGGTCAGGCTGTAGTTGTTGTTGACGTGGCAATCCGTGCAGGCGCGCGGCGGCACCAGGTGCGCGTTGGTCAACGTAAACCCGGTGGTGGAGTGATCGAACTTGCCGTCGGTCCACAGCAACGTGTCGTGGCAGGTTTCGCAGGTTAACGGAAAAGCGGCGGCCACGTGATTGACCGGCGTAGTTGCGTTGTTGTAGTCGGTCTGGTGGCAGGACACGCAAGCCGTACTGGTGATGTTGTAGTTGTTATTGATGTGGCAATCCGTGCAAGCGCGCGGCGGAACCACATGATTGCCGGTCAGCGGGAAGCCGGTGCTGTTGTGGTTGAAGGTGGCGTTCAGCCACGTTGAAGTGCTGTGGCAGGAGTCGCAGGTCTGCGGGAAATTCGCCGAGACGTGATTGGGATTGGTTGTTCCCTGGTAGTCCTTCAAGTGGCAGGTCACGCATGCCGTACTGTTCAAATTGTAGTTATTGTTGACGTGACAATCCGTGCACTGGCGCGGAGGAACGGTATGCAAACCAGTCAACGGGAAGCCGGTGTTGGCGTGATTAAAGGTCGAATTCAACCAGTTGGTGGTGTCGTGGCACGTATCGCAAGTCTGCGGGAAATTCGCCGTGACGTGGTTGGGATTCGTCGTGCCCTGGTAGTCCTTCAAGTGGCAGGTCACGCATGCCGCACTGTTCAGGCTGTAGTTGTTGTTGACGTGGCAATCCGTGCAGGCGCGTGGCGGCACGATATGCATGCCGGTCAGAGTGAATCCCGTAGTGGAGTGATCGAATTTGCCATCAGTCCACTGAACGGTGTCGTGGCACTGCTCGCAGGTCGTCGGGAAACCGGAATGCGGTACCGGGGTAGTCGCATTGTTGTAGTCGGTCTGGTGGCAACTGACGCACGTCGTGACAGTGATGTTGTAGTTGTTGTTGACATGGCAATCCGCGCACTGCCGCGGTGGAACCATATGCGAACCGGTCAGCGGGAAGCCAGACTTCGAGTGATCGAAGGTTGCCGGCTGCCAAGCTGATGTGTTGTGGCACGTGTCGCAGGTCTGCGCGAATCCGCCCGAAACATGGTTCGGATTCGTAGCGTTCTGGAAGTCCTTTAAGTGACACGAAACGCAAGCCGTCGACGTCAGGTTGTAATTGTTGTTAACGTGGCAATCCGTGCAGGCCCGCGGCGGCACGGTGTGCATCCCCGTCAGCGGGAAGTTGACCGTAGTGTGATCGAATGTAGCCGGCGACCATCCTGAAGTCGTGTGGCAGGTCTGGCAATTCTGCGAGAAGCCCAGCGTGACGTGACTTGGATTGTTGGTGCCCTGGAAATCCTTCAAGTGGCAAGAAACGCACGCGGTGCTGTTCAACGTGTAGTTGCCGTTCACGTGGCAATCAGCGCACATGCGCGGCGGAACAGTGTGCATGCCGGTCAGCACAAATCCCGTCGTGGAGTGGTCGAACTTGGCGTCGGTCCACTGCACCGTGTCGTGACACTGTTCGCACGTGGTCGGGAAACCAGTGTGCGGAACAGGCGTGGTCGCGTGGAGGTAGTCCTGCTGATGGCAGGAATAGCAGGCCGTGCTGGTGAGGTTATAGTTATTGTTGGCGTGGCAATCCGCACAGGCCCGCGGCGGAACGGCGTGCCCCCCAGTCAGCGGGAAACCTACGGAACTGTGATCAAACTTCGCGTTCAGCCAGTTGTCGGTGCTGTGGCAGGTGTCGCAAGTGACGGCGAATTTTGCCATAGCGTGGTTCGGATTCGTCGTGTGCAGATAATCGGCCTGGTGGCACGAATAACAATCCGTGGACATCGTCTGGAACTTGCTGTTCGCCGCACCCTTGTGGCACGCCTCGCAATCAACTGCGGCGTGAGCGCCGGTCAGCGGAAAGCGATTGTTGTGCTGCTGCACGTCCTTAATCGCGACTTGCCAACCGCGGACGGTATGGCACTGCTCGCAATTCGCGCCTAGCTGCCGCTTGTGAATATCAGCGTGACAGTCCTGGCAGCGCTGCCCAACGTTGGAGAATACCGGTTTGACGTGGCATTGCGTGCAGGTGACCGACTGGTGCATGCCGCGAAGCGGATAACGAGTCTGGTTGTGGTCGAATTCAGGAACGGCGCGGATCGGTTTCCAGCCATTGGGAGTATGGCAGTTCTGACAGGGAACATTGAGATTGCCGTGTGGACTATGCGTACCCGACACTTGCGGCTGTCCGTTTCCTGGAGTTCCAGAGAACGTGAGCAGCAGCGCCGCCAGCAGTTTGAACACACTCCCCGAAGCCAACATGATGCGCCCCACTTTCCTTATGCGATCATCGGCACGTCATTCGAAAGCTTGATGTCGAGCGGTGCAATTCGCAGTCCAACTAGGGTAGCGAATCGCATCCCCTCGACGATAGTTACGCAAGGACCTCCCAGTAACGTCATTTGGTGCATGGGTTGAATGAGGTCCCAATGGACTATTACTCGTAGTCAAATGTAAGTTCTGCTCTTGGCCAGTACTTTTTTCTTGAGAAAATCAAGGGTTCAAAAACCTTAACCCAGTACAAAAAACAGGCTTTTGATTAGAAGAAGTGGGAACTAACACTTTGAGATATACCTCAAAATCGGCTCTGAAAGGGACGCTAAAGGTTGTACAACTTTACGAACCTGAGGGGGCTGTCCGTTAAGCCTGGAAGTTCCCCAATTAGAGCCCCGACTGCTTTGCCTTAGGAACCGGATTCGTTGGACCGTGACAGGCCGCGCAGTCTTTTGGCGTCGGCTTGTAGAAGAGCACGGTCTTGGCCGCGATTACTTTCGTAACCTTGTGGCATTCGGCGCAGCGCACATTCTGATGCGCGCCGCGCAAGGGGAACTCGGTCCGCTTTTCGTGATCGAACAGCGAGGGCTTCCATTTCATGCTGTTGTGACATTCAGCACAACGCGTAACGTCCGCCTTCGCGAATTGCTTGCCGTGGATATCTTCGTGGCAGTCCTCGCATTGAGTCGGCGCGGCCTTGAAATCCACGTTGATCAGCTTGGTTTCAAGATTCGGTGGCTTGTGGCAATCGATGCAAGCCGTGGCTCGGTGGGCCCCGAGCAGGGCGAACTTGGTCTTGGAATGGTCGAAGCCCGAGAGTTCCTTCCATGACTTGGTGGTGTGGCAAGCCTCGCATCCGGCCGGGGTGCCATCGGCCCTGACCTGCTGCATCCGTTCGAGGAATTGTCCCTTGTGGGGATCGGCGTGGCAACTGGTGCAGTTCAGGTTCTTCCAGTGGTAAACGGCCGACGGCTTAGGCTGGAACTC
>Ga0209698_10004521_pt1 | contig 15223 bp, 10 predicted proteins | sample LitLauG_LLR_2012_FD_187203 | JGI IMG/M metagenome (GOLD analysis project Ga0209698, IMG submission 187203) | Freshwater sediment microbial communities from Pennsylvania, USA - Little Laurel Run_MetaG_LLR_2012 (SPAdes) (version 2) | ecosystem: Environmental > Aquatic > Freshwater > Creek >...
CGGCTCGTCTGCGTCACGCATCGCAACAGCATCCGAGAGCGTGCGACGTACCGCCCATTCAATGAAACTAGAAACGGTCCTGCCTTGTTCTCTGGCTGCAAGCGTCGCGAGGTAGTGAAGTTTTGGATCAAGCCGGACGCTCACGTTAGTGGTCCTGGCTGTATTCAGACTTTTTTTGTGTGCAGGCATTCGGATGCTAGTCTCCCTTTGCTATTTTCTATCATAATGCATGTTGACAGTCAATACGTCTTGCTCTATGTTCTTATCCGAGGACACGGAAAAATGGATAAATTACTCGTCAGCATCCCAGAAGCATCGCGACTTTGCGGTCTAAGTCGCACCAGCATTTACGAGCGCCTAGCAGATGGATCAATCATCGCGAGGAAAGCAGGCCGTAAAACACTAATTGACGTTGCAAGCCTTCGAACCTTTGTTGCTTCACTTCCTGTCGCCACGTTTAACCAATCAACCGAAGCGAAAGGAAGGTAGACCTTGAAAGTTACCGTTGACGCAGCAAAGTATCAACGTCTGATTAGCGAGGCTGATTCGTTTTTCAACCCTGGAAGTTTAAGCGTCAATATATCGCGCATTGACACCGTGGCGAAGCATCGCTTCAACAGCCTGTTCGACGCAGATTGCACGACCTTGCGCACATTGAAACTCAATTCGTTTATCAGAGAAGCACGGTGCGGCGAGTTTGATTACACACCGTCGAAACATCCTGTCCAAGAGCATTGCGAGGGCACTGAGTATCACCAGCCGCACCAGCCGAACGCAATCCTGAAACAGATGTGGAAGGATATGCCCCGTCTTTGGGTATTGGTGACGCGCCTTGATAGCGACCTGCAACGTCCCGGCAGAATAGGCGCTATCAAGGTTGAAGCGCTGTTTCGCGGTGATGCTATGTGGAAGACGCGAGACGTTGAAGGTAGCGACGTAGCACTATTCCGGTCGAACGATGAGTATCTATTCGCGTTGCAATATATCCAGCAATGCAGCGGTTTTGATAAACACGCTTTCCTTCGATTTATGGCGAAGTATCAAGAAAAGGCTGTTCTCGCTTCGATCATTCCTACTGGCGAGGCTTGCTAGTGAATCCGAATCGAGACGCAGCAGTTCAACTAACGGCGAACGGTTTGCGAGTGTTCCCCTGCAATGATGACAAGACGCCACGCGTCAAAGCATGGGAGCAAGTCGAAGCGCTGTCGCCCTTCAAGCTGTCCACATGGGATAGCACAGCATTGCCAGCGCTGCCCATTGGATCACATGGGATGCTGGTGATTGACTGCGACCGCAAGCCGAACGCACCTGACGGCGTAGAAGCGTTCCGTTCACTATGCCTGCAATCCGGTATCGACGTATCCGGTACGCTCATCGTCGAGACGCCATCTGGGGGCCTGCACTTCTATTTCAAGACTGGGGAGGCATACGGCAACTCTCGCGGCGCGCTGCCTCCTGGTATCGACGTGCGAGGCGTCGGAGGCTACGTCATCGCCCCTGGTGCGACGCTGCCAGACGGGAGAACGTACCGGGTCGTCAATGGCTCATGGGACAGCATTGCACCGCTGCCACAGGCTCTAGCAGGCTTACTGCGTGCGAAGGCTTCACCAACGGTCGAACCGATGCCAGCGACGCAGCGTGAGGCCACAGAACGCGAGCGCAGCTATGCCCTGCGATCCTTGGAAGATGAGGCCGAACTAATCGAAGGCCTGAAGCCTGGAGATGGCCGGAACGCAGCACTGAATGCGTCGGCTCACTCCCTGGGAACGATGGCCGGTGCAGGCTGGATCGACCCTAACAAGGCAGCCCACGCCCTACTCGCAGCGGCCACCGCTAACGGACACGTAGCAAAGCATGGGCAGGCTCAAACCATCAAGACAATCGAGTCGGGCATGAATGCAGGGATGGCGAAGCCTAGGCAGCCACTTGAGGAAGTCGAAGGCCCTGAAATCGACATCCCAGCGATGATTCGTAATAGCCAGAAGCACAGCGAACCATCCCAGCCGGTAATAGAGACACGCTCAAAGTGGCCTGAGCCTTTGAATGACGATGCTTACTACGGCATATTAGGCGACTTCGTTCGTTTAGAGTCCCCTGTATCTGAAGGTGATCCGAACGCCATGTTGATAGCTGCGATAGCCATCATAGGTTCGATATGCGGTCGCGGTGCTTACTTGGTGAATGAAAAGAACCTTCATCACCCGCGCTTGTTTATGACGATTGTGGGGCAATCAAGTAACGCTCGCAAGGGCACTACGACAGGTCGAGCAATGAGCTTCGCAAAGATGATTGATCCCAGCCTAGAAGATCGACTTCACAAAGGCGTTTCATCTGGCGAGGGATTGATTGAAGCGATTCGCGATGCTCGCTTAGACATTGCTGTGCCAACGAACATGAAGAAGAAATCGACCACGACGACTGAAGACAAGGGTGTTGCAGATAAGCGACTCCTTATTGTGCAAGGCGAGTTTGGTCAAACGTTGCAAATCATGGCTCGCCCTGGAAATACGTTAGGCCCTACACTTCGCGACGCGTGGGACGGCGTTCAACTCAGCTATCGCGCTCGAAACAACTGGGATGTGTGCCGTGAGCCTCACGTTACGCTTGTTGGCAACATCACGAAAGACGAGTTGAACGCTCTTATCTCAGACAACGACAAAGCAAACGGCTTCGGAAATCGCTTCCTTTGGGTTTGCGCAAAGCGGTCCAAGTCGATACCATTCACTCCACCATCAAACGACGCTGCCCTGCAAGCGCTCGCTGCGAAGGCTGCGCACATGATTGAAATGGCTACCCATTATGGGCAGGTTGGGTGGATGCCCGATGCGGCGTCACTCTGGGCTAGTCAATACGATTGGCTCACAGCAGAACGATCCGGCGTCGTTGCCAACATGACCAGCAGGGCAGCCCCTCAGACGCTTCGCATCGCGCTTGTATTCGCGATCCTTGACGGTAAGAACAACATCGACGTGCCACACCTTAAAGCTGCGCTAGAAGTATGGCGCTATTGCCTGGAAAGTGCGGAGTGTTTGTTCGGTGGCTCAACTGGAAACAGCAACGCAGATGGTGTGCTGTCGTTGCTCACTGCAACACCAGACGGAGCAACACGCACGATGATTTCCAAGAAGGTGTTCAAGGGAAACAAAACTAAGGATGAACTGCAACGTATTTTAGATTCGCTTATTGCATCGAAGAAAGCGCGTTTCGAGTATCGCGGTACAGGTCCAAGTAAAAGTGAAATATGGTTCGCGTCTTGAAACGCTGTAGTGAAGCAAGCTGGTGAAGGCAGCGAAGCCCTCACCAGCTACCTTCCCATTCATGCCGCTTCTGGCAATATCTGCCAATCCTTAGCGGTGAGGTCTTCCCAGTCCAATTGAATCGGGCTGGCGTTGTTCCATCGCGGATTCGACTGCATTAACTCACCGTCTTCAACGAAGACAACCGTGTCACGTTCCCACTTCTCACGCCTTGCATGTGTACCGCATTCCAAGGCAACCTTCACATCTGCGAATTGAACAATCATGCTTTCCTCTTTATCTCGCTCTCTTGAGCGTTGATCTATCGCCAAAGTACCGCGAACTTAGTCATAGCGCAACACTTTTTTCTAACTATTTTTCATTTAGTTATCGAGCTGTTCTATCGCTGTAGGCTATCGTAGACATAACATGACGGCTATAAACTACACGGCTTGTAGGCTATTGGCTACAGGCGATCCTAGCCTCTCGCGCTTGATTCGCTTAGTTCGTTAATTCGTTTAATTCTTAATTCGTACCCCGCATCTCTGTGTGTCTGGGTGCCTTTGATACTTCGTTTCTTATATATATTTGAAAATATATATATTTAGAGACAGGAAACGAACGAACGAGATATACAGAGACGGAATACGAATCAACGAACTAAACGAATCAACGAATTAAGGGGCTAGAGGGGGGATCGGGGAAAAGCCCTCAGCCCTTCGACAAACCTGTTCACTAAAAAGAGACTGCACGAGTCATCATGCAGTCTCTAACACTGGGGAGCGTGACATCCAACCGCATTAACTCGCAGCGGCGAAGCTGGGCTTATTCGCTCGAATCGTCGTAGCAGCGTAGGACGGTGAGAAGTGACTATATCGCGCTGTCATTCGTGCAGAGGAATGGCCCATCTGTCGCTGAATCAATTCTGGCTGAGTACCGTTCATCGCGAGTAGGGAAGCGAACGTATGCCGCAGATTGTGAAACGTGATGTGTTGTTCAATCTTCGCAGTCTCACACGCATCCTTCATTCGCTCTCGTTGGTGATCTTTGCGCCACTGCGTACCATCGATACGAAGAAACATGAAATCGTTCAACTGCTTCCCTTTGATCTGCTCATCGAAGAATGCAACCTCATCGGGAGTTAAGAACACGACTTTCGGAGTTCCTGTCTTGCCCTGCATCACCGTCACAGAAGCGTTCTCAGTGTCGTAGGCATGAACGCGCATGTTGCAAAGCTCACCATAGCGGCATCCTGTGTAGAGTGCAGCCTGTACCAGCTTGCGGAAGTCATCTGGGCAGGCTTCGATGAATCTCCCACCCTGTTCGACCGTCAAGTATTCTGTGCGCTGCTTTGCTACCTTGGGGAATTCAGCAAGCGTCACCCAAGCAGAATCGTTGTCAATGTGCCCGTTACTTCGTGCAAGGTTGAGCAACGCTCGCAGGCTGCGCAGGACGCGGTTTGCAGTGTCGCGACGCTTGCGCCGTGTCTCAGGGTCGTTGATGTCGAATGGAACTTTGCTGTTTGGCCCCTGGGAGCGCACAGTGGGCTTCTCGCCCTGTGCCTGAAGCCATTCATGCAGAATCGCCTTGGTGAGCTTCTTCAGGGGATACCGTCCCAAGGTGGGCAGGATGTCGTTGTTGACGTGGATCGCAGCCGTGGGGCTTGTCTGTGTCTTCAGCCAGTCGGCAGCGGCATTACCAACGGTGTAGACACGCTTCGTGATCCCCGCGCCGTGCTCATTGACCTCTGTGAACCATTCGCGAGCCTTCTGGACGGCTTGATCCCGCGTGAGTACCTTTGCGCCGTCCGCGTCCGCTAGATCGTCAGCAAGCCCTAGCTGCTCGAAGCTGTAGCGCGTTCCTTCCTCATGGCGACGTGCAAACCATACCCCACCCTTTTGGTTGCGCCTGTAGCCCAGCGCAAGGCCCTTCACGATTCGTTCGATGTGAGTCTCGTACTTGCCATCGGTCGGGGTCGGAATCGTGCGCCTGGACGAACGCGTCGCCAGAGAGATTTTCTTTAGTTTGGGCATGGTCTTTCGAGTCTCCTTCAGAAATCTTTCAAAATAATTTCAAAATTTCGCAAGTCTTGCAAGCCCAATCGGTTCGATTCGAACAACCTCGAAAACCGCTACCGTGTCTCATTGTCTCAACAATAGTCTAATGGAATCAACATTTAATAGAATTTTATACAGCCCTATAAATTCTTGGACCATTGGTTTGATTTCCTCCATTCGCTACCTTGACACGGTAGAGGTCAGGAGTTCGAGTCTCCTCGTGCCTACCATAACTCCATTACAATCAACGTTCCAAGCAGCAATCCAGCAACGACAAACGCTTGTACGTCACGGGCACGTCCTAGAGCCAAAATAATCCTGCTAGGCAGTGCCTTGTGCGCTCAATTCCTGCGTCGCGTCTTGGCACTAACGCCAAATGGCCCCCCACCCGCCGGAACCGCGATGCGTGCAAATCGCTGCCCCCTCCATCGAATATCGGAGTCCACCAAGAGGATTGGGGTAGGCAACAGCCCGGAACGTGACACGGAGGCTTCTATTTGTCTTGTCTCCGTCTCCTGAGAGCCAGGATGCATGGCAGCGATTTCGGCCATTAGCTCGCGCTACTGATGCGCTGCTTTCACAGCCCAAGCTGCGTCATCACCCAAGTCTTTTACAACAATGACGTTGGTCTGAGCTACCCCGACATTGACATCCACCAGCTTGCCGGATGCTTGAGGCAGTTCTAGTGCCGGCGCTTGTTGCCAGTCTAGGTTTCGCTCCCGTGGCGATGTCTACATCGATTGGGGAGGAGATTCAGAGACCCCGGCTGCACTGGTTACCGGGCAGCTTGATCCGTTCGACTCCGCTCACACTGTTTCTCTTGTCAATGCTCTACGAATGGTTTGATAAGACACCACAGCTGCAAGAGGCAACTCCGTTGGAAGAATTGGTGAATGCGTGAAGCAATAAAGCTGCGGCATTCCATGTTTCGATGAGAAACGCATAACCCAAGAGCTTGACCTATTAGCTATAACTTGAACACAAGTCAAGAGGCATAGACACTCGCGAGTTAGGAGATCATAGCTCTTGAATATCTTAAGGTTGGCATGAGCGCTGGGAGGGGACAACCGAGCAAAGTATCGGCAGTCCTCATCGATGAATAAGTTGACCAAACCGTTGAATTGTCGACTGCAATTCCAGAGCACTACTTTCAAGTGAACTGAAGGACCAAATAAATCAACGAATTGACGTGGGAGGAATCCCCGTTCCTGAGCCTGGACTGATTCAACATGTGCATCAACTTCTGTCTATAATCGGTGAAGGTGGCAGGTTTGCACATGGATAGACTGCAACGTCTCTTGGCGACGGCAAGTTTCGCTATTGTCTACCTGTGGGCCGGAGTGCTGAACGGGATTGGGCAAAGCAGCGATCCGGTTCAAGCAATCCTGAGAACAGCGCAACAGGCCGTACTGGAACGCAAAAACAGAACAGCGATTCGTGAGTTGAAGAGCGGTCTGGAAGAGTTTCCAAGGGATAACCGGTTGCGATTGGAACTGGGGCATGCCTATATGTCGGACGGGGCCGATCGTCGGGCTGCGGATATTTTTCTTCAGATTCTACGAAGCGAACCCAACAATCGGGCAGCTAAGTTGGAGCTTGCCTTTGCGTTCGGTTATATGACTCAGTATGAAGCTTCGAACAAAATATATCAGGATTTGCTCGGCTCGGATCCTGCGGACGAAGCCCCCGCTATTGGCCTGGCCAGTAATTTACTCCATCAACGCCATATACGAGAGGCTGAAGCCGTTGTGGAACAATCGCTGACCATTCATCCCAACAGTATTCGCTTGCAGGAACTGAAAGATCGGATCGCAATTGGTCAGTTTGGTGGCGATGAGCGAGAACCGAAGTCTCGCAGCAATCTGTTCGAAGCAACCTCGGATTACTTCAATGACTCCTTGGGAAACCACTCATGGCGCACGACACAACGATTCGATTTCGCTCTAACTGAAGGTATGGGAAACCGAGTTCTCTTTGATCAACAGTTTCAGCATAGCCGCGACGATAAATCTGAAGAAGTCACTACATTTATCGAACAGCTTCGTTGGAGGCCTCGCGGAGCGCTGTTGGTCTACGCAGGCGGAGGAGCTGTTCGCTTCAACAACGGCGACGTGAATGGAGTTTATGAGTCAACTGTTGCATTGCAACCTTTGCGCACTTTGTTTCTAAGCGGCAAGTTCGAGCGTATTCCAATTACTCCCAACGCGGAAGCCACCGAGCACAGACTAACGGCTCAAGGATGGGAGGCCTATACCGCATGGACACCAGGGCCCTGGAAGATTGAATCGAGATTGTCTCGCTATCATTACACAGACCGAAATATAGGTAGCCGCGAGAGCGGGGAGTTGAAGCGAGAGTGGAAGTCGCCCCGGGTTTCGTATTCGACCGGCTATCGCTACAGCCATCAGGGATTTACCCGCGAGTTAGCGCACGGATACTTTACTCCGGATAACTATCAAAGTCACTTAGCCGCTTTCGGGCTGATTACCCGCTTAACCCGATGGCATCGAGGAGAAGTTCTTGTCAGAGTAGGCGCTGAATCGATCGCATCTGGCCTGAACTACAACCCGGCTTGGGAGATAGAAGTTCGCAACCAGGTGCTGTTGAAAAGCTGGGCCTTGGAGCTTAACTACTCAAAGTTCCACCTAACTCAGGATACGGGAGCGTTCCGCGCCGACGCCGGTCAGTTCGCAATGGCGTATCACTTTTGAGCTGGCAAAGCAGCGAATACCGTGCCGAACAAGGAAATATTCAAGGAAGCATGCCAAGAGAAATCCTTATTTTGGACGATGATAAGGCCACCCGCCAGTGGCTTTGCACGGTTCTCGAAGCCGAGGGATATTTGTGCCATTCCACGCGTACTTGGGATGAGGCTGAGCTGAGCCTTCGCAAGGGTGCGATTCAACTGGCACTGATCGACATCTATCTCGGAACATCCAATGGGGTTGAGATGCTGTCGCGCATCAAGAAACTCCAACCGGACTGTGATTGCGTGATGATGACTGCTCATGCAAGTGTGGAAACAATGTCTCAGGCAGTGCGGGACGGGGCGGCGGAATACCTCGGTAAACCGCTCCGGATAAACGATCTTCTGGGAGTTATCCGCCGCCTTGAGACTCGCCGTCCGAGCCGCAATGACATAGGCAAAGCGGAAGAAAGCGACGAACCTGAGGGCTTTGCGGGCACAGCCATTGTTGGTCGCAGCGCGAAAATGCTGGAGGTCTATCGCTCCATCGCGCGAGCTGCGCCCACCGATGCGACGGTCTTGATTCTTGGCCCCAGCGGCGTAGGAAAGGAAAGCATCGCCCGAGCCATCCATGATCATAGTCCACGCGCAAAGAAGACCATGACTGCGATCAATTGTGGCGCGCTGGCGCAAAGTGTGCTTGAGAGCGAGCTTTTTGGTCATGAGAAGGGCGCATTCACCGGGGCTGAGACTGCACGACGCGGCTTGTTTGAGAGCACGAATGGTGGGACCCTCTTTCTCGATGAGATCTCGGAGACTGAGCCGGGTTTTCAGGTGAAGCTGCTGCGAGTTCTGCAAGAGCGCCAGGTACGCCGATTGGGGTCTAATACGTTTACCCCGATCGATATCAGGATCATCGCCGCTTCGAACGCGGACTTATCGGAACGTATCCGAACGAAGCAATTTCGGGAAGATTTGTATTATCGTTTGAGTGTTGTCGTTATCAAGGTGCCTTCGCTTGAACAGCGGCGTGATGATATTCCTCTTCTGGCGCGCCATTTTCTTCGCCGCTTCAATGAGCGGAATCAACGCCAGGTCGTCATTGGAAAGGAAGCGCTGGAAATACTTTCTCAAAGAGCGTGGCCAGGCAATGTTCGTGAGCTGGAGAACTTCATAGAACGGGCGGCCATTCTGTCTATTACGGAAGAAATCACTCCGGAGGACATTGACTCCCGAGATAACGCGGGACTGTTAAGCGTAGCCGAATTTGTCGAGCCTGATTCATCGTTGAAGACCGCGGAACGCGAGCAGATCCTCCGTGCCTTGCGAGAATCGGAAGGCAACCGATCCCTTGCTGCGAGGAAGCTTGGAATTGAACGCAAGACGCTTTACAAGAAGGCCGAACGATTAGGAATTGATCTGGACGCACCCGACAGATGAAAGTGCATGAGACCAGCGCGAGACAATCACCCAGGCGGTTCGGCACGTGGCTAGTTATGAGCTTGTTTTTGGTGATATTGGTGGGGCTTCTGAGTCTTACTTATCCAGTGGAGGAGTTAAGCCGCCGACTGGGCGACATATACTTTCGGCTTCGTCCTCCCCAGCCAACATCTAGCGCCGTTGCCCTGGTGCTGATTGATGATTCAAGTCTTAGCCGCTACGGGCGATGGCCTTGGCCAAGGTCTTTGCTGGCGCGCCTAGTCCGTCTCACCTCTGCGCAGCGGCCCTCAGCGATTGGTTTCGATATCTTACTTTCCGAGGCGTCCGAAGCAAATGCCGACAAGCATCTCGCCGAGGCCTTCCACGAGGCTTCAACCGTAGTCTTGGCTGCAAAACTAAGTAACTCGGGCGAGCGACTCTGGGTGGAGCCGCTTCCACTATTCCGGACCAACAGCTCGGCCCTGGGACATGTCCAGGCAGTTGAAGATGCCGATGGAATCTGTCGCAGCGTTCCCCTGGAGGAGTTAAGCATCGATGGTCCACGCTGGGCGTTAGCAGTGCAGCTATATCGCCTGGCGAAGGGCATGCCATTGAATCAGGAATTCGACGCAGCGCAATTGCGATCCAACCGGGAAAGTTCCCTTGAGTCTTCTGATCAAAAGGATGGCAGAGGTTGGAAGACTTACTCGCCGAGCTTTCTGCGGGTGAACTATCGCGAGCAGTTTTCCCCGGGCCAGACCGCTCCACCCTTCGTCGTGGTCTCAGCTGCCGATCTTCTCCAAGGTTCTAGTCACCCAGGACTTCGAGGGAAGGTTGTCTTGATCGGCTTTGGTGCGACCGAGTTGAGCGACCGTCTGCCGACTCCGGTGAGCGGACAGATGCCGATGCCCGGAGTGGAAGTACATGCCAATCTGGTCGACAACTTGATAACAGGAACGAACCTCGAGCCAGTGGGGCCGTTGCTGCAACTCCTGGTGCTGGCTGCTGTCTCACTCATCTCCACCGGTCTGATTCTGCGATGGACCGGATGGAAAGGAGTGGTGTTTCAAACTGCCTTCCTGATCTCCGCGTACGTGGCTGGATACTACCTCTTCGCTGACGCCCATCGCATCGTCCCGTTCGGCCCAATCCTATGTGCGGGTTTCATCGCAGTGCCTCTCGGGCAACTGGAACATCTCTTAGTTCTTAACCGAGGACTCAACCGCGGATTCCGCCTTCTGCGACAGACTCTATCCTCTGGCCAGGACCAGTCGGAACCCTCCACGCAGGCTCTGGTAGCTATCGCTCCCGACAGCGGCGACCTGGCGGGGCGGATGGACTTGATCAACGACTTGCAGTCGGAGCTCGCTTCACACTATGTTTTTCGGCAAGGGCTCCTGGAGTCAATGCAGGAGGGCTTGGCGGTCTTCTCCTGGGATGGAAAGTCACACTTCCGGAATCAGTTCTGGGATATGTTTTGTCAAAAGCAAGGTTGGGATCCGGAAGTCGATCTTGCGACATTTGGACTTCGCCTTGGCCATCCGAGTTGGGCCAACGCACAGGCTCTGATTCGTGAAGGGGATTTGCCGCCGGAGGGTGAGATGCATCTCGGCGGGGGCTTCTGGCAGGTGCGCGCAATACGTCTGTCTTCTAGCCCCAATGCAGAGCCTGCGCAGTGGATGGTGGTTGTCAACGACCTGACATCACGCCTGGAACGAGATCAGGCAAGAGCGGAAGCTCTACGCTTTGTGACTCACGAACTTCGCACTCCTCTCGTATCCATACAGGGTTTCGCCGAATTTCTGTTGCGCTACCCTGAGGCAGCCGGATCAGCAAATGCCGCTGCCACTATTTTTCGCGAGTCTCAGCGGCTTGTATCCCTCATCAATACATACTTGGACGTCTTGCGTTTCGATGCTGGAGCCCGCGTCATGCGAATGGAACCGCTCCAGATCATTCCAATGGTTTCACAGGTTCGACAGGTAATAGCGCCCATTGCCGAAGCGGCAGAGATTCGGATCGAGGTTCAGGTACAAGACCAACTTCCTCCGTTGTCAGGCGATGAAGCCATGCTCAGCGGCGTACTGCTCAATCTATTGAATAACGCAGTCAAGTACAGCGCCGAGGGGAGCCTCGTTGTCTTGAAGGTGACGGGGACAGTTTCGACTGTCACCTTTGAGGTCAGCAACCCTGGCCCGCCGATTCCCACGGAAGATATCGCCCACTTGTTTGAACCGTTCTATCGCTCGCTCTCCACGAGCGAATCCAAGCCGGGATGGGGCCTTGGGCTTACCTTCGTGCGCCGTGTCGTCGAAGAGCATCGAGGTACGATTGAGGCCGTCAGCCATAACGGCGCAATCGAGGTGCGCGTTCTCTTGCCTTCAGATGAGGCGAAACTCGAATCAAAGCGAGGCATTGAGCCAAGTCCCTGCGATGTGGGTCCAACCGACCCACCGGGTGTGTCCGAGCGATCCAACCAAGCAATCAAGCGGTCCTGAAACAAAGGACTTACGCGTGTTTCGATTTGGTCATTCATGTGCTTTCTACCAGGGCGAGCGCCGAAGTCAGCTGCACAATCCAATCTCTCGGCCCAACAGGAGAAACGACCATGAAAAAGTCCCTTTCGCTAGCTGTAATTTTTCTGTCACTCAGCTCAGTTGTGGCCAGCGCCGCGACGCTGATCTCAAGGTCTGAGGCCGAACAGAAGGCTCTGCACGTCGTAGGCGGTGGTACCATCACCCAGGCTGTCGAAGAAAAGGAACTCGGCAGGATAATCTGGTCCGTCGACATTCTTGGCGCCTCGAACGAGTTTGAAGTGTGGCTGGATGCTCATTCTGGAGCTACACTTCGCATCATCAAACAGCCCCTGTCGGCAACGATCAGAGTCATCACTCTTCAGCAGGCAGAGCAGGACGCGCTGAAGGCCGTTGGTGGCGGCACCGTGGTCCAAGCGCAGCATGACCAATGGAAGGGCTTCCAGATTTGGGACGTCACAATCGCCCAGCCTGGGTTTGAGGTCGAAGTCTTCCTCGATGCCCATACCGGCACGGTTCTGAAGGTCGCCAAGCTGGCTGACAGCGCCGCTGCCAAGCCGAGGATGATTACCAAGGCACAGGCAGAGAAAATCGCTCTTGAGGCAGTTGGCGGTGGCAAAGTGCTGCTGGTCGTGCTCGAAAAAAATGACAACCCGCCCGATTGGTCAGTGGATGTGTTGGCCAATAACGGCAACGAATACGAGGTTAAAGTGAACCTGTACACCGGCAAAGTGATCGCGATCATCATCGGAGGCTAGTTTGAACTCCTACGGAGAAATCACGGTGAAGGCAACTCGCAAATTCGACTGGTCGAACTTGCGAGTTGCCAGCTTGAATGACTTCCGTGCTTTGTCCTCGATGGCATCTCTTTTCGTCCTCTTATTTTGTCTGCCTTTTGCCGGAAAAGCCATCCATGCACAGGGACTCAAGCCCACCCCGGCATCCGCGCCCTTTGCCGGTGCGATCATTTCTGAGTGGAAGGGAGAGGTTCATGTGCAATTACCAGGGCAGGGCGTTACCAAGCCGGTGCGCGGGCAGGTCCTGCGAAAAGGAACACTTCTTGAAACAGGAAGCGGGCAGATGCTTCTTGTCTTGCAGCCGGACGAGAGCGAAATCCTAGTTCAGCCCCGCACTCGGCTCATGGTGGAGGAGCCCGCCCCCGGCAACTGGAACACCGTGGAAGTTCTCTTTGGGAGAATTCGCGCCTATATTCGTAAGCGAACCGGCGGTGCGCCACCTTTTCAAATGGGGACTCCAAGCGCAGTCATCGCCGTCAGGGGAACGCGCTTCGATGTCGAGGTCAACCGTCGCCTGGTCTCCGAGATTGATGTCTTCGATGGACTGGTAGAAGTCTCGTCCACCAGCATCTCCGGTACTTCGGTTCTAGTTTCGCCTGGATTCTCGACCCGAGTTGGGATAAACAGCTCTCCCGAAGCACCCGTTCCAACACGCGAAATCCGGCCCGGTGTGGATATTCCAGAACAAGTCGCCAGGCTGGAGTTTGCCCGGGAGTGGGCGAGACAGGGAGACAGGTCGTGGGAGCGCGAAATGGGTGAGCGCAATCAGGCAGAACTGGATGACGCAGCAGACGAGAGTAGAGAATCTGAAAAAGGACTCCACTAACGATCAAAATTCGAGCCTTGGAACAGTCAAAAAGTGCACCGGTTTGCGACGAGATGGGTACACAAGTCTGCCAGCCAACCACCTCGCGATGTACGCGAATACTGAGACCTAAGTCGGTAGGGTGTTGCGTTGTTAGACGCAGTTCTCCAGTCATCACATGGCCCAGAAAAGGCCTCTCAGAGATAGCAAGCTAGAGATAGAAGCCACCCTTCGCGAGAGTCGCTTTAAGCCACTCGGCTCGGGAGAGTGCCCTGAGTAATCGAGGCACGCAGAGAACCGCCAAGAGTACATTGTCCGAATGTGGCGATCCCCAGCATCAATCGCTTCAGTCTTCGTTTTACCTATGCCGTGGATGTCTGAGTTGACGTAAGTGTGCTGCTATTGAAGGCTCGCTCTTTCATGATGACAAAGAAGGCCGGTGCCAGGATGAGAACGTGGATAGCTGAGGTAATCTCCCCCCTCGCTGCGAGCCCAACTGCGCATTCAACTCACCGATGGCAGCGTTGATTGGGTGGTGAGCGATGACAACTGGAAAGGGTATGTCTCGCCCATCTTGAAGGCCGAGATTTATGACGGCGAAACCCAGGATGCTCGGATGGCCAGGCGTTGTCAATGACCTCGATGGGGAAGGCGACCACGCAAGTCGGCCAGTCGGGGTATGCATTGCCCGCTGGGACTTACAGCTTTGAAGTGAGCGGAATTCAATAGGCGGTCGCACTGGATGGGAAGCGGGGGCAGGTTCGGTGCGATACCGAGTTTGCCCTTTTGCTTGTATGTAAAATCGCAACTCGGACCAGTTGCCGAAACGGCCCTGCATTTCTAAAACGATCGCGGGCTCGGCGTCGAAGCTGATTTGGCAAGGACGACGCAAGTGTTGCGTGACGTGCCAGGGCTTGACTGTCGAAACTCGAGGACCCGCTGACCCGTAGCATTTTCCAGAAAATATAGACCGGTTCGCATCGGTCGTGGGGCTTTTCTATCAAGGGGAAGCCAATCCTGGGCAAAGTTCATAAAGTCAACGGGGCTTCACAGGCTGCGGAAAAACTCGACTTTGAACGCCTTGTAACAGGGCACGACTTCAGTCGCGTCGTATAAAGCCAATAGAGTGAATGGGATTTATCCCAGGCCAACTTCGTGGAGGCATCGGAACATGCGAAAAGGGGCTTTTTCCGCAGCCTGTTTATCTCCTTCTGGACAATTTCCTCATCGATCGCACTCGACCTGGGCTTTTTCAACAAGCATTTAGACTTCTCGGACAAATTCACCCCCTGCAGCCCCGGCATCCGCATTAGCTTCCATCTGGATTCCACAACGTCGGTCCGGCAGCTGAAGCCCCCCGCGATTTAGCTTCAAGAATCGAGGAAATCCGTCGGGAATTCCCCCGTTTTCCGCGATCGCTTGCCAGATCGGAGCCCCTCCGTGTCCCCAGCAAGCTCCCAACGATACCTTTACCCCGTCCCAGGGTTTCACCATCAAGCTGGCAATTTCTTGCTGTGCGACTCCTTTGCCCGTATGCTGTTCGTAAACTCCCCGGTCCAGTCTTGACCACCGGCACTCCCTGTTCCCACTTGAACCGGGCATGCCCTGACCGCAGGAGCATCGAAGGAACTCTACCGTGCCAACCGCAGGCAACACTTCCGGAGCCCGATTCCCGCTCATTCGTCAGGC
>Ga0209698_10004522_pt1 | contig 15222 bp, 6 predicted proteins | sample LitLauG_LLR_2012_FD_187203 | JGI IMG/M metagenome (GOLD analysis project Ga0209698, IMG submission 187203) | Freshwater sediment microbial communities from Pennsylvania, USA - Little Laurel Run_MetaG_LLR_2012 (SPAdes) (version 2) | ecosystem: Environmental > Aquatic > Freshwater > Creek >...
TCCGCCTCTATAGTACCCTCACGCGCACCGAAGACAAGCTGGGGGAGGTAGTCGAATTTACCGCAGGCGACCCCGAGATCCACACGCACGCGCCGCTCCACGCGGTGATCCGCTTCGGCAAGAAAGCCGAGCAGCGCCTGATTCCCGTGAAGGTGGGCGCACGCCTTACGGAGTTGGGCACACTGGAATCCTGGTGCGAATCGAAAATCAGCGACAACCGCTGGCGGCTTCAGTTCGAGCTGCGCAAGGCCGTTGCGGAACTGCCCGCCGAACGCAAGGCCGCGGCCGTGGTGAGCGAGCAGGCGCTGCAATCGTCCCTGGACCTGATCGCGGCAGTGTTCTCTCCTTCCGCGAAGCCGCCCATCCCGCCCGAAGAGCTTCCCGCCAAACTCGAGCAGGCCATGGGGCTCGGCAAAAACTCCTGGCCCCTGTCGGCCATCCGCCAGATGGCGGACGCCTTTCTCGCCGTTTGCGATGGCCGCAAGAAGGGGCCGGCTTATGAGATCCGCTGGCTCAACCTGGCGGGTTTCTGTTTGCGGCCGGGCTTCGGGTATCCGGGCGACGATTTCCGCATCGAGCAGGTGCGCCGCCTGTTCGGCTCGGGCGTCACATACGGCAACCAGGTGCAATGTGAAATCGATTGGTGGATCTTCTGGGGACGGGTGGCCGGCGGTCTCAATCGCAACCAGCAGACCGACATTTACCAGCGGCTGTCCGCTTCGCTGCTGCCGCGCGGCAACAAGAAACCACAGCGCATCAATCCCGCGCTTCTGCGCGAAATGTGGCGCACCGGGGCCAGCCTGGAATTGCTGCCCATCGGCACCAAGACGGAGCTGGGCGAAGCGCTCGTCAAGCGCGTGAAGACGGGCGATTATAAAGAGAGCGAACTGTGGTGCCTGTCGCGCCTGGGAGCGCGGCAGCTTTTGTACGGCCCCATCAACCTGGCGGCTCCGCCCGGCACCGTGACCCGCTGGGTGGAAGCGCTGCTGATCGTTCCGGCGGCTGGGGAAGCTCTGGCCTCCCTGGCGCGGCGCACGGAAGATCCCACGCGCGATCTTGCCCCGGCCACCCGCGAAACCGTCAAGCGCAAGCTGGAAAAGCTGCCGCATGCCGAGCGCCTGCTGGCGGTGCTCGAGGGCGAGGAAGAGGATGATCGAACGCTAGGCCGGATTTTCGGCGAGGAGCTGCCGTCGGGGTTGGTGCTGGTTGGGGAGACGGAAAAGCTTCTGCCATAATAGGCAGGATGTTCCGTCGTTTTGGAGTGTTTCTGGGCGCGGTTGCCGCGGGCTTTTCTCAGCCCGCCGCGCCCGATGGCAAGGCCTTATTCGAAAGAGACTGCGCCGTCTGCCATAAGCCGGGCGCCGCCGATAATCGGGCGCCGCTGCCGGAAGAATTGGCGAAGCGGCCCAACCAGTCGATCATCACCGCCTTGGAATTGGGAGTGATGCGCAGCCAGGGCTCGGCATTGAACGCCGCCGAGCGCCAGGCTATTGCCGATTTCCTTTCGCCCCGGACGGCAGCTTCGGAACCGGCACGCGAAAACCTCTGTCCGGCGAATGCGCGTCCGTTAACCAATCTCAATGGTTGGAATGGCTGGGGCATCGACCTCAATAACAGTCGGTTTCAACCCACGGCCGCCGCCGGTTTGCGCGCCGAAGACATTCCCAAACTCAAAGTGAAGTGGGCGTTCGGATTTCCGGACGCAGTCAGCGTGGCCGCACAGGTCACAGCGGTCGGGGGCCGGCTCTTCTTTGGAAGCGCCAACGGCACAGTCTATTCGCTCGACGCCCGCAGCGGCTGTGTCTATTGGACCTTCCATGCGGAGAGCCAGGTGCGCGCTGCGATATCGGTGGCTGCGCTCGGCCGCGGCCAGTACACAGCCTACTTCGGCGACGGCGGCACCACGGTCTACGCCGTGAATGCCCGGAACGGCCAGTTGCTCTGGAAGACGAAGCTCGATACCCATCCGATGGCCGGTATCACCGGCGCTCCCAAGCTTTATGGGAGCCGCCTCTACGTGGGTGTGCGCTCCGGCGGCGAAGAGATGGCCGCCGGCAATCCCAAGTACCCATGCTGCACGTTCCGCGGCAGCCTGGCGGCCGTCGATGCGGCCACCGGGAGGCTGGTCTGGAAGACCTTCACGATCACCGATCCTCCCAAGCAGTTGAAAAAGAGCTCCGCCGGCACCGATTTGTTCGGACCTTCCGGCGCCGGCATCTGGTCCTCGCCCACCATCGATGTGAAGCGGAAAGCCGTCTATGTGGGCACCGGCAATAATTATTCCGACCCTCCCACCAACACATCCGACGCACTGATTGCCTTCGACCTCGATACCGGCTCCATGCGCTGGGCCAAACAGTTGACCGCCGATGCCTGGAATATGAGCTGCGCGCAACCCGGCAAGCCAAGTTGCCCGGACAATCCGGATCGCGATGTGGATATCGGCTCCTCGCCCATCCTACGTACGCTTCCCGGGGGCAAAGAGATTTTGCTGGTGGGCCAAAAGGCGGGCGTGGTGTTCGGGATGGACCCCGACCAGCTCGGTGAGATCCTGTGGCATACCGAAATCGGCAAGGGTGGCCCGATGGGTGGCATCCAGTGGGGCATGGCGGCGGATGCGGAGAAGGTGTACGCGCCCCTGTCCGATATCATTCCGGGGCCCGGCGGCGGGCTGTTCGCGCTCAAGATCGCGACCGGCGAACAAGCCTGGTCCGTGCCGCCGGCCGACCCTGCCTGCCGGCAGACCAAGGGATGCAGCCCGGCCCAATCCGCGGCCGCCAGTCTGATCCCCGGCGTCGTTTTTTCGGGATCGTTCGATGGGCACTTACGCGCGCATGCCACCGCCAATGGCAAACTGATCTGGGATCTGGACACGTTGCACGATTACGAGACGGTGAACGGCGTCAAGGCTCACGGGGGATCAATGAACGTCGCCGGCCCGGCGATCGGCGGGGGCATGATGTTCGTCAATTCCGGATACAACGTGCTGGTCGGCATGCCCGGCAACGTGCTGCTCGCCCTGTCGGTCGACGGCAAGTAATGACCGATGCCGAGCGGGCCTACTACGCCCAACGCGCTCCGGAATACGATGATTTCTATCTCGGTACGGGGCTCTACTCCGCCAGGTCGCGCCCTGGTTGGCATGAAGAGGTCGAAGCGCTGCAAGCGGTAGTGGCGTCGCTGCGGGCGGGTAAAGTTTTAGATGTGGCGTGCGGCACCGGATTTCTCACGCGGCATCTGAAAGGGCGCGTGATCGCGACGGACCAAAGCCAGGCGATGCTCGCCATCGCGCGGGCCCGCCTGCCGCGAGGCGCGGTGGTGCAGGCTGATGCGTTCCGGCTTCCGTTCCCCGCGCGTTGCTTTGACACGCTGGTCACTGGACATTTTTACGGTCACCTCGATGGATCGGACCGGGCGCGTTTCCTTGCCGAGGCCCGGCGCGTGGCCGGCGGGCTGGTCGTCATCGATGCGGCCTTCCGCGAGGAGTTTCCCGCCGAGAGCGTTCAGGAACGGGTATTGAACGATGGCTCGCGCCACACCGTCTATAAACGGTACTTCACCCCGGAGCAACTCCTGGCCGAGCTCGGGGGCGGCAGGGTGCTCCACGCGGGCCGGTGGTTCGTTGCAGTGGCGGGTTAACCAGGGCACGTCTTCTAGCGAAGAACGGTCTTTCCCAAACGTACCGCGTTCTCCATGAGCCTCAGCCCATGGTCCCCCTCCGCCGTGAGGATGGACTCGGGATGAAATTGCACGGCTTCAATCGGCAATTCCCGGTGGCGCACACCCATGATCACGCCGCCGTCCGTCTCGGCGGTAATTTCGAGGCACGCCGGGAAGGTTTCGCGCCGGGCAAAGAGCGAATGATAGCGGCCCACTTGAAACTGCGCCGGCAGTCCTTCGAACACGCCGATGCCGCGGTGGCGCACGGTAGACGGTTTGCCGTGCATGGGATAGTCGAGCACGCCCAACTCTCCGCCGAACGCTTCCACGATGCCCTGCAAACCCAGGCAGACACCGAAGACCGGCACGCCCAACCGGACGGCGGTCTTCACCAGGTCCGGCACGCCGAAGTCTCCCGGGCGGCCGGGTCCCGGGGAAATGAGAATCAGGCTGGGCGCCACCTGCGCCAGCAACCCGGGCGGGAAACCGGCGCGATAGGTCACCACGTCGGCGCCCGTCTGCCGCGCATAGTTGGCCAGCGTGTGGATGAAGCAGTCGTCGTTATCCACCAAAAGCAGTTTGGCGCCCGTGCCGGCGGTTTCGTGCCCGGCGTCGGCCGTCGCCGGCGCGGCTTCCGCCGTGCCCAGCGTGCGAAAGAAGCCCGTGGCCTTAAGCCGAGTCTCGCGCTCTTCCATGGCCGGAATGGAATCGTAGAGGAGCGTAGCGCCCACCGGATAACGGGCCACGCCGTCGCGCAGGTAGGTGGTGCGGATGAGGATGCCAGTGTTCGCGTCGCCATTGAGCGTGATCATGCCAATGGCGCCACCATACCAGCCGCGCGCGTCCTTTTCCAGGGATTCGACGGTTTGCGCCGCCGCCTTCTTCGGCGCGCCAATCACGGTGACCGCCCACATGTGGCTCAAGAACGCATCCAGGGCGTCGAAGCCTTCTTGCAGGATGCCTTCCACGTGGTCGACGGTGTGGAATACGCCGGCGTACGATTCGATCAGGCGCCGCCCAATCACCTTCACCGTGCCTGGCTCGCAGACACGCGATTTATCGTTGCGGTCCACGTCCGTGCACATGGTCAGCTCGGATTCTTCTTTGGTCGATTTCAGCAGCTCGCGGATGTTATCGGCATCGCGCAGAGGATCGCCCGTGCGCTGGGCGGTGCCGGAAATGGGACAGGTTTCGACGCGATGTCCTTCCACTCGCACGAACATCTCCGGTGAAGCGCCCACCAGTTGTTCGTCGCCGAATTGCAGGAAGAACTCATAGGGGCTGGGGCTAGCGCGCTGCACGCGTTCGAACAACTCCGAAGCCTTGCCCGAGTACGGCGTCTGGAATGTCTGACGCAGCACCACTTCGTAGTAATCGCCGCGCCGCATGCCCTCGCGCACCGTTTCCACGTTAGCCATATATTCTTCGGGCGCGTGGTCGGAAACGATCGGCCCCGGTTTCTGCCTGGCGGGCTGAGCCACCTTTGCGCCGGCGCGCGGCAACCCCGCAGTCGATACCTCCCCGCGCGCAAAATCGTATTGGAAGCGCTCGATCTGCTCCTTCTTCCGGTCCATGAACGAAATGTCGTCGCACAGAAACAAGTGCAGATCTTTGTGACCGCTGCGCGGCAGTTTCTTTACGATGGGCTCGAACTGGAACAGCAGGTCGTAGCCGAATGCGCCCACCAGCCCCAGGCGCGAATCCTCTTCACCTCGGAATTCTTCGATGAGGGCCCGCAGCAGCGAAAATACCGATGGCTGTTTGCTGCGCTCCTCTTCGGGAAACAGCGCCGGCAGCGGCTTCAGGCGACCGCGCATCAGGCCCGGCTGGAACTCGAATTCTTCCCAGTGGGGATGCCCGGCCAGCACCGGTTCGAGAATTTCGAGGATTTTTTCCCCGCGGGCGTTGAGCGGGCGGAACTGCACTTCCCGGTCGAAAGAGACGATTTCCAGCGGCGGGCAAGCCGAGGCGATATCCCAGCGCGAATACCTTCCGGGATATTCATATCCCGAAGAAAGGTAAATCCCACGGTGCCGGTCCAAATCGCGCAGAAGGTGTTTCAGGCCTCGCCGGAAATTAGCCTTTGAGGCTGCGCGTGTGACAGCGATCCCGTGAGGCGTCTGATAGCGGTATTCGCGCATAAATGAAACCTCGGGGAAATTATTAATCAGAATAGCATGCGACCGATATAATCGAAGGTCATCGTGCGTTGGCGTACTCCAGCCGCTCTTCTTTTTCTGCTGGCCATTACGGCCGCATTTTACTGGCGGCTTACTCTCTCGGGCCAGTACACCTGGCTCACCAGCCCCGACATGGCTTACCAGGTGCGTCCGTGGCTGGATTTCGAGGCGCGGGAATTTCACGCGGGCCGATTTCCCGCGTGGGACCCTTACCTGTGGGGCGGCCAATCGCTGATCGGCCAGGTGCAGCCGGGCGCGGCCAACCCTTTGAACTGGATTCTGTTCGCGTGGCCGCTCGAGGACGGGCACATTCCGCTGGCCGCCCTGCACTGGTATTGGGTACTGATCCACTGGCTGGGCGCGGTGTTCTGCTACGCGCTATGCCGGGACCTGGGCGCCGGCACGGCCGCCTCGCTGCTGGGCGCGTGCAGTTTCGCGCTCACGGGCTATCTTGGCCACACGGATTGGCCGCAGATGTTGATGAGCGCGATCTGGGGGCCGCTGGTGCTGTTGTTTCTGGCACGGGTCTTCGGCGGCAAACGGCCCCGGGGAAGCGCAGCGCTCGGCGGCGCCGCACTGGGGATGGCGTGGCTGGCGGGCCACCACAATATCCCGATCTACACGACGCTGCTGGCCGGGGTGCTCTGGGTTGGATTCCTGGTGCAGAGCGGGAAGACACAGGCGAGAATGCCAGTGCTCCCTGTCTGTCTGTTCTGGATTACCTGCCTTCTCGTAAGCGGCCTGCAGACTCTGCCCGCGCTCGAATATGCGCGCCAGGCCGTGCGTTGGGCCGGGGCAGCGGAGGACCCGCTGCGATGGCACGACCAAGTGCCTTTCGCAGTTCATGCGCTGTACTCTCTGCCCGTGCGCGGGATCGCCGCCATGGTGATTCCCGGAAAGTCTGACGACCTGCCCGTCAACCCGTACACGGGAGTGGTCGTGGTCATTCTGGCGGCCGCGGCGCTGCGCCGGCGCACACGGGAAGTGAAGTTGCTCGCAGCGGTGGTGGCCGCCGGACTGATCCTGGCGCTGGGCAGCCATACACCCATCTACCGGGCGGTTTATGCGCTGGTTCCGCTGGTGGAAAAGGCGCGGAGTCCCGGCATGGCAATCGTGCTCGCGCAGTTGGGCATCGCGGCGCTGGCTGCCGTGGGCCTGGGCAGATCCCGCTGGCTCTCCTACGCGGCCTGGGCGCTGTTTCTGGTGGAGGCCGTGGGCGCCGCTCCGCACTTCGGACTCCGCGACCGTCTGCCGCCTATGCGCGAGCAGGCGGATATCGCCGCTTATCTCAAAGGCCAGCCCGGCTGGTTCCGCGTGGAAGTGGATGAGAACGCCATTCCTTACAACTTTGGAGACTGGTTCGGCATCGAGCACTTTGGGGGCTATGTCGCCTCGATGCCCGAGAAGATTTTCAATCTGGTCGGACACGACTCGGCGCGCCGCCTCTTCGGCATTCAGTACCGGATCGGACGCCAACCGTCGGTTCCGGTACAGGTGCCCGTCTTCGAGTCGTTGAGCGGCCTGAAAGTTTTTCGCGATCCGCGCATCGGGCAGCCCTTACGCTCCTCGTGCGGAGAGGCCAGCGTGTTTCTGCGGAAGCCGGACGAATTCATCATCGATGCCGATATGCGCTGCGATGGGCTGGTGGTAACGGGCGATCCCAGCGCCCCCGGTTGGCGCGCGTGGGTGGACCGCCGGCGTGTGCCGATCCGCGAATCGGAGGGCTTGCTGCGCGCCGTCGCCGTGCCCGCCGGCCGCCATCGCATCGAATTCCGTTACCGGCCGGCTTCGGTTTATTGGGGAGCGGCCTGGACCATGCTGGGAGTGATCCTCACCGCTCTGACCTGCATTCTGGAGGCGCGCCAGCCCTCCAGAGAGGGGAGGCTTCAGCCAACTATCTAAAACGTGTCTTGTAAAACACGTCCAAGCCGAAGAGGCCGTTCTCCTCGCGCTGAGCCACCAGCGACCATTGCCTGCTGACCGACCACTCCACGCTCACAACCTGAGGGTTGGCACTGGTCACATTGGTGATATAGGTGAAGGTAAGATCCGGGGTCACCTGTTGCTCGAGGGTCAGGCGGGCCTGCGGGTTGTATTGAATGCCGGGGAGGGTCGGGTCGATGCGGAGCTTGCTGATCCCGAAGAAGCGCTGGAGGCGGCCGGCTACCGGTGTGGCAATCACCTGGCCCAGCAGCGCGGTGGCCGCAGATTGCCCGAAGGGCAGTGTATCGGCGCCCTGTTGGGCCACGAGCGAGGGGTCGGAGGTGGGTGAGCGGCCGGTGACCAGCAGCGCCACGATCTCGTTGAACTGGAGCGGAGGGTCGGAACGCGGCGTCACGTTGAGTTTGTCGAGGGGGCCGGCTACGGTCAGCGTGATTTGAATGCCGCGGGCTTTCGTCTCCAGGTCGATATCCAGGATCGGATCGATTTTGACGGGATTGTAAAACGAGACGGATCCCTGGTTGATGACGTACTTGGTGCCGAAAAAGACCACCTGTCCCTGGGTGATGTTGACGCGGCCGAGCAGCGCGGGATTGGTAGCGGTGCCGCGCAACCGCAGGGTCGCGTCGGCCTGGACACCTTGGGTGAGGGAGCTTTCGAGCTGAATGTCGGGGGCGGACTGAATTTGGACATCCAAACTCAGTCCGCCGAGCAAGCCGGTGCGGGAGCCGGGCGTGCGCACGGGCTCGGCTGATTTGTTCAGCAAAGAACTGAAATCCGACTGCAGATTCAAGCCGGAGCGCAGAATAGTGATCGTACCGGCCAGCATGCTGCGGTCAGTGGCGCCGGTAAGGATGAGATTGGCATCGGCCACCGTACTAATGCCCTCGGGATAGCGAAGCCGGACGCCCTGGGCATTGGCCTGCAGGCGAAAAACGGGGGAGCCGCCGCCATAACCGGCGAACCCGGCGAGTGTGATCTTGCCGCCACCGGTCTCGCCGGTGAGGGTCTCGATGGTAGCGCGGTCGCCGGTGAAGACGACGACGCCGCTGGCATTGGCGATACCGTTGGGGAAATCGGCATAGTTGAGGGCGGCGTTCTGCAGTTCTGCGCGGCCGTTGATTTGGGGCGCCCCCGGCGAGCCGCGCACTCCGGCGTCGACGCTCATCGTGCCCGAAGAGGTGACGTCGCGATCGAAGTCATGGAGGACGGCGAAATCGATACGGCCAGTGACGCGCAGGTCGAGCGGGTTCTTTTGTTGGAGGAGTACACGGCCGCCGACGGTGAGATCGGTGGCGCGGCCCACCAGCTTGGCGCTATCGATGGTGACCACCGAGTTGGTAGCGGTAGCCACGATGGGCCCGGAGTTGTGGAGCGCAAACGGATCTCCGGGGGCGCGTCCGAGTTCGAGGCTGGGAATACGGAGCTCGGCTTTCATCTGCTGCGGCTTGAACAAGGGACCGTCGAGGCGAAGCTGGCCTTCGGCGGAGCCGGTGAACCCGGCCGGCGAGCCGGGCTTGGGGGGCGCAACCCAATCGCGCAATTGAACGAGATCGAGCTTCGAAAAGGAGAGGGTGGCGCTGCCGGGATAGTCGCCTTCGATGCGCCACTCGCCCTGGCCACGGAGCATGGAATGGGCGAAGTCGGAATCGAACTGCGCGCGCAGCGCGGAACCGCTGGCGCTGGCGGTGAGATGCGCATCGCCCAGCGGCTGGCCGTTCAACTCGAGGCCTTTGGCCGTGGCATCGAAGTGCAGATCAGCGATGCGGAACATCGAACCCGCGAGATCGGCCGCCCCGTTCGCCACCACCTGCACACTGCCTTTGACCCCGGGCCGGAAGTCTTCGAGGGTTTGAATCTGGTCGAGCGGCATGGTATTCGTCTCGACCTGGAATCGCAGTTGGCCGGTATCGAAGCGGTTGACGACGTGATCGAAGGACCCCTCAAATCGTGCCTGCTTGGAGCCGGCGGTAAGCCGGCCGGACACCGCGACCGTGCGGCCGGTGTAGTTCACACGCGCGGTGAGGCGGTCAAAGGGTTCCGCATCGAAGGAACCCTTCAGCAGCTCGACATCGCCGGATACCTGCGGACTACCGATGGTGCCGGCGATCTGGCCAGTAGCGTTGAGTGTGCCGGTGGCCCGCACGTTCTTCTGACCTAGGGCGGCGAGCAATTCCGGGACGCTGACGTTGGGCGCGGTCCCGCTGGCGGCGATGGGGCTGGTGTCATCGGCTTTCCACTGGTGTAGCCCGAGCGCAGCTTGGAACTGCGCGCGGAGCATGCCGCGAGCGGCCGCGGCATTTTGAAGACGGACCAGTTGGCTGGAGGCGTTGACGTCGCCATCGAGAGAATCGAACGATTCGCCGGAGTAGCGGAAGCGAGTGAGGCTGAGGCGGCCGGCAACCTGCGGATCTTCGGGTTTTCCGGCCACCGTACCGTCAAACAGGAGGGCCCCATTTTCGAGCTTGAGGGGGAGCGAGGCAGCGCTCTCGCCGAGAAGCGGGAGAAAATCGTTGAAGTCGCGCGTTTCCAAGTGCACGCGCATTTGCCGTCCGATGGAGCCGGACACCTCGGCGCGGGAGGAGGGCAGAGTGACCGTGGATGGCCCCAGTTCCAAGGCGCCGGTGAGGGCATCATAGCTGACGGCTACCTGGCCGCGCACGGGCGGCCCGGCGGAAGCGGGGGACAGAGTCATGTTGGCGGAGACGTGCAGGTCGGTTTTCTGGCGCAGCGAGCCCTCAACGTCCACGGGACCGGAGAGCAGGCTATCCCACGGTAATGGTTGGCGGGCGTTGTAGAGGGCGACCGCGCGTTGGGCTTCCCATCCGCTGATTTCCCCGCGCACGCGAAAGCGGGTGAGTGCCTGAATACGCCCCTCGCCCTGAAAGCTGCCGCCCAGCAGGGCGAGCGAAACGCCGCCAAAGGCGACATCGTTCTTGCGCACTTCGAGGGTGGCGACCCGGCCTTCCACGGAAAATGGGTTGCCCGCAAAGAACGACTCCGAGGAAAGGCGGATCGCGCTCAGATCGGCACCGTTGGCATCGGCCCGTAGCGCGCCCTCGGCGCGGAGACCACGGAGATGCACGGCATCCTGGCGAAAATCGACGCCGGCTGCGTGCAGGCTGCCGGCCACCGCAAACGGCCACTGGGCATTGCCCGCAATCTGGACAGTGCCGCGCTCGAGGCCGCGAAGGCCGAAGATCCGGCTCAGGTCGGCGAGGGAAGCGTTGGCTTGATATTGGAAAGAGCCGTGTGGAGAAACGAGATCTTCGAGCGCGCCGGAGAACTCCACTTGGGAGGCGCCGGTGACCCAGCGGGCGGACGTAATGGCGATCCGGTTTTGCTCGAGCGCCAGCGCCATGACGACGCCCACCGGAACGGCGGCATGTCCGCGGAATTGAAGAGCGAGCGGTTGGATGGAGAGATCGCCCCGGTAACGGGGGCCCGCCAATTCGTAGACGAATTTCGCCTCGAGATTGCGTCCGCTGGCATCGAAGGGGGTCTTGCCGCGGCCTTCCACTTCGAAGACGCCGTTTTGCAGGTTGAAGCGGCCGATTGCCAAGTTCAATAGCGTCTCCATGGCTGTCCTCTCGCCGCGCTTTTTGAGCTTGGGCTCGGGAATATTGGTCCGGCCATCGGGATAGACAATCAGGTAGATACGCGGATCTTGCACGTCGAGCGATTGGATATCGACTTCCTGGCGGAACAGGGATACGATCTTGAGCCCGGCAACCATTGAGGCGGCGCGAAATAGCGGAGGTTTATCGGCAGGTTCCGTGCCGTGGAGCACGAACTGATCCACTTCCGCGCGAAGCTGCGTCCAGTCGAAACGATAGGCCCCCAGTTCGACTCGGCCCCCGGTGGCGGTCTCCGCGGTGGCGATTATGCGCTGACGGACTTTCTCGTAAAACCAGGAGCTCCGCAGCACCAGGATGCCCGCGATCGACGCGAGCGCAAGGATGATTGCGAGCGATCCTGCCAGGAACCACGCCACGCGCTTCCGGGTCACTGGAAGGCCTCCTCGTGAAAAACGATTTCCGTGCGTTTGCGGGTGTCGCCGAGCCAGTTGTCCAACTCCCGATCGGAGCGCTGCCCCGTGAGGGTCTCCTCGATTTGGTCCCGGTAATCGGGCAGCGCCACCGGCTCGCCGGGATGTGCGGCCTGTGCGGCGGGCCTAACTGTTTTCTCGAAATAGTCCTCGATCTCCTGATCGCTCACCTGGATGCCGGGCCGGAACCGGACCCCCACGAAACGCAGTAAGGTGAGTTGCCAGAGCAGCGCCTCTTTGACCTCCTGTTCCGTAACGCCGTAATCGGCGGGCTTCCGGGAACTCTCGGACAGAGGTCCTATTTCGGAGGCGGCGGCCACCGGGTAGCGGCTCAGCTCGATTTCGCGGCGGATCAACTTCTGTTCAATCAGGCGCTCGGCGGTGGCGCGTTTATTGACCGGAGTGAAATCGGGCGCGGTGCCGTTGAGGAAGGCGGTGATGCGGATTTCGCGGTCGAGATCGGCAGCGGTGATGACGCTGTTGCCGACCGAGACCGCGATGCGGTCGATGATTTCGGCGGAAGCGGGGACTAGCAGAAGGACAATCAAGGACGACAGAGGCAGACATGGTCGCGCCGGAGACGCCGCTCCCTGACGGACGCGGCGCAGAATCGGAACCGAGCCGGGCCCAGAGGGCACCCCGTCAGGGAGCGGATGTGTATGGTGCCGGCTCAAAACGTTTGTCCTATGGAGAAGAAGAACTGAAAATGGCTGACGCCTTGCTCGACACATTTACTGGGGTCGTTAGAGCAGGGATTGACGCCCGCGTTGACCAGGTCCTGCTGGCTTCCTTTGAAACCGAAGAAGCGCGGCGGATTGATGCTGTAGGCGAGGTCCACGCGGACCGGACCGATGGGGGTGCGATAACGCAGGCCGAAGCCGGCGGCGTGGACCATGTAATCGAAGTCCTGAAGATCGCGCTGGCTGACGCGGAAGGAAATGTTGCGAACGCTGGAATAGACGTTGCCGGCATCGTGGAATAAAACGCCGCCGATGTTATCGCCGATCAGGGGGAAACGAAGCTCGGTCTGATTGAAAAGGAGTGCGGTGCCGCCCAGGGGAAATCCGGTGCTGATGTCGCGGGGGCCCGCCTGAAAATCGGGGAAGCCGCGATGAGAGGTTCCGCCGCCGGCAAAAAACCTTTCCGGCAACGGAATGGCCTCCAGAATATCCCCTTGGTAACGGAACGCGTAGATATCGCCGAATTGAGTATTGCGCGCGATCACGAACCTCCTGCCTATCGGGTGATAAGTGGCATTGCGCGCCAGAAAGCGCAGGAAGTTCCGTTGGGAACCGAAGGCCCTCTCCGCCAGCCCCAGATCCAAGGTATTGTAGATTCCCTTGCGGGGGTCCACGGGATCGTCGCGGCGGTCCTGAATCAAGTTGCCCGACAGCAGACCCAGCCGCACCGGCTGCGCCAGAAGCGGGATCAATAGCGACGAGATTTTCAGTGTGCCGGAATCGATGCTGACGCGGCGGTAGGTATAGCGGTAAAGGAGGGTAGTGGCTTTCGAGAAGCGCTGGGACAACTGGACCGAAGCTTCCTGGCGCTTGTAGGAAAAGGTTCGGACGTCGCGCAGGTCATCGTAAAGCGCGGTGAGAGAGATGGCGAGGGCCTCGTGGTCTTCGAAGCGGGGCCACGCATAGTTGAGCAGCGCCTGGCGTTGCAGGGTGGAGAGGCGCGTACGCAGGCTGAGGCTATGCGCGACTCCCCACATGTTATTGCGCGTAAGATTTAGCGATACGCGCGGGGCAAAACCGGTCGCACCGGCCGGCGCATCCAAACAGGTCTGGCAGCCTCCGATGCGCGCCAGTTCCGCCCCGACGCCCACCGCCATGGAATAACGGCGCGCTTCGTCGATCTCGTAGAGCACGTATTTGGTGGGCGTGTCCCCGTCGGGATTCTGAATAGCCGAGTCGACCTTTTCGAATACGCCGAGATCGTAGAGGCGGCGCTGGGTGTCGGTGATGGCGGTGGGAGAGAGCGGATCGCCCGGATTCAAGTGCAGATTTCGATAGACCAGGGCGGGGCGAGTGGCCATCAGGCCGCTCACCAGCACCTGGCGGACGAACTGCTGCGCCCCCTCGTTGACGGCAAAGTGCAAATCGACGCGATTGGGCTGAGCGGATGGCTGGGAACTCCATTCAAAAGTCGCGTTGGGGAATCCGCTCTGGTAATAGCGGGCCAGAATCGTATCGCGGTCCACGGCCACGTTGAATTCGCTGAAGGGCTGGCCTTCGCTGGAGCTGAGAGTCGCGCGGATGGCGGTCTGGTCGAGGCGCACAATGCCTTCCACCGTCAGGCTGTTGACGAAGTACTGGGGGCCTTCGTCGATTTGCAGGAAGACCGCGAGGTTACCGGTTTTGCCCAGGTAATCGTCTTCCGTGCGGTAGGTTACCTTCACATCGCGAAACCCGTTGGACTGGTACAAGCTGGTGATGGAATCGGCGTCACGCCGGAGGAGCGCTTCGCTGTACCGGCCGTGCGGGAACTGCAAGAGAGAAGCCTTCTGCAGAAACATTCGTTCGCGCAGCACCGCGGTGGTGAAGTAGCGGTTCCCCGCGATATTAATGAACACCAGCCGGTGGCGGGCCCCGGTATTGATGAGGTAATCGATGGTGGCACGGTCATTGGTGACGCGTTGCTGCTTGAATTCCACCTGGGCCTCGAAGTATCCGGCGGACTGCAGATAGTCGCGCAGATTGCGCTCGCCCTCCACCAGCAAGTCGTTGTCCACGGCGTGCTCCTCGAAGATGGGCACGTAACGGCGGACGGTCTTCTGGGAAAGATTGACGCCGATGGTGTGGACCTCGATTTGCGGCCCCGCATCCACATTGAGAGTGGGAAGGGCCCACTGCGTTTCGGGGTCGAACTTCATGGAATCGAGGGAGACTTTGGCCTGCAGCCGGTTCGACTTCTGGTACAGGCTGCGAACTCCGTCGAGCCCCTGCCGCACGCGCGCCTGGGTGACCGGTTTCCAGCTATTGAGAAACCACCTGCGCCATTTGGTGGCGTTGAGGATCTTACCGGGATCGATTTTGAGGTCACCTTGCAGCACAGGTGTAGTGAATCGCGCACGGGGGCCGCTATTTACTTCGAAGCGGATGTTTACCTGTTGATAGCGCGAATCGTAGGTGAGGACGGGACGCAACTGCGACCGGTAGAGTCCATTGGACTCGAGGAGACGGTGCTGGCCCTCGGTGGCCTGCTGCAGCTTGGCATCCGTGTAGGGCTGGCCCAGATCGAGCTGGGTGGAGTTTTCCAGTTGACCGGCGTTGGGGGGGTCGGACGGGCGCCCGCCTACATGCACGTTGCCGATAAACCAACTATTTTTGGTGAGGAAGCGGATGACGACGCCGTCGTTGGAAGCTTCCGCATCCACCTGAATATCGG
>Ga0209698_10004523_pt1 | contig 15222 bp, 13 predicted proteins | sample LitLauG_LLR_2012_FD_187203 | JGI IMG/M metagenome (GOLD analysis project Ga0209698, IMG submission 187203) | Freshwater sediment microbial communities from Pennsylvania, USA - Little Laurel Run_MetaG_LLR_2012 (SPAdes) (version 2) | ecosystem: Environmental > Aquatic > Freshwater > Creek >...
CCATGAAGACCAGCCGACGACGATCCCGAATCCGGACGGGCAGATTGAGCTGAGATGCGGCTTCCAAGGGCGGAATCCTGTCGAAATCTTCCAGGCGAACACCGTTGGGAGCGATCACGATTGGCGCGTCAAATCCCAGGCTGCGAATTTGACCGGCTTCCTTTTTAGTCAAAGCGCGCCAGAGCCGGCATTCGCGCATGTTGCGGTTCTCAAACAACAGATGAACCAGCCGTTTTTTTAGGCGGGAGCGCGCCAAAATCCAAGGTTCAAACATTCCTTGGGGATGATATACCAGAGGTTTCCGCTGGCGGCGGGCGAGACCACCAATCGTCCAATTCGGATAAACGTAGAAACCGTGGCCATGGACGACATCCGACTGGTTCATTCGCCGCGTGGCGCCAAGCTTGAGTTCTGACGAATAATATAATTTGGGGTGCCCCTGCCGAATGTATTGTTCTGTTTCCGGCCACGCGCGATCAAATTCTTTTGCGCGGGTGGAGATCAGGCAGGAGCCGATACCCTCTTGGAGCATTTGCAGATGAAGATCCAAGGCTGCCCGGCCCAGTCCACCACCCTGCAACGGTTCAAGCGATTGGGTGAAATGAAGGTGACGCATGATTTGAGAAGGTTTGAAACGAAGAGGAACGCAGATTTTAAACGTTTATTTGGGACGCGGGTACAACGCCTTTGACACAGAAACAGAACTTCAAACGGAACGGGAAAAAACGCTTTTTTCAGCGGCTGTCACTGTTGGCCAGAGCCGACGGCGATATTGCTGAATGACGAACCCCATCCAGCTGGGCCGTTTGTACGGCCAAAAGGGCATTGCGGGCAAAATTTTCGCAAGAAAAATCATTGGCCACCAAAAGGCTATTTCTGGCCATAGTTTTCCGGAGCAACGGATTTGACGCCAGCACCACCAAGGCTTTCGCAAGCGTTTCAACCGATTCGTCTGATCGAGGATCAAAAACAAAACCGTTCTGGCGGATGAAGCGGTCCATCAGCGGCCATTGCGCTGACTGATGGATGACGGACAGCCCGGGCGAAACCGGCCAGCCAGGCCGCACCAGATCCTCCGCGCAACCCACGGTAGAGCTGACCACTACTGGCAAACCTGAAGACATCGCTTCATTGACCACCAGCCCCCATTCTTCACGCAAGCTCGGCAGAATAAAAACATCGGCCAGCGCATAAAAAGTGGGGTTTTCCTCAATTTGCCGGAAGCCATAAAAATGAACGCCCGGCGGTTGCTTTCCCGTTTCCGACCTGCGATTGCCGGCTCCCGCCAATTTTTTGTCGTAAACCGGCAAACCCAGTTGCTGGCAGAGGGAACGCAAATTCGGCTCCTCCTCGCCCGATCCCACCATAACCAAATGGGTCTGGCATTGCGCATCGGAGACCATCAGTTTTGAATAGGCCCGAATCAACGTAGTTAGGTTTTTTTTGGGAATAAACCGGCCCAGGCTTAGAAAATAATGCTCCGGCAAATCATATTGACAGCGGAATTCCAAATCCCGGACTTTGGTTTCCGCGGATTTGCGGGCAAAAAACTCATTGTCCACGGCATCATATCCAGTGAAGATTTTTTCTTCCGGCATGCCCATGGACCGGGCGTAGCGTTTTTGCGGAAGACCGCCCACTAACGCGGCATCAAACAAGCTCACCAGCCGGCGTTTGACCCAAACGGCTGCAGCGCGCGTGGAAGCCGTATCGGCGTGGCTTTCGTTCATCAACACGGTCCGGATGCCGAGCGACTTGGCGGCCAGCAGCACCGCCAGCGATTGCTTCGGCCAATAACTCGGAAGCAGGCAAACCTGAAGCTTCAACGCCGCAAATTTACGGCGGGCACTCCGGAACACTGGCCAGAAAGTCAGATTCTCCGTTACCGCCCCGGGACACAATGTAATCACCTCGACCGCTGCTGCGGTTCGTTTCCATTCATACCAAGAGGACTGATTGGCCAGCTCCATGGCATGGACCTTGCCGGCTCCGACAAGTTTCTGCAAAGCAGCGGCGCGTGCATAATGATACGGGCCAAATTGGGCCCAGACGATTCCGATGGATTTCATGCTTGGTATATTAAAGAGAATGTTCGGTGGCCCGCTGCCGATTTTCAGGCATGACGATGCGAATGCGGGAACCGGGCGGAAGAAGAACGGTAAATCCGGGCATCAACCTGTTGCCCAGCAGCCAGGTCAAACCCGCCCATAAAACGAGCGGCGATAAATTCCAAAACACAAACTTTGAAATGGAAATACCGCCGTCTCGAAACCATTGGGGCAGCATGGCCAAACCAACCAGATAGAACAATGCCGGCAGGTTTGAATCCATGTTTTTCCAGAACCACCGGTGAGCCCACCCGAGCAGTGCCCCGACGATGGCCATGGTCACCAAAAGTCCAACCCAGCCCCCACTCATCCAGCCATCCCCAACGAGGCTCACGGTTCGACCGACAAAATTCCCGTAATTATTCAGGTTGAAGAAGCCGACCGGGGCCCCCACCGGCTTGCCTGGCCAGAGTTTGCGCGGGATCGGCTCGGTGAACAGTTGCAGGTATTGCGAACCGTAAGTGTAGGTGCCGGTCTTGGCCGGAACAGCCACGGTTACATAGGTTAGAAAGTCAAAATTGGCGAAATCCGGGCCGTCGTACTTCTCCTGCAATTTCTCCCGGGCCGACATTCCCTCAGTGGATTGGACACGGAAAAAATGCCCGCCAGCCAAATAATCTTGAAAGGCACCGCGATTTGCTCCTATCGTTTGAAACAGAATAAACAAGGGAATGACACATGCCCCCGCCCAGAGCGGCGGCCACTTTATTTTCTTTTGCCAAGCGAAAACCAAGGTTAAAGCCAGGAATAAGAGCACAAAAGTAAAACGCGCCATGCCCGCGTAAGAGCGGTAGGCGATATACGGAATCAATGGCAACAGGGCGAACCAGCGAAAACGGGTCACGGCCAGCCAGGCGCAAATCAATGGTCCAGCCATGAATTGGGCTTCTATCGTATAGCCGGTGTCTCCTGTCAGAATAAAGGTGCCGCCGACCAACTCCCCTTGAAATCCGCCGTGCGTGGAGCGCAGTATGGAATACAAGACTAGCGGCAACAGTATTATGGTTGTCAGATACAAACCAAGTTTTTCGTTCGCCGTAAAATCCGGAAGAGTATTGCCGGCAAATTTTGTCTCGCATTTTCCTAAGACAATGCTGCTGACGGCAAATACCACCAAACCCACAGAACTGATAACCAGCGACTGAATCAACTGCGCCTCGGTGGGTTCCAAATGCATGTAGCGCCATTCACCATTGAAGTCAAAATAATGCACCAGCAACGGTCGTACGACAAAGGCAATGCCGTGAAACAAGAGATAAGTGGTCAGCGGATGAAAAATGGACGCCTGGCCCGTCGCCAAAAAAACGCCGATGACGATCAGGAAAACCAACACCTGACCCGTAAGCGCTAATTCAAATAGAGGCATAAGAATAATTTGATTGAAGCAATCGTACGTCAGCACATCGCAATTTTGTTCGCTCCCATGCAAGAGTTTTTACCAAATCGCCGCGCCTGGGCTTCGGCACTAATCGCCCGTCCGTTGCTAGGCAGGTCATACTGCTTGATCGTCTCCAAGGCGTTGCGCGACATGTCGGCAATTAACGGCCGATCCGAGTTCAATCGGGCCAGAGCCGCCGCCAACGCCGCGCCGTCCCCGGTGGGCACAACCAATCCATCCACCCCGTCCGTCACCACGCGGCCGCAATTGGGGGTGGCGATCACCGGCAAACCGTGCGCCATAGCTTCGAGCTGGGTGATGGCAAAACCGTCGGAAACCGTGGGCAGGACAAAGACATGTCCCTTCTCGTAAATGGAAGTCAACTGGTCTCGCGTGACCCGGCCCAAGAGTTTGACATTGGCGGGAAAACTCCGGCACACTTCCGTCGAAATTCCTATCGGGCCAGCCACGATGAATTCGATGTTTTCATCCGCTAGTAGCCGGGCCGCTTCGATCAGATATTGGATGCCTTTGCGCAAAATCACGCTGCCCAGCCAGATCACCTTCAATTTTCCGACCGCCTGGATGGGCGGGCTCAAATGCTCGGGATGGATGTGAATGGCCAGCGGCACGACCATGATTTTCCTCGCAGGTATGCCTTGCTGGATCAAAGCGTCCCGCGACCATTCGGAGTTCACCAGCACGGCATCGGCCAGTTCCCATTCCTGCCTCAAGCGTTGCCAGTAAGTTTCCGGCAAACGACCGGGAATCTCTTCCCAGCCCGGCCACCGCTTCGCCTCGGCCAGCACCATGTCTTCCTCCACCCGCCCCGGATCGATCTGATCCACAATCGTAAAAATCTTCTTCTGTTTCAGCAGTTCCAGCGTTTCAAGGCTGTTCGTGTTGAATCCAAAAAAACAATCGCGTTCCGGGTTCAAATGCTGCCGCGCCAGCCGATCCCGGACCTGTGTGGCAAACCATTCTCCGTATTGTACAAAGAAATCCGCTTGTTCATCTGGAGACATTTGGCTTTTTCGAAAGTGTAGCCAGGCCCGCCTCAGGATGGACCGGCGATTGAAAGAATTGACTTTTCCGGCGGGAAGTCCGGCATTGTAACGCGTGGCAAAAGCGCGGAAACCGGCCGCCCCCCGGCGCAAGAGGGATCGCCCGTGCCAGCACCACACATCTGTGAAAAACAACTGCAAACTCCCCAGCCTTTCAAAAGCCAGCGGCACGGCATAGTTCTCGCGCGATCCTTCCTGGCTGACGATCCAGCGCAAACTGCCTTCGTGAAGCGGAGAATCCTTCGTCGCTGCGGAATATTCAGCTTTGGATTTCAAGGGCGGCAATAGTTTTTCGGTTGACCGGATCCGGCAGTTGCGCGGCGATTTTATCTAAGGTGAGCGGACCTTGATGTTTCAATTGCCGACTGAACTTGTAGCTTTTGCCGGTTACCGGCTGCCGTGAAATCCTACCGGCAATAATGGCGGCATAGGCCGCCGCAACCCCGCGCAACCGCCTAGCCAGACGCTGCGGTTTGAGGGAATAGGTCGTCGTCATGAGCGTTGTTGCTGCCAAATGAACCGGCAGGTTCCGCAGCGGCACATTGTGCCAGGCAAAAAGAATTTTATTGCGGGCACCGTAGTAGTCCATCCGGGCCCAGGAGCGGCGCGGCGATTCAAAATGATGAATGGGATCGGCGTTGCCAGCGCGGGTAATATAGCCGGCATTCAACATTCGCAAGCAATAATCTTCTTCCTCCCCCTGATGGAAAAGAAACTCCCGGTAGCCGCCAAGTTTCAAAAATAAATCCCGGCGCAAGGCGTGTGCCGTGCCGATGAAAGTGTAGAGGGCGAAAACCCCATCAGCGCTCGGTGCCTTCTGACGAACCATTGGTCCGTGATTGACATCAATAAACGGAATCGCCACGGCCCCAATCTGCGGGTCGGTGAATTCACGCAGGGTGGCTTCGACCACCATCGGCGTTGAAAATACCGCATCGTCATCAATCGAAATCAGAATGGGATGGCTCGCCAGCCGCGCCGCGTGATTGCGCTGCACAATCAATCCCAGCGATTTTTCAGAACGATGCAGCCGAACCGACGGGAAATCCTGCGCCACCAATTCGGCAGTGCCGTCCGTGGAGCCGTCATCAATCACCAGCACTTCAGGATGGGCAGTTTGTGCCAACGCCGAAGCCACGGCTTTCACAAGATCCTGCCGGCGATTTTTGGTCGTGATGACAACAGTCGCACACATTTTGCTAGATCGGATTCCGGGTAACGGCTCAACGATTTAGAAATCCCGGAGCGGCGCATTCCATGGGCGGGTGGCCGGTCCAATCCGTCGAAATGCCGTCATTTGTGTGCGCCCCATTTTCTTGGCCACTTGGTATTTTAACGACTTTCCTTGATCATCGCGAAAAGGCGAGAGGTCGACTTCCTCAAGTGAGTCTTGCCGGTTCCGCCTGAGAAAATGGATGACCTTCAAGACATGAGGATCACGGCAATCGTCGAAGGCGACCACTCCATGCAGCGCCAGCAGTTGGGCCGTGAAATAAGCGTCAATAAACACGTCTTCAAACAGGTGGGAACCATCTACATAAATCAGGTCATATTGATCGCCTTGAACTACCATTTTGGGCAGGGCGAGGCTGGATAACTCTTCATGCAACGTGGCATACCCAGCCAGTCCGCTGCGTTCGAGGGCTTTGACCCCCAGCCCCTCCCAATGGTTGCTTTGAAACGGGTCAATGGCAACGTGCTGTTTGGCGGGAGGTTCGCCCGCCTGGCGGAAAAGGGCGGCAAACAGCAGGCTCGATCCCCCGAAAGCCATGCCGATTTCCAGGGTGCGCTTGGGTTTTACGTGCGCAAAGAGGTTCTTCAGGATAACGAGATTGTTGATCGTGGAAAAGGCCCCCAAGCCTAGCTTTGTGCCCGACTCGGCAAACTCTTTGCCCGACTCGGTACGGAGTTTTGTCTGGCTGAACAGGCTGACAAGTTCGGGACAGAAGGCCAAAGCATCAAGGTCTTTACTCATAATTGGTTTTGTTGAGGGTAGCGGCAGAAAATTGTTCTCCTCACGGCCTTATTTTGAAGCAGCCATAGATCCAATAGCCGTCAGTGAACCCGTGATCAAATGCCAGAACCTCCGGTCGAGCAGTCTGAGTCAGCATCTCGGCCAGATTCTCCCGACGATTTTCGGTGGTAATAATCACGGTTGCGTTCACAGCCGGGAATTGGATTGAACTTCGAGACCAGGAGCGGGGGAGCCCGGCAGAACAACTGTTGCCCCGGTCGCTTCAGTTCCCGATTTATCTGGCAAAGATAGTGCTGCTTCCGGCTTTCTTTTGTTAAAAGTTATGGCTGAGGACCATCTTTGGGCTGGTCGCTCCACAAACCAATAAAGCAACCAAGCGGCGCCCATTGCCGAAGCGAGCCCGGCCAGCAAGATAACGTATTTTTCGCCGGAATTCGTTGCAAACCTTTCGCCCAAGTTTATGACCCGTCGTCCGACAGGTTCATGAATCAGGTAAAGTGAATACGAGATTTTCCCCAGGAAATTCAGAGGGGCATTGCTAAATTTTGCGAAAGCAATTGTCAAAGCAGTCATCACCGCGACGATTGCGATGCTGGGTGATAGCGTGAGCCCTGCGGCCGTTCCCAGAAATCCCAACCAGACAAAAAATACCGACAAGCTAATTAACGCGGCAAAATATTGAAACACAAGCATTCCCAACATAAAAATAAAAAGCCATTGAAAAATGAATGTATGTATCGGTATGGCAATTGCCAGTAAAGCCAGAAAGACGAACATTAATGCCCGCTTGCCAAAAGAATTCGTGGAAATCAGGGGGAACATAATGCCGACAAGTAGGTAATATTGAAATTCAATTGCCAGTGTCCAAAACACCCCGTTTAACCAATTATTGCCAAAAAAAACATTTAGATACCCTACATGAAGAAGCACTTGAGGGACTGTAACATGAAATGGAGGGCCATTGTAGCCTGGCGCATGGGCGCTCAAATATCCTAGAGGAATCAAAAAAACCACCACCAACAGATAAGGAGGGTCCAGCCGAATCAAACGTTTTAAGATAAAAGTTCCGTAGTTACGGAGCCGATAGCTAGCTTTCCATAATGTGTAAGGAATTATAAAGCCGGAAATCACAAAAAAAATCTGGACACCGTAAGTACCCCATCCGCCGATTAGTTTTATCAGGCTATGGGGGCCAAAAATGTGGTAAGTAAGATGTGCAAAACAAACCCCGAACGAGGCAGTTCCTCTTAATGCATCAATAACTTGGAACCTATTTGTCTTGGCTGTTTCCATTAAATTTTACCTTAACTTGAAGGCGAAGTCGTTTTGTCTTTGCGCGGCATTTTGATTCTAAAATCGCGCAACGGAGCGTCAGCAATAGATCTAATTGCCGTCAGGGCCGGAAGGCTTTGAGCTTTGCAAAAAGTCCCAGGCGGCGGACTAGGGGAATTCCCTCGGCATAAAAAGCGGCCCGTCGATCCCGGCCGAAATAATGGGCCGCCACTGTTTTGCTGTTGATTGCGCCGTCATCCACCAGGTAGTATTTCTGGTCCAGCCGGTTCCAGCCCGATCGCGCGGCCAGCAGGCCCAGGCAGGTTTGATCCCATAATAGCTTGCGGTCTGGGATCCAGCGCAGCTTACTCAAAACTTCGTCGATGAACGGCCAGTCGATGGCTTTCCGATGAATGATGCCGATGCCGGCGTTGAAGTCGCGCGGCAAAGTCAAATGATAATTTTGTTGGACCTCCGCCTCACTGACACAGAAAGCGCCGGAATCAGTCAGACTCGCGGGCGGAAGTCGGGTGGCATTGAATAATCCGAGGCTATTGCCGGAACCGACAGGCTGAACGTCGGCCAAAAGTTCGCCGGGCGGGGCAAAGAACAGCACGTCCGGATCTAGGTAAAGCAGCCGTTCCTTTTGCGCACAAATCCAGGCGTTTACCATTTTATTCAGCGTGGGCGAATGCTGCGTGCGCCACAGTGTAGCTATGAGTGGGGCGATGGGAGCCAGCCTGAGCCTGACCTGTTCCTCCAACCAGTCCGGTTGTGGGACTTGAATTTCCGGGAAATGGGTCTCGAATATCATCCGTACTGGGGGCGGCACATTAACATCCAAGTAGAGAAACAAACTGAAACCGTCAGTGCATTGGGCGCGCAATGATTTTAACGTCCAGATGGCATTCAGCCAGTCACGGTGGCAGACCTGCATGTGAACCTCCAGGCGGGCGTTGGGATGGCAACGGACCGGTGCCGACGAAAGGATTTCTTTTCGCCGCAGCAACTGCTCGACCAGCAGGGAAACGCCGTGTTGGCGCACTTGCCGATAGGCCTTTTTCAAAACCGGCAGGCTTGGTTTTTTCATTGTTTCAAAAACGCCCAAAGGGCTGTGGTTCAAAGGCGGGCCTGAATTTCCGCCGGAAGCAGCAAAGGCTCCCGTCCGGTGCCTGCTTGGCGGCACGGATCCAGCCAGCGGACCAGATGCGGATAAATCACCCGCTGGACCGTGCGGCGCCCGCCCTTGGACAGGTGCTTCGTACCCGTGATCGGAGGCAGCGGCGTGCCGGCATTCCAAAAAAGCAGATCGCCGGCAGTATGGCCTTCGGCCGCCGACAAACCTTCGCTGGCGCTGGTTTGCTCGGCCGCAGTTCCGGTTCGTCCGTCCACTTGGAGCACATCTTTACTCCAGTCTTTCAGTCGCCAGTGAGGACCGGCATCGGCCTGAAGTTCCATCATGGCGGCACGCAGCCGATAACGCTTCTGCATCTGCTCGGGATCACGGTGCGGGTAATGGCGGATAGGAATTCTTTCGCGGGCGGCAAAGCCCGCGTTGAAGGGCAATGAACGGGACGCCGGCCACCGGATGGACGATCTGTATTTGAACATTCTTGGTTCCGCGTAATCCGGGATTTTATACCAGCGGCGGCGTTGCTCAATGGGGCGCTGGCGGTCCATGTTCAGCGGGACGGTGCCCCGCTCGTAGTCCCCGACCTCTTCGGAGGTAAGACGAAAATAATACCAGGCCAGGTGAACCAATGACTCATGCGGAAGCACCCGTTCGGCGATGAATTGTGGCGGCGGGATGTGGTAGAACTCATCGGCGTCCAGCCGCAGCACCCAGTCTCCATCGTGGAACCGGGAGCGAAACGAGTGAAAAATATAGCTGCGAATCGAGTCATCAAACCGGTAAGGCTGGCTTTTAAAGGGGACGACCCGTTTGTCTTTGGCGGCTGCGTCCTGGACAATGTCCCACGTCAGGTCTTTGCTTCCCAAGTCCAAAATATAGACTGCATCAACCCAGCCCAACAAATGGGCAAGACACTGCGGGAGGATATCATCTTCATCCCGAACCACCATCAGACCATGAAATCTCATAGGTTGTCTTTTGCAGTCATCGACGCCATTTGCCGCAAGCTATCAGGGGAAAGCCAACCAGGTATTTAAAATTTCCCAAAACAAAATTCCACATAAAGCTGGCTGCAAATAAACGAAAACCCTCCGCCACCCTGCCCCGGTCAAGACATTCGAGGCTAACGCTGCGAACGGTTCCACAAATGATGCGGCGGCGGCGATGGCGGCAGCACGCGCCACCAGGATAAATCTGCCGGCGCTCCTGTTCCAAGAGATGCCAGGCTCCCGCAACCGACGGTTCCAGTTTATGGGTAACGCCTCCCTCATGTAGGCGCTGCCAAAAAACCGGCGGTTGCAGGATGCGGACAAAACCCGGGCTGGCCCCCAACCTAAGCCAGAGATCTGTATCTTCGCCGTTGATGCGTTTGTCCACAAACCCGCCGGTCTCCGCCACCGCCGTTCGCGCGACGCAGATGGAGGGAGTCCCCCCCACTGGCGGCGTCCGGTCCGTACAAGCGTCCAGCATGGTGCCATACTGGCTTAACTCCAAAGCCGCGACCCCGGCCGTGCCCGCGTGATTTTCTCCGGGCTCGTCCTGTCCTGATCCAAACCCGGCCAGAAAGGCTGGTTCCTTTCCGCTGGCGATGGCCTGCTGAAAAACCTTTAAGGTCCAGGGGAACCATTTGTCATCGCTGTCCAAAAACGTGATGTAACGGCCGCTGGCCTGGTGGATGCCGAGGTTGCGGGCCGCGCCGGGACCGGCGTTGGTCTGGCGGATGAATTGCACCGGCAACTGGCTTGCACGGACAACGGCTTCGGTTTCATCCGTGGAACCGTCATCCACCACAATCACTTCAAAATCGCGGCATTCCTGCGCCATGACCGATGCCAATGCTTCGCGCAAGAGCGCCGCCCGGTTGTAAGTCGGGATGATGACCGAGAAAAATGGCATAGGCCAAATGTTTTTAGCGTACCTTGATGACTCGCGCCGGAACTCCACCCACAATAGTCATTTTGGGTACGTCACGAGTCACTACCGCACCCGCAGCCACCACTGCACCATCGCCAATTGTCACCCCTTTTAGTACGACGGCATGTGCGGCGATCCAAACATGATTGCCAATTCGAACCGGCGCGGTCTCGGTAGCGCCACCAATTTTTTGGCCTGGTCTAGCGGTCAGATCGTGGTCGAAATCACCGATGTAGGCATGAGGGCCGATCATTACATCATTGCCAATCTGGATTTCGAGATGACAATCAATCAAGGCGTAATGGTTGATGAAGAACCGGTCGCCAACAACCAGCTTGCCAACCGACCACACGCATAACCTAGCCCCGGCACAGATCATGGCATCGCGGCCGCACTGAAAGCCGCTGGCCTTGCCGTCAAAGAACGGAGCGTCACTCCGAACCACGCTGGGAACTTGAGCTCCCGCACGTTTCAGTTGCCACCAACGCCAGCGGCGGGTCAATTTTTTCAGATACATGCCCATGAAGGTAACTAAAGAACCTGGTTTCAATTGCCGCGTGTCCAAAGTACTCGCCGCCCTTTTGCAACGCGGCTAGGGCCAGCTTCAAACGATGTTCGCGCCGGTTCAATCTTTTCAATGCGTCCGTAATATCTCCCAGCTCCTGGCGCGTCACTACTTCAGCCACCGGCGCATTGTCTTCAGCCCAGCGCACCCCCGAGCAATACTTCGGCCCGAAAATCAAAATCGCCAGTCCCACTGCGGTATAATCCGCCAGCTTGCTGGGAAAACTAATGCGGGCGTTGGTGGCATTCTGGAGTTCAAAGGGCATCGGTACCAACAAGACATCGGCTTCTTCGCGCAAGGCACGTTTGAAGGCTTCGGGTTCCAGCGAGCCCTTGAACACGATGTTGGCCGCGTCCAAACCGTTCGCCCGGGCATGGACGGGATCAACCGGTCCGAATATTATTAAGACTCCATGCAACGGTTTGAGCGCCTCGGCAATCAAAGCAAGCAACCGCATTCCGCCGATACTGCCGAGCGTACCGCCAAAGGCCACCACCAGTTCGGTTTGTTCCCGTGATTGCAAAAGCCGGTCCGGCGGACGGTCGAATACAGTGGCATCCGAGGCGCGGCTGGGATAAAGCACATCGCCATGGGTTCCGTACTTTTGCTTATACTCTTTCGCCATGTAAGGAGAAACGCACAACCGCGCCGCCGCTTTCCGGTAGATTTCTCCAAACATGCGACGAAGCCGGGGTTTGAAACTTTCGACGACAAAAGGGGCTTCCACGCATTCATCGTGCAGAATCAAATGCAGCGGCAGTCCCTGCCGGCTGGCAAATTCTGCAGCCGTCAGCCAGGCGTAAAAGTAAGTCACCGTCAGGACTGCCTCCGGTTCAAATCCGCGCAACAGCGGTTTTATTTGCTTCGCCCGTGTGGCTGCCGTGAGGGTCAGCCAAGTGTGATAAGTCCTGGCGAAGCGGGTGTGGAGAGGGCGCGGCCAGCCTTCTTGCAACGTTTCGTAGCGGACCCCGGGCAACCGGCGTTGCGGTTTGGAAGGATACAGGTTGCTTTCGATCACCAGCAATTTTTCCGTCGGATAATTTCCCAGCAATCGATGCAGCAGCACCGAGCCGTGAAAGGATTTTTCCGGCGTGACGTCACTCAGGTAAAGCAGGCGAGGCAGCTTGGGCGACATGCTCTTTTTTTATTATTTCAGCTTTCGGATGCTGTCGAGATCGCGCCAGAGCGAGGACGGATAAACATTGCGTCTGCCTGTAACAGTTCGCCGTTGGCACCCCGAAAACCTTCCTCCAGATTGGCCAGAATAAAGCCAGCCGCACGACATCGGTCGTGAATTCCTTCGAAGGTCAAGCTCCCTTTATACAGCGGGCGAAAGGAGACTTCTAACCAGATTGCCCTGACCCGGGTCAGAACTGTTTTGGCACCAGCCAACACCAGGTGTTCTGCGCCTTGAACATCCACTTTCAACAGGTCAATCGGTTCGACAAATTGCTGCTCCTCACAGATTGTATCCAAGGTTTGCATCCGGGTAGTGATGGTTTCAGCAACTTCCAGATCAATTTCTAATGAAATATTGGGGTCCGAACGAACGACCGGTAGAATGGATGAACTATAATCCCATTTTAAGATATCCATTTTTAACTCGGCTTCCTTGTCGCCGACAGCACCAGAAATAATTGTGAAACGGTCCTTTGAAAACCGCGTGCGGAGTTCTTCGCAACGCCGGGGATTGGGTTCCACTAAAATCGCCCGGTTGACTCCGCAGAACTTATCAATGCTTTCGGCAAAGTTTCCCGACGAGGCCCCGACGTCAATAAGGTCGATCGGCCCACCATTCCGGAATAGTTGGATGAGCGGTGCCGGAACGTCAAAGCGACTAAATGGAATTCCATAGAAGCCCAGCACCTTTTCCCGAACCCGGAGCTTGGCGGAGAGCGGCACTAATTTTTTGATGGATCGCACAATCATAAATAGCGGTTTGGATATCCGAACTACGTTTTATGCAGAGTGTTGGCGGATGATTACCCTGGCCTTCACCAGCCGGGCAGGAACGCCGGCTACAATCACACCCGACGGGACATCCATTGTTACCACGGCCCCTGCTCCGATTACCGCACCTTTGCCGATGGTAACTCCTGGCATGATCAAAACATGAGTGCCCAACCAAACGTCATCGCCAATAACCACAGGCTTTTTAACGATGGTAGTGATCATGATTTCCTGCGTGTAATCGTGAGTAACCGAGGAGATCGCGGTGTGCGATCCGATCATTACCCGATTGCCGATACGAACTCCGCCAGCACCCCAAATGTGGACAAAACCGCCAAAGGAAACATTATCCCCAACTTCAATGCAGTCTGGTTGGGCGAAAACGACTGGCATTTGAAAGCTGACTTGTCTGCCACAACTTCCCAGAGTGTATTTTATGCGTGCAGTGTGAAAGGTCCGCCAGAAACGGCCAAAACGCTTATTGAAAGGCCGGGCCCAATGGTTTTGCGCCCAAACTTTGGCCAACCAGTCCGCATTCCTCTCGATGACACCAAGAGGATCGCTTTCGGAGATTTCAGGCATGGGAATCGCACCATTGCGCGAGTTTCCCGCGCATAACCAGCAATCCGCCGATAGCAATGATAACGATGCTTAATGCAATAAATGGCGAGAAATATTTTTCTCCAGCAAAGATCAGAGCCACCGTGCCGCACAGCATGAAGGCCACCTTGCCCATTGGCATTCCGGCCAAAAACTCCCTTTCTTTGTGGCGGATGTAGTAAAGCATCGGACCTAGGCAAACCAAGTGCGCCAGAATCGGTGAAGCCGCCAGACCGGCGGCACCGTATCGGGGCACGAGCAGCCAGGCGAATACTCCGTAAATCAAAGCCCAAACCAAATTGAACCCTAATCCGAACCACATCTTGTTCATGCTACTTACCATCTGGGTGATAGGAGTAAAGATACCGAGAATGGCCAGCTCGGCCATCAACCACTGAACGACAGAATCGTGTCCGGCGTAGGCATGACCATACGGAAGCATGGTAATCTGCGGCGCGGCAATTTGGAGCAAGGCAAAAGGAGCGGTCACCAAAAGTGCGAGCATAAACGCCGAACGCACGGTTTTTTGGAAACCACGCACATCACATGCCGCATACCGTTCGCTCAAAATGGGTAACAACGGAGCCAGCAACATTCCAAGCACCATGTCGGCAACGAGCTTGATGCGAATAACGGCATTGTAAATTCCCATTTGGGCGTAACCGTCGGGCTGGTTTACCAGCAATGCATTCACTGCCCAAGTGATGGGTCCGACCAAAGCCCCTCCCAGAACTGCGGGCAAACTGAACCGCCACAAAATCGGCCACTCTTGAAAACAATGCTGATAATCGAGTTGCATATTTGCACTGGAAGCCTCCCGGCGTAGGGCAAAAAAATTGAACCCGCAGTTTAATATCAGATTTATCACCAGCGCCCAAACCGATCCCATAACCCCCCAATACCAAGCAGCTATGAGTGTGATGGGAAATGCTGCCAAACCGGAAATCAAATTGATCCGGGCAATGGTTTTGAACGCTTCAAAACCAGCGAGAGCGCCGGTCTGGGCACCGTTCACCCCTCCCAGAAGAAGAAGCAAAGCACCGACCTGAAGAAATCCGCTCATCTCCTGTGATCCTAAAGTCGTCCGGGATAGCCAAGGCGCTAGTAAAAACAGTACAAGAGTCATCAAGCTGCCGGTGCCCCACGCCACCAAACTGGAGACGCCGATAATGCGACCGGCTCGGGCCGGATCGGTATTCTTGAATTCCGCCACATGCTTATTTGCCGTCAATCCCATGCCAAACCCGGCAAAGACGCCAAACAT
>Ga0209698_10004525_pt1 | contig 15216 bp, 14 predicted proteins | sample LitLauG_LLR_2012_FD_187203 | JGI IMG/M metagenome (GOLD analysis project Ga0209698, IMG submission 187203) | Freshwater sediment microbial communities from Pennsylvania, USA - Little Laurel Run_MetaG_LLR_2012 (SPAdes) (version 2) | ecosystem: Environmental > Aquatic > Freshwater > Creek >...
ACGCGCCACAGCCCACGCCCGCCCCCGGCAGCACCGTGGAGATCGCGGCGGGCATACACTGGCTGCGCATGCCGATGCCCGGCGATCTCGGCCACATCAATCTCTGGCTGATCGAAGACGATGGCGGTTACACGCTGATCGACACGGGACTCCCCGCCCCGGTGTGCACCGGGGTCTGGGAGCAGCTCGAAGCCACCTTGCTGCGAACCCGGCCGCTGCGCCGCATCCTGCTCACGCACCTGCATCCGGATCATATGGGCTGTGCCGGCTGGCTGCAGCAGCGGCACGGCCTGCCGGTCCGCATGGCTGCGCGGGCGCTGCCCGTGGCGCAACGCATGATTGAAGGGCTCAGCGCGACGGAACGTGCGGCGAACAACGCCTACCTGGCCGCGCACGGCATGAGCGATGCGGAAACCGTGACCGAGGCGCTCTCTGCCGCGCGTATGGGGGACGCGATCTTCCGCATGCCCGAGGTGCGCTCGCCGCTGCGGCACGGCGAAATCGTCGACATCGGCCGGTGGGCCTTCGAAGTCATCGAAACCGACGGCCACGCCGTGGCTCATCAGGGATTCTTCAGCAGCGATCCCGCCGTGCTGATCAGCGGCGACCAGGTGTTGCCCACCATCTCGCCCAACATCTCGCTGTCGGCGGCCCACTGGGGCCAGGATCCGCTCGGCCAGTTCCTGGAATCGCTCGATCTGCTGGAGCGGCTGCCCGAAGAGACGCTGGTGCTGCCGTCGCACGGCCGGCCGTTCCGTGGCCTGCGTGCCCGCACCTCGGATCTGCGCGACCACCACCGCGCCCATCTCGAGCAGTTGCGCATGCGAATCGCGACGCCGCAGAGCGCGTATGCCCTGATGCCGGCGATGTTCGGGCGCCGGCTGATCGGCTTCCACAGGATGCTCGGACTCCATGAGTGCATCGCGCACCTCGAGCACCTGGTGCGGCGTGGGGAGGCGGTGCGGGAGCACGGCACAGACGGCGCCTATCTCTACCGCCAGGCGGTCTAGCCTGCAGCGGCCCGCGACGCAGGCGCCGCGACCAGCAGGTGGCTGCGCAGCGCCGCGACCTTGTCCTCCGTAACGCCGAGGCGGGATTCGAGGTAAGCGCGCACCGACCCGCAGGCACGCCGCATGGCCGCGAAGGACGCCTCCAGGTATGCCGGTGAGGCCTGGAACAGGGGCGCGAGCACCTCGCGCGGCAATGCGGCATAGCGCCCGAATTCGTCGCCGGCCCCGACGCTGCTTTCGCGGTGCGTGTAGAACTCGTATTCGAGGTCGACGAGCGTGTTGGTGAGTTCGTAATCCGCGACCACGTGCTGCCACGGCACGCCGAGGCAGGTGAGTATCAGGGCGGCAGCCAGGCCCGTGCGGTCCTTGCCGGCCGAGCAATTGAACACCAGTGGCACGGCGCCGGCGGCCAGTTGATCGAACAGGGCGGCATAGGGCTCGGCAAGGAAATCGGGCAGGCCCTCATAGACGCTGATCATCGCGCGGCGCATGCCGATCGCAGTCGGATCGCCACCCCGCAGCAGTCCGCGCAGGCTGATGCCCGAATTGTCGTAGTCCCAGTGCAGGTGCTGCGTGCGTGGATCGGTCCAGCGGAGCACTTCCCGTTGCCGCTCCGCGGTTGCGCGCAGATCGCAGATGACCTGCACGCCCAGCGTCGCGAGGTGGTTGCAATCCGCATCCGAAAAATGGCTCATGACCCCGGAGCGATACAGCCGGCGCCAGCCGACGACGCGGCCGTCCGCCGCCGGATAGCCGCCGAGGTCGCGGAAATTTCGCCCACCCTCCAGACGCAGCACTCGCTCCATGCGCAGCATTGTATGCCAGCTGCCGGTCGCCCGGCATCGACCGGCCCGGCCGCGACCCGCCTGGCGGCGCCTGGCTGCGCCGGGCCCGCGCCATCCGGTTGCGACGGATGCGGCGGGCATCCGCCATGGAGCAGGCGAGAGCGCGTATCATCGAATTCACGGGCGTATGATCCGTTGCGCGGCGCCGTGGCCGGTGGAGGCAATCATGAGCAGCGAAGCATCGAAGGAACCGCCGTATGTGGATCGGCCGGAACTGGCGGAAGTGTTCGCCGATCAGGTCCGCCTGACGCACTTCGACGGCTATGCGGTGCGACTGGAGCTGGCCGTGCACCGCCCGCACCTCACGGGCGAGAATCGTGCGGAATCGCGCATTCACCCGGCGGCGCGCATCGTACTGTCGCCGCATGCGGCGATCAGCCTGAGGGAACAACTGGACCAGCTGCTGGTGATGCTCGAACAGCAGGGCGTGCTCAGGCGCACCGCGCCGTCGTCGCCGGTCAGGCAATAGCCGGCACCATGGGCTCCCCCGGGATCAGCGCCTGCATCATCACAAGAAATGAGGCCGAGCGGATTGGTCCGTGCCTCGCGGCGCTGGATTTCTGCGACGAGATGCTGGTGGTGGATGCGCATTCCAGCGATGCGACGCGCGAGATTGCCGCCCGCAGCGGCGCGCGCGTCATCGAGCGCGACTGGCCGGGCTACCGCTCGCAGAAGCAGTTCGCCACCGACGCGGCGATCCATGACTGGGTGCTGTCGGTCGACGCCGATGAGCGCGTCACGCCGGCCCTGCGGGCCGAGATCGAGGCATTGCGCGCCCGCGGCTTCGGCGGCGCAAGCGGCTGCAGCGTTCCGCGGCTGACCGAATATTTCGGACGGTTCCTGCACCACGGCAATGCGTGGCCGGATCGCCAGATACGCCTGTACGACCGGCGCGCGGCGCGCTGGGCCGGTTACGAAGTGCATGAGAAGATCGTCGTCGACGGCGCGGTCCATGCGCTCAGGGGCCATCTCGAGCACCATGCCTACCGGAGCCTCGACGATCATCTTGCGAGGCTCGATCGCTATGCGTCGCTGATGGCGCAGCAGATGTACGCCGCCGGGCGCCGCGCGACGCTGGCGCCCGTGCTGGTCAATCCGGCGTGGCGGCTGTTCCGCGGCCTGGTGATCAAGCGCGGCCTCCTCGACGGCTGGCGTGGCTGGCTGTTTCATATGGCCGAAGCCGGGTACGTGCGGCGCAAATACCTGCGGCTCTGGGCGCTGTCGCGCGGCCTGGAACCGGAACGGAGTTGAACGCATGACGGCACGTCGCAGCAGCACCACGACCCGCAGCAGCACCCAGGGCGCAGCGCGCAGCCGGGCGCGCAAGCCCGTCAACGCACGGCGCAGGCTCAAGCCGGCGGCTGCGGAGCGCGGACTTGCCGGCGGCGAAATTGCCTTGCCGCGCGACCATCAGGCGCTCGGCGAACTCGTGCAGCAGGTGGAGGCGGCCGGCGGCGCCGTGATCGGCGCCTATCGCGATCCGCTCGGCGGACGGGCGCTGCTGCTGGCCACGCTGCCGCTGCGCGCGGTGCAGCCGACGCCGTTTCAGCGCGACCTCTCGCCCACCCACACCAAGCGCCTCGCCGAGAAGATCGACCAGGCCGGCGCGTTCCTCGATCCGCTGATCGTCGTGCGGGGCCAGGAAGGCGGTTTCTGGACGCCCAACGGCAGGCATCGGCTGGCTGCGGCCAAGGTGCTGGGATTGCGGCAGATCACCGCATTGATCTGTCCCGATGAGACATTGGCTTACCGCATTCTGGCGCTCAATACCGAAAAGGCCCACAACCTCAAGGATCGGAGCCTCGAGGTGATCCGGATGGCGCGCAGCCTGGCGCGCCAGCACGCCACCACGAGCGAGTTGCAGTACCAGGACCAGTTCGAAGCGCCGGAACTGCTGACGCTCGGGATCCTCTATGAGTCCAATCCGCGATTTGCGGGCGGCGCGTACAGCTCCTTCCTGCGCAAGGTCGATCGCTTCAGCACGCGCGCGCTGACGGCGTCGCTGCGCGAACGCGAAGGCCACGCCGCCCGCCTGCTGGCCATCGAGGCCGAGGTCCGCAGGATCATTGCCGCCCTGACGGCGCGGGGCTTCAAGTCGCCGTATCTGCGCAACTACGTCGTCGCGCGCATCAATCCCGTGCGCTTCGTCAAGGCGTCGCGCAGCACGGCCAAGCCGGCCAAGCCGGCCATGCCGATTGGCCAGGCGCTCACGCGCATGACCGCGGCGGCGAAGGGGTTCAAGCTGGATTCGGTCTCGAACGCGGACCTGGCCTGGGTCGCGGTGGGCGCCGGGACCCAGGACTGACACCCCGGGCCGGCGGCGGCCTTCAATTGCGGTAGATCAGGACGTCCTCCCGCTCCTCGCTCCAGCGCCGCTCCTCGGGCGCCGCCAGGGCGTCGAGGTCGGCGGCGGTCGCGTGCGCGTCATCGATCCACTGGCGCAGTCTCGGTCCGCCGTTGATGACGTCGAAGGCCAGCCGCGCATGCTCGTACTCGTAGGCGAAGTCGCGCCACAGGTCGGTGCCCGGAGCGAGCGCACGCTGCGCCTTGAGCATCGCGGCCACGAGTCGCCAAGGACGGAAGGCGCCGTGCGCATAGCCCGGGCCGTCGACGTGTATCTGGATGCCGCGGCACAGCCTGCCGACGTATTTGTGAAACGTGGGCTCGAACCAGCACTCGCGCAGCGTGCAGCCCGGCAGCCATTGGGGCGCAAAATCCTGCAGCCACTTCATGACCGCGCGCGCATCCAGGTCCGGCGCGCCGATGAGTTCCAGCGGGCGTGTGGTACCGCGGCCCTCCGAAAGCGTGGTGCCCTCGATCATGACGGTGCCGGCGTAGCAGCGCACCATCGACAGGTTGGGGGCGTTCGGGCTCGGATTCACCCAGGAGCGCTCGGTGCAGGGCCAGCCGAAACCCGGCGGCGCCGTCGCCTGCCATCCCTCCATGCTCACGATCTGCAGATCCACGTCCAGCCCGAGCGTGGCCACGAACCAGCGCGCCAGCTCCGCCATCGTCAGGCCGTGGCGCATCGGCATGGCCCCGGCACCGACAAAGCTCTCCCACCCGGATTCCAGCCGCAGGCCCTCCAGTGGACGGCCCGCCGGATTCGGGCGATCCAGGATGCAGACGCTCTTGCCGTGGGCCGCGCAGGCTTCGAGCAGGTAGCGCAGTGTCGTGATGAAGGTGTACACGCGGCAGCCGATGTCCTGCAGGTCGATCAGAAGCACATCGAACTGTTCCATCATGGCCGGCGTCGGGCGACGCACGGCGCCATAGAGGCTGTATACCGGGATGCCGAGCAACGGGTCCCTGAAGTCCGCCGACTCGATCATGTTGTCCTGCTTGTCGCCGCGCAGTCCGTGCTGGGGTCCGAATGCAGCGGTGAGGCGCAGATCCGGCAGAGCGGCGATCGCATCCATGGAATGCCTGAGCCCGGCGGTCACCGACGCCGGGTGTGCAACCAGCGCCAGCCGGCGCCCGACCAGCGGGCGGCGCAGTTCGGGTTCGCCGATCAGGCGGTCAATGCCAAATTTCATGCGTTTTGCGTTCCTGTGGTGCGAGGCGCGATGCGAAAGCCGTCGCGATCGTGAAAATCCGGCTGCGGCCGCGGATGATGCGCCGCCCAGTAGGAGAGACCGCCGTGGATGTCCTCGATGACCGCGGCGACACTCAGTCGCCAGCCCGCGTCGAAGTGCGCACCGACACTGGCGTGCACGCTGACGCGCAGGTGGTCGGGATCGAGGATTTGCGCGCCGATGTTCACCGCCGTGGCGGCGAGGTCGGAGCGCGCGGCGCGATAATCCGCAAAGCGATAGGCCGCCCAGTCGCCCGCGGCGGAAAAATTGAATTCGAGATAGCCGGGCTGCCCCGGTGGTGCCGCAAAGCATTCGAGGCAGGTGTGGCGCCAGAGCTCGTCACGGCGCGCGGGCTGCCGAGCAGGGTCTGCAAGCCGCAGCTGCAGCAGGTCGCCGTGCAGGTCGAACTCGAGTGCCAGCTGCCCGCCGGTGCCCAGGGTTCCGGAGGCCGCGAGCGAGCGCAGCGGCCCGGTGGGTCCTGCCGGATGCGCGGTCAGCGCAACGGGGCCAAAAACAGCGCTCAAGGCGTCGCTCCGGCCGGCAGCGCCTCGGCCCGCGCCACTGCCGGGAGGGCATCGCGCTGATAGGGCCACGTCGTGCTTTGCACGCTCGCAAGCAGCACGTGCAGGAAACGGTCCTGCCGGCGCCGGGCCTCCGGCACCGGCACGCCATGATTGAGAATGGCAAAATAGACCGTGCCCTGATCGCGGGTGGCGATGGCGCCGATGATCGCACTCGCGCCGTAGTCGCCGTAGGTCCCGGTCTTGCCGACCACGCGGCCGCTGTCCTCGGGCGCGTTCAGGCGTCGGCGCAGCGTGCCTTCATCGATGCCCGCCACGGGCAGAATATCCACCAGCGTATGGCCGCTCGCCGCCAGTTCCTGCTCCAGGGCACGCAGCAGCTTGACGGCCGCGCGCGGACTGAGGCGATTGCGGGGATCGGTGCCAGCGCCGTCGCCCAGAGTGATCTCGGCGCGCATCGCGGACGGGACCACGCTACGCGCCAGGGCTTCGACCGCAGCCGCGCCGCCGGCGGCGTCGGCGAGCGGCTTGAAGATGTTGTTGGAGTAGTCGTTCAGGGCCTTGGCCAGCGCCAACAGCGGCTGCGAGCGGTGAATCACCAGGGGGCGTGCGCCCGTCGGGCCCGCGACGCGGGGCTCCGCGCTGGCAGCGGCTCCAAGGAACCGGACCAAGGGCATGCCGCCATCGGGCGCTGGGGCCGCATCCGTGCCGCGTACGGCGGCCCAGGCCGCGGACGGAGCCGACCCGGACAAGGCCTGCCGCAGGCGCACCGCGCCCGGATCGTCCTGCCAGTCGAACGTCAGGCTGCCGCGCAGCTGCAGCTGACCTGCGACCTTCCGGATCCCCATCTCGTTGAGTCGCTCCGCGACCAGCACGGCGTTTTCGTCGACGAAATACGGGTCGCCATCGCTGCTCACCACGAGATCGCCCTGCAGCGTTCCCTCCTCGATCGGGCCGGTTCCGGCAAAGAGGGTCGTGAAGCGATATCCCGGGCCGAGCCTGCGCAGCAGGGCGAGCGTGGTCGGCACCTTGGACACGGACGCGGGATGCACGGCCTTCGCGGCGGCTTGCGCCAGCAGCGACCTGCCATCCGCGGCCTCGACGTAGACGCCCTGGTCGGCCCCCAGGATCGAGCGCGCCGCCGCGGCCAGCCCGGGCATGCCGACCGCTCTGGCGCCGGCCGGTCCGGCAACCAATGCGGCCAGCAGGGTCAGCATGAACGCGGCCGGCAGATTCGGTGGGGGTTGCAAGTGGGCTCCGCTCACGGGAACAGGCTCGGGAAACAGGGGATGAGGCTCGCTTCGGGCATTGTTCCTCATCCGTTTCGGTACGGAAAGGGCAGCGGGTCGCAGAGCGGGTAAAATGCCGCCCCCCGGGCGGGTACAATCGCGTCCCGCGCAAACCTGTGGATCACTACCCTCAAGGATCAGGAGGTCAGCCATGCGGACAACGATCGCCGTTGCGGCAGCGGTCATGCTGGTGTTCTTCGCACCGTCCGCGATGCCGGATGCCCCGCCGACCGCACTGGATCCCGCAAACCCCTTTGCCTCACCGAGCAGCCTGCCGTACGGGCTGCCGCCGTTCGCGAACATCAGGGACGGCGACTTCGAGCCCGCCTACAAGGCCGGCATGGCCGAGCAGTTGCGGGAGATCGCGGCGATCATCGCCAACCCGGCGGCTCCGACCTTTGCCAACACCTCGCTCGCTCTGGAGCGGAGCGGCCGCCTGCTGGATCGCGTCGAGAAGTGGTTCGTCAACCTGAACGCTTCGAACAGCGACGCGGCCATGGCCGCCATCGAGACCGAAATGGCGCCGCTGCTGGCGGCACACCAGGATGCCATCGACCTCAACCCGGCACTCTTTGCGCGCGTGGACCGGTTGTACCGGCACCGGCGGCAGCTGCGGCTGGACGCCGAGTCGCTGCAGCTGCTCGAGCGGCAGCACCGCGGCATGGTGCGGGCCGGCGCCCGGCTGCCCGAGAGCGCCAAGGTGCGCCTGCGCGCCTATGACGCCGAGATATCCTCACTCATGGCGCGCTTCAGGCAGAACCTGCTGAAAGCGACGAACGACGGCGCGGTGGTCGTGGACGACGCCGCGGAACTGGACGGCTTGAGCACCACGCAGCTTGATGCCGCGGCGGCGGCGGCGGCCGCGCGCGGCCTCGGCGGCAAGTGGCTGCTGACGCTCGTGAACACGACCGGACAGCCTTATCTGGCGCAGCTCAAGTCGCGTTCATTGCGCGAGCGGATCTATCGGGCATCGATCAGCCGCGGCCGCGGCGGTCCGGATGACAACACCGACGTCGTCGCCCGGATCGTTCGCGTGCGTGCCGAGCGTGCGCAGCTGCTGGGTTACGCCAACCATGCGGCCAGCGTGATCGACGATGAGACAGCCGGCACGCCGGCTGCAGCGGATGGCATGCTGCGGCAGCTGGCGCCCGCGGCACGCGCCGCCGCGGAGCACGAGGCTGCCGCCCTGCAGCAGCTGATCGACCGCCAGGCCGCGGCCGCGGGTCAGCGTGCCGAGCGGCTGCAGCCGTGGGATTGGGATTTCTATGCGGAGCAGATCCGCAAGGCCAGCTACGACTACGATGAAGCGGCGGTCAAGCCGTATTTCGAGCTGAACCGGGTGTTGAACGATGGCGTGTTCTACGCCGCGCATGAGCTCTATGGCCTGAGCTTTCACGAGCGCAGCGATCTGCCGACGTACGCCGCCGACGTGCACGTTTATGAGGTGTTCGACGAGAATCAGCAGCCGCTCGGGCTGTTCATGACCGACTACTACGCGCGCGACAACAAGCAGGGCGGCGCATGGATGGATACCTACGTGGACCAGTCGCGGCTGTTCGGGCAGCGGCCGGTGATCGTCAACAATCTCAACCTGCAGAAGCCGCCGGCCGGCCAGCCGACGCTGTTGAATTTCGATGACGTCGTCGCCCTGTTCCATGAGTTCGGGCACGCCATGCACGGCATGCTCTCCAACGTTCAGTACGAGACGCTCTCCGGCATCAATACGCCGCGCGATTTCGTCGAATTCCCATCTCAGTACAACGAAATGTGGGCGCGCGAGCCGGCCGTGCTGCGGCACTATGCGCGGCACTACCAGACCGGCGAGCCGCTGGCCGAGGCGCTGTCGGCCAGGATCATCGCCGCACAGCAGTTCGCCCAGGGACGCGCCTACACGGAAAAGCTGGCCGCCGCGGCAATCGACCTGGCACTGCATGAGGTGACGCCCGCGCAGGCTCCCGGCCCACAGGACCTGGACGCCTTCGAGCAGGCGGCCCTCGCCAGGGCGGGACTGGCGCTGGATGCGGTTCCGCCGCGCTACCATGCCACCTATTTCCGTCACATCTTCGGCGACGAATACTCCGCCGATTACTACGCCTATATGTGGAGCGAGGTGCTGGCCCGCGACACCGGCGCATGGCTGCACCGGCATGGTGGCCTGACGCGCGCCAACGGCGACGTGCTGCGCGAGAAGATTCTGTCGCGTGGACGCACGCAGGAGCCGCGGGAGCTGTTCCGGCAGTTCTACGGCCGCGACCCGGACGTCGGTCCGCTGCTCGAGTATAACGGCCTGGCCCGCTGAGCCGCGCGGTCCATGCGGTCCGTGCGGTCCCGTGCGGTCCGGGCGGGTCAGCGGCTGCGCAGCCGGGCCAGCAGGCCGCGCGCAGCCGCGAACGACAGGTCGAGCACGCGCTCGAAGTCGGCGGCGCCGCCGTAGTACGGATCCGGTACTTCGCGCATGGGCTGATCGGGCGCGTAGTCGAGCAGCAGGCCCAGTCGCGGACGTCCCGCGGCCGGCGCAATCGCGAGTGCGTCGTTCAGATTGCGCTGATCCATCACCAGGATGTGGTCGAAATGTTCGAAATCCGCCGCCGTGAGCGCACGGGCGCGCAGCCCCGAGATATCCAGGCCGCGGCGCAGCGCCGCGGCCTGCGCCCGCGGATCGGGCGGGTCGCCGACGTGATAGCCGTGGGTGCCCGCGGAGTCGATGGTGACCGGCAATCCGGGTGCTGCGCTGCGCACCAGCTGACGGAACACCCCCTCCGCCGTAGGCGAACGACAGATGTTGCCCATGCATACGAACAGTACGCCGGTGGGTTTGGCAATCTCAGTCACGTTCCCAATACTCCATCGCTCCGCTATAGTGCGCACGCACCAGCGTCAAGGTTCGGTTCGACAAGGACAATCCCCGCCTGCCAAGCCACGCGTCCGACGATGGGCGGCCAAGCCAGCTGCTGCGGAAGCTAATGGTCGCACAAACATTGCTCCCGGTTCTGCCGCGGCGCCGGCCGATCGGGGCCAGCGGCCGGCGCAGGGGTATCGGCTCCGCCAGCATCGCCTATCGGAGGCAGTGACGATGTCCTCGAATCCACCCGCCAGGCTGTCCGTCGTGGTCATCAACCTGGAGACCCGAACGGATCGCAGGCAGGCGGCCGCCGACGAACTCGGCAGGCTCGGCGTGGCGCCAACAGGCTACCAGTTCGTCGCCGCAAAACACACGCCGCAGAACGGGGCCATGGGCTGCTCGCTCAGCCATGCGATGGCATTGTCACGCTGGCTGTTCGATACCGACGACGACCATTGCCTCGTGCTGGAGGACGACTTCTCCGTCAAGGCGCCGGATTCCTTCTGGGGTTTGATCGGCCAGGCCGTGGCGTTTCAGCAGGGCTGGGACGTCTTCCTGCTTGCATCGAACGTCGCGATTCCGGTCGAGTCGACTCCGATCCCGAATGTCTACCGCGTCGTCAACGGTCAGACGACCTCAGCGTACATCGTCGCACGGCGTTATGCCCCGACGCTGATCGAGGCCTTCTTCAGGTCGGCAGAGCTGTTCCGAGTCTACGGCAGCGTGCCGACGCTGCAAAATCAGGCCATACAGAAGGCACTTTTTGCGATCGACACGATGTGGAAGAGCCACCAGCTCGAGGACCGGTATTGGGCCTGCCTGCCGCAGGTATGCTTCCAGAGGCCATCCTTCTCCGATGTCGAGAATCGGTTCACCGACTATGGCGTCTAGCTGCCGCGCGTCCGCACTCGGCGGCGCGCCTGCCGGGTACCTGCGCCCGTGAGCGGGCGACGGGTCTTCGTTCGCCTGAAAGGCGGCATTGGCAATCAGCTGTTCCAGTTCGCATACGCCCTGCTGCTCGCCGGCGGGCGCAGCGAGAACGTCCATTGCGTCCTCGAATACTTCCGCCGCGACGCCAGGCACGGAGGTTTCGCGCTCGCGCAGCTCCTGGGGCCCGAAGTACGCTGCGTCGACAGTGTACCGACCGGCGGGCGCCTGCTGTACGTGAACGCCGATCTGCTCGCCGATGAAGACCTGAGCAGCCTTGCACAGACGCCATTCGACATGCTCGTCGAGGGTTACTTCCAGAACATCGGCAACGTCGTGCCGGTGCTCGCAGCCATGCAGCAGATGTTCCGCCGGCAGTTTGACGAAGCCGAATTCGTGGCACGGCTCAGGGCGCAGGCCGGCAGCGCTGCGCGCGAGATGCTGGTCGCGATCCATCTTCGCCGCGGCGACTTCCTGGATCCGGCGATACGCCAGGTCCACGGCGTACCCACCGTTGCCAGCATGGTCGGCTGCCTGCACCGGCTGGAACCCCAGGCATTCACGGCGATCGTCTTTTCAGATTCGCAGGAGCCGATCGACCTGCCGTGTCGCATGGTCAATCTGTCGCGCCTGCGCGATGGTTCCCTGGCACAGGACATTGACCAGTTTCGCCTGATGTCCTGCTGCAGCGCCATCATTGCCAGTAACTCGACGTTCAGCTACTGGGCCGGCCTGCTGTCGGACCGCGTGGAGCAGCTGCTGATACCGGATCCCTGGATGCGCTCGGGCAGCGTGAGGACGGCGGGGCTCCTGAAAGCCGGGGTTCAGGCCTACGCCACCGAGCTCGCCTAGTCGCCGTCGCTAGCTGCGCCGCACGGCCTCGACGTGATAGCCGACCGTGAACTGATCAATCATGCACCGCTCCTCGAGGCCGTACAGATAGCGCGGGATCCATTCGCCGAACAGCTGCCTGACGAGCTCGAGGTGCTGGCCGTGCAGGTGCTGGTGGTGACCGATCGTCCAGACCACGCGCGCCGATTCCTGCGCCAGCAGGCGGAAGAATCCGCCGTTTGGCGCCAGCTCCACCAGCTCGAGCCCGAACCTTGGCGCGAAGTGACGGTACCACTCCGGCGTGTAGCCGCCGTAGTAATGATAGGGCAGCTGGTGCAGGCCGGAACCGAGCGGCGCGGTCACCAGCAGGCGGCCATTCAACTTGAGGATGCGCGCGAATTCACGCAGCGCCTCTATCGGTTCGGGAACATGCTCGAGGACTTCCGTGCAGACGACGACGTCGAATGAGGCGTCGGGTACGGGAATCGCCGTGATGTCGGATACGAAATCGATGCTGCCGTATTCGGTATGGCCACCGAGTTTGACCCCCTCATAGCGCTTGAAGTCGTGCGCCTTGTACTGGCAATGGGCAAAAAGCGGCCGGTACGGACAGGTGCCGGCGCCGACGTCCAGTACGGCGGCACCCGCAGGGATCCCTTCGGCCTTGCTCCGTATCCACGCGTCGCGCCCACGCTGGTTGAAGTCGTGTATCTCGTCGAGTGGCCGCTGTGAACCCGCGCTGCCCAGTACGCTGGCGTCCAGCCCGCCGGTTGCCGGAGCCCCCGCAGCGGCCGGCCGGTGCGGCGCATTGCCGCCCAGAATGTCCCGTAACTGCTGCGTCCACACGGCGTACGTCGCCGACTCCACGGGAGCGACCATGCTGTCGGTAAGCAGTGCATCGGCCGCCCGCAACAGCGCCTCGGGCGGCATCTGCACCGCCTTGGTCCCGCAGGCCTCCACGTTGGACAGGTACGGCTCCTGGGACCATCTGGACACCTGGATCTGGACGGGATCATAGCCAAAGGCGCCAAGCGTCCGGCGAAAGCGCTCCGGATACCAGTGATCGACGTGATAGGCCCAGGCGGCGGCCTGATCGCCCGCGAGGTGCCGGATGACGCCCATTCTCACGGTGTCGGGCACCCTGGCAAGCAGGGTCTCGGCACTGCCGAGGATGTCGGGTGTTTCGATGCGCAGTGTGCCGCCGACCCGCAGAAACACGCTCCAGCGGATCAGCAGCGCAAGCGCCGTAACCCGGCTGAAGTGCTCGAACACGTGGTGCAGCCGGATCTCGTCGACGCTGCCCGGGGGGAAGTTCAGGCGCGTGATGTCCCTGAAGGTATCGGCCCGCAGGTGCATGACGTTGTGCTCCTGCGGGGGGTAATCGATGTTGACGTAGCCCGCGAGGTGGTTCTCGCCGCAGCCCAGATGCAGCCGCAGCGGCTGTCCCGGATGCCAGAGTCCGGCTGCGGCAAGGGATTCAAGATCGTTCGGCGAACTTTCCACGGACACGGGTGCCTCAGGACGTCGATCGCTGCGGAGGAGCTCTCAAGCCCGCAGGAATCATGCCACAGAATCGCGGCGGTCAGGATCGCGGCGGTCAGGATCGCGCGGTGAGTGCAGCGCGCAGACTGTCGAGCTCCGTGCGCAGCGCGCGCACTTCCGCTTCCAGCCGCTCAAGCCTCGATTCTTCGCCGGCGGGGCCGGCAGGTTCCGTGCCCGGCGGCGACGCGAATTCGGCGGTCAATTCGGCCGGCAGCGCACCGCTGAGCAGCTGCGCGTAGCGTGATTCGCGCCGGCCCGGCTGTCGTGGCAGCCGCTGCACGACCGGGCCGTCCGGGCGCTGTGCCAGCGCCTCGAGCGCCTGCTCGACTTCGGTACTGTCGGCGAAGGGCACCATGCGTGCCGCGCGACTGCGCAGCTCGCCCGGGGTCTGCGGCCCGCGCAGCAGCAGTTCGCACACGAGCGCGAGTTCCTGCGGGGTGAACTTCAGGCTGGAGAATTCGGTGTTGCAGAAGCAGTGCTGGTACTTGGGCACGCGGCTGCCGAAGCCGCTGCGCTCCATGACGACGTGCTTGCGCACCAGGCCGTCCACCAGCTGCTGAACCTCGGGCTCACCGAGCGCCAGCACCGGATCGCGATTGCTCTTCTGATTGCAGGCATTGCCGAGGGCGTTGAGCGACAGCGGGTATTGGTCCGGCGTGGTGATCTGCTTCTCGATCAGGCAGCCGATGACGCGGGCTTCCGCTGCGGTCAGTTCGGTCCGGACGCCCACTACCAGCTTCCGACATTGGGCATGGACATCCACGGTTCCCGCGGTGGCATTGGGTCGCCACGCTGCAGGAGTTCGATCGAAATCTGCTCGGGCGAGCGTACGAAGGCCATGCGGCCATCGCGGGGCGGCCGGCTGATGATCACACCATGATCCTGGAGGCGCCGGCAGCTGGCGTAGATGTCCTCCACCTCGTAGGCGAGATGGCCGAAATTCCGTCCGCCGGAGTATTCCTCGGGATCCCAGTTATGGGTCAGCTCGACCTGGGCCGCATCGTCGCCGGGAGCACAGAGAAACACCAGCGTAAATCGCCCGCGCTCGTTCTCCACGCGCCGAACTTCCCGAAGTCCAAGCGCCGCGCAGTAGAAATGGTGCGCGGCCGCGAGATCGCGGACGCGCACCATGGTATGCAGGTATTTCATCCGCTCACTTCTTCGCGGCATCCGTGGCGGCGGGGGCCTGCGCGGCGGCCGCGGCCGGCGCCGCCGCTGGCGCCGTGGCCGGGGCGGCCGGGGCGGCCGGGGTGGCCGGCGCGGCCGATGCGACCGGGGGCTTCACGATGTCCAGCAGCTCGACGTCGAATACCAGGGTCGAGCCGCCCGGTATCTTGGGCGGCGAACCGCGATCGCCGTAAGCCAGCTCGGGCGGGCAGATGAGTCTGATCTTGGCGCCGACGCTCATGTGCTGCAGCGCTTCGGTCCAGCAGGGGACGACTCCGTTGACCGGGAAGGTGACGGGCTGGCCACGCTGGATCGAGCTGTCGAAGATCGTGCCGTCGATCAGCTTGCCCTCATAGTGCACTTTGACCTGGTCGGTCGCCACGGGCGTGGCACCGGTGCCGGCGCGCAGCGTGGTCATGATGACGCCGCTCGCGGTCGTGGTCGTGTCCTTGGCTTTCGCCGCCTCGTCGCGGTAGGCCTTGCCGGCGACCTTGGCCTTGGCGGCAACTTCGGCAGCGCGGCTGGTCAGCAGCGCCTGGATCTTGGGGCGGTAGCTGTCCGCATCAAACGGGAGCTTGGTACCCTTGAGACCATCGGCGAAGCCGGCTTCGACAAGCTGCGCTTCGTGCGGCGTCAGGGAGAAATTCTTGACGCTGCCGCTGAGGAT
>Ga0209698_10004526_pt1 | contig 15216 bp, 13 predicted proteins | sample LitLauG_LLR_2012_FD_187203 | JGI IMG/M metagenome (GOLD analysis project Ga0209698, IMG submission 187203) | Freshwater sediment microbial communities from Pennsylvania, USA - Little Laurel Run_MetaG_LLR_2012 (SPAdes) (version 2) | ecosystem: Environmental > Aquatic > Freshwater > Creek >...
CGGTGAAGGCCGCCGCGTGGGCGATGCTGCTGCGGATTTTGTTGTGGGGCCTGTACTCGATGCGGTCGGTCTATCTGCCATTGCTGATCTTTGTGTCGATTGCCACGATGACGGGCGCGAACCTGGCGGCGCTGACCCAGAACAATATGAAGCGGCTGCTGGCGTATTCCTCGATCGCGCATGTGGGATACATGCTGCTGGGGCTGATCGCCGTGGCTTCCTCGGAGCCGGGGGCACCCGCCATGCTCGACGGGTTCAAGGGAATATTGATCTACCTGCTCGTCTACACCTTCATGAACCTGGGCGCGTTCGCGGTGATCGCGTCGCTGCGGCAGCGGAACGTGATCGGCGACGAGATCGATGACATTGCCGGGCTGTATTTCCGCGCGCCCACCGAAACCATCCTGATGCTGATTTTTCTGCTCTCGCTGGCGGGGATTCCGCCGCTGGCGGGTTTCTACGGGAAATATTTCATTTTCCTGAGCCTGATCGAGAGCGGGCATTATGTGCTGGCCTCGGTAGCTGTCCTTTATGCGGTGTTCGGCCTCTACTACTACATGCGCATCGCGAACGCGATGCTGATGCGCGAACCGGTGGACAAGGAAGCCCTTCCGGTCAGCTGGGGCATGCGAACGGCCTTGGGCGTGACGGCGCTGGCGACGGTTTATATTGGTGTGTTCCCTGAGCGGTTCATCGGGCTAGTAAACTGGTCGATGGGGCTGACGCAGGGTTCGCCAGTAGCCAGTCTTCTCCGCTAGTCATGGCGGACTAAAATGTCGGATGACCGCCGCACTCCAAACGAACAGAAGCAGATCAGCAATTTAGCTCGATACTCGGAGATCGGCTTCATCATTCCCGCTGCGGTTCTTCTAGGCTTCTTTCTCGGCAAATTAGCAGATCATTGGCTGCACACCGCCTGGCTTTATCTTGCCGGGCTGATCTTTGGGGCGATCGTGGGATTTGTGGAGATGATCCGAATGGCACTGGTCTCGACGAAGGACAAGTAGGACCGGCGATGAGTCAACAAGAGATGGATCAACAAGAGCCATCTGCGCATGGAGTGAACCCGCCTGCCGGCGACGGGAACACGATTGCGGAACAGTTCTACGCCGGCGCGATTCGACGAATTCTTAAACTTCTCGTCGTCTTACCTATCGTTCTGGCCGCTCCTGTCTGGTGGTTTTGCGGCCCAAGTTGCGCTCTAGGTTTTGTTGCAGGTGCGGCGGTCTCGTGGCTCAACTTTCAGTCGCTCGCGCACGGGGTCGAGGGACTCGGCGACCGCATTGCGCTCACCCACAGCTCAGAACGTGGGGGAGTTGTGGTAGCCCGCTTTCTCCTGCGTTATCTGTTGGTTGGCATGGTAGCCTATGTTATATTCAATAGTTCTCCCAAGGCCTTTCCGGGCTTTCTGTACGGCTTGTGCCTGCCAGTAGCGGCGATGTTGTGCGAAGCTGCTTATGAAGTCTACGGCGCTTTGCGCCGCGGATACTGAGAGACCATTTCATCCTCCAAACTGCATGGAACAACTGGCATTCACGCAACTCCTGAACAATCTCTTCGCAGGTCCGGTTCTGGCTCTTTTGCATGCCATTGGAGTTCAACCGAAGCATCCGGCTGCGCCCATCACGAACCCTGTTGCGATGGAAGTATTGGTGTTCTCGTTACTGACCTTATTTTTCGTCGCCACCAGAATGCGCCTTTCCGTGGATTCGCCGGGTGCGCTTCAGCACGTGGCGGAGGGAATTGAAGGTTTCGTCAGCAGTTTGGGCAAAGAGATCATCGGCCACGGCTACGAAGAATACGTTCCCTATCTGGTAACTCTTGGGTTGTTTATTCTAAGTTGTAACCTGATCGGGCTGGTTCCCGGCATGGAGTCGCCCACTGCGGTTCCCGTTGTGCCCCTGGGTTGCGCCCTCGTGACTTGGTTCTACTACCACATTCAGGGAATTCGGGCGAACGGTGCGCTGGGATATCTCAAGCATTTCATGGGGCCGGTATGGTGGCTGGCTCCGCTGATGTTTCCCATTGAGGTCTTCAGCCATCTGGCGCGCGTGCTTTCCTTAACGATCCGTCTTTTCGCCAACATGTTCGCCGGTGAAATGGTGACGCTGGTTTTCTTTTCCCTCATTCCGCTGGGAGTGCCGCTTATTTTTCAAGGATTGCATATCGGCGTCGCTCTGATTCAGACTTACATTTTCGTGCTTCTAGCGTGTGTGTATCTCGGCGAGGCGACTGCGCAGGAGCACTAGAGTTTGTTCGGTTCGTAACCGTTCAGCGTGAGGACGTCTGCACGAGGATGACGTCAACCACCCACTGGCGGCAATTCATTGAGGAGAGTGCGATATGCGGAAAGTCGTAATGTTGTTCATGATGCTGATGGCCTGCTTGATGCTGGCGATGCCGGCATTCGCGCAAGGCAGCGAGGCGGCGGCCGCAGGGACAAACTGGGTAGCCATAACCTCCGGTTTCGCCATGGCATTGGCAGTGGCTTTGGCAGCGCTCGGGCAGTCCCGCGTGGCGTCATCGGCTTGCGAAGGACTGGCGCGCAATCCTGGCGCGCGGCCGGGGATTCAGCTGGCGCTGATTCTGGGTCTGGCCTTCATCGAGTCGCTGGTTTTGTTCACCCTGGTGATCATCTTTGTAAAAGTAGTGAAGTAGCATCCGGATTCACTCCCAAAGTTCCACAGAAAGCAGAAGGCCTCTACTCAGAAAGTAGAGGCCTTTTTGCTAGTCAGTTCACAGCTTATGGTGGATCAAGCTTTGCGTTTTCCATCCCACTCAGGTCCTTTTATTTCCGGACCATGATCGAGGGCTTCAACGAGGATACGGCGCAGACGGTACCGGCTTTCCAGATCGGTATTCACGATTTCAAAGCCCACTTCATTGACACGGGCGCGGCGCAGCAAAACCTGGGCACGGATGTGCCGCACGCCGAGCGAGATGTCGAGGTTAGCTTCCGAGCCGATGCGGAGGTTATCTTCCTTCGTGCCCATGCCGCCGCCGAGGCTCATTTCGCGGATAAGGATGCTGGACTTTCCCCAGGAACTGCCGATGTTTGCCGACAAAGTGCGAGGCAGAACAATACGCTCATAGCGGCGTTGGCGGACCCAAGGACACGCGGGAGCGGAATCCAACGGCGCAATGGCCAATTCGGCGGTTTCAAGTCCGCTGTCGGCCAATACTTGGCCGCCGTAGCGAGGATCGATCTTCGCCAGCGCTTGCGCGGCGGCGATCCGCAGCTCCTTCGGATGCGACCATTTCCACATCTTCTTGGCTTCCAGAATCTCGCGTAGAGCAGGGACCGCTTCGGTTTCGCGCAGTCGGCCTAGCGATTCAATAGCTTTCAATTGCACCAGAGCTGAGCGCCCGGCAGATTCTCCGGCCTGGGCCATCACGATGAGGGGTGCGGCGGCAGTACGATCGCCGCTCATGCCGATTTCATCGACGGCCTGAGGCAGGACCAAAGGATCGATGATTTCTAGCAACTCCAGAAGGGAGCGGCCGCGGTCCGGCGCTGCGCCGTAAGCAATCTGTCGAATGACCACGTCGTGATAAAAGCGGTTGAACTCCTTCAGCCGTACGGGAAGCAGTTCCAGCATCGTGGGAACATCCAGCCGGCTCAGCAGTCCGACCACAGACGAAGCCTGACGAGCCTGGCCAGTGCGCAGTGTTTCGCGAAGCTGAGCCAATGCTGGTGCTCCAAGATCGCGGACCACCTCAACCATGCGGTCACATTCGTCCCGCCGCATGCAGCGGAAGAAGCGATCGGAAAGATGTTCCACCGCCGCCGAGGAAGTGCGCCGCAAGACCTGCATCAAGTCCTCAGGGACTGAAGGCAGGTGCAGAGCTTCTTCGATGAATTCCGGCAGGCGATTCTCGACGCCGATTCGCGGGCGGAGGTCGTTCGCCAGGACAGGCCGCTGCCTGGCGACATGTTCCATGGCTGCGCAGACTTCGCCGATGGCGGCAAAGTTCCGGCGGGAGCTGGCTTCCTGACTCAGCCGCACGAAGGCGGCTCCGAGCAGGCTCTGCATTTCCGAATCTGATTCCTTCCCCAACTGTTCGCCAACCTTGGTGATTGTGCCCGCCAGGATCGTCCCCGCAAGCCCGGCGTAAAGATCAGCAAGCTGGCTCAACCCGATAGCGGTTTTGCGGCGCGGCTCCATGTCCTTGGCATCCAGGCCGCTGTTGTAATTCAAAAGGATCGCGCCTGAGGTGTCTTTGTCCCCTCGCTCCAGCAAGAGCTCCACGAACTGCCTTATGTTGCGTGGCGGCACGCAGGCGGCTTCATTGGATAGCAGCACGCTCCGCTTGCCTGCCTCGGGCACTTCGGCCCAGAACATACGGTCGAGAATGTCGGCGTGGGAATCCACCAGAAGCCCGGCCTTGCTCATCTTGTCTTCCTGAATCTTCAGGATCTGACGGAGCGTGTCCATCTGCCGGCTCATGTGCTCCATCATCTGGTGCACAGCGTTCACGCGGACTTCGCCCTTCTGATAGCGCTCCAAGGCAAAGCGGATGGCCATGTGCTCGGCGGCTTTCATGAGCAAGGGCGTATCCGTCTTCTCCTGGGGCATGTTCGCGGCAAGGCTTTCCAGAAGTTGTTGGAGATTGAGCTTGGTGTTGGGGTCGGTCTTGTTCAGCTCTTCTTGCAGGACCGGAGTCTTGGACTCGTCCTTGCCGACCTCGCCGAAACGGGTGAGGAGGCGAATCGCCTGGATGACTTCTTCTTCCGCGAGAGGAACTGTGCCAGCCGCTCCACCGGCAACCCCTGTTCCACCTTGCCCGCCGGCGCTTCCCGCGGGTGCCAGGGGCGAGCTACCTAACGGTCCACCACCGCCGCCCTCGCCGCCACTGCGAGCGCCTTCGGCGGCTGCAATCAGCTGGAGCAGCTTTTGGGGATCGTTTAGCCACTGCTTGAATTCGGGTCCGAGAGTCTGGGCTGCGATCTGGGAGGCGACCATGACGTCGCCCGTCGCGGGATCGGCCGCCACGAACTTTACTTCGTTAATCTTGATTGTGGAGTCTTTGATCTCGCCCAGGGTTTCCTTGATCTGCTTGGCCACGTCCTGTGCTTTGGAGCCACCGCTGGCGAAGGCGCGCACCAGACGCTCGAAATCCTCGATCGTAACCTTGCTTGAAAAATGGAGGCTGGCGAGACCCGCAGTGGTCAGCAGCTGGGCAAAGGTGCGCTCCGCCTGCCCTGTCTCCAAAGGGATGCCATCGAGCAAAAGCTGGTTCCCCGACACTCCGAGCAGAAAACCGCCGTCGCCCACCTTTGGCATAGCTGACCGCAGCTCGCTCCAGCAGGTTTGGAATTGGCCTGCCGTCCGCTTGTGATCAAAGCCATACATACGGACGTATTTAACGAGAATGTTGAGGCTGTGAACGAACGCGCCGGCAGACGCGTTGCGGCCCTCTTTGGATGTCTGTGTGGGTAAGATACGCCGCTCCTAGCACATCTTGACACCTTAGCCTAAAGCGAACGGTAAGGGATTGCACATTACCGAGGTAATAAGACCGACGGACGAGGAAGCCCGGAACCGTAGTTCTTCCCGTTCAGGAATCAGGCAGGCTGGCATGCGCGGGGCTTGGCCGCAGGTGTCTCCGGAATGCTATCTTGGGATGGCAGAAAGAACCGAGGGGAACACCATCGAGAAGGATCACGTGGAATCAGCGGCTCCCACGAAAGAGAAAGAGAAGAAGCAGCATCAGGCCGGACTTGGGCACTGGATGGCCCGAGTGTTGAAGGAGTGCGACGAGGTCAGTAAAGACTTCGCCGCCGATCCGGTGCACGACCTACGCGTTGCTCTGCGGCGGTGCCGCTCCATGGCCGACGGAGTGATGGCTATTGACCCCGACAAGTCCTGGAAGCGAATGAAAAGGGCGGGCAAGCCGCTGTTCCAGGCGCTTGGGGAACTGCGCGATGCGCAGGTGATGATGGACTGGGTAGAGCGACTAGGCGATGCCGACGACCCCGTTACCAAAGCGTTACGCGACTTCATTCTTGGACGGGAGAGCCATCTGAAAGCTCAATCGCTGGCTGCGCTCGAGGCGTTCGACAAGAAGTTATGGAGTGAATGGTGCATCGACCTGCCGCGCCGCGCCGCGCGAATCCGGCTGGGAAGTGCGGTTTTCAAACACATGGCGCTTGAGCGCTGGACCGAGGCACGTGACCTGCACAACCGTGCGATGCGCAGCCGCAGCCAGGCGGCTCTGCACCAGTTGCGCATCGGCATCAAGCGGTTCCGTTACACCGTCGAGAACTTCCTTCCGCAGCTTCACGAGGCCTGGATTGACGACTTGAAAGCTATGCAGGATGTGCTCGGCGAGGTGCATGACCTGGATGTGCTGTGGGCGACCGCGTCTGAAATCAAGGCATTCCCGGACGTTGCATCGCGGGAGTACTGGCACGCCCAGATTGTCGCTGAACGCGGTCAGCGAGTTGAGAAATACAAAAAGAAGATGGTCGGTAAGGAGTCGCTGTGGGCCGTCTGGCGGGCGGCGTTGCCGCAAGGGCCGCAGATCCGTTCCGCTGCGCTCAGCCGCCTGAAAATCTGGTCGGCATTTCACGATCCCGACTTTCAGCACTCGCAGCGGGTGGCCAGTCTGGCGGTGCAGCTGTTCGATGGACTGGTGGCGGCCGGGGTTGCGGCCAGCGGCGATCTGGAACCTCGGGCCATTCTTTATGCGGCGGCGCTGATGCACGACGTGGGGCGCGGGCACAAAGAGAAAGATCATCACAAGAGATCAGGGCGCCTGATCCGCGGAGTTGCGCCGCCATTAGGATGGACGGCACTGGGTCTGCAAATGGCTGGCGTCGTTGCCCGTTACCATCGCGGAGCCTTGCCACAACCAAGTCACAAGGCCCTCGCCGCTCTTCCCGCTGAGGTGCGACCAACGGCTGTGTTGCTGGCGGGAATTTTGCGCTTGGCGAATGCTTTTGACTCGCGGCGCGACGGCCGCGTCCGGCGCCTGGAGGTGAAACGCAAGGACGGCATGGTGATCGTCTACGCGCAGGGCTATTCGGCGTACGGGCCAGTTGCAGAGACTGTGGCAGGCAACCGATTCCTTCTGGAGAGAACTCTTCGCCAGTCGGTCATGGTGCGCACTCTGGCGGCGCGGAGGGCGCGGCGGCCACGGGTGTCCAAGGTTGCTGCTGCTCGAAAGATGGCGGCCTGAATTGCCAGGCCGCGCACAGCTGCGGTAGGCGTCGATGCCGTTGTCAGGTGCTCGAAACTAGTCTGACACTTCCTTCCGTACCCTCACATCGCTACAACTGATCGTTAACTCCATGACCCACGCACAACTGGTGGCGCTGGCGGTGAAATGGCTGCGCGGTTATCGCTGTGGAGTGGTTCTTTCTGAGCAGGCCTGCGTGAGCGGGGAAGTACCCGACGCGATCGGGTGGAAGCGAGCCTGCCATTCCGTGTTGGTCGAGTGCAAGGTGTCGCGCGCGGATTTTGTGGCGGATCGAACGAAGGTCTTCCGCAACAAGCCCGAACTCGGTCTCGGCTGCGAGCGTTTCTATCTCGTGCCACGTGGACTGGTTAGCTGCGAGGAGTTACCTGCCGGTTGGGGACTCTTGGAGTGTCACGGCCACAAGATCGAAATGATCCGTCCGTCTACCAAGAGCCTGCGGAGTGCCAAAGGCCAGCGCAACGAGATGAATTTGCTGCTGGCGAGCCTCCGCCGGGTGGAGGTGCGGATTGAGCCCCAGAGCATCACAGAGTTCCTGAAGTGGAAGAACCGCATGGCGGAATACAATCGCGGCACTCTGCCGGAAGGAATCACGGCACCGGAGGCCGAATTGAATTTCTTTCTCGATCCTGAGACGGAAGCTGCCGACGTCACACCCTGACGTTCTCTCCCGGCCAAAAAAAACCGGGCTGGTTGGCCCGGTTGTTGAGCGTCGAGTTGGATGTGGTTACATCTCAGCACGGCGCGGCTGGTTTCGAGTTTTCGGCCTTGTTGTGCCTTGTCGGTTTCCCGATTCTTGACTCGCACCAACCTCAAGCTTCCAAGGAGTGAGAGGACGTTAGGGAGTAGAGCACCCACGTGGCCACTCAAGAAACTGATATGGCACTTTAGAGCTACCCTGTAAGAATAAGAAATAGAAGATGTTACTCGGCTTCTGCTCTGGCGCGGAACAGCGGCCTGAGGGGGGCTAAAACGAGTAGGAAAACTATTGCACAACTTGGAAAAGTCTACATAACTGTGGGAGTGAACAAGCGGGTCGCCCGCAATCTCGATTTTATTTATCAGTCAGCCTCGAAACACCCCCGCCGATGAGTCAATGAGTGCAATCGGGATTTATCGCCAACCATCGCTAGCGATCCAGCCCTTCTCCCACCGAAGAACCCGCTATCAGGCCGCCAGGCCGGAGACTATAATTGCGAACTAATCCGCTCGCATATTGCAATAGGCAGAGGAGTCGTCCAATGCCCGTCAAGCAGGGAAGCCTTGAACTTTTGCAGCATCCCGCATCCAAAGAGCTTCTGCAATCCACAATTCCCGCCCGTTTAGCCTATGTCTGGACGGATGGCAGTCCTAGAGTTATCCCGATCTGGTTCCATTGGAATGGACGAGAGTTCGTGCTGGGGACCCCTTCGAAAGCTCCGAAGCTTAAGGCTCTGGCGAAGAATCCCAAGGTGGCCCTCACGATTGATGACAACAACTTTCCGCATAAGGTACTGCTTGTGCGCGGTACTGCGCGGTTGCAACCTGTAAATGGAATCGTCTCTGAATACGCACTGGCGGCGGAGCGCTATTTTGGAACCGAGCAAGGAAAAGCCTGGGTGGCGCAGCTTACTTCCATGATCCAGGACATGGTGCGAATCACGATCACGCCTGAATGGGTCGGCCTTCTCGACTTTCAGGCACGCTTCCCCAGCGCCCTGCCGCTGTAAGCCATCGGATTGCAACCTGCGCCAGACGTTTGACGATCAGTCGGACCGTTACGCTTCATCGCGACTGCGCGGCGGCCAGCAAAATGTTGGCGACCTCGCCGGGACGTTCGACATGGCAGTCGTGGCCAGTCTTCAGTTCGGCGACCTCCCACCCCGAAGCACGAGCTTTTGCTGCAAACGGAGCGAAGAACGGCCTCGCTGGATAGTCTTCTGCCACGCTGGCAACGAAGGTGGCTGGAATGCTGGCCTTCCGATTGGCGGGAAGATGGAGGGGTTCCTCAAAGCAGCGCAGACTAAAATCACACAACCTCGCGCGCACGAAATCACGTGCCTCGCCTGGCTTTAGTCCCCAGAGATCAAGTTGGCCCTCCCCGCCCGGTAACCGCCAGCCGTCTCCATGGTCTCGCGCGACGCCGCGAAAGTAGGTTCCAATCTCAGGGGGAAGTAAATCCAAAACGCTTTGCCCATCTTCCGGAATGAACGCATCTAGGAAAACCAACCGCCGCACTTGAGTTGGACTTGTCTCCACCGCACCGCTGATGATCATTCCGGCGTAACTGTGGCCTACAAGGATCACTCGGTCCGGGGACTTCGACAACTCGACCGAGACATCCCTTACATGTTGCTGTAGCGCAATGTCGGGAGATAGACGGCTTTGGTCTGTGCCAATGCCGCTGAGGACCGGTGTTATCACCCTATGGCCGTGCTTTTCCAGCAAGGGGGTCAACAGGTCCCACGTACCGGTCGACTGCCATGCGCCGTGGACAAGGACAAACGTTGACACCGGGGAAAGTTTAACAGGTTGAGATCGTGTTGCGTTCTGCGTTGGCCGTAACTGTTGTTAACAGGCTTTAACACTCATTGACCCTCTCTTGCGCAAGCAGTCGCCGCTCCCCCTTCATGCACGACACGCGGCGCTACGAGCGCTGCCCGGCACCTTGGGTGGACCGCCGGGGTGTAGCCGAATTTTTCCCGAAGGATACATCCCCAACCCGAACTTGACGGGGATAGCTATAGATCGCGTGAAAATTCCGACACCCCCCTACGACCTGGACGGGGTTGGTTCTGGCCCGCCCGCTCGCTCGCGCGTGGGCAGGGCGCGTACGTGAGTGCGAGCGAGGGAGCGCGCGCTTGCGAGGGTCGCTCCCGACCGGGGTCAAGGAGTGTAATCGCGATTTTTCGCCAAATGAGAATCTTGTTTCCAACTTCCGAGTTGCCGACCAACCGACCAGAATCGTGACGCTCAGGGCCCGACGCTCGTCAGAGCCGTCACTCATTGACGGGCGGATGCAGTTACATTGGCTACCAAATGCGCACGCGGTCAGCCGGGGGAAGGTAGAGCTTGTCTCCGGGCTTCACATCGAATGCCGCGTACCAAGCGTCGAGGTTGCGCACCGTGACTGGCCGGAACTGGTCGGGGGAATGGTCGTCGGTCATCATTTGCTGCCGGAGAGAAGCCTCAGGTGACTTCGACGCCCAGAATTGCGCGAAGCTGAGAAAGAACTGCTGGTCGCCGGAGAGACCGTTCTGGACGGGAGCGGCCTTGCCCACGAGGAAGGCGCGGTAAGCGTCGTAGGCAGCGGCAACGCCACCGAGGTCGGCGATGTTCTCATCCAGCGTCTGCTTACCATTCACGGCGAGGTCGGGAAAAGGTTTGTAGCTATCATATTGCGTGGCGAGTCTGGCGGCGGCCGCGTTGAAATGCGCCAGGTCGGCGGGTTTCCACCAGTTGCGAATACGCCCCGTGGGATCGAACGCGCTGCCTTCGGTGTCAAAGGTATGGCTGATTTCGTGCCCGATGACGGCGCCAATGGCACCGTAGTTCACCGCCGTGGGAGCCTGCGGGTCGAAGTCTGGCGGTTCGAGATATGGGGCGGAAAAGGTGAGCGCATTTTGCAGGGGCAATTCGGTGGCATCGACGGTCTGCGGATCCTCGCTCCACTCTCTTCGATCCACAGGATGGCCGAGACGGGCGACTTGGCGGTGGTAATCAAACAGGCCGCCGCGCCAGAGGTTGCCGAAAATGTCGTTTGCTTTGACGTCGTAGGAGGAGTAGTCGCGCCAGGTCTCCGGGTAGCCGATTCCCACATAGAGCGTGGAGAGCTTGGCTTGGGCTTCAGCTTTGGTTACTGGGTCCATCCAGGAGAGGGCATCAATGCGACGCCGAAATGCAGCGATGATGTTCGCAACCATGGCTTCAATCTGGGCCTTGGTTTCGGGTGAGAAGTAGCGGTGCGCGTACACTTGTCCGACGGCGTTGCCAAGCACGCCCCGGCCTGCAAGCGTAGAGGCTGCACCTCTGTCCGGGTCGCTGACCAGTGCAACGGCACGCTGCAGGCGCGGATGCTGTTCTGCTGTACCGGACAGCTCCTTGCCAAAGAAGGCGAAGCGTTCATCGGCGATCGCCTTAGGCAATACGTCGGCGTAGTCGTCAATCAAGTGGAAGGCCAGCCAGTCTTTCCATGTGTCCAGCCCGACAGAGGCAACGAGAGCTGATTCTCCTGTAAAGGCTGTGGGCTCCCAGACGATGAAACTGGCTTGGCCCCTGAGACCAGCGCCGCGAAAGTATTCCACCCAGTCGAGGCCGGGGGCGTTGGCGGGGAAGTCCACCTCCTTCCAGGTGTTGTTCGCCTTTTGGATGTTGTGCTGCTCCGCCAAAGGAATATGTTTTTCGGCGATGGTGTGTTCCAGTTCGATGATGTGCTGGGCGCGGATGTCGGTTTCGGCGAATCCAGCCAGCTTGAGCATGGCGGAAACGTGCGTCTGATATTTGGTGCGGATGTCGCGCATGCTGTCACTGTTGGAAAGGTAGTATTCGCGGTCGGGCATTTCGAGGCCACCCTGCAGCAGGTAGGCGGTATAGTGCTCGGGGTCGTTAAAGCCAGGTGCGACCCACAGTCCGAAAAGGTTCGGGGTGTGAAAGCAGCCGCAGTTCAGAGCATCGATATCCGCCCGGAGGCTCTCGCCCAAAGCCCGCGCCAGTTCGCGCTTGTTCCGGATGGCAGCAATAGCGTCGAGCTGTGGACGGAGCGGAGCGAGGCCTTTGGCCTCGATGGCGGCCTCGTCCATGTACGAATGGTAGAGGTCGGCAATTTTGCGGGTATTGGAACCAGCAGGCGCGTTGGCCTTGGCTGCTTCCTCGATGAGCCCGGCGACACGCTTTTGGCTCAGATCGACCAGGGAGTCGTTGACTCCGATGCTGCTACGGTCGGAGGGAACTTCGGTGCGCTTGATCCAGTCGCCGTTCGCGTAGCGGTAGAAGTCGTCACCGGGTTTGACCGAGCGGTCCATGTTGGCAACCACGATGCCGTGGGTCTCTGGCGCGGGCGCATCCTGCGCATAAGTGCTTAGCGGAGAGAGGGCGAACAGAGCGCATGCGGCGGCTTTCCGGGACAAGAATCTAATTGTGAATCTCATGGATATTAGCCAAAGGAACTGTTGTTTGGGAGCCCGGCCATGTGGGACTAAACGGCAGACAGCCAAAGAGGGTAACACGGGCCGCTGATTGGTGGGCGTCAAGCAGCGTTCGGCGCTCGCCGCCGATTGCGGACGAGTAACGAGCTATTCGGAAGTCAATTGTTGAAATCAGGCGGTTACACTCATTGAGAATTGGCGATCCGCCCGTGTCGCCCAAATCATCAACCGGCACATAGTTCCTTCTTCGCCCTGTATTCGCCAACAATCGCATCCCAACATCAGCCCGTCTCCGCTGCATTGTAGTTTAAAAATAAATTCGCTCTTGGTGAGCCAATTTGTCTCTGTTTTCCGCACTCATTTTGTAGAGGCGTGTCCGACTAAGGAGAAAAGAACAGGAGCGCCGTAAACGGACTTCTGTTGCAATTTCTGGTTGCAGGCTTGCCACTTTAGGCTTGTAACGCGTCTCCCTATCGGCCCAAGTTTCGCAAATCCAGAGGAGGACGATTTATGAAGCTACTAGGGAAACAGGCGGTTCTTGTCGTTTCAAGTGTTGTGTTCTGCTGCTCGTTTGCCCGAACCCAAAACCCCGACACCCAAAGCCAGCTGGGGAACCCCTACACGCACATTGCGGGGAATGCGACGACCTGTACTGAGATGAAATACGATCAGGTAGGACACGAGACAATTTCGGACCAAAAACAAGACAAGTGCTCGTTGGGCAACGCCAAATCCCGTTCGCTCGCGGCCCTCGCCAATGTGGATAAGGGATTCGGAGAGGTAGCTTCGGTTCTCGCGCGGAATGGCGGGGGTGCAGCAGGGCGGGCAGAAGCGGTCCAGACGGCGATCCTGACGCCGCCCAAGGGATTCAAAGGCACCCAAGTGCAATTCTCGTTCAAAAGCCTTGTTGGGTGGATAATTCAGGGAGTGGAAGGCGTGGCCACGGGGCACGCGCAGATATGCATCGCGGTCATTAATTTGCATGATGTGATGTGTCAAGAACCGTCGAGCAACGGCGAAGGTAAACTCATCCTGCACGGCTCGTTCCCGCTCAAGAAATCGTCCAAAGGCTTCTATCTCACCATCTGGGAACAAGCCTACGCTGAAGCAGCTGGTCACTCGCCAGCCCCTCCGGTCCTGCCGCCTGTCAAGGTGTTCGCCACTACTGTGGCGGTACCAAAACTTCACTTGCCTAAAGGGTGGACTTGTAAATTCGATTCCGGAACAAAGTGTGTTCTTTATTGACCTCTGTGGGTAAGTCGGAGAACCAAACCCTAGGGGCAGATTTATTAAGTCCGATCAGAAATAACCTTCTCATAAAACTCTCCTTTGTTGGAGTTTCCGGGGACTCGGTTAAAATCTCCTCTTGATTTACTGAACTTGAAAAGCGGGGCCGGGAACTCCTGGAGGAGTGGCGAGATTTTCAAGTCTGGCTTTCGTGCTGTCAAGAGTCTCTCGGCCCTATGACGCGAGAAAGTCGGCGAATCGTCATACACGAATGTTGTTAACAGGCGTTATCACTCATTGACCTGCTGGCCGAATCAGCCTTTTCTGCCAGAATCAAGAAACATCAATAGCAAGACGAATGCGGTTGCTGCGGCCGCCGTCCACCCGACAGCCGACCAAGAAATGTCCCAACGTGAGCCATTGAGAGAGGAAATCTTCGCGAGGCTGAAGGCCACAAGGAAAAACACCACAGTAGCCAGTCCCATGCTTGTCCAGAGCCGCCACCCGGTCAGTATTCGTGGCCGTCGCATGGCTAAGAACCTATACTCCTCTTCCCAGACAGTTTCGAGACGATTGTTGAAATCAGGCGTTAACACTCATTGACCCGAAAAAACCGTCTTTCTTTGTACTAAAACTAGTTCAATGAATGTGATTGCGATTTAACGCCAGATCGTTGCCACCGGCGTCCCCACTTGAACTCCGCGCTTTAGTTCACGAACTACAACTCGCGCCGGCCCTCCATGGCTTTGAGCATGGTGATCTCGTCGGCGTATTCGATGTCGCTGCCTACCGGGATTCCCATGGCGATGCGCGTGATCTTCATCCCCGCTCGGCGCAACTGCTGGGTGAGGTAGGTGGCCGTGGCTTCGCCTTCGACCGTGGGATTGGTCGCGATGATGACCTCGTCCACCTGATTGTCCTCGACGCGGTGCATCAGGTTCGAAATCCGCAACTGCTCGGGTCCCACACCATGAAGCGGCGAAATCGCCCCGTGGAGCACGTGATAGACGCCGTTGAAGTGCTTGGTCTTTTCGACGGCAGCAATGTTGGTCGGCTCCTCCACTACACACACCAGCCGCTGATTCCTCGTAGGGCTGCTGCAATAGACGCAGGGATCGATGTCGGTGATGTTGTTGCAGACGGAGCACAGGCGAAGGCTGGCCTTTACGTCGCGTACCGCCGCGGCCAGCGATTCGGCGTCTTCATCGCTCGAGCGCAGAATATGGAAGGCGAGGCGCTGCGCGGTCTTGCTGCCGATGCCGGGCAGCTTCTTCAGTTCGTCGATCAGCCGGGTCATCGGCTCTGCGAATCGGGACATAGAGAATTGAGTGATTGAGAAATTAGAAACTTACAAAATTGAGTAATTGTGTAATTTGGTAATTGGGGAATTACGCAAAGCCCTCGAGCGGCTAGCGCTCGGCGTGACTTTCAAATTCCTCAATTACCAAGTTTCCCAATTACTCAATCGACTCACAGCATTCCGGTCAATCCTCCGAGCCCACCAAGCATGCCGCCCAGGGAAGATTGCATGGCTTCATCGATCTTGCGGCCGGCTTCGTTCACGGCAGCCGTAATCAAGTCCTGCAGCATTTCGAGGTCGCCAGCCTTGACCGCTTCCGGGTCAATCTTCATGCTGAGGATCTGCTTGCGGCCGTCCATCTTCACC
>Ga0209698_10004527_pt1 | contig 15215 bp, 10 predicted proteins | sample LitLauG_LLR_2012_FD_187203 | JGI IMG/M metagenome (GOLD analysis project Ga0209698, IMG submission 187203) | Freshwater sediment microbial communities from Pennsylvania, USA - Little Laurel Run_MetaG_LLR_2012 (SPAdes) (version 2) | ecosystem: Environmental > Aquatic > Freshwater > Creek >...
GCGTCATCGACAAGCTTCTGCTGCCTTGCGACTTCCTGTTTTGCGTTCTCATATTCCCGGTTGGCTCTGTTCCAGTCGTCGTTCGGTATGTCTCTTGTGCCCACCAGGTATTCGGAATCGAGAGATTCGATACTCGGCTTGGTGATGGGCCGGTGTTCGAGGACGTCACCGGTTAACTGGAAGTTGGGGTCGATAGGCGTCGCGTCGGCTGCGCGGATGACTCGGACGGGAAGGGCAGTAGTTTCGAGGCCGGTAGCGATCGCATCGGAAAGCTGATCCGCGAAGCCCGAGCTGTCTCGGCGCGAAGTCTGATCGCGGAATACGACCTTGATGGACAGAGTCGAGCGGATGTTATGGATCGTAGAGTACTTCGTGCGTTCATCGCGAATATCGTCGCGGTTGGGTTGATACTGTTGCGCTTCCTGCAAGTACAACCACGCAACGCCGACGCCGGACCCGAGCGGCTTATCGAGATAAATCTTCGCTCGTGCAACGTAGTAGTCACTGAGAGTCTGCGAAACCAGATCGAGCCGTAGCTTCAGGTTCTGATTATCGGGTTGCAGCGTGCAAGCGCGCTGCAGATATTCGTGAGCTTTCTGAACGCCGATTTCATCCACGCGGCCTTGGATCGGGTTGTGCGCGTCCATCAGGCGCTTGGCTTCATCCGAAGCGCTCTTGACATAATTTTCCTCAAGAGCCTGCATCCGATCTTTTACCAGAGCTCTTTGCGATTCTGGCAGATCGGCCAAAACATCATAGGCTTCGATATATTTCTTGTCCTGCTCGTAGGCGTTGCTCTGCTGCAATGCGGTGTCGGCCGCCGCCTGATCGGTGGAAGACTGCAGGTTTCCTTGTGCCTGCTTCAGGGCGGCGGTCGCCTCCGGCGTCGGCTTGATGGCAACAGCCCTCTGATATTCCTGAACCGCCTCCCGCCATTTCTGGCTGGCCACATCCGCGCTGCCTTCTTCGAAGTGATGTTTGTAGGCGGCATCGAGGATGGCGGCGATGCGGGGTTCTTCGTCGGCAAAATTACGAAAATCGGATACCGCTGCAACCGCCTCGTCGAAATGCTGTGAGGCAAGGTTCGACTCTCCGCTCTGCAAGGCAGAATCGATCCGTTTCGTTTCCGCTGCGACTGCCGTTTGCAGGGTGAGTCCCTGGTCGAAATGGGGATCGACGCCCAGCGCCTGCTCGGTGAGCTGGCGGCTCGCCGCGAGGTGCGAGTATCCAGTCGTGTGGTTGCCGAGGGCTTGGCGATAAGCCTGGAGTTCGGCGCGAATTTTGTCGGCCACGTGTACCAGTTCAGTGTGCACGGCTTCGCGCAACTTGGTGGCGTCGTCGCTTGTTGGGATAAGGTCGTGCGCCTGATCGGCTCTGAGGAATGCTGTGCGCAGTTGCGCGTACGCCGGAGTACTTGAGGACGCGGAAGTCTGGTAGGCCTCGAGTGCGTCCGTACCGTCCTTCAATAGCAGCACAGCCAGACTTTGTTTGGCTGCGTCGGTATGCGCTGCCTTTGGATAGCGCGCAAGATAATCCTGCCACTGTGGAATGGAATGGGCCCGGCTGGCGCGCAGGTATTCCGCCAGTTCCGTATCCGGCGCCGCAACGAACACAATCTTCACTGTAGCTTTGAATGCGGGCAGGGTAGTGACACCCTGGACCGACGAACTCAACACTTGTCCCTGCAGGGTCGCCTTGTCCGCAAACTGCGCGGGAGTAAAGGATTCATCCTTCTCGAATTTATAGTTGGAGGGAACCACGCACTCTGATTCTTTCCCCCGGGTAAGCGTCATCGTTCCTTTGGCGTCGCGCTCCAGTGACGTGACGGCGGGGGTCAAGGCGATCTTGGGAAGCTTTCCGTAATTCGACTTGGTGATCTGCGCGGCACCGTTGCAGCCGCGGACTTCAGCCTTTCCGTTGATCAGAAGTCCGGTCAATTGAACGAATGCGGCCCCATTCGGTCCATCGTAGAGTTCTATGGCTGTGATTGGAACGTCTTTGGATTGAACAACCGGAACCGCCAATGCAATCAGAAGGAGTGCGAACAGAGCTCTTTTGAGAGACGGCCCAAGACACAAAACTGCATATTGCGTCGAACGTCGTGGCATAGACTCCCCGGGGAAACAACGAACATCATAGATTCGCCTGAGCAGGTGCCCCGTATCATACTCAGTATGAGGGTGAAGTCAAGCACCCCAACTGGTAGGTAACAGGCACAAATGTGCCACGAAACGGCAGCGCGGAACATGTTTGCCACGGGTGATATTTTGGCGTAACCTACATCTCCGGACAGACTTGAACCTTCCCTGTTTCGATCCAGATGGCGCCCTTCGAACCCAAAACGGACAGCAAGGAATTTGAGTTAGCCAACGCCGAGCCGGCCGCAAGGGTCAGCACAGGGGCAGCCGACATTACGATTCGGTTGTGGCGGCAGGATCAGGCGAGCGGCGCATCCGCGCTGAGTTGGAATACCGAAAGCGTCTTGGTTTACATGATGGCGGACCTCGTCGCGGCGAGCCACGGGCGCGCGGCACCTGAATCGTCCGCCGTGATGACCGCGCATTTTGACAATAGCAATCAAGCTATCGTTGCGGCCAAACGTATTCAACTCGCGATTCTGGAGTTCGTCACCTTCAGGCCCGGCGACTTTCTTGGGGCCGCAGTCCTGGTCCACCCGACGGTAGCGGCGGGATTCAGGTCCGGCACGGCACAAGGTGCTTTGCGGCTGGCAGAACCTGGTCAGATTATTCTGTCGGAGGTGCTGGGGCGCGGCTTGCAGGATCTCCCTGGCATTGAACTTCGGCCCGTTGCCGCGCTGACCACGGGCGGCACCGAGCATGCGGGATTGTCAGAGTTGGTGTGGGCGTCCCCGGAGCAGATCGCCAAGCTGCGAGAATCCGCTCGCTCCAGACCGACCGGTGTGACTGCGAGTCCGGCGATGGGCGCAACAATGATTGTGAATTCGCCGCTGGGCGCTCGTTCCGGTGCCGGACCGGATAAGGCCGGAGCGGCGACCCCGAACGTCTCTCAGCCTCAGGCGGACGAGCGCCGGACGCACTCGCGGGATGGGGCGTTCGAGGAAGGGCTGGCGGAGTTCCAGCAACACCGCTCTTTCGTCACTCGGACCCGAGCGGTCATCGCGGTGGTTGCAATCGTTCTGGTCGGCGTCGCAGTGGCGCTGTTCTATCCGTCCGCCCGCTCCAAGGTTCCTCTGAGAGCTCCGGAGGTTCAGTCGAGAGAAACACCGACGACGCCGGTGCCGACGACGGAGCCGCTCCCTCCCCAACCACCCGTGCAGCAAGTTCCCGACTCACACGTGAAGGTGCAGCCGCCGCCCGTTAACAAACAGCCTGTATCGAAGCAGCCCGCCAAAGCCGCTAGGGACCAGGGCAAGGACAACGCGAAGAGGCCCGAAGACACTCCCATCCAGGGGTTTGAGGGCAGCAGCACCTACGATGGCATGACGCAGAAAGACATTCCGCGCCTTCTGCAATGGGCCAGATCCGATGCAGGCAATGGCAGGTATGAGAAAGCCGGGCAGGAATATCGCGTCATTCTGCAGTTGGAGCCGAATAACCCCGATGCCAGAGAGGGATTGCGTAAGCTTCAACTGGCACAGCAGCGCGATCAGTAAACAAACCGCGATCCAAATTCGATTTCGCGTAGACTTCCCCCCAAGGAGCCTGTATGTCAAACCGCTTCGATTTTGGCGGTGTCAATCTGGGGGCCGGCGAAGAGGGCTCGACATTGCGCCCTGGGTCAGAGACTCCATTCTGTATTGCCATCCTGGGCGACTTCAGCGGACGCGCCAGCCGGGGCATCTCTCAGTCTAAGACTCTGGGCGAGCGCCGCGCCTACCTCATCGATCGCGATAACTTCGACGAAGTACTGTCGAAACTAAAAGTTGAGCTGCACCTTCCCTCAGGCGGGGACGCGCCGCTCGTGTTTCATTTTTCCGAACTGGAGGATTTCCATCCGGACCGCCTGTTGGAAAACGCGGCTTTTCAGCCACTCAAACGACTCAGACAGCGGTTGGAGGATCCCGAGCATTTTATTGCTGTAGCGGAAGAGGTTGGACTGCTGCGCCGGCAGCCGACGGCAACCGCACCGCGCGCAGAAAATGCGGGACGCCCCGCGGCGCCGAACCCCGTTGGTCTGGCATCTGGCAGCCTGCTGGACGAAATGATCGAGGAGACCGAGTCGCGTGTTCCGGAGGCCTCCCGCCGGACGGACGGGATTCACGACTTTGCGCGTCAGCTTTCGGCAAAGTATTCGGTGAGTTCTCCCGATCCCCGGCAACCCGAAGTCATCGACGCGGTCGATCGCGCCATCGGCGACGCGCTACGAGCAATTCTCCATCACCCTCAATTTCAGGCCTTGGAGGCGATATGGCGTGCGACTTTCTTGCTCGTGCGCGGGCTCGAGACTGGCACCCAGCTCAAGGTGTATGTGTTTGACATCTCAAGAGCTGAACTGGCGGGCGACGTGCAATCCGCGGCCGATATCCGGGGAACGGGGCTATATGGCTTGCTTGTGGAGAAGGGAATTCAGACACCCGGGGCAGACCCGTGGTCGGTCATTGTAGCCAACTACCGTTTCGGGGCGGAACCACAGGACATAGAAGGACTGTCGCGGTTGGCGAAAATCGCGCAGGCCGCGGGCGCGGTATTCATGACCGAGGCAGGTCCGGCAGTGCTTGGCTGCAGGTCGCTGGCCGAGGCTCCCCATCCGCGCGATTGGAATGCGGCCGATACCCAATCCTGGGACGGACTGCGCCGACAGCCGGAAGCCGCCGCTCTGGCGATGGCTCTGCCCCGTCTGTTGCTCCGTTTGCCATACGGAAGGAAGACGTCACCGGTGGAATCGATTGCGTTTGAGGAGTTTCCTGCGGCCCCGGTGCATGAGGAATACCTGTGGGGCAATCCGGCATTTGCTGTCGCCCTTATGCTGGCCCAGTCGTTCAGCGAAGCCCGGTGGGCGATGCAGCCCGGCTCGGTCGCCCAAATGGATAATCTGCCTATGCATGTTTACGGCAATGCCGGGGAATCCCAGTCCAAGCCCTGCGCGGAGGTAATTCTCACGGATGAAGCCGTCGAGCGCATTTTAGACCTGGGGTTGATTCCGCTGATTTCCTACAAAGGCCGGGATGCAGTGCGTGTCGGAAGGTTTCAGCCGGTGGCAGACGGCCGGCGTCCATTGGCCGGCCGTTGGGAGTCATAGAACGGCCGGAATCAGGGCGAGTGGAGCGCATTCGCAGCTTTCTTTGATACGGCGCGCCTCTGACGGTCACCATTGTTCGAGACGTTGTTCGCTCGGGAGAAGAGAAAGTCGCCAAAAATAGCGCGAATACTTGACTGAGGTATGGGCTTGTGATAAACCCTTGTGCCACGGCCCTAAAGGCCATGTGCGGCACGCCCATTTTCCTTAGAGGATTGGGCTCCTCAAAACCGCTTCCCCGGCGATTTGTAAGTATTTCAGATTCTTCATTTATAGGCACTTCTCCGAAAACTCGAAGAGGTTAGGGAGCAAATATGGCAAAACCGAGCACACAGCATAAATTGGATCGCGTCCGTCCGCCTCGCGTTCAAATTACTTACGATGTCGAAACCGGCGGTGCTATTGAGATCAAAGAACTCCCGTTCGTGGTGGGCGTTCTGGGTGACTTCACCGGACAACCGGAACAACCGCTGCCCAAGCTGAAAGAGCGGCGCTTTGTCGAGATTACCCCCGACAACTTCGATTCCGTTTTGGACAGCATGAAACCGCACCTGTCCTTCGGCGTGGAGAACAAGCTCAGCGAAGACTCCAACGCCGGACAGATCAAGGTCGATCTGAAGTTCAAGAGCCTGGAAGACTTTGAACCGGAACAGGTCGCTCGTCAGGTGAAGCCGCTGAAAGAGTTGCTGGATTTGCGCACGCGCCTGAATGACTTGAAGGGCACGCTGCAGACCAACGAGAAGCTGGACGAAGCGCTTCTTGAAGCCGTGAGCAAGACCGACAAACTCGACAAACTGAAAGGCGAAGTCGGCCCGAAGGGGGAACCAAATGCCTGAGACCCAAAAACAAGCCGCTGGTTCTGCCGTAGTAGAGCAGGCGGCAGGAGAATCGAGTCTTCTCGATCAGATCGTAGAGCAGGGCCGGTTTGCCGACCCTGCGGCTCGCGAGCGTGGCAAGAACCTGATCAAGGAATTCGTCGCGCAAGTGGTGGAAGGGTCCATGACCCTTGGGCGGGACGCCGATCAGATGATTTCGGCGCGCGTGGCGCAGATTGATCACCTCGTCTCCATCCAGCTGAATGAAATCCTGCATAACGCTCAATTTCAGAAGCTCGAGTCCACCTGGCGTGGGCTGAAGTATCTGCTGGGTCAGTCCGAGACCGGCACGCAGCTGAAGATCCGCATCCTCAACGCATCGAAAAAAGATCTTCTGCGCGACTTACAGCGCGCTCCCGAGTTTGATCAGAGTGCGATGTTCAAGAAGGTATACGAAGAAGAATACGGCCTGTACGGCGGCGAGCCTTTTGGCGCCCTGGTCGGCGACTACGAGTTCAGCAAGCATCCGGAGGATCTGGAACTGCTGGAAAAAGTTTCGCAGGTAGCCGCGGCTGCGCACGCTCCATTCTTGTCGGCAGCGTCGTCTGAACTGCTCAACATGGAGAGCTTCACGAACCTCGATCAGCCTCGCGATATCGGTAAGATCTTCGACAGCACCGAGTACGCGAAGTGGAAGGGCTTCCGCGAGAGCGAAGACTCGAAATACGTCGCGCTGACCTGCCCGCGCGTTCTGATGCGTCTGCCGTACGGCCGCGATACGGCTCCGGTCGAGGGGTTCAACTTCGAAGAGGGCGTCGACGGCACCGATCACTCCAAGTATCTCTGGGGTAACGCCGCCTATGCGCTCGCTGCGAAGATGACCCAGGCTTTTGCCACCTACGGCTGGTGCGTAGCCATTCGCGGCGTGGAAGGCGGAGGTCTGGTCGACGGCCTGCCCTCGCATACCTTCCGCACCGACGAAGGCGACGTGGCGTTGAAATGCCCGACGGAAATCGCGATCACCGATCGTCGAGAAAAAGAGCTCGCGGATCAGGGCCTGGTGCCTCTGGTGCACTGCAAGGGAACGGACAAGGCTGCGTTCTTCAGCATTCAGTCGTGCAACAAGCCGAAACTGTACGACTCCGATAACGCGACCGCGAACGCCCGTATTTCTGCGCAGTTGCCCTACATGATGGCCACCTGCCGTTTTGCGCACTATCTGAAATCGATGATGCGCGACAAGATCGGCGGCTTCATGTCGCGCGACGACTGCTGGCGCTATTTGAACCGCTGGATCGGCCAGTATGTCACGCAGGATGACAAGGCCAGCCAGGCGACCAAGGCGAAGTTCCCCCTGCGAGAGGCCCGTGTTGATGTGGAAGAAGTGAAAGGCAAGCCAGGAGTGTACCGCGCGGTGGCGTATCTGCGGCCGCACTTCCAGCTCGATGAACTGAACGTTTCGCTGCGTCTGGTAGCTGAGCTGCCCGCTGCTGCGAAAGCTTAACCCGTTGTACCGGTGCAATCGTTTTAAACAAGGTGCGTGGCGCCTTGAAAATCGTCCGAGTTATGAGGAGGAGTTGCAATGGCAAGTGATGCGTATCTTTTGATCAACGGAGTCAACGGGGAATCCCAGGCGCAAGGGATGACCAACAACATCGAGCTCGACAGCTTTTCGTTTGGCGCTTCGAACCCGGCCGACGTGGGCGGCAAGGGTCTGTCAGCGGGCAAGTGCTCGCTTTCGGATTTCTCGTGCGTCTTCGGCGTCGACGCGGCCAGCTACCAGATCCTGAAAGCTCTCTACACTGGTCAGCACATCGCGACGTGCACCTTCCAACTGCGTGAGTCCGGCGGCGGCACTAACCCCTACACCTACTTGAAGGTGATCATGACCAATTGCTACGTCACCAGCGACAGCATTGGTGGCGGGTCGTCAGGGAAGCCTTCGCAGAGCATGAGCATCGCCTACGAGAAAATTGAGTACGATTACTACACTCAGGACACCTCGACGGGCGCGGTCACGCTGGCGGGTGCGGCGACCTACGACATCGCGCAGGTTGCTCAGTCCTAACTTTGGCAACGTGCTGAAGTCGATTCGATTTGGAGGCACTTCCGCAGACGTAAAACGGCTGCATGGAGTGCCTCCAAAGCTGTACTGGAATTCGTGTGTGTTTTTCCCAGACGCATTGATATTGCACGATCGATCCCCGATCGCGGGACCTTGAAATGAATCCACTGGAGCTATACCGGGCAGGCCACCTTACGGATGCCATTAGAGCGGTGAGCGCTGAGCTGCGCGAAAATCCAACCGACGTCCAGCGCCGAACGTTTTTGTTTGAGCTGCTATGCTTTGCCGGCGAATACGAGCGCGCGGACAAACAACTTGAAGTGCTCGCGCAAGCCGGCCCGCAGAGTGAGATGGGAGTCTTGCTGTATCGCAGCGCGCTATTCGCCGAGCGCCAGCGTCAAGACGTCTTTGAACGCGCACAACTTCCCAGCCAGCAGGCAGCAGCAGAAGAGGACGATTCGCCGGGCCGCGGAGGAACGGCGAACGGAAAATCCTTCAGAAACTTCTCCGATGCGGATCCAAGAACAGGCGCAAAGCTTGAGATCTTCGCCGCAGGTAACTACCTGCTCCTGCCGCTTGAGCACGTGGCGTCGATCGAAATTCCAACTCCCAAGAAACTTCGGGATCTGATTTGGACTCCCGCTGCCGTTCGCACGACGCCCGCCTTCAAGGGCACGGAACTGGGGGAGGTCCTTCTTCCGGTTCTTGCGCCTTTCTCGTGGCGGCACCCCGACGAAGCGGTTCGACTGGGACGAATGACTGTGTGGGAGAAGCCGGAAGGCAGTGAATATCAAATTCCCTTTGGCCAGAAGATGTGGTTGGTGGACGACGAGGAGATCCCGTTCCTTGAATTACGGGCGCTCGAGTTCAATCCTGCTTCTGTGGCCGCCTGATCCAACATGCCCTTTCCTGATGATCTGCTGAATCCCATTGAGGGCCCCAATCCGAGCGGGGCTAATCTCCGGTACGATCCTGTCTACGACAAAATCAAAGAGGCGCGCCGCGAAGAAGCGCAGCCCCCACCGGGAATGTCGGAGCAGGACCGCAAGGTTTCTGACAACCCGCAGGTCATCAAGCTTACGACCGAACTGCTTACCAACAAAACCAAAGATCTGCAGTTAGCGGCCTGGCTGACGGAAGCATCGGTGAAACAGCGAGGGTTTGGCGGTTTGAAAGATGGCCTCGTGCTCTGCTGCGGGCTGATCGATAAGTTCTGGGACACGCTTTATCCGGAGATCGAAGACGGCGATGCGGAATCACGAGGCGCGCCTCTCGGTTTCATCGGAGTGAAGCTCGACATTCCGATCAAGCTCGTCCCGGTTGTCGAGAAGGCGAAATATGGGGTGCTGGACTATCAGCAATCGCGGGATGTGGGATACGAAGACCAGGCCAAAAGCGACGATGCCAAGAAAAAGCGCGCCGCACTGATTAAAGAAGGGAAGCTGGCGCCCGAGGTTTTCGATAAGGCTTTCGAAGAGACTCCGAAGAAGTTCTACGCGCAAGCCGAGAAGGACCTTGACGCGTGCCTCGAAAACCTTACTCGGCTGAAGAAGACTTGCGACGAAAAATTCGGCGACGAAGGACCAGCGTATGGTCCGTTGCAAGCCGCTCTGGACGCCACCCGGCACGTAATTCACAGCTTCCTGCAAAAGAAGCGCGAGAAGGAGCCGGATCCGGTCGAGGTAGTTCCCGCGGCTGAGGCCACGCCGGGTGCTGAAGGCGAAGGTGTTGCTGGAGCAGTTCCGGTGCGGACTGGCGTTCTGCTCTCCCTCGAAGGTTCGTCGGAACCCGCGGACCGCGTTGAAGCGATCAAGAAAATCGCCGAGGCCGCGGCATTTCTGCGGCGTCGAGAGCCGCAGAGTCCGGCTTCCTACCTGATGCTGCGCGGGCTGCGCTGGGGAGAATTGCGGGCCGCGATTGAGCAGGCGGATCCGACGAAGCTGGAAGCGCCTCCTACCGAATTGCGGCGGCATTTGAAAAAACTGCTCCTCGACCAAAAATACCAAGAGTTGCTGGATGCGGCGGAGAGCGCCATGGCTCTCCCTTGCGGGCGAGCCTGGCTCGATATGCAGCGCTTTGTGGTTGAGGCTTGTGACGCGCTGGGTAGCGGCTACGAGGCGATTGCGCGCGCCATCCGGTCTGAGTTAAAAGCACTGGTCACCGATATCCCCCAGTTGCTGGACGCCACTTTGATGGATGAAACTCCAGCGGCGAACGCCGAGACGCGGGCGTGGCTGGTGTCGCTGAGTCAGGCGCCGGCTGCGACTCCGGCACCCGACGGAGCCGCGAAGTCCGCGTCGAATGGCTTTGGTCCCGGCTGGCCGGGGCAGCCTACCGACGCCTACGTTTCCGCGATGCAGGCTCTGCGTGACGGTCAGGAGCGGAAAGCCTTCGAGATCCTGCAGCAGGACATTGCCCGCAGGCGTTCCGGGCGCGAGCGCTTCCGGCGTCGGATGCAGTTGGTCGAACTGTGCGCTTCGACCAATAAGCCGAACGTGGCCCAGCCGATCCTCGATGATCTGGCGGCTGCCATCGAAAACCACAAGCTCGACGATTGGGAGGATCCCGGACTGGTGGCGAGCGCACTGGCCACGCTGATGAAGATGAGTGTCAAGATCCAGGCCGACAAAGCTGCGCAGCAGAAGCTGTTCGAGAGAATCTGCCGGCTTGATCCGGCTCAGGCGTTGGGAGACGCCAAATAGCAGATGCCGCGGCGAGATCCCACCGGACCAGTCACGCTCTCGGTGCTCGATCGCCTGATCGATCGCGATCCCAAGACTCGTTCCGAAGTTCCGCTCAGCCGCCCGCAATCCCTGCGTGAGTTGAAAGGGGCACTGAAGCGGGACCTGGAGTGGCTGTTGAATACGCGCCGAACCATCGATCCTGCCCCGGAATCAGCGCGTGAAACGAATCGCTCCGTCTATCACTACGGCTTCGCGGATATCTCTTCCAAATCTGTGCTCTCGACCCGTGATCACGCGGATCTGGTGCGCGAGATGGAGTCCGTCATTGCGACGTTTGAGCCGCGGTTAAAACGCGCTCGCGTGCGCTTGGAGCCGGTGGAAGGAAACTATCGCATGCTCAAATTTGTGATCGAGGGATTACTCTGCATGGATCCTGCGCCCGAACCGGTCCGCTTCGACACGGTTCTCGAATTAGGTAAGGGCGAGTATGAGATCAAGGGAGCCGATCTTGCGCAATGAGCTGAGAGACTATTACGAGAGCGAGCTCACCTTCCTGCGCCAGGTCGGAGCGGAGTTCGCCGACAAGTATCCGAAGATTGCGTCCCGCCTGATGCTGGAACCGGACCGCTGCGAGGATCCTCATGTCGAACGCATGCTCGAAGCATTCGCGCTTCTGGCGGCGCGTGTTCATCTTCGAATTGACGACGATTTTCCCCAGATTACCGAGTCGTTGCTGAATATCCTCTACCCGCATTATCTGCGGCCGGTGCCTTCGATGACGGTCGCGCAGTTTCATACCGACCCGGAAAGCGGCAAGCTGACCAGCGCGCTCAAGATTCCAAAGGGAACAGTTCTTTATTCGCGGCCGGTCGAGGGAGTGCCGTGCAAATTCCGAACCTCCTACGACACGACTCTCTGGCCATTCAAAATTTCGCAGGCGCAATGGATGACGCCGGATCGCATCCGCCCCGCTTTGCGCGCTTCCGAGGCGGCAGCTCTGCGGGTTGAACTGGATTGTTTTCCGGATGTGTCCTTTGAAAAGCTGGACCTGGAAACGCTCTCTTTTTATCTCAACGGTGAAAGTTCTGTCGTTCACGCGTTGTATGAACTGCTGTGCCGGAATTGCGTCCGCATCCTGCTGCGCGATCCCGCAAAACCGAAGGCTCCGGTCCGGGAAATTTCAGCGCGCAATCTGCTGCCGATGGGCTTTGGCGAGAACGAAGACGTGCTGCCTTATCCCCGGCGCTCCTTCATGGGATACCGGCTGCTGCAGGAGTATTTCGCGTTTCCGGAAAAGTTTTTTTTCATGAGCCTGAAAGGACTTACGGAGTTGCAGCGCTCCGGGTTCACTTCTAAGGCTGAGCTCCTGTTCATGATTTCTCCCTTCGAGCAGGATGGCCGCCATCAGCGCCTCGAAGTCGCGGTCAACGAGCGCACGTTGCGCCTGGGATGCGCCCCGATTATCAACCTTTTCTCGCAAGTCGCCGAGCCTATCCTGGTAGACCAGACCCGCTATCAATACCCGGTGATTCCCGATGCGCGGCGCCGGCAGACCATGGAAATTTATTCGGTCGATGAGGTCGTCAGCACCGATGCTGAGACCCATGAGACCGTGACCTATCACCCGCTCTACTCCGAGCGTCACGTCGTGCAGGGCACGAGCCCGGCATACTGGTACGTCAATCGGGCCGTTTCGAATCGCAAGGGTGACGAAGGAACTGATGTCTTCCTGTCTCTCGTGGATTTGTCAGCGCGACCCATGGAACTGGAGTACGACACCGTTACGGTCCGATGCACCTGCACGAACCGCGATCTGATCTCACGCCTGCCGTTCGGGAGTGAGGCTGGCGACTTCGAGATGACGGGAGGAGCGGCGATCAAGAAGATTGTGGCGTTGCACAAGCCGACGCGCCCGCTCCGTCCTCCACTGGACGGAAAGACACTGTGGTCGTTGGTGTCTCACTTGTCGCTGAATTACTTGTCGATCGTCGACGACGGGAAGGAAGCTCTGCAGAAGATCCTCGAGCTTTACGATTTTTCCGACTCCGCCGACATCAAGAAACAGATCAGCGGGATTGCTTCAGTCAGTTCGCGGCGGCACTTTACGCGCGTCGCATCCGACCACGGCATCGGTTTTGCGCGGGGAACACGCGTTGAAATCGAATTCGACGAAGAACAGTTCAGTGGCAGCGGAGCGTACCTGTTTGCCAGCGTCATCGAAAAATTCCTGGGCCTTTACACCTCGATGAACAGCTTCACGCAACTGGTGGCACGCAGTCGACAGAGAAAGGAGGTACTCGAAGAGTGGACGCCGAGAGCGGGACAGTCGATCCTCGTTTGACGCTGCCTGAGATCGAAGAAGAGCTTCGGCGCGAGCCCTACTCTTTCGATTTCTTCCAGGCTCTTCGTCTGCTCGAGCGGCTGCGGCCAGGCAAGAACACGGTCGGGCAGTTCGCCAAACCTGAGAGCGAGGTGGCGCGGTTCTCGGCACATCCATCGCTGGTTTTTCCGGCGAGCCAGATCCAGGAAGCCGAGTGGCCTGAGAGCGGGCCCGTCCGCATGAAGGTCAACTTCATGGGCCTTACTGGACCGCAAGGAGTTCTGCCGAATCCTTACACGTCGCTGATTATCGAGAGGCAGCGCGAGGGCGACACCTCGCTGCGCGATTTCCTCGATATTTTCAATCACCGGATCATCTCGCTCTTCTATCGCGCCTGGCGAAAATACCGTTTCGACGTCGCCTGTGAACAGGGCGAGCGCGAGCTGTTTTCCCGCCATCTTTTGAGCCTTCTCGGGCTGGGTACGGACGGCATGCGCGACCGCCAGCGCGTGCCGGACGATTCTTTGATCTACTACGCCGGACTGCTGTCCCAGCGCCCGCGTTCTGCGCAGGCTTTGCAGCAGATCCTGGCGGACTACTTCGAGGTGCCGGTTGCGATTGAGCAATTCTCGGGAGGGTGGTATCGCCTGGATCCGGAAACCCAATGCCGTTTGTCCGAAGGAAATGACGAGAGCGGTGAGCTCGGATTCGGAGCTGTGGTGGGAGATGAGATGTGGAGCCAGCAGTCGCGCGTGCGCATTGTGATCGGGCCGCTGACTTTGGAGCGCTATGCTGATTTCCTGCCCGACGGCCACTCTTTCGAACCGCTGCGGAGCTGGGTGCAGTTCTTCTCCAGCGATGAATGGGATTTCGAACTGAAGCTGATTCTGGAACGTGAGCAGGTTCCAGCTTGTACTTTGGGCGCGGAAGGGGTTTCCGCCCCGCAACTTGGTTGGGTGTCGTGGGTGAAGACGGTCCCGCTCAACCGCGATCCTGGGGACACGGTGCTGGCGCTCGAATCACTAAAGGGGGAGCGACATGAATCTCAAATCTCTGATCGGTAAGCTGAACGATTCGACCCGCGGTGCGCTCGAAGCTGCGGCAGGTCTCTGCCTGGCGCGTACGCATTACGACATCGAGGTGGAACACTATCTTTCGAAGCTTCTGGATTCGACGGATAATGATGTCGCCGCGATCTTTAAACACTTCGAGATCGACACATCCCGCTTTTCTGGCGAACTGGCACGCGCTCTCGACAAACTGAAGTCGGGCAACGCGCGGACGCCCGCCATCAGTCCGAGCCTTATGCGGATGCTGGTCGAGGGATGGACGATTGGCTCCATCGACTACAACGCGGGGCAGGTTCGCACCGGATATACCATTCTTGCGTTGGCCACTCACGAAGAGTTGGTGCGCCTGATGCGCGACATCAGCCGCGAATTCCAGAAGATCCAACCGGACGCCCTGAAGAAGGATCTGGCGTCGATCATTGCGAACTCAGGCGAGGAGGTGCAGAGCGCGGTCGCCGCCGCTGCGGCCGCTCCTGGTGCTCCAACCGCTGGCGCGAAACCGGGTGGGAAGACTCCGAATCTCGACCAGTTCACGATCAACCTGACCGAGAAGGCGAAGACTGGAAAGGTCGATCCGGTTCTCGGCCGCGACTTCGAGATTCGTCAGGTGGTCGATATTTTGATGCGCCGCCGACAGAACAACCCGATTCTTACTGGTGAAGCCGGCGTAGGCAAAACAGCGGTCGTGGAAGGATTCGCGCTGCGCGTGGCCGACGGCGATGTGCCTCCACCGCTGCGCAACGTCATCGTTCGTACTCTCGATCTTGCTTTACTCCAGGCCGGCGCGGGCATTAAAGGGGAATTCGAGAACCGGCTCAAGGGTCTCATTGAGGAAGTCAAAGCCTCGCCGATTCCGATTATCTTGTTCATCGATGAGGCCCACACCATGATCGGAGCCGGTGGACAGGCGGGACAGGGTGACGCCGCCAACTTGCTGAAGCCCGCTCTCGCCAGAGGCGAGTTGCGCACCATCGCAGCTACCACCTGGTCGGAATACAAGAAGTACTTCGAAAAGGATCCGGCCCTGGCCCGCCGTTTCCAGGT